>Ga0187778_10000412_pt1 | contig 30598 bp, 25 predicted proteins | sample 1015_Q2_SP5_20_M_FD_132418 | JGI IMG/M metagenome (GOLD analysis project Ga0187778, IMG submission 132418) | Tropical peat soil microbial communities from peatlands in Department of Meta, Colombia - 1015_Q2_SP5_20_MG | ecosystem: Environmental > Terrestrial > Soil > Wetlands > Peat | place... | reverse complement strand
TGCATGAGTGGATGACCGCAAGCCAGCAAATGATCGGCATCCATATAGGTCACTGTGCAAGTGGCGGCGATATCCATATCTCCGCGCACCAGAATGGCGCTCACTGCAGAACCCGGTTCCATGGGTTCTGGCTGCTTGGCATCGCTGACCGAACCCGTGCCCATCACCGGCACGATCCCGGAAGCAGCGAACTGAGAAGCGAAGCGCCGAACCACGTCCTCGGAGAAGCCATTGAACACCAGTGGAGTTTCAATTGGCTTTAGATAATTCGAGAAATCCTGAACCGGCGAGTTCGCCAGACCGGGACTTGCAGTTTTGCTCGACAAGCTCGCAGCCGCTTTCGCTTCAATGGGGCCTGAGGCAGGGGTGTGATCAATCGCACTGATCTCGAGCATCTCAGAAATTGGGGTCACTCCAGCGATCGGCTCTTTTGAGAATTCGCCGATTCGAAACGCCACGGCGCCTGCGAGTTTGCCGTTCAGGTAGACCGGGCTGCCACTCATTCCGGCTACGACCCCGGTGTATTCTGCCTTGGCGCCACCAAGTCGAATCAGAATGACGTCTCCCTTGGGGCCATTGGCATTTTTCAGCACACCAAGCACTTCGACATCCATGGCTTCGGGCTTGGTGCCCTGAAAAACCGTGTAAGCGACACCGTGCATTTCGGCATGAATCTGGTTTACCGGAATCGTGTCAACTGGCTTGGAGGGTTGGGCAACGGATAACGACAGCAGCAGAAAACAGATAACCACGGTGGCGAGAAAACCTCGTCCCATCAGAGTTTCCCCAGGAGGATGCCAACAATCCTCAAAGTCACGCTTCGCTTTATGCCTGGTTCGCTGGACATGGAGGGCTTTGCAGAATCCCAGCAAACATCCCCACCGCGAAGCTCTGCGTCATATACTAGCATAGGGATTTGTAATGATTTCCAGGATTTGTTTTCGATCCGTCACATCAAGAAGCACGATCAAAGCCTGCTTTGTATTGTTTTGGGCGCTTTTATGCCTGGCGGCGACCGCCGCACAGAGTCTTCCGGCTCTAGCCCAGGACCAAACGACCACTGCCAACCCGAACCAGCAAGCGCCCCCGCCAGAGGCTGGCGGGCCAACTTCGGACGTTGGGCCATACGCTATTCCTAAGAAGAAAGAGGAGCCTCCACCGCCTCCTCCGGAAAAGCCAAAGAAAATCGAGGGCATGCCGGACTACTCGATCCAGGTGAATGTGCCTTTGGTGCAAGTGCCGGTGATGGTCACAACCAAAGACGGACAGTTCATTTCATCCTTGAAGAAAGATAATTTCCGAGTTTTTGAAGATGGGGTGCAGCAGTCGATCAGCAATTTCAACGTTGCCGAGGCTCCCATCACGGCGGTGCTGGTGGTTGAATATGCGGCTACCAATTACTCGTTCATGATCGAAGCGCTTCAGGCTTCCTACACATTCGTGCAAAGCCTGAAGAAAGAGGATTGGGTCGCGGTCGAATATTACGATATGAAGCCGCAGATTTTGGTCGACTTCACGCAGGATAAAGGCGCACTACTCGGCGCGCTGAACCAATTGCGAATCCCGGGATTTTCGGAGACCAATTTGTTCGACGCGCTTTACGAGACACTCGACCGGTTGGACCGAATTGAAGGACACAAGTACATCATCCTCGTCAGCACGGGTTTTGACAGTTTCAGCAAGCTCAATCTGGACCAGATTATCAAGAAGATTAAAACCACCAAGGACGTGACCATCTTTCCTATCAGCATCGGCTGGACCCTGCGGGAATGGTGCGAAGTGCACCATTGCACGGGTATGACTCGTGGCATGGGCATTCCAGTCAGTCGAATGGACTATTACCAGGCCGATAATGAGATGCAGACCTACGCACGCCTGACCGGTGGCCGTTTCTATCAACCGCGTTTCCAAGCAGAATATCCGGAGATTTTCCACGACATCGCGGGCGATATACGCAACCAGTATCAAATTGCTTATCACCCGACTAATCCAAAGCTCGATGGCACGTACCGCAAACTGAAAGTAGAAGTAGTGGCGCCCGACGGGGGGCCGCTTAAGGTGCGCGATCAAAAGGGCAAGGACGTGAAGTATCAGATCATCGCACGCGAAGGCTACACGGCAAAACGCACGGTGGAATAGCTCGGAGTCCCAGTTCTCGCTATCAGCGGACCAGCACTTGAACGTCTTGCTTCAACGCCCACACCAGCGCGATTACCCAGCCAATCGCCGTCCACCCAAGGAGAAGATTAAGAACGAAGATAGACATCACGTCGCGCTTGCTACGTGCCGCCGCGATGATTGTCGGAAGAAAGTAAATTACGAACCCGAAGCCAAAAATTGGGAAGAAGAACAATGCGAAGAGGAGCATGGCTTTTTACCTCCTGCCGAGAGCTAGTCTAGCACTGCCCACAGTAGTTGATACGCAAGCCAGGGCTTTCCGGTTCCCGACTGCTGGGGCTCGGCCAAGACGCTTAAGCCGTCTTTACAGCGCTGCCATCCAAGCCTAGCTTGTCCGCGATCGTCTTCATGGCATCGATGCAGAAAGCAATGTGATCTTCCAGCTCCACGCCCAATTCTGCGGCACCGTTCACAATGTCATTACGGTTAACACTTCGGGCAAAGGCTTTATCCTTCATCTTTTTTCGCACCGACTTCGCGTCCACTTCCGCCAGCGACTTACTCGGCTTCACCAGTGCGACAGCGGTAATGAATCCCGCTAGTTCATCGCAGGCGAACAGGGCTTTCGCCATCGGAGTGTCGCGAGTTACGCCGGTGTATTCGGCGTGTGACATAATGGCGCGACGGATCTCCTCCGGCCAACCGCGCTCCTTCAGAATTTCGTTGCCCTTGTAGGGATGGTCGTTCAGGCTGGGATACTTCTCATAATCGAAATCATGCAACACCGCCACCACGGCCCATAATTCCTGGTCTTGGCCGAATTTGCGGGCGTAAGCGCGCATGCAAGCCTCTACTGCTAAAGCATGCTTGCGCAGACTCTCCGATTGGGTGAACTCAGTTAGTAAACACCACGCCGACTCGCGATCATTCATGGTTCTTTGCCTATTTTCTCCTGTGTTTCGCCCGATGTTTTGGTTTTTTCTGGAATTTTCGTGCCGGTTGTTTCCAGATTTTACTTGACTTCCACAGCCTTTCTCCCGCAGATTACGCACCAGGTTTGAAACCAAGTGCCTGGTTTGGTTCGGTAACTGGTTTCGGGGAAGCCCGCTCTGGCTACTCCCAATACCTAATGGCTACCACGCTTGCCCCGGTCGATTCCAGGGAAGTCGTTCGTTGCGATCACTGCCTGCTGGTGCAATTCCGAACGAGTAACGATCTTTGCCGGCGCTGCCATGCGCCGTTAGACGAGGAAGAGCCGGAAGTGGTTTCGGCTCCGCCTCCACCGCAAATGATGCCCATGCACCACGGACGCGGGCATCTGAATCTGGCCGCGTCCATTCGCTCCATGCGCCTGCGCAATGGCCTTAGCCAGCGGCAACTGGCCGCCCGCATGTCAGTACCGCGAACCTACGTTTCGAAGATCGAGAACGAAAAAGCCACGCCCACACTTTCTTCTCTGGAGCGATTGGCGAGAGCACTGGAGGTTACCGTGCCCGATCTGTTAAGCGGCGGCGAACGCAATCGTCAGGAAGAAATCCGCGAGCTTATCCAGGATCAGTTCATCGCGGAGATCCTGCCTTTCGTTTCGCAATTGAACGGCATGCAGATGTCAAGCATCCTGACCCAACTGCGGGATCTGACGCTTCGGCCGAGGAGAAGCGCGTAAAGCTTGAGTTGTCATCCTGAGGTCGCTGCCTTTGCGACAGAAGGATCTGGGCGAGTTCCCGCGCGTTTCAGCGCACGGCGCTGAAACAATAAAGCGCGAAACGAGCATCCGAGTTTTTCCGGGCAAACCAGCCAATGGTGAGCCGGGATCGAAAGATCCCGGCCTTTTTACTTAACGCGACGGCTAAAGTAGCACCTGGCGCGCAGCCATTCCGGGAGTGCCTACTCCTTCAGTTCGCATCCGCACTCCGCAGGGGGCACGTGGGCTTTGATAAAATCCGCGGCTCGTTTGTAGGCGTCAATTTGATTCTGGATGCGCGCAAAGCCGTGGCCTTCATCTTCGTATACCTTCAACTCCACCGTGCTACCGCGTTTTCTGATCGCGTCCGCCACTTGCTGCGATTCTTCCTTCGGACACCGCGGATCGTGCCCGCCCGCCAGCAGCAACAGCGGGGCTTTGATCTGATCGACAAAGAAGATCGGCGAGCGGTCGTGGTATAAGTCTTTATTCTTTTCCGGATCGCCCATGGTGGCCATGTCCGATTGTTGCAGCACAGGGTCTTCGTTCTGAATTTCCGTGAACCAGTTGACGAATGGCACGATGGGAACGCCCGCTGCCCAGAGGTCGGGTGCTTTGGTGACGCCCATCATTGTCAGATAACCGCCATAACTGCCCCCCATGACGACAATCTTCTTGGGATCGAGATAGCCAGTCTGCTTGATGAAATCCGCCGCCGCAAGAACGTCCTGCAGATCGCCGCCACCCATGTCGAACAAATTGGCCTGATGAAATTCCTTGCCGTAGCCAGTCGATCCGCGATAGTTAGGCGCAATAACCATGTATCCCTGGTTGACCATGTGCTGAATAAAGCGGCTGAACGAATTCACGCTCTGAGAAGTCGGCCCACCGTGCACGTAAACAATGGCTGCATTCTGGCCATTGCGCACCATGTTGTAGGGCACATAGACGAACGCCGAAATCGTCCACTTGCCATCGCGGCTGGGATAGTGCACCAAAAATGGCTCAACCATATCTTTCGAGTTCACACCCGCGACCAACGAATGGGTAATCTGTTCTGACTTGCCAGTCGCGATGTGATAGACCCACAGGTCTCCCGGTGTGTTAGGTCCGTTGTGGTTGAGGAGCAGGCGCGAGCCATCGGGACTGAAAGCAGAAGGCTCGCCAACCGGCTGGTTCACACCCTTAGGCGCCGGCAGTTCCTTGGTCGTGTCAGTCACGAGATTGTGCAGGTAGATGCCGATGTTCCCGTCGACATTTGCCGTCCAGGTCACATACTTGCCATCGCGCGAAAAGTTCGCGCCACTAATTTCCCAGTTATCTTTGGTCAGCCAGGAAATCTTCTTGCTTGTGATATCGAGAAGCCCTACGTTTTCGTAGCCGTTTGCGTTCGACGTGATCAGCAGCTTCTTGCCATCGGGTGAGATATCATTCGCGGAATAGAGGAATTCGCTTTGGTGTGGAGTGAGCAACGTGCTCTGGCCGGTGGCCACTTCGGCGATGAAAATATTCGAATCCGTCCCCTTGGCCTGATGCTGTGTGTAGGCAATCCATTTCCCGTCGTGAGACCAGATTGGATTTTCATTCAGCCGGTCTGCAGGCGTGCCGGTGGTCACATGCTTTACGTCGCGCATGAGCATGTCGAATACATCGATCTCGAACACCGAAGAGGTTTTTGGCTTGACCATGTAGGCCAGATATCGGCTATCGGGCGACCAGCGGGGATTGACCTCTGCAATCTCGCGGGTGTGGGTCAGATTCACCACCTGGCCCGTTCTTGGCGAGACGATAAAGATGTCCCACTGCTCGTCTCCGTCATAATCAGACTGGTAGGCGATCCACTTGCCGTCCGGTGACCACGTCGGAGCTGTCTGCCGTTGGTCGCTTACCGTAAGCTGCGTGGGCCAACCGCCCGTGGATGGCACGAGCCAGAGATTGTTTCGTCCGCTGATATTGCTAACGAAGACGAGGGTCTTGCCGTCCGGCGACCACGAAGCAGGGCCCACCTGGCGCGTCATGTAGAGCCGTTCGATAGAGAGGCTCTGCTGGTTCTGCTCGACGTTTGCATTCGGCTTGGCGGTGATCTGCTTGGGATCGGTGATGGCCAGCGGCGCCGGCAGAGTTTGTGGTGCGACGAAAGTACTCATAATGATGACGATAACAAAGAGGGTCAGAGTGCGCATAAAGGCCGGAAATGTTCAAAAGCCGCAGAAAAGTTTAGCAAACGAATGGGTGGTCGTTACGGCTTTGCGTCTTTGTGAATCTCCACGGTACTCCACGTCTTATCGGCGGCGTGGCAGATGTTCTCCAGCAGGCAGTCGGCGCAGTTTGGCCGGCGCGCCATGCAAAGTTTCCGCCCGTGCCAGATCAGTTGATGAGCGAACAAAATCCACTTCTCCTGCGGAATGACTTTCATCAGGTCCTGCTCGATCTTTGGAGCATCAGTGTTTTTGGTCAGCTCAAGCCGACGGCTGACGCGGGTGACATGCGTATCGACAACGATGCCCACAGCTTTTTTGAACCATGTACCCAAAACAACGTTCGCAGTCTTGCGAGCCACTCCCGGCAGAGTAAGCAGTTGGTCCATTTCGTCCGGCACTTCGCCGCCGAAGTCGCTGACGATTTTCTTGGCGGCGCCCACCACAGATTTCGATTTATTACGAAAGAATCCAGTTGAGCGGATATCCGGCTCCAACTGCTCCGGTTGAAGCGCCGCGAAATCCTGAACCGTGGGGTACTTGCGGAACAGTTCCGGCGTCACGCGATTCACGTTTACATCGGTGGATTGCGCGGAAAGGATGGTCGACACCAGCAGCTCCCACGCGTTCCTATGGGTGAGCGCGCAGGTCACGCTAGGATAGAGCTGATCCAGGCGGTTCAGAATCTCAGAGACGCGCTCCGGCGCGAGCGCATCGTACGTCGACCGTTTAGCCGTAAGCGCCCGGGTGCGTGCTGGCCGGGACGAAACTTTTGGGTAGGTCTTCACCCGCTGCGCGACCCGCGCGCCTTCGTGCCGTCCTGTTTTCGCTGGTTGGCGAGGAACTACGCCGCGTACCATCACTGTTCTTCCGGGATGAACGTCAATCTTACCAGAAGCAATTCGAGACCTTCTGCTTGTGCGACCTATAGCCCGAAAATCAACGCGACCTTTCGTAATCCCGCCCCCTCCGCTGTCATTGACGAGTCCCGAATGGCCTAGGTACTCTGGGAGTGGTCCGGAAAATACAGGGGAACTAGCGTGGCGGTGAAGTCCATCAAACTCGGGCAGGTCTGGCGAAAAGACGAAGATGGCAAAGACTATCTGGTCACCAAGGTTTACAGCGAGGTCTTCACCCAGTACGCCGTATTACGTCCAGCGGCAGTAACCGCGCCGGATGCTCCCACGGTGAGAGTGAAGGTGGCCAAGGGGGCAGACGGGATCTCTCTGCCTGGATTCACCTTTACCCAGGAAGGGTCATTCTGATTAAGACCTATAGGAACGGGGCGCCCCGAGCAAAGCCTGCCCTGAGCACAGCCGATGGGTCCAAGCCGTCGGCAGGACGGCAGTACGTATAAGCCGGCATGACAGAGAAGATCCTCGCGATCCTATTCGTTTTCATCAAGTCAGTGATAGCTGTGACTGGCTACGGTGGTCTGGTGTTGTTGATGGCCATCGAATCCGCCTGCATTCCACTGCCCTCCGAGCTGATCATGCCTTTCGCCGGGTATCTGGTGTATGACGGCACGCTGAAGCTGTTCTGGGTAGCGACCGCCGGCGCGATCGGCTGCAACGTGGGTTCGCTGGTCGCCTACGAGATCGGTTGCTACGGTGGGCGGCCGCTGGTGGAGAAGTATGGCCGCTGGATTCTGCTCAGCCGCCGCGAACTCGATTGGGCAGATAATTTTTTTGCGCACTGGGGATATATTGCGGTTTTCATTGCGCGCTTACTTCCGGTCATCCGCACCTTTATCGCTTTGCCTGCAGGAATCGCTCGCATGCCCCGCGCACGATTTCACATCTATACGTTTCTTGGATCGTGGCCCTGGTGCTTTGGCTTGGCGTGGTTGGGTATGAAGCTGGGCGAGAACTGGCGCGAGCTGGGCAAGTATTTCCATCAATTCGACGCGGTGATTGGCGTGGTTTTGGCCGCAGGGATTATCTGGTTTGCCTGGTCGCACTGGCAGAATCGAATCGCGGCGACGGAGTAATGTCGTCATTGGTCGCACGTCCTTTTCGTTCGGAGACGATGTAGGGACAGCCTCGGCTGTCCGGGCGAGCATAGCTCGGCAGGAGATTCCTATGAAACGTCTTTTTCTTGCGATTGTGTTTCTGTCTCTCTCCACAACTTTCAGCCGTACACAGACCGTCGCCGCCGACCAACCATTCGTGGTCGAGTACTATTACAAGACCAAATGGGGACACGCCGACGAATTTCTGCGGTTGTTCAAGAAGAACCATTACCCGTTGCTGAAGAAAGAAGTCGAGATGGGACGAATGCTCAAAGTCTGGATGGATCAGCCGCGCTATCACACTACCGAAGACGGGCGCTGGGACTATCGCGTGACGATCGTGTTCAGGAACGCCACCGTGGCCAACGAGCCATTCGATGAAGATGCCCTTAAGAAGCAGCTTTTCCCTGACCAGGATACCTACACCCGCGAGGAGCAACGCCGCTTCGAGATTCTCGACGCGCACTGGGATTTGCCCATGCGGGCTGTGAACCTGGAGAAGTAGCTCCCTCCGAAGTAGGTGACGCTCCGATCGACATTTCACCTGTGGATATTTTGTTGTTGATTGTCTATAATGTCTATGGTAATAGTAGACATTATGACATTGCTGATTGGCGCTGGCGTGCTGCTATGGACTCTTATTCTGATACTAACCTTGCGCTTTTTTCTCCTGGGCTCGTCGGCGGATGATTGCATCGAGCAGGCGTACCGCCAACAGGCTTTACAGGTTTATGGAAAGCCCACCACGTTTCATCGGGATCACGAAGTGAGCTCACCGGACAGCACTGCGACCGTGTCGGCCAGAGCTCCGGCCAGCCTGACGGCTTGATGACTCTGCTCCACCAGGCGCCTTTCTCCAATCAATGCTTGGGATGTGTACTTACAATGCCCAGCCCCCGCCTTCGCTGGAGACGTGTTGCAATTCTCTGCCTCCTTACGAGAACATGTTGGTTTGTCTTAATCCCTAAATCCTCACAAGGAAGCGGCGAGAGAATGGCGACGCAGCGCAAGCAAGCGAAAACTGAAACCACGAAGAAAAACGGCAGTGAAATTCAGGCTCCTAAAGGCAAGCTCGGGGTCATGATTCCCGGCATGGGCGCAGTGGCTACAACTTTTGTCGCGGGCGTCGAGGCCGTACGCAAAGGGATTGCCAAGCCCTTTGGATCTCTAACGCAAATGGGCACGATCCGTCTGGGCAAGCGCACTGACGCCCGCTCCCCCAAGATCAAGGAATTTGTTCCGCTGGCTGCGCTCGACGATCTGGTGTTCACCGGCTGGGATATTTTCGAAGACGACATGTACGTAGCGGCTGCCAAGGCCGGCGTCCTCGAGCGCGATCTTATCGATAAGGTCAAGCCGCTTCTCAGCTCCATCCAACCCCGGAAAGCCGTATTCGACCACAATTATGTAAAGAATCTTGACGGCCCAAATATGAAAAAGGGCAAGAGCAAGATGGATCTTGCAGAACAGGTTCGAGCCGATATTCGCGAGTTCAAGAAAGAGTCGGGAGCCGTTCGCCTGGTGACCATCTGGTGCGGCTCGACTGAGACTTTCATCGAACCAACGGCTGTACATCAATCGATCAAAGCTTTCGAGAAAGCGCTGACCCAGAACGACGAAACCATCGCCCCTTCGATGATCTACGCCTACGCCTCGCTGAAAGAAGGCGTGCCCTTCGCTAATGGAGCGCCAAACCTCACAGTTGACATCCCCGCCATGCACGAACTTTCCCGGCAGAACGACGCCCCCATTTGTGGCAAAGACTTCAAAACTGGGCAAACACTGATGAAAACCATTCTTGCCCCAGGATTCAAGGCGCGTCTTCTGGGCCTGAGCGGCTGGTTCTCGACAAACATCCTGGGCAATAGAGATGGCGAGGTGCTGGACGATCCCGGATCATTCAAGACCAAGGAAGAATCGAAACTTTCTGTGCTGGAGCACATCCTGCAGCCCGAACTTTATCCCGATCTCTACGGGCACTTCACCCACAAGGTCCGCATCAACTACTACCCGCCGCGAGGTGACAACAAAGAAGGGTGGGACAACATAGATATCTTTGGCTGGCTTGGCTATCCGATGCAGATTAAAGTCGACTTCCTGTGCCGTGATTCCATCTTGGCTGCGCCGATTGTCCTTGATCTCGTGCTTTTCAATGACCTGGCGCAGCGCAGTGTAGAACTCCGCGGCCTGGGCATTCAGGAATGGCTCAGCTTTTACTTCAAGTCGCCGATGACCGCGCCCGGCCTTTATCCAGAGCACGATCTGTTCATTCAGTTGATGAAGCTGAAGAACACGCTTCGCCATCTGCGCGGCGAAGAACTGATCACACACCTGGGCCTGGAGTACTACGACTGACTACATCGTGCGTGCTCATTGGAATGTAACGAAATCTTTTCTAAAAGAGAGACTTACTTCGGCATCCTGTCCTTAATGCGGATGACGAACTTCAGGCCGGACCAGATTTCGTTCACGGCGCAGACTTTCACATCCACCAAGCCTGCAGCGAGACCGATTGCTCGTACTTTATTTTCGTCGAGATCGGTAAGCACTCCTGAAGATTTCTTCGGCCAGCCGACCCACAGAATTCCGGCGGGCGTCAGCTGCTTCGAAAATTCTGGGAAACTTTTCTTCAGATCAGCGGCGCTTTTGACGAAGATCATGGCGAAATTGAGCGGGCCTCGGTCCTGCCCTATTTGACAGGTCTTCAGGGCGTCTTGGAGTTCAGCTCTTACATCGGAAGGCAATTCCCGAAAAGCCACCCGGAAACGATCTTTGATGCCGAGTTTCTTGGGAAGTGGAGTTCCGGAGTAGCCGGCCATTTGGCTCCCTATTGCGAGGGAGCATAGTAGCCGCGGCGGCTGCGCACATGCAAGCCTTTTTCCTGGGCAACAATCTCGATGCTGCGATAACGGCCATCGGCGCGGAATTCGGCGGGCTTGTAGGAGATCGCGTACTGACTGCGCAGCTCTTCCTGAATAGCAGCGAAGGCATTGGCTACTTCCGTGAGCTGGAAAGGAACATAGGAGCGGCCGCCAGTGGCATCGGCGATTCGCTGCAGGACCTTGTCTCCGTGACTGCCAGTCCCGGATAAGTTCGTGCTGATGGTATACACGATCACCTCGGCGCGCTGCGCCATCTCGATAGACTCTTCGCGGCTGACGTGGCTTTGATTGTCGTCGCCATCGCTAAGCAGAATGACGGCTTTCCGAACCGGCCCAGTGTGCGGGACCTTAAGGAGTTTGTCGCGGCACGCATAGTAAAGCGCGTCGTATAAAGCCGTGCCACCGCCGGGTCGGAGCATACGAACTCCGTTCGAGAGTGCTTCGGTGTTGTCGGTGAAATCCTGGGTGACTTCGGGAGTGACATCGAAACCGATGACAAAAGCCTGATCGTATTTGCGGCGGATCGTCTGATTCAGGAATTCGACAGCGGACTCCTGCTCGAACTTGAACCGGTCGCGAACCGAGTTGCTGGCATCGATCAGCAGGCCTACTTCGAGCGGCAAATCGGTTTCTGCGCGGAAGCTGCGAATCTCAGCCGCCGGCTTGGAATCATCGATGATCCTGAAATCATCTTTCTTGAGGTCTTTGACATAATGGCCGTGCTTGTCGGTCACGGTGAAGACGACGTTCACTTCGTTGACGGTACGCCGAATGGTGGAAACGGATTCGTCGTCCGGCGAAGGCTGGCTCGGCTCCGTGGATTTAGCAGTATCGCTTGGGGCCGCGGTGCTCGCTTCTGGCGCTTGAGGCGCGGGCTTCTGTTGTGGCGCAGGTTCTTTTGTTGCGGATGGCGCGACCGGTAAATTGTCGGGAGAACCGTTCTGACCGTACGATGCGGCCACAAGCAGAAGCGGAACGCAAATGAGGAGGATACGGCGGAAGCCCATGATTTCCTCTCATTATAGCTGCATGACGGTAAGTTGAATCTTCACATTTCGCGCTCTCAGCTAAACCTTAAACTGCCCGACACACTGCCGAACGCGGACCCGCTGAGTAGAGCCTTACAGAGCCGCCATAAAACCATGGCCAAGCTTATTACTGCGGCAATCCAGGCAGCGAAAACGGTGTTAACCACCCAGGATGGGGCTTCCCCAACGCGTCGCAGCACAAAGGGCAGGAAGTTCCAGGTCGTGATGTGAACATAATCCCAGGGGTCCTGAGTCATAGGTACGTTATTGAGGCCCCATTGCTCCATTTTGCCCAAGGCGAAGGCAAGGATGTTCTTAAAGCGAAGCGCAATCACGAACGTGGGATGGCCGAGGGTTTCCATCTGATAGATCTCCAGCGGCAGCCAGAAAGCTAATGATGCGATTTGAATGAGCGTGCTTGCCGCGATAAGGACGATTCCGATACGCCAGACTGCGGAGCCAAGTTGCTGGCGATACCGCATCAACAAGGGGACGGAGATGAACGCGGCCAGCTCCACGGCGGTTGAAACGTAACGGTCGCCCCAGGCGAAGTCACCACTCCACACCGTATACTTCGCGTAAAAGCTGATATAGGCCAGAAGCAATAACAATGCGGCGATCACATATGCCTTGATCGAAGGAGAGAAGGATTTCCACGCCAGCAGGACGATGACGGTCAAGATAATAATCGGGTCGCAAAGGAAGATGGATTTTTCAGGCGTGATCAGCGGGCCGAGAAAGCCCACGTGGAAGGGCGTTTCCCAAGGATAATTTGGCGGGAGGGATGGATTCAGCTTGCGGTACTCGTTTGCGGCCACGGAGACGTAGGTGTTGAAGAACGATCCGAAGCGATAGAACTGGTAGAGGCGATCGCTGAGCAGAAAAATCGCGTAAATGGGGAAAGCAGTTTTGGCGTATATCAGCAGGTGGTCCAACAGCTTTCGTCCTCTCAGATTTTGTTCCCAACCCAGAATGAGCGAAATAAAGATTCCTCCGGCCGTGAGGTCGAGGCTGGTGGTCAAGCGGGTCAGCAGGTTGAGGCCGAATGCGGCTGAGCCGATGAGCAGCGCGCGTCTGTTCCCGGTTCTCACCCACTCATACTGAAAAGTAAGCCCGGTCAGCGTGAGGAGCATGATGTAGTTGTTCTCCATCATGTTCTGGGTGTAGTGCAGGTGAGTGGTACAGAAAAGAAGCGCGAGCACGCCGACGACCGATTGCTGGAGCGTGAATCCCAAAAGTTGCAGAAAGCGCAGGCAGACAAGTGCGGTTAGGACGTTGACCAGAATTTGTGTGGTGCACGTGACGAAAATGTTGCGCACACTGGGATCATTGCCGTTGTAGTTCTCGAAGATGGGGATGCGTTCGATGAACGTACCCAGCATGTCCGCGGGGAGCATGAGGAGCGACTGGCCGATACCGTACCATCCGTAGAGCCGGCCGCCGCGGCCGTGCACGCCGAATTCAGGATATTCGTCGGGGAAAACTGGCGGCTCGGAAGTCCAGAACGAGTGAGTGGCTTGCAAGCGATGCATGGTGTCGCTGGTGCCGAGCTCGCCGGATTGCACGACAAAGGCAAGCAAGGCGGCGGCCAGGCAAAGGAGAACACGCAGGTCCTGGTACCAACGAACGTGCATAGGTATTCGCCTATGTTAAAGCACTGTCTTAGGTCAAACCCTGGTTGGAGACCTGTTGCCGCATGAAATTGGCGACCGAAACGCCCATGAGGCGGCGTTGGGCTCGCAGATGCGCCATGAGTCAGGCGCGACAGATTTCATATTTTTGTAACAGAAGGAAGGGGGAACATTTCCTGACCGAGTGTTAGAATGCCGCGTTCTTTATCGAGGGGGGACTTCAATCAAATGAGGAGGTAAAAAGAAATGAAAGGCAAGGTGTGTCTGATCACGGTTGTCAGCATCCTGCTCCTCGTTACCTCGCCGATTGCAAGCGCGGCCGTTGTCCCAATCAGCGTTTATCCCGACCCCGTACAGTTTGGAGCCGTGCCCGAGAACTCCAGCAGCTTCCCCCTCCTTGTCGAAATCTCGAATACGACGTCTCATGCGGTTGTGGTTAGCGGGATGTCGATCTCCGGCACCAATAGCAGCAATTTCGCCTTCGAGGGCCCTAATTGTGTCGGTACGATCTCAGGCGGACAGACCTGCCAGATGGGTATGACCTTTACGCCACCGACGATGGGCAGCTTCAGCGCCAATCTCGCTATTTCTGTGCAAGGGCTCAGCCAGGCTATCAACATTCCCCTGGAGGGTACAGGCGGAAACCCCATTCCAACCATTACGTCGCTTTCTCCCCCAAGCGCTTATGTCAACAGTCCCGCTCTTACGCTGACCGTTAACGGCACGGGGTTTGTGCCCGGAGCAGTGTTTAGGTGGCAAAATAGCGCATTGCCCACCACCTATGTCAGCGCCACAGAACTAGAGGTACAGGTCCCGGCGGCGAATTTAACCGGCACCGGTTCTTACTTTGTGAATGTCAGTAATCCGCCCCCCGGCGGCGGTTTTTCAGGATCCGCGAACTTTGCAGTTGTAGGTTTAGACCCATCGCTTAGCTCCGCGTCGCCCAATTCACTGGTTGCCGGATCAAAGTCTGCGACGGTTACGGTTACGGGTAACAATTTCATGAATGGTGCGAACGTGTTGTGGAATGGCAAAGCTCTGCCCACCACCTATATCAACTCCGGCGAACTTGAAATCGAACCGAGCACAGCGGATCTCGCCACTCCCAATATCGTCCAATTATCTGTTTCGAATCCCCCTCCAGGTGGAGTTTCCTTCCCCATCACTTTCAATGTAACTTATCCCGCCAAGGTTACAATTCTCGATCTTCCCGCCAATGATCTGGTGTGGGATCCATACGCGCAACGGATCTATGCTTCGCTGCCGAGCAGCTACGGATCGAATGGCAACAGTATCGCGGTCATTAATCCGTACAAGGGGAGAATCAGCGGCTATTACTTTGCTGGAAGTGAACCCAACCAACTGGCGCTGTCGAGTGATTCGCAGTACTTGTATGTTGGTCTTAACGGAAACGGCTCCGTACAGCGACTCTTGCTTCCCACATTTGCGCAGGACATTGACGTAAGCCTGGGTAGCAGCTTTATCGGGGTGAACGTTGCGGTGAGCCTGCAAGTCTCCCCGGGGGACTCTCACACCTTTGCCGTCGCCCAGGGCACAAGCCAAGGTAGTAGCACCGGGCTTTTCGTGTTCACCGACTCGACACAACTCCCGAATTCGATCACTTCTCCGCCAATGGCCGACATCGTGTTCGCCGATCCGGCCACACTTTACGGCTATTACAACGGGACGGTAAGCCAAATCGCCGTTGATTCCAGCGGCGCTACTTTGGGCATGCAATGGAACGGGCTTGTCTCAGGTAATGCCATCCAGTACGCCGCAGGCCTGGTCTATGGAAGTGGTGGCCAAGTCCTGGATCCCGCGGCAGGCCTGCTGGTGGGCAGCTACGATGTGAGCCAAGGCTGCTGTTCGCCCAATGAACTGCTGCCCGACCCAGCCGTATACCGCGTCTTTGTCGTCGGCGAAACACCGTTTTTTCCTGGTGCATTAGGAGTCACCAGCTACCATTTGTCCAAGTTCACGCCTGCGGCGGTGACCAACCTGTCTCAGCTTAGTGGGTCTCCGATTGGCGGCTTCATCAAATGGGGTAACAGCGGGCTGGCGTTCATTCTGCAATCCGGATGCTGCGGGACAACCACCAACCAAGTGATACTGGTGCAGAGCGCGTCAATGCTGTTTGGTCCTGTAGGCACGACTAACCCAATGCCGGATCCGCAGTCGCTGTCACCATCCGGCACAACACACGGCGGACCGAACTTCCCGCTTATCATCGAAGGGGCAGGATTCGTCCCCGGTTCACGAGTTACCTGGAACGGAGTTGCAGTTGCCGCAGACTACGTCAGTCCGGCTCAGTTAACGGCGTACGTACCTGCGCGCGACATCGCATCATCAGGAACGGCTGATGTCGTTGTGACTAATCCGGATCCGGGCGGAGGAATGGCCACCGCGCTTAGCTTCACCATCAATTGATAAGCCAGTCTCGCCGCACGGGTCAGCGATAAGAGCAGCTTAGATCTTGGCTCTCTATTGAACGGTTACCGTGACCGAGGCGGTGGAGCGGCCGTACTGGTTGGTGGCGTAGAGAGTGTAGCTCGTCGTTTGCGATGGCGTGACGGTCACGCTGCTGCCGCGGACGGCACCAATCTGCGGAGAGATTACGTAGTAAGACGCTCCAGTGGCCTGCCAGGTCAGAGTGACATTTGTGCCAGAACTCACACTGGTTGAGCTCGCGGTGAAAGTACTGATTGTCGGCACTGCTCCTTGCGGCACATTTGATGAAGTGTAGATCGGAGTCATCTGCACCACTTCGAAGGCTGATGCCGGAACCTGCGAGAGATTGTGCAGATCATCGTTGTCCCAGCGATCATCGGGCGCGCCGCTCAAATACATCGCGCTCCCGTTGTCGGCCATGATTATGCCGTAAGTTTTCAATGCGGTGAGAATCACCTGCACATTCGTAGAAAATCCTGAAATATCGTAGCTGGCGTTCAGGCGCATCCGCATGCCCATGGGGGCGGCCAGCGAATTGGACGAAGTCGCAGCCCAATGCGAAGCGGGAGGGATCATTGCCGCCTGGCTCTGGGGCAGAGTGAAACGAATAGCATGCTGAATTTTTCCGCTAGCGACTTCGTCGTAGCGTACCAGCCCGGCAAAAATCGACAGGCCGGCAGCGTCGGCGGAAGTCCACGTCCACGGGCGCGGCTCGTCGTTCAAAAGATCCCAAACCGCGGCGGATCCGGCATTCCAACTGCCATCGTTGTTCGGATACGAGCTATAGAGTTCGTAGAGGAAGCAGTTGCTGTTGTCGATCACCAGAACATGCCGGTCGCCATTGCCCGGGTTGGGATAGCCCTCGATGGGCGCACTGGCCGGGACTGGCATTGGGCCGGGATCGCTCTCGTCGCCGTACGCAGTGAAATTTATGTTAACCAGGCTTTGCGATCCGTTCACGACAACATAAGGAATGCCCATGCTCGATCCCTGGTAAAGGCCCGAGCCAAAATCGGGGTGAAGGCCGATATTGGGGCCGATGAAGTTGATGATGGAGTCAGAATTCGGATCGACTGGAGCGGTGGAGATATCCCGATTCCAGGCGTTGTCGGCAGGGAAGGGACGGAAGCCGTTGAGGCTAGCTCCTTGGCCGGTCGAGATACCGCTGCATTGCGTTTGGGCATTCGAACCGCCGGACCCGTTGTTGCCTGAGCCTCCGTTATTGCCGTTCCCTGAATTGCCTCCGGACGGGGTGGTCGCTGACTCCGATCCACCACAGCCCGCCAAAAAGGCGAGTACCGTGAAAACGAGTGCGGCAATGATGAAATTTCTTGATTGATTTCGCATGCTGTAGATATTTTCGCCGCTGTGGCTGTGCGAATTACAAGGCATGAGGACATTCGTCTCCGGGAAGTTGGACATGTACGGGTGGGAGTCGAGGAAGTCTGCGCCGCGCGTGCTGCAGCGCCCGTTGTTCCTTCCGGCCTGATTACAGGCTAGAATTGCAATTGCAACTGGTCTGAACCTCAGTTGCATGCGTTTTTCAAGGATTCCGAGTCCGGCATACATACGCCGCACAAAAATTGGTAACTCACAAGGTGGGAGGCAGGACATGACACTTGCGCGGACAAAAATGATAGCGAAGATTGCGTTGCTGATATGGGTTGGCGCGACCTTCCTGCAAAAGAGTGGGCAGGCACAAACATCGCCGGGACAAACGGCACCAGCACAAGCTGCAGCGCAAGCGGCTGCTGCTACGCCAAGTGGGACACACCGTGACGTCGATGTCCCCGGAAGCAAACAGTGGATCGACACTGGTATTGACCTGCGGGGAGGCGCGAAGGTGCGGTTCACGGCCTCAGGGCAGATTACATATCCGTCCGACCAATCATATGCGGGAAAATTGCGCACCTCGGGAACGTTTGGTCCGGCGGGTCTGCCGCGAAATTTTGCCGACCTGGTGCATCAATACGCGGTGACGGATGCGGGTCATGGAGCCTTGATCGGGCGCATCGGATCCGCGGATTACGCCCAGGCATTTTTGATCGGCGAAGGCAAAGAGTATGACGTGCCGGTTGCGGGCAGACTGTATGTGGGCCTTAACGAGAGTGAGACTGACGCGGCGGCGGCCCAGGGAAGTTTTCAGGTAACGATCGAGATTCTGCAACAGGGATCAGCAACTGCTGCGGGCGGCCCGGCAGAAACACCCATCCCAGGGATCACGACCGACTTGCTGAACAAAATTCCGCGTCGTGTGTCCGATCCGAACCGCAGACCCGGCGATATGGTAAACGTGCTGATCGTGGGGACAGAGGACCAGGTGGTCAAGACATTCACCACCGCGGGATGGGTGAAGGTGGACAAGAGCGTAGAAGGTTCGATCCTGAACGCAGCCCTGGAAACTTTCGAGAAGAAAGATTATCTAACGATGCCGATGAGTATTCTTTATCTTTTCGACCGGCCACAGGATTACGGATTTGCTCATGCCGAGCCGGTGAAAGTGGCGATGTCGCGGAATCACTTGCGGGTGTGGAAATCGCCCTACGAGGTTGACGGCCGGCCGCTGTGGTGTGTGGCGGCTACACACGACATTGGATTTGAACGCGACCAGCGCAATAACGGCGTGACGCATAAGATTGATCCAGCTATCGATGGCGAACGGGAGTATGTGGATGGCACGCTTTCGTCCACTGGATTGGTAGTGCAAAGAGATCACGTCACGCCACCCAATCCGCTGACTACGGCGAAGACGGCAACGGGAGGAGAATTCCACTCCGACGGACGCGTGGTTGTGCTTGTGCTCAAGAACGCGACGTAGTGGTTCTGCTAGGAAATTGGCCTAGGTGGCTGCAATGCAGCGTCTTTGGGGACCGGTCTCTCTGTTTTGGAGGCAGGAAACAGGCAGGCAAAAATCACAAACGAAAGCAAGAATGCGGCGAAGTCTAACACGCTACCTTCGGGACCGATGGTTCCACCGGTGAGCCAGCGCGGTCCATGAAAACTTGAATTCAACAAGTGCCCGGGAGCTGTAGCGCCGCTGTCCGGAACCGAGTAGATAAAAGTCTCAGCATAATCTCCGGCGGCGTGAAGCCCAATAGCAAACCACAAGCTGCCCGTGCGGCGAAGCGTAAAACAAGCGAATAACCCGAATAGCATCACCGAAAGGGCGCCAACCCAGCTTTCGCCAGTATTTCCGAGGTGAAAGGCTCCGAACACGGCGGACAGGAAAAACGCTGCCGGCCAGAAGCCAATTCCGTCTGCCAAGGTCAACTGTGCGTAGCCACGGAAGGTGAACTCCTCCAAGATTCCAACCAGGAGAAACCCGAAGGCCCACACGATGCCATATTTGACGAGGGCGAGCCCAGACAGAGCAAGCCCTCCGAAAGAGAATCCGTGCAGGGCAAAGATTCCCAATATCTCTAAACTCACCAGGGCCAATCCCCAAAGCACGCCCTGCCAGAAACGCTTACCAAAAGCTCCAGAAAGAGACAGGCCGTAGCTCCAAAACGACCTGCGCTCGATTCTCGCCATGATGAATGTAGCCAGGAATAGTCCAATAATTCCTACAGTTTCGAAGGTGAGCTCGAATTCAGGTGTAACGATGCCATGCATCGCATCCTCGACAATGCGCTGGAGTGCAGGCAACCGTGTGGCAACCTGACGCGTCGCGAGGTTCCAAATAGAAAAAAGAAGAACGAAGAGTAAGAACCGCCAACCGGCGCGAAGGCCGTTTGGGCCGTAAAAGACCTTTTGCATGGGCGAGCGAGAAGGAGTAACAGAGGTTGTTGGTTGATCCGCAGCTACAGGGTCCATATGCAAAATCGGCCTTTCTTTCTCTTGGTTGATACGGCGACGAATCCTGGTCTGTTCCGCGAGGATTTCCGAGATCTCACGCCAACATAAACGGTCACGATTCCTGGAGCCGCTCTAAGAATAGACGTAATTCTTCGGGTAATGGTTGAGAAAAGGACAGCGCTGTTCCGGTTCGCGGATGCTGAAACCGGAAAGCCGCCGCGTGCAGAAAATTCCTTGGCAGAGAAATCGGGACTTGATCTTTGACCGGGATTTCTCGCGGAGCGCCGTAAAGGCTATCGCCCACAATGGGATGGCCCAGCGAAGCCAGATGGACGCGAACTTGGTGGGTGCGGCCCGTATCGATTTGCACTTCCAGCAAAGTAAACTTGCCGTATTTTGAGTCGATGCGCTTTTTCACGTTGTAATGCGAGATAGCCTCTCGCCCACCCGAGCGGCGGGTGGTCATACGGGTTCGACGCACGCGATCGCGGCTGATGCCGCTGCTGATAGTCCCTCGATCCTGCTTGAGCCACCCATGGACCAGAGCGATGTAAGTTTTCTTGACTTGCCGGGCGGCGAATTGCGCCGCAAGCCTGCGATGGGATTCGTCGTTCTTGGCAACCACGATCAGGCCGCTGGTAGCTTTGTCGAGCCGATGTACGATCCCGGGCCTCAACTCGCCTCCCAATGATGAGAGCTGGCCAAAATGATGCAGCAGGGCGTTCACTAACGTGCGGCGATTCCGTTCGTCGTCGGTGGCACCAGCACCGGCATGCACCATCATCCCTGCGGGCTTATTGATCACGGCAAGATCGTCGTCTTCGTAAATGATTTCGAGAGGAATCTCTTCGGGGATGGCGCGCAGAGGTGGCTTTTCGACAGCACCCAAAATCTCAATACACTCGTGGCCAGCCAATCGCAGGGAAGGTTTTGCCGGCTTGCCGTTAATTAAAACCTTTTCTTGCCGAATCAATTCTTGAACAAGCGCGCGGCTTGTCTGGGGGAGTTGGTGGACAAGGAATTGATCGAGGCGCCGGCCGGCGTCGTCGGTGGTGGCCTCAAACGAAAGTGGCGGGCGGTCAATCACACGGTGCAGCACACCAAAACCATGTCATTCCGAACAGAGCGTAAGCTCTGGAGAAATCTTACGACAGCTCGCTGTGTGCCATGACGGCTAAGGGAACCGCCCTTCACACAGCATCGGCAGTGCCTGCTGACTTAAGATCCTTCGCGTGCTTACGCCCGCATCAGGATGATAGGCTGTGAAGAAGCTAAATCAAGGATGACTCACCGCGCCGCCGGTGCGGCAACGGTCTTCAATCTGGGCCGCAGCCACCAGATCAACCCGCCGGTGAGGACGAGGCCGATTGAGATTAGTTGCGTGCCGGTCATAATTCCGCCGAAAACAGAGCCGCGGCCAGGATCATCGCGGATGAATTCAAGGAAGTAGCGTGCTACCCCGTAAAGAAAAAGGTAGGCGCCGAAGACCTGGCCGTCGAATTTCTTGCGCTTGAGCAGCCACATGAGAATGAAGAAGTTGGCCAGTTCGACGGCCGATTCAAAGAGCTGCGTAGGCTCAAGAGGAACGCCAAGAGGTGTTCCGACCCAGGCCTGCGCCAGCGGATTCTTAAACGTTACGCCCCAAAAATGAGTCGTGGGTTTGCCGTAGCAGCAACCCGCCGCAAAGCATCCAACCCGGCCGATGGCGTGTCCAAGGGCTAATCCCGGCGAGAAAGCATCGCAGGTACCCAACGCAGGCATGTGGTTTTTGCGGATGTACCAGGCGGCGGCCGCGAAAGCCGCGATCAAGCCTCCGGAAAAAACTCCTCCGGCCTGCAAAGTGGCGAAGCTGAAAATTTCGCCCGGATGAGCGGCGTAGTAACTCCAGTCGTTGACGATGTAAAGAATCTTGGCGCCGACGATCCCGCTAAGCACAACCAGGATGCCAAAATTCCAGGCATGTTCAGGATTGATGCCCTGCTTTTCCGAGTTGCGGACGCTTATCCATAGCCCAATCAATACGCCGAGAGATACGAGAAGCCCGTATGTCGGCAGGCTGAAATTGCCAATATGAAAGAGTCGTGGAAACACTGATTAATTAGATGCTATCGGGTTGCTGCAGGAAGTTTAGCAGAAAAGCGTCGTTGGCCGTTCGTCGTTGGTCGTACGCAAGCCCGGCAAGTGGGCTGCTCTGATTTGTTAGGCACTTCTTAGCGAAGACAATTGCGAAAACAAACCCGCCGACGGCTATCAGGAGTTTCGTCGCTTCGATCAGGAGGATGAAAAAAGTCAAAGTAGTCTACCTCCCGCCAACCCGACATGTTCGATGTTGGCCGACGACACAGGACGAACGGCCAACGACCAGAAAAACAAGCCGACCCACGGAGCCGTGTGGCGGGCCGAGAATGAACCGTCGTAAGACGTGTGGGAACCCTCCGCGACCCTTTAGGCGTCTCCGCGTGGCGGAGCATGGCACACCGGATCGATTACGAGTCGGGCCCCCGTTCATTCAGGTGTTGGTTCAAAAATCGGTTACCACCATCACCAACGTAGCAGGCCGGCTTTCAAGTTTGGATGCTAGGCAAAATTACAGAGATTCGCAAGAGGGGTGACGCAAATAGTTGGTAATCGGCTTGCCAGCAACTTTGGTAAGCGCGGTCAGGTGGGTTTCGGCGCGGTCAGGCGGACAAGACCGATACGAAAATTAGAGGCAGTTTCGACGCGCATGCTAGCCCGCCTTGGATCGCTCCTGAAGCACTTCGTCGAGCGCGTTGGAAAGATTACTGGCCCGCTTGAGGTAATCAACATTTCCCTCTTCCTGGCTACGTTTCAGAAGGTGGTATTCGTCGGCGATATTCAAGGCAGCGAGGACGGCCACTCGAACGGTATCGACGGTGCGGGTCTGCTCAGCGACGGCACGCATTTTCGCGTCCACATATTCCGCCAATTTCATGATGTACTGCGGATTAGGACCGGAAAGATTGTAGGCCTGATCGAAAATTTCCACCCGGACGCTATTGCTGTTCCGGTCCGGCGGCTGAGCTTGCTTGCTGGGCGCTGCCATTACGATTTCTCCTGGGTTGCGTCTGTGAGTCCGACTGGCATCCTGAACCAAAGCGAAGGATCTGGCTGTCGCTGGTTAACGTCACACTCTACGCGCTTAAGAGGCTGCCTGCTGTTCGGTAAGGTTGTCAATCTGCGTTAACATCTTCTCGACCCGGCTGCGGACCTCCTCGCGGTCCCGCCGCAACTGCACCATTTCGCGGCGCAACGATTCGAGCTCATCCTCGCGCTCTTCCAATTGTTCACGCAGGCGTTTGGCGTCGCGCTCTGCGATCGAACGCGCCTCCTGCGAGGCCTTGTACAGCTCGATGGTGCGGTACACCTTCTGCTCAAGCACCTGAAAGTCATCAGCCGGCATCTGGGTAGATACTTCTTCCGCTATTTTGACAGACATAGCTCGATTTCCTGGGATATTGATTTGCAGGCAGTATAACCCAGATTCTGAGGACGAGAATTTGAGTCAGCACTATTCTTGGCGAAGCTGGCCCCCAAGGGATAAACTTTGCATCTCGATCTAAGTGACTGAATCAAATACCATATTGTTGAGCCACTTTGGAGGATTCAGCGTCCTGGCCGGGATGTTCAGATTCGGATGGACCCGCTTTTCACGCTCTGATACATAACCCGTACTGATTCGTAAGAGGTGGAGCTCGGCTGTTGTGAGCCTCCGGGACTTTTATGTGGATTGTTCGACTAGCACTAAGGCGTCCCTATACTTTTGTCGTGGTCGCGCTGCTGCTGCTGATCTTGGGTCCCATCGTCATTCTGCGAACGCCGACCGATATTTTTCCCAACATTGATATTCCCGTAGTCAGCATTTTATGGACTTACCAGGGTTTTGATCCGGAGCAGATGGCGAATCGCATCGTAAGCCTGACCGAGCGCTCCCTGACCACGACAGTCGATAACATTCAGCACATCGAATCGCAATCGTTGCCGGGAATCGCAGTGGTCAAAGTGTTTTTCCAGCCGAACGCCAATATAGAAAGGGCGATTGCGCAGGTGACGGCGATCTCGCAGACGCAATTGCGGCAATTGCCGCCGGGCACAACGCCGCCGTTGGTCATCAGCTATAACGCATCGAGTGTGCCGATTCTGCAACTCGCGCTTTCGGGAAAAACGCTTTCCGAACAGCAACTGTTCGATTACGGGGTCAACTTCATCCGCACGCGTCTGATCACAGTGCGAGGAGTGGGCATCCCGTGGCCTTATGGCGGCAAAATCCGGCAGGTGCAAGTTGACCTAAATACTACGGCGTTGCAATCGAAAGGTCTGTCGCCACTGGACGTGGTTAACGCGATCAGCGTGCAAAACATCATTCTGCCGTCGGGCACCTCAAAGATCGGACAGTTTGAGTACAACGTCGATATCAACAGCGCGCCCGAAACCATCCAGGAATTAAATCAAATTCCCATCAAAACGGTCGGCAACACGACCATCTATCTGCGCGACGTAGCCTGGGTGCGCGACGGTTTCCCGCCGCTGACGAACATCGTGCGTGTCAACGGACAGCGCGCCTCGCTGTTGAGTGTGCTCAAGACTGGGGATGCATCGACGCTCGATATCGTTTCAGGAATTAAGTCACTATTGCCCACGATTGAAGCGAGCCTGCCACCAGAGCTGCAGATCAAGCCGCTGGCGGATCAGTCGCTGTTCGTGCGGGCTTCGATCGATGGCGTGATAAAGGAAGCCACGATTGCGGCCTGCCTGACGGGGTTAATGATCCTGATCTTTTTGGGGAACTGGCGCAGCACGGTGATTATCGCCGTATCGATTCCTCTTTCCATCCTGACTTCGATCATTGTGCTCAGCGCGCTGGGCGAAACCATTAACATCATGACGCTTGGCGGACTCGCACTGGCGGTTGGAATTCTGGTAGATGACGCCACGGTAGAGATCGAGAACATCAATCGCAATCTGGCACAAGGGAAAGAGGTGGAACACGCGATTCTGGACGGCGCGCAGCAGATTGCGGTACCGGCGTTTGTTTCGACGCTCTGCATCTGTATTGTGTTCGTGCCGATGTTTTTCCTCACGGGAGTCGCACGGTATCTTTTTGTTCCCTTGGCGGAGGCCGTCGTGTTCGCCATGCTGGCCTCCTACCTGCTCTCCCGAACTTTGGTACCAACCATGGCCAAATACCTCCTGCGTGGGCATGAAGTGGAAGCGCACGCGGCCGCTATCAGCAGAAACCCGCTGGTTCGCTGGCAGGTAAGATTCGAAGAAGCATTTGAAGGCTTTCGCGATGTCTATCACGAGCTTTTGCAGCGATGCCTGCAACGGCGGCGAATCTTTCTCCTGGCGTTTGTCGGAATTTGCGTCGCCTCCCTGGTGATTTTGATCCCCTGGCTGGGACAGGATTTCTTTCCCAGCGTCGACAGCGGCCAATTCCGACTGCATTTGCGGGCGCGAACCGGAACGCGAATTGAGGAGACGGCGCGGTTATGCGACCTGGTGGAGCAATCCTTACGACAGCAGATTCCGCCCGACCAGCTGGATACGATTATTGACAACATTGGCTTGCCCTATAGCAGCATCAATCTTTCTTACAGCACGTCAGCGCCGGTGGGCCCTGCGGATGCGGACATATTAGTGAGCTTGAAGAGGGAGCATGCGCCGACCGCGAAATATGTGCATGATCTACGGCTGAAGCTGGTTAGCGAATTTGCGGGTACAACCTTCTCATTTCCGCCGGCCGACATCGTCAGTCAGATTCTGAATTTCGGGCTCCCATCACCGATTGATATCCAGGTGGTGGGAAATAACCTGGGGGCAAACCGGGAATTTGTCAATCAATTGCTGGCGCGGGTTCGGCAGATTCCGGGGACGGTGGATTTACGAATCCAGCAGCCGTTCGATCAGCCGTATTTCCATGTAAGCGTGGACCGCACGAAAGCTCAGCAGGTCGGTTACTCAGAACGCGACGTGGCCAACAATCTGCTCATTTCACTGAGCGGCAGTTTCCAGACCACGCCGGAATTCTGGCTCGATCCTAAAAATGGGGTGGAGTACAGCGTTGCCACGCAGACGCCGCAATATCGGATTCAGTCGATCCAGGACCTGCAGAATGTTCCGGTGACCGGGACAAGCAATGCTCCACCCCAGATCCTGACCAGTATTGCTTCCATTGACCGCGGAGTTGGAATGGCGACGGTTTCGCACTACAACATCTCCCCGGTGATTGACATTTATGGCTCAGTGCAGGGCCGCGATCTTGGGGCGGTGGCGCGACAGATCAATAAAATTGTCGTGGACGCTAAAGGGCATGCGCCACGCGGGACCGAAGTTATCGTGCGCGGACAAATCGAGACCATGCGCTCTTCCTATATCGGCCTGCTGAGCGGATTGGTGTTCTCGATTTTGCTGGTTTACCTGCTGATTGTGGTGAATTTTCAATCCTGGCTGGATCCGTTCATCATCATTTCCGCCTTGCCGGCAGCCTTGTCGGGCATCGCGTGGATTTTATTCGTTACTCATACGACCTTGAGTGTCCCCGCACTGACCGGTTCAATCATGTGCATGGGAGTCGCGACGGCGAATAGTATTCTGGTGGTTAGTTTCGCGAAGGAACAAATGGCGGAAGGGCACGATCCGGTGCTTTCGGCTCTGAATGCCGGATTTACCCGTTTCCGTCCGGTGATCATGACGGCTCTGGCTATGATCATTGGCATGGTACCGATGTCGCTGGGATTGGGCGAGGGCGGTGAGCAAAATGCACCGCTGGGCAGAGCAGTAATCGGAGGATTGCTATTCGCGACGGTGGCGACCCTCTTCTTTGTTCCAGCATTTTTCAGCATGTTGCACCGAAGGCCTGAAAAGGAGGAGCATTTCACCAAGCATTGATCAAGTTCTCGATTTGTCAGGCCTCATCTAATTGGTCTCACGGAGTATTCGAGAGGGTGGGAAGGGTGCAGAGTGGTTATGAGAGTTGAGCAGCCAAACGAAGTAGAACAGCCAATCTCGGAAGCGCGCAAGCCGCAGTACCGCTCGTCTGGTGGAAGCCGGGATGAAGGCCGGCCAGCGCGCCGTTGGTGGATCGCTGTTCTGGCATTGGCCGCAGTTGTGGCAGTAATCCTGGGCGGTATTATTCCGCGCAAACGCGCAGAAGCGAAGCTGGAACAAGAGACCGAGCAGATGGCAGTGCCGGTGGTCTCGATAGTACACCCCAAACCTTCGGCCCCGGCTGAGGAGGTGGTCCTTCCGGCGAATGTGCAGGCCTACATCGATTCTCCCATTTATTCGCGCACTAATGGATATCTCAAGAAGTGGTATGTAGACATCGGCTCTCACGTAAGGCAAGGTCAGCTGCTGGCCGAAATCGAAACGCCCGAGGTTGATCAGCAGTTGCGGCAGGCGCGCTCTGATCTGCAAACTGCGGAAGCGAACCTGAACCTGGCGAAGATCACTGCCGATCGATACAGCGGGTTGCTAAAAACAGATTCTGTCTCCAAGCAGGACGCCGATAATGCCGAAGGCAAGTATGCAGCTCAGAAGGCGACGGTGCAGGCGGCGCAGGCCAATGTAAAGCGACTGGAAGAGTTGCAATCTTTCGAAAGAATTTATGCGCCCTTCGAGGGGGTAATCACTTTTCGTAATACCGATATCGGACACCTGATCGACTCCGGAAGCAGCGGAGGCATGCGCACGGAGCTTTTTCATATCGCGCAACCGGACAAGCTGCGGGTTTACGTGAATGTGCCTGAGATTTATGCTGCCGCCACGAAGCCAGGGATCAATGCCGACCTGATGGTCCCGGAATACCCGGCGAGGCGTTTCCCGGGGACGATCGTTCGCACGGCCAACGCGATCGATCAGACGACACGCACGCTTCTGGTTGAAATCCGGGTAAATAATCCTACCGGAACTTTGTTCAGCGGGGCCTATGCGGAAACTCATTTCAAGTTGCCAAACTCGGGTTCGTCGTTCATTCTGCCGGTTAACGCTTTGTTATTCCGTTCCGAAGGACTGCGGGTTGTGGTGGTCGGTGAGGGCAATCGCGCTGAGCTCAAGCCCATTACCGTAGGCCACGATTATGGGACGGAAGTGGAGGTGGTGTCGGGATTGAGCGGCAACGAGGCGATCATCATAAATCCTCCGGATTCCATCGTCTCGGGAGAAGAAGTTCGCGTGGTAAATCAACCTGCCGCCGAGCCTAAGGGGACTCATCTGCCCGCGGGAGACCAAGGCAGTATCGGGCGCTGATGGGGAGCAAATTCCAACACGCGTCCTTGGTGGTCGCGCTTTCGGTGCTCTGCGGCTGTTCGGTAGGGCCGCGTTACTCACGGCCGCCAGTTCCTGCTCCTCCCGAATTCAAAGAAACACCTCCAAACTGGAAAGTGGCGCAGCCCTCGGATCAGCTCCTCCGCGGCAACTGGTGGGAGATTTATCAAGACCCGCAGCTCAATGCTCTCGAGGAGAAGATCAATGTCTCGAACCAAAGCCTGAAGGCTTCACAGGCACAGTTTGATCAGGCGCGGGCACTACTTCGCTATTACCACGCAGATTTGTATCCCACGATCAATGCGGGCGCGTCGGCTACGCGCGAACGTTTCTCCCGTAATCGGCCACTCGCCACATCCACGGTCGGCGGAACGACGAATGATTTCATCTTGCATGCGGACATGGCCTACGAGCCGGATGTCTGGGGCAGGGTGCGAAGCAACGTTGCTGCTTATCGAGCGAATGCGCAAACCAGTTTCGCCGATCTGCAATCAGTCAGCCTGAGCTTGCACGCGGAGCTGGCCACCGATTATTTCCAGGCGCGCGAATTGGACGCTGAGACGCAACTGCTGGACTCCACCGTCGCCAGTTATCAGAAGGCTTTCGAGTTGACGCAGAACCGGTATCAGGGCGGCGTGGCGTCAGCAGTTGATGTGGCACAGGCGCAGACGCAGCTCGAAACCGCGCGCGCCCAGGACATCGACGTAATAGCTGCGCGCACGCAATTCGAGCATGCAATCGCGGTTCTGATCGGAGCGCCGGCATCATCTTTTGCTTTGCAGTTTGCAGGGTTGGATACCACGCCGCCAGTGACTTCGCCGGGTTTGCCGTCGCAGCTGATCGAACGGCGGCCGGATATTGCCGCCTCCGAACGCCAGATGGCAGCAGCCAATGCAAATATTGGAGTCGCGCAGGCTGTCTATTTTCCCCTTTTCAGTTTTTCGCCGACTGCTGGCTTCGAAAGCACAGACATCACGAAGTGGCTGACAGGGCCAAGCGGGTTCGCCTCGGTAGGAATTTCCGCTATCGGAACGGTTTTCGATGTCGGACGCCGCCGTGCCCTCAATGATCAAGCTCGCGCCGCCTACAATCAGGCAGTCGCGAACTACCAGCAGACCGTACTCACCGCTTATCAAGAGGTGGAAGACAATTTGGCCGAGTTGCGGCTTTTGGAGCAGGAAGCGGCGACGCAAGCCGCAGCTGTCGCTGCCGCCGAGCATTCCCTTGCGCTTTCTGAGAACCGGTACAAAGGTGGGGTGACAAGCTATCTGGAAGTAACCACCGCTCAGGCGGTCGCTCTTTCCGATGAACGCATTGCCGTGCAGATTGCCGGGCGGCGGATGGTAGCCAGCGTTCTGCTTATCAAAGCACTCGGCGGCGGGTTCGATGCGGCAACATTATCGAATCTCAACTTGAGTGCTCGTAGCCAATCGCAAGTTGCGCCGACATCCGGATCCAGCCAGTAAGGGTAACGCCGACATCCCTGCCGGCTTAGCCTGGCCGTAACGCACACTTGGTTGCTCCCCGGCCTGGAAGCGGCGCTAGGTTATTTCTCAGCAATCCGGTGCTTGCGAAAGGCATGCAGAACCACTGCGCTGCTAATGGAGAAAGCGGCAATCGCACCTAAAGGCATCATCTGGGCTATTGCCGGACGTAGACCAAGCGCGTCTGCGAAAAGAGCCGCCACCGCAAACACGATTCCCAGAACATTCAGCCACAAGGGTGCATGCAGCGGCTGTGGCTGCTCGCGGTTGTAGAAGCGAAGCTGAAGAAGCACCGCCGCCAGTCCAATTGCCGCGACGATCATAACCGCAATCGGGCTATAGAAGGCGTTTGGCTTGGTGTAGATCACTACCAGCGCCAGCAATCCGCAGAGCAGGCCGGAGGCAATAACCGTCCAGCGTCGCGATTTTCTGGTATTGGCGACGGAGGCTTCCGCCATGAATGCTCATTGTAACGAGAGTTGGGCGGGCTGGCGAGTGTCCCCCTGGGGTCCAACCTTCCGAGAAGTGCTATCCCAGGTTCGTCGTCATTCGAGTGAGCACGCAACCCTTTCGCCGCTTACTGGGTCGGAGTCGCCGGTACCCATTCGGCGGCGCGAGCAGCGCCGCGAGTTACAGCATAAAGCACGAGTTCAACGCGGCTGGAGACACCAATCTTATCGAAAATGCGGAAGAGATATTTCTTCACCGTGTTTTCGGTTAGGCCCAGTTCACGGGCCACATCGCGATTGCTGAGGCCATCCGCCACCAGGGCTACAACCTGCTCCTCGCGCCCGGTCAGCAGTTTGCCGCCGTTGCTATTGACCACACGCAGGGACGGCACTTGAGTGACGGTCTCGACGAGGTACTCCAGCTGCCGGTTACTGGCCCACAACTGTCCCTGGTGCACGCAATGAATGCACTTGCAAAGCAGCCGGAAAGGAGACTCGGTAAAACAGAACAGGCCGCGAGCGCCGGCTCGGAACCCGTTAGTTACGGTGTTGCGGTCGGAGTTCTCAAGCAGCAAGATTTTGGCAAC
>Ga0187778_10000411_pt1 | contig 30620 bp, 24 predicted proteins | sample 1015_Q2_SP5_20_M_FD_132418 | JGI IMG/M metagenome (GOLD analysis project Ga0187778, IMG submission 132418) | Tropical peat soil microbial communities from peatlands in Department of Meta, Colombia - 1015_Q2_SP5_20_MG | ecosystem: Environmental > Terrestrial > Soil > Wetlands > Peat | place... | reverse complement strand
GATTAGTGAGGAAAGCAAGCAGATTTTGCCTTGGGTCCTGTGGCTGGCGCATCTGGCAATGATCCTGTTTTTTATTTACGACGAGTCGGAGCGACAAACAAAGACGCACAAGCTGGTTGATGGCGTTTTGGATTTGTTTGCGGGGCTGGTGAAGGTGACGAACTCGTCTGTGGTACGGCCCTTTGTTCGACCGCTTCAAGAACGGCTGCTGGGAATGATGCGGGAAGCAGGACTGGCTGGAGAAATTCCGGAGCTTTGAAGATGAATGGCAATTAACTGACATGAATTGCTGAATTGAGGAGGAGAAATGACGAACGCACAGGCAACTGCAACCCACTGGTATCCGGCATCTGTCGCCGAGAAGCGGCCATCCGCGTGGTGGTACTGGGGACGGGCTGTGTATGTGAGCCGCCGGGACTACTGGAAAATTACGAAGGTCTTTCTGGCGGTAGGAATTCCGCTCGGAGCGATTGGAGTTTTGTTCCATGTGCCGATGGCTTTTGGGGGAGCCGTGGCGCTGGCAGAAATTGGATTGTTGCTGCTTGCCTATTCGCTCTTTGGCTTGTACCGGATGTATGGCCATCCTGGAGTGAGGTACATCCGGCGGCTCGCGGCCCTGGGAGATGTAAAGGGTAAGGTGACCGTTGCGGACCTTCATATCGGCACGTATCGCCATGCGTTCTTGCTTTCTGATGTGCTACCAGAAGCGCAAATCAAGTCTGTCGATTGCTGGAACATTGAAGGGGTACCCCCCGAAGCAGCGGTGGCGGACGTGCGCGACTTGGAAGTGCCGCCAAAGGCGAATCCCCGCATTGAGTCGTTCAAGGCCGAACACTTCACCGTTCCGCTGGCAGACGCGTCGTGCGACGCGGTGTGCTTCGGATTCGGCACGCATGAGCTTCCGACTGGCGGCGCGCGCGAGAAATTATTCAGCGAAGCCATTCGGATTTTGAAGCCGCACGGAAAGGTTCTGCTCTTCGAACACGGCTGGGACGCGCATAACTACGTGATTTTTGGGCCCGTGATCCATCACGTGACGAAGCGGCAGGATTGGGACAAGTTCCTGCGCGAACGTTTTGATGACGTGAAATACGCGCGCAGCACGCAAGCCGTAGATTTGTTCGCCGGGACGCGGCGCTAGCCATGAACGCGCGGCACAAGCACGACGGCGACGCGGACGTGATCGTCATCGGAGGCGGAATCGCGGGACTGGGAGCGGCAGTTCGGCTGAAAGATCGCGGCTTGGAGCCGTTGGTGTTGGAAGCCGATTCGCGCGTCGGCGGCCGTATGACGACCGATCGCGCGAACGGTTTCGTGATCGACCGGGGAGTGACGCTGTTCGGAAATGGCTTTCGTAGCATGCGAGCGTTGGTGAAGAGGCTGGCTCTGTCATCACTCGTTTGCCCTGGAGGTTTTAGCGTCGGAATACAAGATGCAGCGGGTTGCCGCGGATATCGAGGCCGGCATTTTGGAGACCTGTTGTTTGATCGCGGGATGTCGATGCGCGCGAGGCTGGGCTCGCTGCGATTTGGAATGGATTTGCTTCGATTCAGCCGGGCACTCCAGCACGGGAATAGCGTACTCAGCGGGCCGATTGATGGCGAGGATTGCCAAACCTATTTCCGGCGCATTGGCGGCACCGAAATTTTCGAGCGCATCTTTTGGCCCGGGCTGAACGGCCCGATGGGCGGGTCGGTAGAGAAATCGTCGCGCGTGATATTGATGCAGGTGATCTGGAATTTGCTGGTGCGTGGACAGTGGAATCTCACGGACGGAGTCGACCGAATTCCTGAGGCCGCTGCGGCGCAGGTGCGAGTGGTCACGGGTGCAAAAGTCCTGCATGTTGAAAAACACGGGACTGGAGTGCACGTGGATGCCGAAATCGAGGGCCAGCAAAGACGTCTGCGTGCACGAGGTGTGATTTTTGCCGTGCCGGGGCGGCTTGTGCCTGCTCTTTGCCCTGGATTGCCGAGCGATCTGCGGGAAGTGCTGGCACGAACGCAGCATTCGAAGATTGCGAACGCCGCAGTGGCTCTTTCGAGGCCGCCAAACGTGCCCTACGCGGGATATGCCTTCACCCCAGATGTGGTTCCGGGCGCTGAAATCGAAATGGAGCATCTGCGTGCTCCGAACCGGTGCCCGAAAGGCAGGGGAATGGCGGGAGTATTCCTTTGGGATACGCCGCAGAAGCGGCGCCTGGATGCAGATGACGAATCGCTGAAGCAACAAGCCAGCGAAATTGTCGAACAGATGTTTCCAGAGTGCCGCGGCAAAGTATTATTCGTTCACCTAGTGCGATGGAACATCGGGATTGCGCAATTTCCTCCCGGTCGACTGAAAGAAATGACGGCAGTGCGAAGGCGGATGGCGGCGTGGCAGGAACCGTACGACCTGTGCGGAGATTATCTCGATGGGCTTTCGAGCGAAAGTGCGCTGCGCACCGGCGAGGAGGCAGCCGAGAGAACCGTCAGGAAATTATCCACAAATAGAACCTAACCGTAAGTGCGCAACTTGACGCGCGTGGCAGGTGCCGATACGCTGGCCTGCGCATGAAGACATCGTCGAGGAAACTTCTGCTAGCGCTGGCGGCGCTGCTGGTGCTGGGGTTTGTGGTGTACCGCTCGAGCGGCATGATTCATCTCGCGGATTTCAGCGGGAAGAAACTCCTCCACGCGGTCCGCAATGCCAATCCTTTCCTTCTTTTGCTCTCTATCGTGGCCATTTACGGATGTTATGCGCTGCGGTCCTTGCGCTGGCAGGTTTTCCAGCAAAACCTAGGCAGTTCAAGATTTGGAATCATCTATGCCATGACACTTGCGGGATTCGCTTCGGTGTTTTTGCTGGGCCGGGCCGGTGAACCAGTACGGCCGCTGTTGCTCTCTCGAAAAGAAAAAATACCAATAGCCGACTTGGTTGGAATTTACGTTTTAGAGCGATTGTTCGACCTGGCAAGCACGGCAGTGATTGCGGCCATCGGCCTGTTGCTCTTCAATGCGAGCGCCCATTCCGAAGGGCCAGCAAGCAAACTCGAGCTGGCGGCACGAACTACGGGCTCAGTTTTTGCAGCAGGGGTGGTAGCGGCAATCGCATTTTTGATTTACCTTCGGCTCCATGGAACGGCGTTGCTGGAGCGACAACTGCAAGGATGGCTGAAAGCGCACGGTTGGAGGGCAAAAGTCGCGGGAATCTTGCTGGGCTTTGCGCGAGGCGTGCAGGCGCTGCGGACGTGGGGCCAGCTTGCGCTTGCGGTGTTTTACTCAACGATTCACTGGGTGCTGGTGCTCCTTGTCTATCTGTGGGTCTCGCACAGCTTCGGCGGTAGGCTGGGTGAACTTAGCCTGGGAGACGCAATGCTGGTGATGTCGTTCACGCTTGTGGGATCGGCCGTGCAGTTGCCGGGAGTCGGGGGCGGCTCGCAGGTTGCGTCTTTCCTTGCTTATACAACGATCTTTGGAGTAGAAAATGAGCCGGCTGCTGCCGCCGCGATCGTGCTGTGGTTGATCACATTTGCTGTATGCAGTTTTGCGGGCGTACCGCTGTTGATTCACGAAGGGATGTCGCTCGGGGAGCTGCGCGAAATGGCGGAACACGAAAAAGAAGTGGAAGCCGAAGCAGCAGGCCGGCAAGGAGACTCCAAGCCGTGAAGTGTCCTTTCTGCGGGCACGTCGACGACAAAGTGATTGATTCACGCGAAGGCCGCGGCGGGGACATGATCCGGCGGCGACGCGAATGCTTGAAATGCAGCCGGCGGTTCACCACTTACGAGCGAATCGACGAAATCCCCTACATGGTTATCAAGAAAGACGGCCGGCGGGAGCGCTTCGAACGGCAAAAAATCCTGCAGGGGCTGCTCAAAGCCTGCGAAAAACGTCCAGTGCCCACACCCAAGCTCGAAGCGATTGTGGATGAAATCGAAGCAGTCGTGCATGAATCGACCGAGCGCGAGCTGACCACCACAGAAATCGGGGAAATGATCATGCACCGGCTGAAGAAGTTGGACAAGGTGGCGTACGTGCGGTTTGCCTCGGTGTACATGGACTTCAAAGATGTGCAGGAGTTCATGAGCGAGCTGAAAAGTCTGCTCAAGGATCGCACCAAGAAGTAGTTCTTCTCTCAGTGAGGAGATTCCATGAAGAAGAAGTTGTGGATTGTTTTTTGCGTGGCGCTAGTGTTTTTGTGCGCCGCTGGGATCGCGGATTCTTGGGCCGCAAAGACCGGCGCCAGCCTCAAGATCGATCCGCAAAAGATTCGGGAGCACGTCAAGTATCTGGCCAGCGACGCGCTCGAAGGCCGCGGGACAGGTCAGAAGGGAGGCGACCTGGCAGCCGACTATATCGCGGAGCAGTTCAAGAAATATGGGCTGAAGCCCGGTTCCGATGCTGGGACTTATTTTCAAAGCGTCCCCATGGTCAGCATGAAGACGCTGCCGGAAACTACTTTCACTTTGCTCCCCGCAAACGGGCAGCCCATGGCACTGCGAAACCTCGACGATTTTGTCACCAGCAATGAAAGCCAGACGGAGTGGGCGGACTTCGATGCTCCGATCGTGTTCGTCGGATATGGAATCACCGCCCCGGAATACCAGTGGGACGACTACAAAGGCTACGACCTGAAGGGAAAAGTAGCGCTGCTGTTTGTGAACGAGCCCATCAGCGACGATCCCAAGTTCTTTCGAGGAAAAGCGCTCACCTATTACGGCCGCTGGACGTACAAGTTCGAGGAGACCGCGCACCGCGGTGCTGTGGCCACGCTCATCATTCACCGCACGGACTTGGCCAGCTATGGATGGGATGTGGTGCGGAATTCGTGGGGCGCTGAGCGTTCTTACTTGGAGAAGGGCAACACGCCGAAACTGCAAGCAGCTTCGTGGATTCAAGTGGAAGTTGCAAAAAAGCTCGTCGAGATGGCCGGGCAGGACCTCGACAAGTTATTCGAGCGGTCCCAGTCGCGCGATTTTCAACCAATTGAATTAGGCGTCCGGCTGAAAGCGCATATTGCGAGCCAGATGCACCCGTTCGTGGCGCACAACGTCATGGCCCTGCTGACTGGTTCGAAACCCAATACCAACAATGAGGCCGTTCTGTACACAGCCCACTACGATCATCTCGGCATCGACAAAACGAAGAGCGGCCACAATATTTACAACGGCGCAGTCGACAATGCGACCGGCTGCGGGATTTTGCTGGAATTAGCGCGCGCGTGGTCGAAAGTCAAGAAAGCGCCGCCACGGTCCATCTTGTTTGCATCAGTCACGGCAGAAGAGCAGGGTCTCCTGGGCTCGGAATATTTGGGGAAGAAGACGGTGTTTCTTCCGGTTGATCCGATCCTGGATTTGAATTTTGACGCGCTTTCACCGATTGGCATTCCCGAGGAAGTGGAAGTCACTGGGGCCGAAAGGACCTCGTTTTATCCGGTGGTGGAAGCCACCGCGAAAAAATTTGGATTCGCCATCCGGCCGGATCCCGTGCCCGAAGCGGGACATTATTACCGCTCGGATCATTTCAGCCTGGCGCGCGTCGGCATCCCTTCCTTTTCCATTGGTGAGGGGATGAAATTCACGGGGCATGATGCGGCCTGGGGCGAAGAACAGGCCAAGGATTATGTCAAGAATCGATACCATCAGCCGACCGATGTGTACCGTGACGATTGGGACTTCAAAGGTTTAGCGAAGATCGCCGCCTTTGGATATGAGTTGGGGTTCGCGGCAGCTACGCAATCAGAGCCCGTCACTTGGCTGCCTGGTGATGAATTTGAGAAGGCTCGCAAAGCAGGCTGGGCTTTGCATATTGATGCGGATGCGCTGTTTGCAGGGCGGCCTGATCTCCATTTGACTCACGCTGAACCGTTGTCCTATCCGCCGCTGGCGAGACAGACACGAATTTCAGGCACGGTGGTCGTTAAGGTTTCTGTTGCGAATGACGGGAAAGTGGACCACGCGGAAATTGTGAGTGGACATCCACTGCTGCAGCAAATAGTTGTAGACAGCATTCGGCAGTGGACTTTTTCACCACAATCTGAACCGCGAAGTTTTGAACTGCGCTGCGAGTTTCGTCTTCTTGACGCCCAGTCTCCCACCCGGCGTGACGCGTTGATGGTAGTCGAACCGCTCCACATTCTGGTTTTGGCAAGCCTTCCTGAAATGGTAACGAATTTCTCAAAATAGCTTCTTTTCAGCACGGCCAGACGCCAGCGGTGAAGGATTTGATGGTGTGAAAACCAAGCTTTTCGTAAAGCTGGACCGCGGTGCGATTTTCCGAAGTTACCGTCAGAGTTAATTCGCGAAATTTCATGGCGCGAAGCGCCTCCGCCGAAGTTTGCATCAGCATGCGTCCGATACCGTGGCCTTGGAATCCGGGGAGCACGCAAATCTGCGTGGTGTGGCCAACGCCGGGAGAAACTTCGCTAGTCAAGACCGTTGCCACCAGGTCGTCGCTGCCCGGCTCGTGAAGCACGTAAGATGCGCCGGGCACAAACTGGCCGCAGCCGGGCAACAAAATAATGTTCTTCAGGAACTTCAGGGCGCCCGTACGGCTGCGGTACTGGTCGTTGATCTCGCCGTCCACATGATTGGCGTAGGCAAGATAGATGAGCTTGGCGCAGGGTTCGAAATAGCGGTCATTCCAGCGCGTGAGGCGCAAACTGCCCGATGCGCCAGCCTTGCTCTCTACCATTTTTTGCAAATCCAGCAGCATGAATTGGCGTCGGTACAGGTGAAACCCCTGATCGAGCAACGGTGAGTCGACGGGACCGCTGAAGGGCATGAGCTGGGCTTCGATGCGCGTCAAGTGGGGCAGCGCTCGCATGGAGTAGAGCAATTCCTCCAGCAGTTTCCGGCCCAGGGGCTCTTGGGGAAATTTGGCGGAAACATACAAGCCGCCGATAAGGCCCTTTTGCTCTTCCATGACATAAAAGCAATAGCCTGCGGCTGCGCCGTTCTCGAAGGCGACGCAGCCGGCCAGCGCGTGGGCTTCCAGGAAACGTTTGATCAATTCGAGCGCGCCGCGATAATCCCAATGCAGTTCGTCGCGCCAGTGCCGCGCCTCTTCTTCGAGGAGCGGCTCGATTTGACGAACCGTGGTCTGTCGGAGATCGATGATGTTCATGGAAGCGCGGAGCTGGAGCGGGCCCTGCTGCGCGGTTCCTATGATAGCCGATTCAGGCGAGGCTTGATGGCAAGCGGCCTAGTTAGGTGATACGGATGCGACACAAGACGCCGGAGTTCTCCGGGTGCGCTGTGATGGCTGTGCTACGATGCCACGAGTCGGGCTTGTTGTGCGGGAATAGAAAGGCGGCAAGCGCCGCCGGTTCAGTGGCACAGGCGACGAATGCAATTCTTTTTCGAACTGCGATATCCAACACGTTGGTACACCAAGCTGCTGACGGCGCTGCTGGCGCTGGTCTTTTTCGCCGTGCTTGCGATTACTTCGATCGCCGCGTTTCTGGTTTACCGCATCGTGAAACCGCAACGCAGCAGCAGTGAAATCAACATGGCCAGCTTTCCGGGACGGCCGGAAATCGTGCAGTTCGAAGTGCCGCAAATCGGCACCCGAGAAGGCTGGTTTTTCCCCGGCTTGCGCGGCGCGCCTACCATTGTTTTGTGCCATGGATACGAGTCCAGCAAGGGCGAATTGCTGACTCTCGTGTCCGCCCTGCAGGACCACCAATACAACGTGTTTGTGTTTGACTTCGCGGCGCATGGGGCCAATGCGGGAATTACCACGTTTGGATACAAGGAAGCCGATGAGTTGCGCACGGCCGTCGACATGCTTGCCGCGCGAAACGACGTGGATCCCAATAGGTTCGGCTTCTGGGGTTACAACCTCGGCGCCTACACCGCTTTGCGGGAAGCGGAGGGCGACAAGCGCGCTCGCGCGCTGGTGCTCGATTCGGTGTACGACCAGCCCGAACAGATGGTGAAAGTGGGAGTGGAGCGCAACGGGCTCGGCAGTTTTCCCTTCATGGTGCGCGCTGCGGAACTGAGCTTTGAGTACCTGAACAACGAGCATCGGCAGGACCCGCCGCTTTCCAAAAGGCTAATGGCGATCAATGGCGTTCCTACGCTGTTCATTCAGGCTCTGGACGATCCGGAATTGGCGGCGATTACGCGCCAGATGTTTCTCAAAGCCCCTGAGCCGCGTGACCAAGCCATTATCCCGCACGGCAATTTCACTGGCCTTACCGACGAAGACAAGCGCAACTACGAGAATCGCGTCGTGTCATTCTTCTTGTTGCGATTGCCCGCCACCAGTGGACCCGTCCACTGAGCCTGCCATCACAACGTGATAGAGAAATACTCCAGTGGACTTCTCATCGAAGGACATGGGTTCGCAAGCAAAGGGCGTCGGAGCTAAAGTTCTGCAACTGGGCTTGCTTGAAAGTACGTACTCTTTCTTAGAATTCGCCTGACCCCAGTTTTCAACTTCCTTGTGAAGATAAAAGCTCAGGCTGTATTGCATTCCGCGTTTTATGTTCGCTACGGCCAGTTGGTCAACTGGCGTTTTCCGAAGTTGTAATTCGCGCGCGATGGTTTTTCCAGATGGGTCCCAGTAGAAATAGGAGTTAACCAAATTCTTGCTCAAGACCACAGCCGCAAGAATTGGTAGCACGACAACGAGCCCATGCGAGAAGCGAAATACGGTTCTTTGCCCAAGCACGACTAGAAAAAGATTGCTAATCCCCATCAGGCCGATAACTGTGCCAGCGATTACTCCTAACCTCTCGTGTCCGCGCAACACGTGCGGCGTTATGGTTGCGAGGATTGCAATCAAAACAGCAAACAAAAACACCGCGGACAACATGGCCAGGCGAAACGACTTTTGATGAGCGGAAGCTCGGGAGACGTACAGAGAGGAGAGTAAAGTGGCAATGGCCGGGACTGCCGGTAGGACGTAGCCTGGAAGTTTGGATTGAGAGATGGAAAAAAAGGCCGCGCAAAATCCGGCCCAGCAGAGAAGGAACAGCGTCGAATGCGACGTAGAACGCGTACGCCAAAGTTGAACCGCTCCCTCAAACAAAGACCAAAGAAGCAGCGCAGTCCAGGGGAGAAAAGCCACCAGCAGCACGGGCACATAAAACCAAAACGGCTGGATGTGCTGAAATTCGGGGGTGACGTAGCGCTTGAAATTGTGCTCGATGATGAAGACACGGAAGAAATCGGGATTGCGGCGCGCACAGAGAAAGTACCAGGGGAGAGCAGTGACGCAGAACGACACGATAGCGGCGGGATGGAGCAGGCGAAACGCGTCGCGCCAGCGTTTGGTGAAAAGCGCCCAGAAGAAAACAGCCCCGCCACACAGGATGATCGCGGCTGGGCCTTTGGCGAGGACCGCTAGTCCCAGTACTAGTCCAAATAAGACTAGTGCAAACCACGGCGTGCGCCGAAGGATGGGCGTGTTTTCGTTCCGCGTTAGTCCCAGGATCACGGCAGCGCAAACCATCGCGATTGTGAGCATGGCGCTGAACGGCATATCCGTGGCTGCGGCGTGCGAGAAGCCGATCATGCCCACGGTTGTCGGCAACAGAAGCAAGAGCCAACGAGCAGTCTCAGCTCCATACCAGCGAAGCGCGAGCCAGGCCAGCGCGAGCGTGGCAAGCAAGGCGGAAATGGCGCTAGGCAAGCGAGCGGCGGTTTCGCTGACCCCCAACCACTTGAAGCACAGCCCCGCGGCCCAATAAAAAAGCGGCGGCTTTTCGAACCACGGTTTTCCATACAGCCGCGGAGTGATCCAATCGCCGCTCTCCATCATGTCGCGCGCGATCCAGGCGTAGCGCGGCTCGTCTGGTCCGACAAATCCAATCGCGCTAAGGTGGCTGAAGTAACAGACGTAGAGCGTGGCGCAAATCAAGACGCCCCAGCCAATCTTGTTGGCCTTGCTGATGCGCGTATTTTCAGTGCTGGGTGTGGTCGGTTGAGTCACAGAAATTTGAGTCTAACATCGAAACACTTTCTTCCAGCGCCGGACCTCTTGCATACTGTCGCGCGATGGCATTCTTATTCCGGTGGCCTTCTCGATGAAGGAATGGCTCGAATACGCAATGGTGTGGCTTATTTTGAAAGGCCTGGGCATCTTGCCTCGCCGGCTCGCTCGCAGCGTAGCGGTTGGCACAACCCGAATTCTTTATTTGTTCCTCCCAAAATTGAAGAAGACCGCGCAAATCAACCTGCGAATCGCGTTTCCGGAATGGAGCGAAAGCCAGCGGAACGCGCTCATTCAAAAAATGCTGCGCAATATGGGCTGGATGGCGGCGGAATTTGCGCGCTTTCCGAAATACGCGAAGCAAAATATCGAGCAGCTTGTTGTGCTCGACGGCCATGAAAATTTCCTTGAAGCTCAGCGCCGCGGCAAGGGGGTGCTCGTTCTGACTGGTCACATTGGAGCCTGGGAGCTATCTTCGTTTGCGCATGCGCTTTACGGCTATCCGCTGCGCTACATGGCGCGACCGATTGAAAACGCGCGAATCGATGCGCTGATCAACCGCTATCGCGGATTGTCCGGCAATCAGCCGATCTTCAAAAATGAGTCAGCGCGCGTCATGCTAAAAGTGCTCAAAAATGCCGGAACTGTCGGCGTCCTAGCAGACCAGAACACCATGCCGGAAGAAGCCGTATTCGTGGATTTCTTCGGAAAGCCGGCAAGCACCACCACGGGAATCGCGCGCCTGGCGCTGCATACCGATGCTGCGGTCGTGCCCGGCTATGCTCTATGGGACGAAAATCTGAAGAAGTACCGGCTGTGTTTCGAGCGATCGGTGGAGCTAATTCGAACGGGCAACGCCGAGCGCGACATCCAGGAAAATACTCAGAGATTTACGAAAGTGCTGGAAGAAATTATCCGAAAATATCCGGATCAATGGGTTTGGGTGCACGGCCGGTGGAACACGCGGCCCAAAGGCGAACCGCCGCTGTACGATTTTTCGTGAGGCACATCATGAAGCGAACCGCAAGAGAATTGGCTGAAGCGATTGGCGCAAAACTGGAAGGGGACGGATCACTGGAAGTTGCAGGAGTTGCGTCTCCGGAACGGGCCGGAGCGCGCGATTTGATTTACGTCGAATCGGCCAAACATGCCGAACGCGCTACCGCCTCTGCCGCGCTCTGTGTTATCGCTAGCGAAGGACTGAACTTGCGCGGAAAAACCGCACTGCGCAGCTCTCATCCCAAACTTGCATTTGCGAAAGCAGCCGCCGTCTTGCTCGATCGTTCTCCAATCGCCACGGGCATTCATCCCACCGCAATCGTCGCTCCACTCGCGCGTATCGCCAAAGACGCAAGCATCGGCCCGTACGCGGTAATCGGAGAGGACGCGCACATCGGCGAAGGGACGCAGATCGGCGCCCATTGCGTGATTGGAGCCGGCTGCTGGATCGGCGAACACTGTCGCATTCATCCCCGCGTGACACTCTACAATAGCGTCCGAGTTGGCCATCGCGTGGAGATTCATTCGGGCGCAGTCATCGGAGCAGATGGTTTTGGCTACGCGCATGGAGAAGGGAAGTACTGGAAGTTCCCCCAAGCAGGCATCGTCGAAATTGGCGATGAGGTGGAAATCGGCGCCAATACCACGATTGACCGCGGTTCTCTCGACGACACCCGCATCGCCGAAGGCGTCAAGCTCGATAACCTCGTCCACATAGGCCACAACTGTCACTTTGGTTCGCACACTGTGGTTGCCGCGCAAGCGGGTTTCTCGGGCTCCTGCGTTATCGGGAAAAACGTAGTGGTCGGCGGGCAAGCCGGATTTGGCGAACGCTGCGAACTGGAGGATGGGGCCGTGATTGGAGGACAATCGGGCGTGCTCGGTGAAAAAACAATTCGCAGCGGCCAAACCGTCTGGGGAACGCCGGCGCGTTCTCTCGCTAAATTCAAAGAGCAGTACGCTTGGTATGGCCGGCTCCCGGAATTAGCCGAGCGCATCAAACAATTAGAGGCCAAAGTTGGAACCAAGTGACATGAGCGCGAGGCCTCGCTGGCGCGTGATTGTCGTCGGCGGACACACGCGAAGTATCGGCAAGACGCAACTGGTGTGTGACGTGATTTCCGCGTTCCCGGGCACAAATTGGATTGCTGGCAAAATTACTCAATATGGCCATGGCGTTTGCGCCCAAAACGGCGAAAATTGCGATTGCGCGCCCACCGAACACGTTTGCGCGCTCGACTGGGAGACGCGGTCCGACACCGGCACGGATAGCGCGCGTTTTCTCGCCGCGGGCGCCCGGCGATCGTTTTGGCTAAGGACCAAACAAGGCTATCTCGCCGAAGGATTACCCCTTCTTAGGAGTGCACTGGCGCGAGCGCGCGGCGATTCGGGCGAGGAGCTGCAGCTCATCGTGGAAAGCAATTCTCTTTTGCAATTCCTCAAGCCCAGTCTCTATTTCGCGGTGATCGATCCCGCAAAGGAAGATTTCAAGGATTCCGCTCGCGCAGCGCTTGATCGCGCCGACGCCCTCGTTTTGCGCCCATCGCCAAAAGACTCCCCTGCGCCCGCTCCCCCGTGGACGAAGCTTCCCGACCGCCTGCTTCGCGAAAAGCCCTCGGTCTTGCAGTCCGAGGGCGAACCGCTCCCAGAACCATTGCGCGTTCTGGTTCAGCGGGTACTCGAAGCGGCTGGAGATGTTTCCCTTTGACAACGCTGACTTTACAAGACCGCATCTTAATCGTTGACCATCCACGGTAAGGCGGCGATAATTTTATGGTAGCGATGTTATTGGAACTCTAACGTCGGAGTTGCCCAAGTTTGGTGCAAGTCATAGGCAACATGTCAGTTAAAGCAAATTCTCCTGCGTCCTGAGCGAGTCTGCCGGGGCGCCAAAAAGGAATTGCTGCTCTGGGGGGAGCATTCATGGCTTCGATTGCTCGAATGGGAGAAGAAATTCCGGTTGCACCAGCGCCAGTCCCTTGGCAACAGCAGGATTGGGCCGAGCGACTGGAGAAAACCATTGAGCGCGGCGCAAATCACCTTCTATCCCTGCAGGCCGAGCAAGGGTATTGGCAGGGCGAACTCGAAGCCGACACCACCCTCGAATCCGATTACATCTACTATCTGCACGTTCTGGGCAAGGCCGATCCCGAGCGCATCGCCAAACTCGCCAATTATGTCCGCCAGCGTCAGCTTCCCGATGGCGGCTGGAGCATCTATCCTGGTGGGCCTTCGGAACTAAACGCCACTTGCAAAGCTTATTTTGCGCTGAAACTTGCCGGCGATTCTCCGGATGCGCCGAATCTGGTTCGCGCTCGAGAGACAGTGCATCGCCTCGGCGGTTTGGAGCATTCCAACTCTTACGTGCGCTTCTATCTCGCCCTGGTAGGCACGGTTGGCTGGGAATTGGTGCCTTCGATTCCACCCGAATTGATGCTGATTCCCACTTGGCTTCCTTTCAATATCTATGAGATGTCGTCCTGGACCCGCGGCATCGTTATCCCCATGACCATTCTTTCCACCCTGCGTCCGGACTGGCGCTTGCCGGAACGCGCTCGCGTGGATGAGCTCTTCAAAGACCCGAATCGCAAAACGGCCGCCTTCGACTGGAGCAAGCAGATTATTTCATGGAAGAACTTTTTCCTGGCCGTCGATCGGGGGCTTAAGCTTTATGAAAAATCGCCCTGGAAACCGTTTCGCCAGCGTGCGCTAGGAGTTGCCAAGTCCTGGGTGTTGAATCACATCGAGCGCACCGAAGGTCTCGCGGCCATCTATCCCGCGATGATGAATTCGATTTTTGCACTGATGGCGCTGGGCCACGGCCCCGACGATCCTCTTACCTGGCGTGAGATTAAGGAATTTTCGCGTTTTGAAATCGAAGAAGCCGACACCATTCGCATGCAGCCGTGTGTTTCTCCGGTTTGGGATACGTGCATCGCCATGGTTTCATTGCAAGAAGCTGGCCTGCGTCCCGATCATCCGGCGCTCGTCAAGGCCGCGGAGTGGATGCTCTCGAAACAAGTCCTCGGCCCGGGCGATTGGCAAATCAAGAACAAAGATGCCGAACCGGGCGGCTGGGCCTTCGAGTTTCGCAACGATTTTTATCCTGATGTGGACGACACGGCGTTTGTGTTGATGGCACTCCAGCGCGTGAAATATCCCGATTCCCAGCGCATGGAAGGTGCGATTCGCCGCGGCATTCAGTGGCTTCTCAGTATGCAGAACCGCGACGGCGGCTGGGGCGCCTTTGACCGCGACAATAACCGCCAATTCCTCTGCAACATTCCCTTCGCCGATCACAATGCGATGATCGATCCTTCGACTGCCGACGTTACTGCGCGCGTCGTCGAGTGTCTTGGCCGATTTGGCTGGCCCGCGGAACAACCCGCCATCCAGCGCGCTGTGGAGTTCTTGCTGAAGGACCAGTGCGAGGACGGTTCTTGGTTTGGCCGTTGGGGCGTGAATTATATTTACGGCACCAGTGGCGTTCTTCGCGCTCTGGAAACCGTTTCCTTGACCGCCCGCGAATATTGCCAGCGCGCCGTCGTTTGGCTCCGCACCGTGCAAAGAGCCGACGGGAGTTTCGGCGAGTCGCTGTTGAGCTACGACGCGCCATCAACGAAGGGCCAAGGGCCTAGCACCGCTTCGCAGACCGCTTGGGGCTTGATCGGCTTGCTCGCAGGCGCTGGACCCAACGATCCTGCAGTCTCCAAAGCGATTTCTTACCTGGTCCACAGCCAGCAGGCGGACGGTTCCTGGAGCGAACCCGATTTCACCGGGACTGGTTTCCCTGGGGTCTTTTATCTGAAATACCACCTTTATAGGAATTCCTTCCCCGTTTACGCGCTTGCGCGCTACGTCGGCCAGTCGCGCCGCTCCGAGGATTACGCTGCGTTGAAGCTCAATCCCGGCGAGTTCCGGCTGCGCAGCGGGTTTTAGAGCGCACGATGCGCCTCCCCGCGCCTCTCCTCGTGGCACTAGCCAAAGCCCGCGTCGCTCGAGTCTTTCGACACGGCCACAACGGCCGCTTACTTGAATTCGTGGATCCCACCGACGTTTTGCACTCTGGTTCATCCCATCCTGTTTCCCACGAGAAAATTCGCCACCTCCTTTTGAGTTCTGCTACCGGCCTGTGGATTGGCGGAAGCGAGCCACTCGAGCATCCAGGCATCGCTCATCTTGTACGCGCCCTTGCGCAGAGCAAGCATCTGATTTTTCTTGAAACCAATGGGATGCTTCTTCGCAGGCGCATTCACGAATTTCAGCCTTTGCCACAACTCTTCTTGGTGGTTCATCTGGACGCGCGAAAGAAACTCGAATTTGAGCTTGCTCTCGAAGGCCTCCGCGCCGCGCGTCTCTCCGGCTTTTTTACGGTTGTCCGCTCTGTGGTGAGCGAGACGGCTGATTCTGACGGCCTCAATCGGTTGCGCAACTTGCTTTTGGAAATGGGTCCGGATGGCTGGGTGATTACCGCTGGTTCTGTGAATCCGGAAGCCTGTGCACGTTCTGCCGAAGCGCGAAAATTGATTCCCAGCGCGGGTTGGCGCCAATTTTCCTTGCAGGTTGAACGCGAACTCCTCGAGCAGGTGAAGGACAGGGAATTGCGCGGCGTTCCGCGGGCAGAGAACCGGGAGGGTGAGACCTGCGAGGAAGGCGTGAAAGTCGCATGACTACGCTGGTCACAGGAGCTTCCGGCTTCCTAGGCAGCCATGTTGCGCGCCAGCTTGTCGCGCATGGCGAAGAAGTGCGCGTGCTGATGCGCCCTTCGAGCACCAATCGCGCCATCGCCGATCTTTCGCTCGAATACGTCACTGGGGATTTGCGCGACCCTGCTTCTCTCGACCGCGCCATGAAAGGTGTTAAGCGCGTCTTTCATGTCGCCGCCGACTATCGCCTGTGGGCCAAACGCAAGCAGGATATCTATGATTCCAACGTTGGCGGCACAAAAAATGTCCTCGCAGCTGCCGAGCGCGCTGAGATCGATCAGTTGATTTACACCAGCACCGTCGCCACCATTGCCGTTGATCGCCCGCAGTACCCCAACGAGTTCACCGAAGCCAAGCTTGAAGAGATGATTGGTCATTACAAACGCTCGAAATGGATGGCCGAGCAGGAAGTCCTCAAAGTCGCAAAGGCCGGCGCACCGATTATCGTGGTGATGCCGACGACGCCTGTGGGTCCTTGGGACTGGAAGCCCACGCCGACGGGAAAGATCGTCTTGGATTTCTTAAATGGCAAGCTGCCCGGCTACGTCGACACGGGCTTGAACTTCGTTGGCGTAGAAGAATGCGCCGCCGGCCATTTGCTTGCATCAGAGAAGGGCAAACCCGGTGAGCGCTATTTATTGGGCGGCGAAAACCTGACGCTCAAGGCGATGCTCGATACGCTTTCGAAAATTACTGGCTTGCCCGCGCCGCGCATGAAAATCCCTCACGGCCTGGCGCTCGGTGTAGCCTATGCAAACACCATCTTTTCGCGGCTTATCGGGCGGGAGCCGGGTATTCCTGTGGAAGGCGTGAAGATCGCACGGCACATGATGTTTGTGGATTGCTCGCGCGCGCAGCGGGAATTGGGTTTTAAACCCGGCCCTGTCGCTGCGGCGCTCGAGCGCGCCGTGCGCTGGTACGAGGGCAATGGCTACATTGCTAAAGGCCGCGCCAGGCGCATGGCCCGCGCCGCCGCTGCCTAGGTTTGTAATGCCACCGCGTGATTTCGTAGGGGCGCAGCATGCTGCGCCCTAGTGGGCTACAAGTATTAGGGCTGTGGTGGATTGGTTTTGTAGCGTTGCCGTTCAGGCGGCATCTTATCTGGCAAGTGGGAGTTTGATGCGCATCCTAGTTACCTTCGCCGTGGACGCCGAATTCGCCCCCTGGCGGAGGCGGCATGGCTTCACTCGCACTGAAGTCACAATACCCGATCTTCCTTTGGATCGACCTTCCTACGAAGTCTTTGAGGGAAGCGTCGGTGGATCTGAAGTTAGTGTCTTGCTTACCGGCATCGGATGGGAGAATTTGTTCGTCAATGCTGCGCACAAGGCGCTTCGCCATTTGCTAAAAAGAGAGCCCGACTGCTGTGTCTCCACAGGGTTGGCAGGTGGGTTGAACGACGAACTCCATCCGGGCGACGTGGTTGCGGCTACTGAACTGGTTCTGCGTCAGGGCGGGGCGCGAATCCTAAGCAACAAGCGGTTGTTAAAGCTGGCAGAAGAGTGCGGCGCTAAGATAGCTAACACGCTGATCACTGAGACCCACATAGTCAGTGAGGCGTCTGCAAAATCTGCAATGTCTAAGTTTGGCGACTTTGTGGATATGGAGAGCTACCACGTTCTGCAAACCTTAACTGGGAGTCAGATTCCTGCTCTTGCTGTCAGAGGCATAAGCGATGCCGTTTGGGACGATTTTCCCCTTGATTTCAACAAGGTCATGGAACGCGACGGGACAATCAAGAAGGCTCAGCTAATGGGAGAACTTGTTCGCCATCCGCGAAAGATACCTCCTCTCCTTCGCTTTGGCTGGCAGAGCAGCAGAGCGGCACATTCTCTAGCAGACTTTTTGGACCGATTTTTGGGTTTGTTCGCAGATTTTGACGGACGAGTTGCGGCTGCTGCATACGGTGAGGTGGCTGCCCGATGAGCCGCACCGGCGCAACTCTGGAATCTACTCGCTCCCTCGGTCCTATCCCGCAAACCATGCGCGCGGGTGTCTTCCGCGAAAAAAGTATCGTCCGCGTCGAAGAAGTCCCCGTACCCGAAGTTGGCCCCGGCGAAGTTCTGATCAAAGTCGCCGCCTGTGGCATTTGTGGCACCGACATCAAAAAAATCTTCCACCGCTACGTCGAACCGCCCCAAATTCTCGGTCACGAACTCGCTGGCACGGTCGTTGCTGTTGCTCCCGGCGTCACAAAATGGCATATCGGCGACCGCGTGATGAGTTTTCATCACATTCCCTGCGCAAAATGCTTCTACTGTGAGCGCCGTCTTTTTTCCCAGTGCAAACAATACAAGACTACAGGTCTCACCGCCGGTTTTACCCCCAACGGCGGTGGCTTCGCCGAATACGTCAGAGCCATGCCCTGGGTCGCGAAACGCGGCATCATTGCTCTTCCTGATAATGTAAGTTTTGAAGAGGCCACCTTCCTCGAGCCCATCAACACCATCCTGAAAGCGGTCCAAAAAGCCCGCGTCGTCCCCGGCGAGACTGTTCTCATCATTGGGTGCGGCCCCATCGGTCTGCAGTTGCTCATGGTCGCCAAACTCGAGGGAGCCCGCATTTATACCAGCGATCCCATGGGCGTGCGCAGGGCCAAAAGTATTTCTTTGGGCGCAGTTGAGTCCTTTGACCCCACTGGTGGTAAGCTGGTGGAGCAAATTAAAGCCCGCACGGAGGGGCGGGGGGCCGACGCCGTGCTCGTAGCGGTGGCGCATCCCGCGGTGGTCGTGGAGGCGCTTGCCGCAGCAAGGCCCGGCGGGCGCGTACTCCTGTTTGCCGCAAACGATCCCGTAACCAAGATAGAGTTTCCGGCCGCCGCTGTGGGCATCGACGAAAAGGAGATTTTAGGCAGCTATAGTGCCGCTGTGGACATCCAAGAAGAAGCGGCTTCTCTGGTGCTCCAGAAGAAACTGCCGGTCATGGATATTGTGACGCACCGCTTCCCGCTGGATAGAATTCAAGAGGCCTTGGAGCTGGCCGCTAATCCCACTGCGGAATCACTGAAGGTGTTGATTACACACGCATGAGAGCGACCACCAGAAAAGCAGACGTAGGCGAAGAAGTGAAACTTGCTGCGACACGCATTGCGTTGCCATCAAAAATGACGGCTGCTGTGCTCTATGGCAGCGAAGACCTGCGCATCGAAATGATCGATGTGCCTTCGCTCGCAGCTGACGAAGTCTTGCTGCGCGTTCGTCTCGCGCTCACCGATGGCACCGATCTGAAAGTTTGGAAGCGTGGCTATCACGCTCGCATGATTCAGCCGCCCGCCGTTTTCGGCCACGAACTCGTCGGCGATATCGTAGCTGTCGGCAAGCGCGTGGATCCCCGTTGGCGCATCGGCATTCGCGTTGTCGCCGCGAATTCCGCTCCCTGCTTGCGCTGTTACCACTGCCGCCGTGGCCAGGAAAACCTTTGTGACGATCTCCTTTTCAACAACGGCGCCTATGCCGAGTACATGCGCATCCCCGGCCGCATTGTGGTTGAAAACATGCTGGAAGTGCCGCACTCCGTGGATGATCAGGGAGCGGCGCTCGCTGAACCTCTTGCCTGCGTGCACCGCGGCATTCACGAAATGGAAGTTCGCACCGGCGATACCGCCGTCGTCATTGGCTGCGGTCCGATCGGGTTAACTTTCGTCCGCATGCTATCGCGCCGCGGCGTGCGTGTTGTCGCCTTGGCTCGGCGCGACGCGCCTCTTGATCTTGCCAAGCGCTTGGGAGCTTTCGCCACGATCAACGTCACAAGGACAGAAAACGTGGCTGCGTCCGTAAAAGCTCTCACAGAAGATCAGCGAGGACCGGATTCCGTCGTTGAAGCTGCCGGCAATCCTGCCACCTGGCGTATGGCTCTCGCCATGGTACGTCGCGGCGGCGTTGTGAATTTCTTTAGCGGCCTTCCTTCCGGCACGCACGTCGAAATCGAACCCGCTGCGATTCATTATTCCGAAATCAAGCTAATCTCCACCTTCCACCATACTCCACGGTTCTTCCGCGAGGCATTGGAAGCGATCCGGCGTGGCGACATTTCCGCGCATGACTTTGTCACGGAAGAAATTCGCCTGGCGGACCTGCCACAGGCGTTCGAGCGTATGAAATCCCGCAGCGGCGAAATCAAACTCGCCGTCAGGCCCTAGTTTGCGCGTGCTGGCAGCTCAATCTTTCTACATGCGTACAAATCCACGCCGTCATTCCGAGCGGAGCGAGGAATCTCTCTTCTAATGCTCCTCCCTGGTGAACTCGAGATCATGCATGGTGCCCCGCAGCCTGGCTGCTCGCCGGCTGCCGCCCAGAACTACACGCGCTGGCTCGCCACCCATCACTACGAAAATTTCAACGTTGTTTCCTGGCTCCTGCCCAAGAATCTCCACCAGCATTTTTACAACGTCTACGCGTACTGTCGTTGGGCCGACGATCTTGGTGACGAAGTCTCCAATCCCATGCGTGCTCTTCAGCTTCTCGATTGGTGGGAGCGCGAGCTCAACGCCTGCTATGAAGGCAAGCCCGCTCATCCTGTTTTTGTTGCCTTGCGCCAGACCGTACTTGCCAAAGACATCCCGAAGCAACCCTTTGCTGATCTCTTAAAAGCTTTTCGCCAGGATCAAACCACCAAGCGCTATCCCGATTGGGACGCCGTCCTTGGGTACTGCGTTTATTCCGCGAATCCCGTCGGCCACCTTGTTCTCTATCTTTGCGGTTACCGCGATGAGCAGCGCCAGCGCCTCTCCGACGCAACCTGTACCGCTCTTCAGCTTGCGAATTTCTGGCAGGATGTGTCGCGCGATCTCGAGAAGGGCCGCATCTATATTCCACTTGGTGCCGCAGCGACCCAAGGCCTCACCGAAAAGGACATCGTCGAGCGCCGCTTTGATGATCGATACGTCCGTCTGATGCAGGATCTGATCGACCGCACACGTGCCCTTTTCGCCGAGGGCCTTCCGCTTGCAAAAATGGTCGATAGCCGCCTAAGCGTCGACCTCGAAATGTTCAGCCGCGGCGGCCTCGCCGTTCTCGACGCCATCGAAGCCCAGGGCTATGACACGCTCCACAAACGCTCCGCCATCAGCAAACTGACCCAAGCCCGTCTTCTAGGCCGCGCACTTTTGAAGCATCTGCTCGCCTCGGATTCGCATCGCGCCACGGTTGCTCCGGCACTGTCCATTGTAGGGGCGCAGCATGCTGCGCCCCAGTTGCCACGCACTTCGGTTCCCGTGGCGGATTCCTACAACCACTGCCATGACATCGCCCGGGCCTCGAACAGCAATTTCTACTACGCTTTTTTTCTCCTCCCCAAACCCAAGCGCGACGCTCTTGCCGCACTCTACGCTTTCATGCGCCTTATCGATGATGTTTCTGATGAAGGTCATGATCTCGCCGCCAAACAACGCGGCCTAGCCAGATGGCGCGCTGCCCTCGACCAATACATCACCGGCCAGGAACAACTCATCGACGGCAACGCCGCCGTTTCTTCTCCAGTGGCTTCTCTGCGCGGAGCGGCAGAAGTCCTGCCCGCTCTGGTCGACACCATGCGCCGCTACAACATGCCCTCGCGCTACCTTCACGACCTTATCTCTGGTGCCGAGATGGATCTCACCGTCCAGTCCTATCCCACCTTCGATCGGCTCCGCGAATACTGTTATCGCGTCGCCGGCACCGTCGGCCTTACCTGCACGCACGTTTTCGGTTTTTCCGATGCTCGAGCTCTTGACCTCGCCGAAAAACTCGGCCTCGCCTTCCAGCTCACCAACATCATTCGCGACGTTCACGAAGACCGCAAACTCGGCCGCGTCTATCTTCCCGAAGAGGATCTCGCCCGCTACGGTGTTTCCCCCGAAGATTTCGGCCGCAGCGAAGCCACTCTCGGTATCCGCGAATTGCTCCGTTTCGAATCCGAACGCGCCTGGCAGTTCTACGAAGAAGGTTCGGCTTTGCTGGGTCTCGTCGATCCTGACAGCCGTGGCGCTCTTTGGTTGCTTCTTCACACTTACAGCGCCCTCCTCGGCCGTATCGAAGGGCTCGACTACGCCGTCTTCGGAGAAAAGGTCCATCTTTCCAAAGCGGAAAAAATGATGTTTATTGCCAAGGCGCGTTTCGGGCGCCACACGGAAGAGAATATTCTTGAAAAGCGTGATCGTGATCGGCGGCGGGCTGGCGGGACTGGCAGCCGGCGTCGCGCTGGCTGATTCCGGCTGGCGCGTACGCCTGTTCGAGCAGCGTCCCTTCCTCGGTGGCCGCGCTACCTCTTACGTCTTGCCCGATGGTGAACACGTCGACAATTGCCAGCACGTCACCCTCGGCTGCTGCACCAATCTCGAAGATTTCTACAATCGCGTCGGCGCGGCAAACAAAATCAAATTCTTTGACAACCTGCTTTTTCTTGACCCGCAGGGCCGACGCGGTGTCATCCAAGCTGGAACGCTTCTTGCTCCGTTTCATTTCACGAGCTCTTTCGCTTCCTTTGCTCCGCTCACGCTTTTCGACAAACTCTCCATCGCCCGCGCCATGCTCAATATTCTCCAGCACGCCGGTAACCCTCCTGACCTTCGCGAGAACATCTCGATGCTCGAATGGCTTCGCCGCCGCGGGCAAACCGAAGGCGCAATCAACCGCTTCTGGCGCGTGGTTCTCGTCAGCGCTCTCGACGAAGAACTTGACCGCACCGACGCCCGCTTCGGCGTCGACGTGTTCTGGAAAGCATTTCTGTCCAACAGCGCCGGCTATCGCATGGGCGTCCCCGCCGTGCCGCTTTCCAATCTCTACGACGGCTGCAAAGCTGAAATCGAGCGCCGGGGCGGGGAAGTGAACCTTCGCGCTACCGTCCGCGGCCTCAAAATCGAAAGCGGCCAGCTTGCTGGCATTCGCTTCGACGAAGGCCGCGAAGAGTCCGCCGATGCATACGTCTTCGCGGTCCCGCACACGGCTCTCGCTGAATTGCTACCCGAAAGTGTGAAGCAATCCGATCCCGGACTCGCCAACCTCGAAAAACTCAAAGTTTCCCCCATCACCGGCGTCCATTTCTGGTTCGATCGCACCGTCATGGACGACTCCTTCGTGACTCTCCTCGACACCACCACGCAGTGGATTTTCAACAAGACTGCGATCTATGCGGATTCAGGGTCCGTTCCGGCGAATGAATCGCGCGAAGCACTGCAACCCGCAGGCGCTCGCCAATATCTTCAACTCGTCATCAGTGCTTCCTACGATTTATTGCCGAAATCGCGCCAGGAAATCATCGATCTCTGTCTCGCTGAAATTCGCCAAGCCCTGCCGCGCGCCCGCGACGCGCAACTCCTCAAGGCCACCGTCATCAAGGAAGCCGCCGCCACGTTCTCTCCTGAACCGGGCGTCGACCGCTGGCGTCCTCCGCAACAGACCGCGATTCCAGGCCTTTTCCTCGCCGGCGACTGGACGCAAACCGGCTGGCCCGCCACCATGGAAGGCGCCGTCCGCAGCGGCTATCTCGCCGCCGAAGCTCTACTACGCTCCCACGGCACGCCGCGCTTTTTTCTGCGACCTGATCTGCCTCCTGACGGCTTCATTTCCATGTGGCTCGGCAACCGTTTGACAAATCACTCCAGCGATTGATGCTGATTTTACCTTTCTCCCTCAAACCAGCCGATCCTGCTCTCCCTGGCCACCAAATCCTCATTCGCGGCATCTATTATTTTGTAACCAGTGGCATGGGTCTCCATAAAGTGTTCGTAGTCTCTTCGCGAATTCCAGAAATCCAAAGTGAGGTAAACGGCGTCGCGGCTTGCATCACGCAACAGGCGAGTCTCCAGGTAGTTCGGATCGTTTCGAAACAGCTTGGCCCAGTCCCCCTTCGGGCTATAGGCTTTTTCGAACCGTTCTTCACAACCCGGCTTGACTTCGTACTCCCATAGCGCTAAAAACATAGAGGTCCCATCTCCTGCTCTCGGACGTGCCTATCTCTGCAGTCAAACGTTTGGGGATGTTCTTGCGGTCCGGCCGAGTGTAGCAATCCGATTGGATACAAGCCAAGTAGGCAAGCGCTCCGCGCGCAAAAGTACGTGTTGTTGCGGTTACAGTCCGTCGCGGCTGGCGGACGGAGGTATTTGTGGATCGAAAGTACAGTCACCGCGGCTATCGCGATTCCGAAAAATCGGAGAAGCGCGAGAGATCGCACGAGAAGAAGCCCCCATCTGGCGGTCCTCGAGGCGCCGATCAGTTCGGCCCGCGCACCCCGCGCATGGTCGGCACCGTCACCCGCGCGCGATGTTCCAACTGCGGCGCAGTCCTTACCCCAGGTTTTGACCCCAACGGCACCTGCCCCAAGTGCAACTTCGAGCTCCACTGCTGCAAGCAATGCCGTTTCTTCGATACCGGCGCGCAATTTGAATGTATGCAGCCCATTCCCGAGCGCATCTCCCCGAAAGATGCTCGCAACAACTGTACGTTCTATGAATTTCGTATGACCGTCGAAAAGGATACTGCTCCCACTTCCTACTCTCAGCCTTCCACGAATGGCGCCGCTCCTCCCGCCCCTCCGCGTTCCAGCGACGCCCGCCAAGCCTTCGAAGACCTCTTCAAAAAGTAGGACAGGCTTTAGCCTGTCTCTTGCATCTGGGCCTCCCATTGCATTCCGCCAGGCAGTTCCTTGCTATGCTTGCTTCCCGGAGGCACACCATGAAGCGCTCTCGCCGTTCTTTCCTTCAAACTGGTCTGGCTCTTCCGGCGGTTCTTAACTCTGTCCCCGACCTCGTTGCCACACAGCCTGCCCCTTCTCCTGTCGCCGAGGATTCTTCCTTCGACCCTTGGCTCGAAATCCACCGCGAAAATCTTCGCCACAACGTCCATGAAATCTCCCGCCGCGTTTCCGGCCGTCCCATCCTCGCTGTCATCAAGAACAACGGCTACGGCACCGGCGTCACCAACATTGCTCAGATCCTTGAGCCTCAATCCGAAATCTTCGGCTTCGCCGTTGTCAAGCTTCACGAAGCCCACTCCCTTCGCGACGCGGGCATCCGCAAGCCCATCCTTCTCCTCGGTCCCTTTGACGAACAGAATCTCGCCGATGCCGTCGCCCGCGACATCATGCCAATGGTCTACACTTCACTGGGCCCTACCCTCGACAAAATCTCCGCCCAATTGCAAAAGCCCGTGCCCCTCCACGTTTGCATCGACACTGGTATCGGCCGCGTTGGTGTCCCCTACTATCAAGCCGCGTCGCTCGTCCGCGATCTCGCTTCCCGCAAATCCGTTCAGATCCAAGGGGCCATGATGACTTTCACCGAAGACCCCGAGTTCGACAAGGAGCAGCTCCGCCGTTTCACCGAAACCTGTGCCGCGCTCGAAAAGGAAAGCGTCGTCCTCGGCAAAAAGCACACCGCTTCCAGCTTCGCCCTCTTTCAACACCCCGACGCGTTCTTTGACATGGTTCGTCCCGGCATGGCCATTTACGGCATCTACTCCGAAAACGAATTCCGCCACACCGGCGTCCTCGATCTTCGCCCTGCTATCAGCCTCAGAGCCCGCGTCATCTACGTGAAGAAATTGCGCAAGGGCGATAGCGCCGGCTACAACCGCGCCTACCTGGCCAAAGACGACGTCTGGGTCGCCACTCTTCCCGTCGGCCACGCCGATGGCTGGCCCCGCACCGCCGCCAAAGGTGCGAAGGTCCGCATCAATGGGGATCTTTATCCCGTCATCGCTTCCGTTTCTGCCAGCCACAGCATCGTCGAAGTCGGCTCCGAAGAAAAAGTCAAAATCGGCGACGTCGCCACTTTTTTCAATTCACAGGCCGCCTCCCGCCCCGAAGACGTCTCCGAGTCCTGCGGCGCTTCCGTCTACGACCTCACCATGCATCTCAGTCCTTTGCTCCCTCGCCGCATACTCTAATCTCCAAGAATATTCGTCTTCCTCCTCTCTGTGGTCTCTGCGACCTCTGTGTTGAAATCCCTTCGCTATTCGCCATCACGCACCGTCCACTTGAAAGAGCGTGAGAATCGCTACATAATCCGCCTGCCCTGACAATCACTCCGGGACCCGACGGCGCTCCATTCGCGCGCTCGTCTTAAAGGAAAGCTAACTATGCGACGCATACTCGTGACTTTCATTTTGATTCTCGCCTTCGCGGTTTCCACCCGTGCGCAGTCCAAGTCTCCCGTTCCGCCCTCTGACTACGGCCAATTCGAGTCGCTCCAAACATTCCGCGAGTATGGCGGCCTCTCGCCTGACGGCAAGTGGCTTGCTTACGGCATCAATCGTTCCAATCGCGATAACGAATTGCGCGTCACCAACATCGCTGACGGCACCACTAAGATCGCCGCCTTCGGCTCGCAGCCTGTTTTCTCCTCCGACTCGCACTGGGTCGCCTACGCTATCGGGTACTCCGAAGCGCAAGAAGAAAAAATGAAAAAGGATAAGAAGCCCGTTCAGAAAAAGATGGGTCTTTTGAATCTCTCCTCCGGCGAACAAACCGTCGTGGACGCGATCGAATCCTTCTCTTTCAGTCCCACCGGCAACTATCTCGCAATGCGCCGTTATCCGCCGGAGAAGAAGGATTCCGACAAAAAAGATTCAGACTCTCCCGATGGCGACGACACCCCTGGCGCTACTCTTCTCCTTCGCGAGCTTTCTTCCGGCCGCGAAACTTCTTTCGCCAATGTTTCCGAATACCTCTGGCAGGACCTTCCCAAGCGCGGCACCCTCCTCGCCATGACCCTCAACGCCGAAGACAAAACCGGCAACGGCGTCCAACTTTTCAATGTCGAAAACGCCTCCGTCCGTGTCCTCGACAATTCCTCCTCAATTTACAGCGGCCTCGCTTGGCACAAGAAAAGCGCTGACATTGCCGTCCTTCGCTCCAAATCCGACGACCACCGCGAAGGTTCCACGCAAGTCGCTCTCGCTTGGACTCATCTTGGTGAATCTTCTGAAGCCGCACACCTCTACGATCCAACCACCGACTCGAAATTCACCACCGGCATGCGCACTGTCTCCTTCCACAAACCATCCTGGGCGGAAGACGGCGGCATCGTTTTCCTCGGCGTTGCCAAATGGGACGAAAAAATTGCTCTGCCGAAAAAGCCCGCCGCAACTTCTGCCGCAGACGCCGCCAAGCCTGATTCGGCCTCGAAAGATGCTTCAAAGCCAAAAGACAAGGACGAAGAGGAGCAACCCTCCGTCGCCGTTTGGAATTGGCATGACACCGAGGTCATGCCGAAGCAGAAACTCAGCGCCAAACACAATCGCGAGAAAAACATGCTCGCCGCCTGGGATGTAGACAAGAACTCTCTCGTTCTCTTAGGAAAAGATCTCGACGAAGAAGTCACTCCTCTTAAGCACCAAAACTCAGCCGTTGCCGCCAGTTGGTCCGCCTACGCCATGGAGCGTTCCATCGGTCGTCCCGCTGCCGACATTTCGCTGATTGACCTCACCACCGGTGACCGCACCAAAGTGCAAGACCACCTCAACGATGACTACTACCTCGAAACCAGCCCGAGCGGTCGCTACCTTCTCTATTTCCATGACGACCACTACTGGACCGTTAACACCGCCACGAGCACCATCACCAACATCACCAAGAACGTCCAAACCGCTTTCGCCAATCGCGAGTCCGACTACACCATCAAGCAAAAGCCCGCCTTCGGCGTCGCGGGCTGGACCAAAAACGATGCTGCTGTCATCCTCTATGACAAATTCGATCTCTGGCAGGTTGCTTCCGATGGTTCCAAGGCCGTTCGCCTCACCGATGGAGCCGCCGACCAAATCCGCCATCGCTATGAAAAACTCGATCCGGAGGAAGAATGGATCGATACCGACAAGCCAGTCTATCTCACGCTCTTCGGCATCTGGTCCAAAAAATCCGGCTTCGCGCGCCTCCGTCCTGGTGCAGCCGGCGCTCTCACGGAAGAGCATCTCGTTTTGCTCGACAAGAGCCTCGACCATCTCGCGAAAGCGAAAGACGCCGACACCTTCGAATACGTCTCACAAACTTTCGTCGAGTCTCCCAACGCCTTCATCGCCGGCCCCGATCTGAAAGATCCCAAGCAAGTCACCAAAACGAATCCCTTCCAATCCAATTACGCCTGGGGTCACGAAGAGCTTATCGAGTATAAGAACTCTCATGGCGACCGCCTGCAAGGTGCGCTCTACTATCCCGCCGCCTACGACCCTGCGAAAAAATATCCGATGATCATTTATATGTACGAGAAGCTCTCGGACGGCCTGCACCGTTACAGTCCGCCTTCCGAGCGCAACTACTACAACTTCAGCGCTGCTTCACAGCACGGCTATTTTCTTCTCGAGCCCGACATCATTTTCAAGCCTCGCGACCCCGGCGTTTCCGTCGTGGATTGCGTCACCGCTGCCGCCAAACGGGTCATCCAAATGGGCGTCGTCGACTCGAAAAAGATCGGCGTCATGGGCCACTCCTGGGGCGGCTTCGACGCTTCTTACCTTGCCACCCACACCTCGAATTTTCTTGCGGCAGCCATCGCCGGCGCCCCCATCACTGATCTAGTCAGCAACTACGGCAATCACCACTGGAGCTCTGGCATCGCCGAAACCGACCACATCGAAACCGGCCAGCAGCGCATGGAGGTCCCGCTTTACGAGGATCTCCAGGCCTACATTCGCAATTCCGCCGTCTTCGGCGTTGCAGGGATGACCACTCCTCTCCTCATCGAAGTGGGCGACAGTGACGGGACTGTCTTCTACCATCAGGGCGTTGAGCTCTATAACATTGCCCGCCGCGCCAAAAAGGAAGTTGTCCTTATCGAATACGCCGGCGAGGACCACGGCCTGCGTAAAAAAGCCAACCAGATCGACTATCAGCACCGTATTTATGCCTGGTTTGGGCACTACTTAAAAGATGAGCCTGCGGCTGCTTGGATCAGCAAAGGCGAATCGTTTCTCGATCACGAAAGGGAACTGAAGAGACTCAAAGCGGCCGACACAAAAGCCGGCGCTGCAGAAAACTAATCCTCAACTGCAAAGCTAACCGTAACAATTCAACACTGTTAGGGCCAGCTTGCCAGACACACCCAAGCTAGGTACTAAGAGTCCTATGCGCTTCCCCTCTCCTATCAATTTAGTTCCATCCTTATTCTCTAAATTTGGTCCCTCTAATTCTTTCTTCACTGTCGTATACTTCTCAGGCGTCGGGACTCCCTTCCCGCGGAGCTCCTCACGGCAGAATCGCCAAATTGTCCTATCGAGGTGGAATTAGCCTATGCGAATGAACAAAAAAGGTTTTTCCCTGATTGAGCTCCTGATCGTCGTCGCCATTATTTTGATTATCGCCGCCATCGCTATTCCGAACCTCATCCGCTCGCGCATGTCCGCGAATGAGGCCTCGGCGGTCGGCTCTCTCCGCGCCATTAACACGGCGGAGATCGCCTACTCCACCACCTATTCTTCGGTCGGCTTTACGAACCTCGGCAGCCTCGGTGGCGCCGCTGCCACCTGCGCGACTGCGACCGGCGCGACTTCGTCAGGCGCGTGTTTGATTGATGAAGTACTGGCTTCTGGCACCAAGAGCGGTTATACGTTCGCAGTGAATGCGGCTGGCGGCCCACCCAATGTAACGTACTCCTCGACAGGTTACGCCCAGGTACAGGGCCAGAGCGGCCAGCGAGCCTTCTGCTCGGATCAATCCGGCGTGATTCGCGCCAACGCCACCTCAGGAACCTGCGTCAGCGGGGATGCTCCAATCTGAGTTTGACCTCAAACGACTCCTATTCGCCGCGCCAGTGGCGCCAAGCACGGGGCAATCGCCCCGTGCTTTTTCTTTTCTCACTGCCACCTACACTGGCTCTCTCAGGGCTCGACCTCCAGCAGCGCGAAGCCATTGACCGGCAGCCGCAGTACCAAGTGTCCATCCCGTATGGCCGTCTCTTCCGGCTGCCCCGGCGCCGTCCGTCGATTGATCTCTTCCACCTGCTTTTCGGTCGGATAACGCGGGCTTCCCAAACTTTTGTAAACAGCCATCGCATTGCTATGTTCCGCGTCAATCCGTGAAATCCGAACCCTCTTCGCGCCTTTTACTCCCCGAAATTCCAAATCAAAATCGCGCACTGATCCGCTCTGGTTCGGCGGCCACAAATTCCAAATCACAATCGCCAACCGGCCATCATCTCTCTTCGTCACCAGCACATTTTCCGCCGTTGCCGCAAGCCTTGTCCTCCCCAGCTTGTGAAACAGCGAAAACGCATAGTAGCTCGGCTTCTTGATCCCTCCCGGCGCAATCAGTCCGAACCCTCCATAAAACGGCTCCCGCGCCGGGCCGCCCTCCTCAAATACATCGCTGAACGCCCAAAACGACACGATGTCTACCATTCCATCGCAATCATGAATCGTCTGCGCCGTCGCAGTTGCCGAATAACTTGTGTCTCCGGCGTGCAGCTCGCCGTATCCTGACACGTTCCATTCCGTCCAAAACAGCGGCAGCTTTGGGTAGGCCGACGCCAGGATCTGCTTGTGAACTTTTTCTACCGCCTTGCATGCCCGCTTCTCGATCGGGATCTCCTCATGCGTCCCGAACAAATCCTCCACCGTATCGTCCGAATACCCGTGCGTCGAAACGAAATCCACCGGCACATTTTCTTTCGCCGCGTGCGCCAGAAAATCGTCCACCCAATGTGCCGAGGATGTCGCTGGCCCGCCTACGCGCAATCGCGCTTTCACCGCTTTCAGCGCCCGCGCCGTGTGGTCGTACAGCTCAAAGTACGTGGCCTGCTTCGGCTCGCCCGACCAAAAATCAATATTCGGCTCGTTCCACACTTCGAAATACCACTGCGAAACCTCGTCAATCCCATATCGGTCCACTAAAAATCGCGCGAACTTCCGGATCAATTCATCCCACTTCGCATAATCCTTCGGCGGCGCAACGTTCTGCTTGTACCAGAACGGATGCAGATCCTGCCGCACCGCCAGCTTCTTCGGCATGAAGCTGATTTCCACGATCGGCCTCACGCCATTGTCCAGCAGGCCGTCGTACACCTGCCCCACGTATGTGAAATTAAATTGTGGTC
>Ga0187778_10000410_pt1 | contig 30622 bp, 33 predicted proteins | sample 1015_Q2_SP5_20_M_FD_132418 | JGI IMG/M metagenome (GOLD analysis project Ga0187778, IMG submission 132418) | Tropical peat soil microbial communities from peatlands in Department of Meta, Colombia - 1015_Q2_SP5_20_MG | ecosystem: Environmental > Terrestrial > Soil > Wetlands > Peat | place... | reverse complement strand
AGGGCAATGATGACTGCGTCCACCCCCCTTCCAACATGCTTGAGCCCGAACCTCAACGAACTACTCATCCCCTCAGCAAACCTAGGGTTGACAATCACGATTTCACCGTCGAATCTCACCAGCCTCTTCACTTCGGCTTTGTTCGCTCCGAGGACGACAACGGTTCTTCGGACTTTGGACCCGCGGAAAATCTCCAGGACCCTCTGAAGCATTGGCACTCCATTCAGCAGGAGGGTCTGCTTGGGCCGCCCCATACGTGAAGATACCCCTGCAGCGAGCACAAGTGCAACGATCAACTTCTCCAGAATTGGTCGGTGTGGCAGGAAAGTTCCAGGGACTCTTCGGTTGTACCTTTTGGCCTTGCGTGTCAAAGCTTGATCACCTTCACGGAACCCCATGGACGAAATGTCTGATAGAGGCTTCGCCCATTTATGGGAGAGCCGTATGGGCAGCACGGAATGCTCTCAGGTGTGGCAAAGCCTTTCTACAGCACCACGGTCAAGGCGACGAAATCAATCTTCTTCTATTATTCAGCATCAAACGCTCTCTCGTCACTCCTCGAGGACTTCCGACTGATGTGCAGGCAGGAAGCTGTACTGCCCAAAGTGCGACATCACTTGGGACAGGGACGACCTCGCGTCAAGGAACATAATGGCCTGCGCAGTTCCGCAGGATCGGCCCTCCAGGGGAAGCAGTGAAGGGGAAAGAGGCGACGACGGCTCTAATACGCCGAGCAGATGGAGGGAAGGGAAACCCGGCGGTTGACCCACCCTGGGGTCCCAGAACCGTAATAAAGTGGGGGATGTTTCCTAACAATCGAAAACCCATGAAGCAGGCAGAGTTCGCGAAAATGATAGACTCCCTTGCCAGCGGAGGGACTCCCTTCGCCGTAGCAACAGTAGTGAACACAGAAGGATCCTCGTTGGGGAAGCCGGGTTTCAAGGTGATCATCTCAGGAGCAGGCGAGGTCCTCTACGGCACCCTGGGAGGCGTCTGTCCCGAGTCGGCCATGGTATCTGCAGCAAAGATGACGATGAGAACCGGAACTCCCAAAATGGTCAAGGTGTTCCTAGAGGGGGTCGAGAATTCCGTAGGCGCGGTCCTCAAAAGCCAGAGCGAAGACGAAGTGCATGTGGAGACGAATTGCGGCGGCAAGATGGATATCTACATCGAGCCTTACCTCCCTCAACAGAGACTCATATTGATCGGCCAGGGGGGCAAGGACGACGTGGAAGACGCCCTGGTTAAGATGGGAAAGAGCCTGGACTTCGACGTCGTGGTGATTGACCACAGCCCGCTACTCAGCGAGCAGCCTGACCGTCTCATCAAGGACGTCGATTACGACATCAGTAACTTTGCCTTCGCAAACACCGATTCAGTGGTCGTCCTGACAAGGGGGGAGAGGGATGTGGAGACGCTCGTCGCACTCTCGAAGTTCAAGCTGAGGTACGTAGGGATGCTAGGGAGTCGCCAGCGCGTCAAGGAGGAACTGGCGAAGCTTAGGGAAGCAGGCGTGAGCGAACAGTTCATCGCGTCCTTCAGGGCACCCATTGGGGCAGACATAGGGGCAGTGACCGCGACAGAGATCGCGCTCAGCATCCTATCTGAGGTAGTCGCGGCCAAGTATGGGAAGGAAGTAAACCGCAAGGCCCTCTCTGAAAGCAAACCCAAGGAGATTCCGAGCTAGCGCCTAGGCCTCAATCGGCGCTCCCTTTACCCACGCCTGGGTGCCCCCTCTAAAACGCTCCTTCTTCCACATGGGGAGTGTGCCCTTTATGGTGTCTATGGCGTATCTGCACGCTTCAAACGCTTCTGCGCGATGCTTGCACGAAACCGCGACCGCGACGCTAACCTCACCCACCTTCAGTGGGCCGTAGCGGTGCACCATGGCTATCTTCACCACGGGCCACTTCTTCCTCACCCTGTCCTCTATTTCCTGCATTCTCCTCTCCGCCATCCCCCTATACACCTCGTAGGTGAGTCCTTCAACGGTCTTCCCTGCGCTCTTTCGTCGGATTGTTCCCAGAAAAAGGACTGCTCCTCCCGCCTCCCTGTCGCTGACCAGTGCCAACACTCGGGCGGGATCGATTGGACTTCGGGTGATTCGGGCCGATTTCACGACTAACCCCCTGCCACGGGGGGAAGGACTGCCACTTCGTCCCCGTCGCGCAGTGGCGCGTTTTCCTCTGTTATCTCGAAATTAACCGAATATCGGATGGTGGGCTCGATGTCCTTCAGGTCAGGGTGCATTCGGAGCATCTCGGCTGCCATGTCCTTCACTGAGCTCCCCTCTTTCAGCCTCATTCTTTCACTTTTCAAGTTCGTCAGGCCCTGAGCAGAAGCGAAGTAGAGCACTGTCACGATTATCTTTCTCTACCCCCCTATCGCGTTCATGTTCCTCGGCTTCGCCCATCCGTCCTTGATCCAGGGCATGTATCCGACTCCATCGGGCTTCTTCCAGACAGCCTTTAGAACCATCTCGGCCAGCGCCTCCTGGGTCCCGCCATTCCGGAGTAGATGCCTGAGGTCGTGATAGTCTGTGTCGAAAAGGCACGAAAGGAGCTTGCCGTCGGCCGTGAGCCTTATCCTGTCGCAGTCGTCGCAGAAAGGCTCGCTCATGGGCGTGATGAGCCCCAGGTCACCTCTGCCGTCCTTGAACCGCCAGATCGAAGACGTTTCATTGCTCCCTCTCCCTTGGGGCTCCAATGGGTAAGCCCGTGAGACAGTGTCTATGATTTCCTTTCCCGGGACGACCCTGTCATAATTCCACATCCCGAGCCCGTCGAGCGGCATGAACTCGATGAATCGAATGGAAATGCGCCTCTCCCTGGCGTATTCGATGAGGTCCAGGATCTCATCGTCATTGTATCCCCTGATGGCGACCGAGTTGATTTTCACCGGATTGAGACCCACGTCGAGGGCCCTGTCGATTCCGCGGAGAACCCTCGGGAGAGCATCAACCCCAGAAATCTTAGCGAACCTATCGCTCCTGAGACTGTGCAGGCTTACAGTGACTCCCCTCAGCCCCGCCCTGCGCAGAGCTTCTGCTTTGCGCTCAAGGTGCCAGCCGTTCGTCGTCATATCCACCGGGCGAATACCCCCGATGGAAGTGAGGCTGTCAACCAAGTCCTCTAGGTCTCTCCTGAGCAGGGGCTCTCCCCCCGTGATTCTCACCTTCTGAATCCCAAGCGTTGCAAGGACCCCCACTATCCTTTCTATCTCCGTGAAGCTCAGGATCTCCTCGCTTGGTATCCAGCTCACCTTATCCTTCTCTGGCATGCAGAAGAGGCAGGCGAAGTTGCACCTATCGGTGACCGACACCCTGAGTTTCCTCGCTATCCTCCCTTTTCTATCGCGGAGTACCCTCTCTTCGAGGTGCCCGTTTCCCGGCAAAGAGAGCCACCAATTCCCCGTCAGGAGTAAAAACGTTCCTGAGAGGAGGGGTAGAACCTATAACCGATGAAAGCCCCGCGGGGGGTACTTGCACTTCAAGCAGGTCGACATCTCCAAGAAGCCCGTAGTCTACAGAGAGGCGACGGCGACGGGGCGGATCAGACTAAAGCCGGCAACCACCGAGCTGATCCGCAAAGGGAAGCTAGAGAAGGGAGACCCGTTGGCGCTCGCCGCGACGGCTGCCATCCTCGCAGTGAAGTCCACTCCGGCCATCGTCGCTCTCGCGCACCCCCTTAGGATCGAACGGGCCGAGCCGAGGGTGCGGGTAGGGAAGGAGTGGGTGGAGGTGACGGTGACAGTGGCGGCTCATGAGAAGACGGGGGTCGAGATGGAGGCTCTCACCGCGGTGGCAGTAGGCCTGCTCAACGTATGGGACGTGGTAAAGTCGCACGAGAAGGACGCGACGGGTCAGTACCCATCTACAGCGATCGAGTCCATTCACGTCACGAGCAAGGTGAAGCGTGCACCTTGAAACCGCACCAAGACCACCACAGAGAAGCCAACCCGCACCTGAAGGTCGTGGTTGTGACAGTGAGCACCAGCCGCTACGGGAAGAAGAGCAGGGGAGAGAAGTATACCGACGAGGGAGGTGATGTGGCGGTCGAAGAGGCCGTGCGCGCAGGGCATAAGGTGACCCGGAGATCGCTAGTTTCTGACGATGCGGGGATGCTTCGTAGAGAAGCTCGGGCCTTCATCGCCGGGGAAGACGACGTGCTACTTTTCACCGGGGGGACCGGACTCTCCCCACGGGACATAACGGTCGAGACAATCCGCCCCTTCTTCGAAAAGGAGCTCGACGGATTCGGAGAACTTGCAAGGAGACTGGGATACGAGGAGATTGGAGCTGCAGCTATTCTAACCCGTGCCACGGCCGGAGTCGCTTCCGGGAAGCTCATATTGTGTATGCCTGGGTCTCCTGGCGCGGTAAGGACCGCGATGAAGGCATTTGCTGGCGAATTCGGCCACGCAAGGTTCATCGCTGGAATCTAACTGCAGGAGTCTGTCCAGTGCGGTGATCGTTACCAGCGGTTGTTACACCCTCCTCGATCATGTAGAGGTTGTCTGCGAGTTTGCCATCCGCGGCCAGCTGGCTGCTGAAAATGAGGTCGATGTGGGCTCGGGCAAGGAGCCTACCATACGCTGCAATGAAATCCTCTCTATCATGGAGGCTGGCAAACGCTTCATCGACCAGAATCACCTTGGGCTCGGATAGCAGCGCGGTCGCAAGGGAGACGCGCTCGCGCATCCCCATACTCAGCCTTCCAACCCGCCCTCCGAAGTCTATGCCCAGCTCCGACTTCACCTTCGATACCTCGTCTTCTTGGATCTGCTTCCCGAGGAGCTTCAGCCCCCAGACCAAGTGGGAATCGACTTCCAGGTGCAGGAGGGCCGAACCAGGGGTGACGAGCACAATCCCCCTCCTCTCTGCGGGGAGCCAGGTAACGTCTAGACCCCCGACCAACACCTGCCCCTCATCGATTCTGAGAAAACCTGCGATTGCGCGCAGAAGCGTTGTTTTCCCCGCCCCGTTCCTTCCCGCGATGCACGTCACGCCCGATCCACTCACTTCGGCGGCAAGATGGAATTGACCTGCATGGGCGCGTAGCTTGACCTCGATCACCTGCTCCGCCTCCGGAAGAAGTGCCCTGCAACCGTGATCGGAAGCGCCACCAATATCATTGCAGCGGACGCGGTGACGGCGGCGTACAGCCCCCCGGGTATGGCTCCATTGAACAGCTGGAAGATGGTCACGGAGGCTGGGCTCACACCGTAGAAGGGGTACTGCAGCACGTAGAACGCGATAATAGAAATCGACCCGAACTCTCCCAGCGCCCTGCTCATTGCGACCAAAGATGCGCTTACCACTCCGGACATGGAATCTGGCAGAACGACTGAAACAAGGGTCTTCAGCCGGGATGCACCCAGTCCTGCCGCGAACTCCTCGGGGGACGGGTCCCTCGATTCGAAATATGGCTGCATTGCTTTGATGTAGATTGGAGCCGACATGATTACCAGAGCGACAACGAGGCCGAGAATTGTGTTGAAGAAATTGATGCCCAGTAGAAGGAGGAACTGTCCCGTCGGCGTCAAGGGACTGTCGAGAATCAGCAGGGCGACACCGATGATGGGGTGAGGTATCCCCACTGGGATGTCGATAAGAGACTCCACAATCGCATCATTCCCCCTCGCCAAATAATATGCGACGGGAGTGAAAAGGGCGAAGTCAACGAGGGCCGCCACGGCCGAGGCTACGATCGACAACTCTATCGACCTGAAAACGGACGAGGTGTAACCCGCGGGGGACCGAAATGGTCCCAGACCGTAGTATAGCAGTACTGCGATGGGTATCAGGAGGAGAATGACCGCGGCTAGTGAGACGGCGCGGAGCAGGTTCATTCTAGGCGGAGGCTCTACGGCAGGCTTCCTGCCTGAGTCAATAATCCTTCCGTTAGGAGTGTGTTGACTGCGGCGGGGGGTGTCGCGTTGGAGTAAAGCTTGGCCGGAGCGAATGGCAAGAGACCGTAACTGGAGAGTGTGGCAACGTTCTTGACCACGTACTGCACAAACTGAAGGGCCTCGTTGGTGCTCCTGCTGCTCAGAGGTACGGTGATGCAGAGGATGATGGGGGAGCCCGAAGTCTTCCCTGCCGAGTCGGTGTAGCCGAAATTGGAGTAGAACGCTCCCAGTGACGGGTCTCCTAGGTTGATGTGGCGGTCAAGAACGATATAGCCCAAGTGGTCTGCAATCGCCGCCGATTTGTAGATGAACAAGAATTGAATCTGGCCGGCCTGTAAAGGCGCAACCAACGCGGCCGCGTGGGTCCCGGTAACGTTCGAGGCTGTCCTTAGCAATGGGGAGTCGTATGCCGACTGGTTGCCCCCCCCATATAGGAAGCCAGCCGCTTCTAGAACTAGCCAACCTCGAAGCCCCGCTGGATCGGCCACCGGGTCCGATATTCCCACCTTGACGGTTCCATTGGTGAGCGAGGTGAAGAAGGCATTCCAATCGGATGTCGAGTTTGAAGCTTCGGCTCCCTGCCCTAGAGACACCACCTTCGCTGCAGTCGTCACATTGGAATAGGCGAGCACCATCTGGTCGGAAGCGAATCCGATTGCCCAGTTAGAGGATTCGTTCTTGAGGTACTCAGGGCCTGCGGCGGAGAGAGCAACCGAAATGAAGACGTCGTCCGGAGCCCCCGCAGCGATCTGGCCCGCGTCCGCGAATGATCCTCCCGACTTGACCGGGGCGACGGGGATTCCGGTGCTCTGAGAGAACCCTGTCAATAGAGACGTGGCTTCGACAGTATAGGCGTCAGCAGAGAAAGAAATCAGCGGAGCCGCGCTGGTAGTGGTAGTACTAGTCGCCGGTGACTGTAGCGCCCCGAACGCGAAGTATCCAGCAACGACAATGACCATGATTGCCACCAAAACGAAGGCCGTCGTGCCATGTGAGATGCTATGTCTTTGCGTTTTCAAGACTGACCGTTATGCAACCCCTCACATAACGCCAATAAATGGCTATTGGAGGCCAAGGTTTAATTCTCCAAAGTGCCTTCGGCCTTGGAGGAAAAAATGAAAAATTCGAGAGGGGTTAAGCCCGTCCCTCATCTTTCATTCCAGAGCGATAGGGGCCTGGTCCTCGACGAGCTCGACGCCCGTCTGATGAGAAGGATTTCTGAAACGGGTTCACTGGCCGAGGCTGCGAGAGTTCTCGGCATTTCCTACAGGAACGCCTGGGGAAGGATAAGGAAGCTGGAATCCATCTACGGGAGGCGCATTCTTGACACGAAGGTGGGCGGCACCTCCGGTGGAGGCGCAGAACTCACCTCCGAAGGACTCGAGCTATTCAGGGAATTCAGGCGCATTCGGAAGTACCTCTTCAACGCCCTGGACGACACCGAATCGGCGGGTAACTTGCGCTATAAGCTCAGCGCGAGGAATATGCTGGAGGCGAAGGTCATCGGGATTGAGCGGGGTGACATTACGTCTCTGATCCGGATGTCCTCCCCGGCGCCTGTGAATCTAACCTCGATTATCTCGAACGAGGCCGTGGACGATCTCGGGCTCCGCGTGGGGGACGGAGTCAAGGCAGTGGTGAAATCGACGGAAGTGATGATAGCAAAGCCATTTCCCCCTGAGCGAAGACGGAAACGGAATTCCATTCGCCTCGACCCGCCCACGAATCGCGAGAAGACGGGTCGTGCCACTCAGTAAATCGGTGTCTTCGGGTCAACCTCTTTTGCCCACGCTTTGATTCCCCCTTTCAGATTCCGAACTCTGAGGAATCCTTCTGAGGCGAGCATGTCCACCGCTCGTGCGCTCCTCACGCCAGTGTGGCAGTACACGACTGTTTCGGCCGAGGGGTCCAGTTCGCCTAACCTCCTCCTGAGTTCGCCCAGGGGAATGAGCCTGGAATTCTCGATTTTACAAAAAGCGTGTTCGAAAGGCTCTCTCACGTCTAGGAGTACAATTCTTTCTTTGGCATCAATCTTCTTTTTCAATTCCACTGGGGCCACCTCCTCAACGATGGGGATCGCTCTCCGCACCCCGCAGAACTCTTCGTAATCGATAAGATTCCTTACCGTTGGTTTCTGCCCGCAGACGGGGCAGTCCGAGTTCTTCTTGAACCGCAGCTCATTGAAGGTCATGTCTGTCGCGTTGAAGAGAAGGAGCCGCCCGAGGAGCGGTTCCCCCTGCCCGAGGACGAGCTTCATCGCCTCCACGGCTTGAATGCTCCCCATGATGCCGGGGAGCACGCCGAGGACTCCTGCGACCGCGCAGTCCTGTACAGTTTCCGGGGGAGGGGGTTCGGGGAACAGGCACCTGTAGCAGGGGCCACGGCTTGCTTGGAAGACTGAGGCCTGGCCGTCGAACCTGAATATGCTCGCGTAGACGTCGGGCTTGCCGAGGAGGACGCAGGCATCGTTGATCAGGTACCTGGCGGGGAAGTTGTCTGTGCAGTCGACCACCACGTCGTATCCCTTCAGAATCTCCATGGCGTTTGTGGACGACAGCCTCGCCTGGTGGGGTTCGACCATCACGTGTGGGTTCACCCGTCTCAACCTTTCGGCTGCGACGCGGGCCTTCGGCAAGCCGACGTCTTCTTCGGTGTAGATTGTCTGGCGGTGGAGATTGCTCTTCTCCACTTCGTCTTCGTCCACTATCCCAATCCTTCCCACGCCTGCTGCTGCCAGGTAGACCGAAGTCGGTATTCCCAGGCCGCCGGCGCCGACTACGACGACCGAGGACCCTTTGAGCTTCTCCTGCCCCTGGCGCCCGAGCTCGGGAAGCACCAGCTGCCTGCTATATCTTTCGACCTCCGTCTGTGTTAGGCCCTGAACGACAGTCGACCCTGGCAATGGAACTTCGCTTTCTCGCAACTCGCTTGATAATAAAGTTCGGCGTGGTTCCTACCTCGGCGAAAGGCGTGCACCATAAATACGCCGACCTAAGGGATTAGGGGTCTTGATTCGGGTCCGCCTCACAGCCCAGCTGCGAGACTACGCCCGCGGAGCTAGGGAAGTGGATGTTGAATCCGCCGCAGACCTCCGGACCATGGTGAGCAAGCTTGACCAGTCGTACCCCGGCCTGGGGGGAAGGATTGTAGACGATCAGGGGAAGATAAGGCCCCATGTCAACGTGTTCGTAAACTCCGAGAACTCAAGGGAACTCAAGAACGAAAACACTCCCCTCCACGACGGCGACGTGGTGCACATCCTACCTTCAGTCTCAGGCGGGTAAGGGAGATTCAGATTGACCAAGAACAAAGGGGGGATCTGTCTCCTCGTGGGGACGAAGAAGGGAGGGTTCGTGTTCACTTCCGACTCCAAGCGCAAGGAGTGGAGGGTGTCCGGCCCGCACCTGAAGGGGAACGAGGTCTACCACATGGCTTGCGACGCGAGAAACGGGGCGATCCTCGCGTCAGTGGTTAGCGGTCACTGGGGACCTACCGTCGCCCGAAGCGAGGATATGGGTGCTTCTTGGAAAGAGTCTCGCGCTCCCCCTAGATTTCCGAAGGGGACCGGACTTTCTGTTGCGAGGTTGTGGCAGATCAAACCCGCCCCAGAAGAGGAACCTGGCGTCGTCTATGCCGGGGTGGAGCCTGCCTGCCTCTTCAAATCAAAAGACTGGGGAAAGAGCTGGGAAGTGAACGAGGCCCTGATGAACCACAAGACAAGGAAGAAGTGGCAACCGGGAGGAGGAGGGCTGTGCCTGCACACAATAATTGTGAACGGCAAACGCCCAGGGAGGATGCATGTCGCCATTTCAGCCGTGGGGACTCTTCGCACCGACGACCATGGGGAGAGCTGGAGGTTTCAGAACAAGAACGTGATAGTCGGTGATCAACCAAACAAGTACCCTGAATACGGCACGTGTGTTCACAAGCTCGCGATCAATCCTTCGACACCCGACGTGATTTACCAACAGAACCACACAGGGGTATACAGAAGCGATGATGCGGGGGAACAATGGATCGATATACGCCACAACCTACCGTCTCGCTTCGGATTCCCGGTCGCAGCCGACGCCAACGACCCCAAGAGGGCTTACCTTGCCCCCCTTGAGGGAGACTTCTCTCGCATTCCGAAGGATGGGCACTTCGCGGTCTGGGGAACGGACAACAGGGGCAAGGAGTGGTTCAAGCTTGACACGGGGCTCCCCGAAAAGTCGTACTATACCGTCCTCAGAGATGGGATGGTGTCTGACCTAGAAGACCCCTGCGGCCTTTACTTCGGGACCACGACGGGGCAACTGTTCTCAAGCAGAGACCACGGAAACCACTGGCAGAGGATTTCAGACTGCCTCCCCCCAATCCTTTCGGTCAACGTTTCGAGCACCTGATTCCTAGGAATAAATAGCGACCTGGCCCTACAGATTTCATGGTTACCGATGACAGGCTGACCGCGACAATCAAGGAACACGTCAGGAAGAGGCATGAAGCCAACGACAAGCAGTTCCTCTTCGGGGCCGAAAGAGTCGACCTCCGCAGAGTTGACCACCTCAAGGTCGAGGCTCGGAAGAGAGACTTCGTCTTCTGCGTCGACGAGCCAAGAGATAGAGGTGGCACCGACCAGGCCCCGAACCCTCTAGCTTACTTTGTCGCGGGGGCCGCTTCCTGTCTGATTAACCAGTTCCTAACCGACGCAATCTACAGGGGGGTGACTCTGGAGGGCGTGGAGATGGTAGCCAGGGCCCACTTCGACAGGCGAATGGGGGGCGCCTTCAAGGAAGTCGTTTACGACCTGAAGCTCACCAGCCCCGCTTCGAAGGAGGACATCGTCTCTCTTGCCAAAGAGGCGGAAGAGATGTGCTACGCCCACCAGACCCTGAGGAAGGCTGGTGTGAAGATGACAACTAACATTCTCCTGAACGGCAAGCCGGTCGGCCGAAGTCAGAAGTAGGTGACACGTTCAGCCTTCGTTGCAGCCACTACCTTTCCCCGTTTGATTACCGCAAGACGGTCGGGTTGGAGGCGCAGGGCATCTCTGACCCCGCCCGCGTCCAGAAGTACCAGGTCTGCGTAGTCTCCCACCCTTAACCCATACCGCTCCATTCTCATCCCCTTGGCCGCGTTGTAGGTTACCATGTCGAAGGCGGACTCCAATTCACCAGGCGCCCCAAGGTGGGCAGCATGGCACATCACGAACGCCAGCTCCAGCATATCGCCTCTTCCGAACGGATAGTAGGGGTCGTCAATGTCGTCCTGGGCCACTGCGACGTTGACCCCCGCTTCTAGGAACTCCCTCACCCGGGTAACCCCCCGCCTCACAGGATGTTCGTCGGTTCTCCCGTACATGAAGAGGCTGATATGGGAGTTTTCAACCACCGTTACGCCGGCATTTCTGGCCAGGCCCACAATCCTCTTGGCGTAACCACCATCGGGTGAGTCCAGTGCCCCCCTGCAGTGAGAAGCGGCCACGCGGCCCCTGTACCCCTCCCTGATCGATTTCTGAAGGAAGTACTCGAGGTTCTTAGAATGAGGGTCCGTGTTGTCGTCGATTAATGTGTGGATATCCCTGTCGTGCTTCTTCGCAATGTTGAAGACAATGTCGGTGTGTCTTTGGGCCGCGTCGCCGTCCTTTTCGTACCACGGCATTCCCCCAACAACGTCCGCCCCAAGTTCGATGCTCTTCTCCAGAAGCTCCTCGGCCCCCTCGTCCCTGAGCAACCCCTCCTGTGGGAATGCGACCACCTGCATGTCCAAGCAATCCCTAAACTTCTCTTTCACTCGGAGGAGGCTCTTGACCGCCAGCAGACCCCCTATCGTATCGACGTCTGCGAACGCCCTGACAGCGGTCGTGCCTGCGATGACGGACGAAGTGAGGGCCCTGCTCGCACGGTCGACGATGTCCGTCTCTGTGAACCTCTCCTTCACTCGCGTCGCGGACGGAATGGCCTGGGGAGAACCGGTCCTGGTCTTCTCCCAGACATCCGCCCACGAGCTGGTAAGGCATTTGTCCAGGTGGCAGTGAATGTTAACGAACCCAGGAGAAAGGAGCCTCCCTCCCGCTTCTATCTCCTCCCCTGCCTTCTCCCCCAGGTGCTCTTGAATCGCCGCTATTCTACCACCCTCGACACCAACGTCTCGCAGCCCCTCTACTCCTCGCAGGCGCGCGCCTCTTACGACAAGGTCAAACGCCGTTATGCTCACCCCGCCTGTGGCGTGCCAACCCAGCCTGACTGGACTTGCATCCGTTCCCTTTCATCCCTACGCTTCAGGAAAAGGTAGACGAATATTACCCCGACGACGGCGATGGCGACCCCGATGAATACTACGACAAGGAAAGTCCTACTCCTAGCGGCGTCGTACACCGTTATCGAATGATAGTTCGTGGCGTAGAGCTCCTGGGTCTTGGTGTCGAGAGCCAAACCCGCCACCTGGCTTTGAAGCTGGTAATGCTGCACGACGTTTCCGTCCGGATCCAGCTCTAGAATAGAACCTCCGGGAGAGGAGGCCACATAGATGCGTCCCGTCACGTTGTCCACCGCGATTGCGTTGGTCGAGTTCTGCTCAGAAGAGGTTACCAGGAAGCTCTTGACGTACGAGTTCGTGGCGGCGTTCAGAACGTACACGTTGTTTGTCCCCGTCACAGAGTACAGCATCTGATTTGCGTCGTCCAGGGCAAACTGGAGGGCACAGCACCCTGGGACGCCGATGGTGCCGTAGGTCGCCAGTGTGGCAGCATTGAGCACAGAGATCATGTCCCCGGGGTATTGGCCCACGTAAAGTCGCCCATTGGATGAATCTAACACGATTCCGTCAGCATTGTTTGCGAGTGTCTCATTCCCCACCACCTTTCCTGTTTGCGGATTGAGTGCGAAGACCTCGTGCCCTGAGGTAAAGAACAGGTCTTGGGAGACAGAGCTGTCATAGGCCATCGAGAGGACAGGCCTCCCGATGTTGATTTGACGCACGAAAGTCTGGCTGGCCGGGTCGTAGACCGCTATCGTCATGTTCGTCTGGCCTGCTACATACACATCACCAGACTTTTCGTCTAGGACCATCGGTCCAGCGTCGATGTCAAGAGGAAGAACCTTGACCACGTCATGATTACTGGCATTGATGACTCCGAACGAGTACCCAGTGGACGGGCTCTCACCCGAGACGGCGTCGAAGTAGACGAGTCCTCTGGCGGAATCGACGACGACGGCCATCGGCCACGAACGGCCCGGTGTGATCGTGAGAGGGTATGCAGATGCGCTTGCAGCCTGCGTCAGGAACAGAATAACAAGAGCCAACGTGATCGCCCTGGTCTTCATCTAATCCCCTTTCCTTTTCACCAATCCAGCAAAAAACACTTTCCCCTTCCGAGCGCCCTGCGGGCCACGCTCGAAGTGATTATCTTTAACAATCCATCGAACAACTGACAGCTCACCATGACCTCGACCGAAGAGGAACAAGAGAATCCCAAGACGCTTTCGGGTATCGAGGTGAAGAGATGTTATCCTCCCGGAGAGTCTCAGCCGCTTCAGGAGGAGCCGGGAAAGTATCCCTATACGCGTGGGATATACCCGGAGATGTATCGAAGGCGGCTCTGGACGGTCAGAGAGTACTCCGGATTCGGCACCTTTGCAGAGACCAACAAGAGACTGCGCTTCATGCTCGAACAGGGTCAGACTGGTCTCAGCCTCGCTTTCGACCTCCCAACCCAGTTGGGTCTCGATTCTGACAGCCCCAGGTCAATGGGGGAGATAGGTAGGGTCGGGGTGGCCGTGAGTATTATTGACGATGTCAAGTCTATCTTCAATGGGATCGACTTGGGAAAGGTCAGCACATCAATGACCATCAACTCGACTGCGCCCATCCTCTTTTCGATGTATGCTGCCGTAGCCGAGGGCTCAGGGCTGCCGAAATCAGAGGTAAGAGGGACCGTTCAGAATGACGTCCTCAAGGAGTTCATCGCCAGGAACACGTACATCTATCCGCCTGGTCCCTCCCTTTCGCTCGCCATCGACCTGGTAGAGTACTCTGTGAAGAATTACCCGAAGTGGCACCCGATAAGCATCAGCGGCTACCACATCAGGGAGGCGGGGTCAACTGCCGTGCAGGAACTCGCCTACACGTTCTCTGACGCCATTGCCTACACCAACGCTTCCCTGCAGAGGGGGCTATCCCTCGAGCAGTTCGCTCCCCACTTTTCCTTCTTCTTCGCCTCGAACAACGACTTCATCGAGGAAGTGGCCAAATTCAGGGCTGCACGGAGGATCTGGGCGCGCATCATGAAAGAAAGATTTGGTGCCAAGGACGACGAATCGACGAAGCTGAAGTTCCACACTCAGACTGCAGGAGAGACACTTACCGCGCAAGATCCCGAGAACAATGCGGTCAGGGTGACCATACAGGCCCTGGCAGCAGTTCTGGGGGGTACGCAGTCGCTGCACACGAACTCTATGGACGAGGCCCTTTCTCTACCGTCGGAGGAGGCCGCGAAGCTCGCCCTCAGGACGCAACAGGTGATAGCTAACGAGGCTGGTGTCACCCTCACGGCCGACCCATTGGGCGGTTCCTACTATCTCGAGTATCTGACGGACAAGCTCGAGAGTCTGGCGTTCGAAGAGATAGGAAGAGTGGACAGGATGGGCGGGATGCTGAAGGCAATCGAAACCGGGTACGTAAAGAAGGAAATCCTGAACTCGGCCTACCAAAAGCAGATGGACATCGAGTCGAAGAAGAGGATCATAGTCGGTGTGAACGCTTACCAGCCCTCATCCCCTTCGAAAAGGAAGGTGCAGGTCCTCCCCGAAAGGATTCAGAGTGAAAGGGTCAGGGCGATAAGGGCAGCAAAAATGAAGAGGGACATCTCCGAGGTTACGGAGAAGCTCGATCTGCTAAAGAGCGCTTCTCAGAGGGGGGAAAACATGCTCCCTTCGATAAGGGATGCCGTGAAGGCAAGGTGCACCGTCGGCGAGGTAAGCGATGCCCTTCGGGAGGTGCACGGTGTCTACAAAGCGAGGCAGGTGTTCTAGCGATGACGATGAAATTCGACCATGTGGGGGTGGCCGTGAAAAGCGTGGATCAGATGCTCGCCATCTTCGGCAAGATTGGCGATTTTCAGGTGAAGAAAACAGAGGTCCCTGGTCAGAAGGCCAGAATTGCGATGCTAAGGGCCGGGGATACGAGTGTGGAGTTCCTAGAACCTACCGGCGATGACAGCACCCTTGCCAAGTTCATCAGAGAACGGGGGGAAGGACTACACCACGTCGCTTTCGAGGTGGACGACATCGAAAAGTCGACCGAAGAGCTGAAGGAGCGCGGCTTCCGTTTCATCTACGACAAACCAGCCGAAGGCAAGTTCGGGAGCCGCGTGAACTTCATTCATCCAAAGTCCACGGGGGGAGTCCTGGTAGAGCTGACTCAGAACGCGAAGATGTGAGCGCCCCTAGAGCACGCCCGCGTCCCTGAACGCTTCGATGAGCTTCGCCCTTGTCTGGGGGGGCTCGATTATCTCATCCACGTACCCTTCACTAAGGCCTATGGATGGGTCCATCTGCTTCACGAAGGCGGCCGATTCCTTCTCCAGCTCGGCCTTTCTTTCTTCGTCTTTCATTGCATCGAGCCTCCTCTTCAGAAAGATCTCCGAGTAGGCAGGGAGACTCAGCACAGATATTCTCGCGGTCGGATATGCATACACCTTCTTGGAGCCGAGGGCCTTACTGGCAAAACCGACGAAGGCCCCTCCATAGGCCTCCCCGGTAATGACCGTCACCTTCGCGCAGCCGGAAGACGCATACTCCTTTATCGCCTCCCCGCTCGCCCTAATCAGCCCTGCCTTCTCTTGATCTGCGGCTGGGTACACGCCAGGGCAGTCAAGGAAGGTCACCATCGGAATGTTTAGGATGTTGCACATCGACGCGAACCTTGACATCTTCCTACAAGCGTCGACGTCGAGGAAACCTCTCATCACATCCTTGTTCGAGGCAATGATACCGAACGTCTTCCCCTCGAGCAGGGCCAATCCCGTGACGACGCTTCGGGCATACCCGCCCCTGAACTCGATGAAGGAGCCAGGATCGAAGGTGGATTCTATGGTTTCGAGCGGGGCTGTCGATCCTATCTTCTGCGCCTTTGCCCTGTCGCCGCGTCCCCTAAAGTAGGCGAGCAGCCTCCTCACAATCTCCAAGCACTCCTCCTCTCTCTCCACGACGTGCGATGCCGTTCCGTTGGAACTGTGCACCTGCCACCCCCCAAGCTCCTCTATTCCGACTTCCCGCTGGGTCTCTGCCTTGGCGACCCCGGGTCCCCAGACGAATAGGCTGCTCTTCCCTTTGATCATGACAATCGCGTCTCCCATATAGGCGGAGTACGCGGCCGCCCCGCTGACCGTCCCCATTATCACGCTGATGACGGGCACAACCTCCCTCGCCTTGATCAGATGTCCCACGAGCGCGCTAGCTTCCTCCAGGGAGTGCCCACCCTCCTGCACCCTGACGCCCCCCGAATCGTAGAACCCTATGATTGGGAGATTGCTTTCGGCGGCCACGGACACCAGACGTTCTAGCCGCTTGGTGTGTCCCAGCCCCATCGATCCCCCCTTGTAAGTGGGCTCCTGCGCGAAGACGGCGGCCTCCGCCCCCCCCACTCGCACGATTCCAGCGATGGCACCGTCGTCGTGGGCCATGGTGTCTGGTGGGAGAGGCTTCCTGAGGTCGATTTCCGCGCCTTCGACATCAGTCAGCTTACCGTCATCGGCAATGCCCAGTAGCCAGCCCACCGAGGGGGTCTCCATCTTCGAGCGCCCGACTCCTTCCCTGAACTACTCCACGAAGGCAACGACCCTTGCGAAGGCGGCCTCTCCTCCCTTGAAGAGCCATGGGAAGCAGCCTATGGTTGTCCTGAACGCCTTTCGCTTCCCAAGGACTTCCTCGATCTGTCCACCGATGTTCTCTATGTGGATGCAGTCGCGTGGGAACAGGATATTGTGGGTAACCTGGTAGTCCTCCTCTGGGAATAGCTTGTCCACATTATCCTTCCCGAACTTCTTGTCCGCCGCTGCCCTCACCTTGGTGCAGACCCTGGGCAGGAACCTCCCGATGGGGAGGTTCATGGGGTGGTCGGTGGACACCGCGTCCACCCCCCAGACGTGGATCTTCTTCTCTAGGAGGTAGTCGCAGAATGCCCTGGTTGGGCCCGGGTGCATGTGGATGTATCGCTCCTCGTCCGCAGTGCCGTTTGGCTTGGGTGGCTGGTACCAAGCGTACTTGCTCCAGCCAGTGTAGAGGATGAGGAGGTCCCCGTCCTTCACCCCTCCTGCGTCCTTGGCGTTGCTTTCCACAATCTCCTTCGTGTAGATTCCGAGGTCTCCAACCTCGCTGACGTCCACGATTATGCCGGGACCGTAGAGCCAGGTCAAGGGGATTTGGTCGATCGTCTTGCCGTTGGTCACGAAGTGCAAGGGCGCGTCTAGATGCGTCCCCATGTGGTTCGAAGTCATGATGTACTGCGCGTTCACGCCCTGCTCTGGTTTTCTCTTGATGAACTTGACCTCAAACGGAGGATAGAGAGGCCAAAACGGAGTCTCCTGGTTCAGTGGCTGCGACAGGTCATACAGCTTCATGGTTTCGGCGAGGCCTCATGCCGTATAAAAAACATCAGCATGCCTCACTCTAGGAGAACCGGTCTCCAGGCTCACGGTCAGGGGTTCCCCGGATGTCTCTAGACTTCTACTTCCTTTGGAGGAACGACTTTCTCGGCCGTGCGCAATAGGTCCGGTGGAGCGGGCCTTATTGGAAGCCTGTCTCTCAGCATAGGCTTCACGAATGCGTCCCAGTCCTCTTTTGTAGTGAAGAAGATCCTGGACCCTCCTAGCTCGTGTTGCATTTGTGGGTAGGGCTTCTGGTATTGAGCGTATTTTATGCCCCAGTACCTGAACCCCGTATAGCTCTCATAGGTGGCCCACCATTCCTTCATGTTCATCAGGTCGAATGCATACTCCGCCTTGGCCGCATACATGGTGGCGCCGATTCCAGCCCTCCTCTTGAAGGTCAGCGTGTGGAGGCTGATGGCGATTTCGTTGTCCCAGAGCCTGAAGTTTCCGATGGCTGCGAGCTCTCCATTGATTATGCCTAGGAGAGAGACGTGGTCCTTCATCCTGCTCCTGTACCACCCCAAGAACTCAGAATAGACCCGTGACGAAACAAGGTCGAAGAAGTCGGTGTCGTGATCGAACAGCTTCATGGCTGTCTGCATAACTACCGGCGCCTCCTCTTTCTTGGCGCGGCGGATCACCATCTTCTCGCCCGTCGGCAGATTGACGTACCCGGCCGGGTACTCCACCTTCAACAGCGGGGACTCGAACCCTCTGAGGATTGGTTCTATGTCTTCGACATTGATCTTGACTTCACGAAGGGTCACTTTTTCCGGCGGCGACCAATCAGATGACATGGCCTGAGACGCGGCCCGAATCGCTATAAGGCTGTCGCAGTGTCTCGATTCTTCACCGGAGCCGGGGAGCGGGACAGCCAAGAGTGCAGGTCATCCGATCAAAGCGAGCCGGCTTGGATTCGTTTCCTGGGCGCGCTCTATCTTCCGCTTGAGCTTGGTTAGATTGTCTATCTGTTCCCTTATGGTGTCGCGGCATACGAATATCGAGTCTCTCACCAGCCACTCGTCCTCGAGCCCATCGGCGACCTCCCCCAACCTCACCACAGCTCCTCCAAGAGAGGCAACGGCGATGTTCAACTCCCTTGAGATCCTCCTGACCCTCCGTTCGGAGGCCTCGGAATCGAGGTCTAGGAAACCCGGGCCCGATGTGCTCCTTTCCCTCGCTTGCCTTCTACGTATGATCCTCCGAACCTCCCGGAGAGAGAGACCCTCTGAGCCAATCTCTTCGGCCATCTCCTCAGCGTCGTCGTCGGTGAGCATCGTCAGCTCCTGAGCCACGCTCGGAGCTATGCGGCGCCGCATGATTTCATCCTGAACCCTCTGCGGGAGTGAAAGGAGTCCAATCCTCTTGCTGACGTACTCCTGGCTCTTTCCTATCCTCCGAGCAAGTTCCGTCTCTCCTCCGTAGCCGAATTCTTCTACGTAGTTCCTGAAAGCCCTGGCCTCCTCGATGGGGTTCAACGTCTCGCGCTGGATGTTCTCGAGGAGGGACACCTCGAACGCCTCCCTGTCGTCGAGCTCCACCACGTGGGCCGGGAGCCTGCGCCAACCCAGCTTCTTGCAAGCCTCGTATCTCCTCATCCCGGCTACGACCTCGAAACCGTCCTCCGCAGGTCTCACGATTATTGGCTCGAGCAGTCCCTTGTCCCGTATCGATAGCATGAGCCCTTTGATGGGCCCGTTGTCAGTCCTCAGGACCATCCTCGGAGGTCGTATCATCCGAACCTCCACGGACTCGAGAAAGCCTGCCAGGGGGTTCGCTTTCATGCACCTGAGCCGACGTGGACTCGCTATATCCCCTGTCCCTAACCTCTTTGGCGTCGCTGCCGCTCGCCGGTGAAACCTTAAGAAATCATGAGAAGACAACCTGCCATGCTCCTTCAAGGGAAGTTCCACATTCCGAGCAGTATTGACAAGGTATGGGACTACACGTCGGATCCTGCCAAGGTGATAGAATGCGTTCCGGGCTTGCAGACCTACACCATGGGGGAGAACAAGCGGATAACCGCAGCGGTCAGAGTCTCCATCGGCTTCATCAGAGGCACCTTCCAGACCCAGACAAAAGTGGTCAAGGAAGACCTCGATACCCACACGGCCATCCTGGAACTATCGGGGTCAGGGGCCGGGAGTGGGTTCAGCGCGGTCGTCAATATCGGTGTCGTCGCGGTCGGAACTGAATCAGACGTGAGCTGGGATGCCAACATTAACATCAGCGGTCCTCTGGGGAGCTTGGCCAAGCCGTTGGTCGAGGGGAACATCAAGAAAATAGTAACTCAGCTCTTTGATTGTGTAAAAGCAAGACTCAGCTGAGTCCTCTAAGCCTAACCATTAAGCAATCGCCCTTAAATAACTACTAGGGCTGTTTTCCGGCCCGATGAAAGGAACGAAAAGATACGGAATCACAGCACTCGTAGGTGCACTCATCGTCATTGTCGTCATCCTCATCGGCGTTGCAGCATATGCGTTTGCGTACCCGCCGACCTCAACCACGACTACCACCGCTACTAACACAGTGACGACGACCGCAACGGCAGCCGCCACCACTGTGACAAGTACGGTCACAACAGGCACCGGCGTGGCCAGCCTTATCGGGGCGCTCAAGATAGGCATCATCCTGCCGCTAACACCGGCGGACAACTCTTGGAACTATAATGCGAACGACGCCATCACCAAGCTCCAAAAGGAGTTCGGGTTCACACTCAGCGTCGCCGAGAACAAGGCCTCAGGAACTGACGCCGACGTGCCCGCCCAGCAATGGGCAGCCGAAGGCTACAACATCGTCATCTTCCAGGGCGGCCAGTATCAGGCAGAGGCTAACACATTCGCTCAGCAGCACCCAACCATAATGTCTGTCTGCATTGACTGCACGGTCGCCAACTACTCGAACGTCTACAGAATCTGGCTGGACCTAAGCGGCGGAGGATTCGTCCTCGGCGCCATGGCGGGCATGATCAGCCAGACGCACAAGTTCGGGTTGGTAGGCGGCGGCGATATTCCATCGATCTGGGAGGGTCACGAAGGGTTCATCGCCGGCGTCACGTACACCAGTCCCGCGACCCCGACCATCACCAACACGTTCGAGCCTTTCGCCTGGGCTGACATCGCAGGGGCCCAGACAACCGCCACAAACGATTACACAAACGGCGCTGACGTAGTCTTCTCTTCAGGAGACGGCGTCGACGTCGGTGTGCTAGGCGCTGCTCTGGCGCAGCCCTCAACTCCACAGGTGTGGGCGTCTAACGTGTACACAAACCTCACTGCTATCCTCCCAGCGGACAACAAGATCCTGCTGGGCTCGATAGTCCTTGACTACTACTCGCCAATGTTCAAGGCGATGGAGCAATACGTCACAAACGACTGGCACTGGGGTTACACCAAGGTCGACATGGCTTCCGGTCTGATTGCGGTACAGCCGGGTCCCAACCTCCCTGCCAAGGTGAAGGCTGCGGGCCTCCTACTGCAAAGTGAGATCGTGGAAGGACAAATCGTCATATCATTCGCCTCGGATTCGAGCGGTGCTCCTCACTGTTTCGATAGTCCGTCAGCCTCTTCTTGCGCGGACACTACTCTGACTGTGCCCTCCGGTGGCGGCGTGCCAACCGGAAACATGGCGGCTCAGTTCAACTATCTGCCTCCAGTTTCGTCTCTACCATAAGGGTGCGTGCAATACGCAGGGCCTTCGATGGCTCCGGACGACGGCGTACAACGTCCTCGCCATTGGCCTCGGCATCCTTGCCGGGCTCATGGTGGTGGTGTACGCCGGCGGGAACCTCGGAGTGGCCCTGTCCTCCCTTTTTCTGAATCCGATAACGCTCGCTGGAGGGATCCAGCAGATTTTCGTCCGTTTCATCTTGTTCTACACCATGGGGTTGGGGGTAGGCCTCGCCCTCAAGGCAGGCCTCTGGAACATAGGCGCCCAGGGTCAGCTCCTGATCGGAATGGTGATGGTGTTCGTAGTTTACACCTTCCTCGCGTTCCTCCCCTGGCCTGCCCTCTACGTCGCGATGATCCTCGGCGCAGCCCTCGGCGGCCTGCTCTGGATTTCGGTTCCTACCATTCTCAGGGTGAGGTTTGGAGCCAACGAAATCGTGGTGACAATACTCCTGAACGTTGTCGCGATCAACTTTGCATTTTTCATGCTCAGCGGTCCCATCAAGAGCTCTGGCACGGCATTGGGTTTCCCTCACTCGGTGGAACTCCCAGCGCAGTTCAAGATCCCGAACATCGTGGGCGGTGTTCCGATCACCTACGCGGTGCCAGCCACGATTGCTCTGGGGATTATCCTGTACCTCGTGGTCGAACGTACCCCCTTCAGGGTTAAGGCCGATACCGTGGGTGAGAGTCACGAGACTGCGAAATATGCCGGGATCAGCATCCCGCGCGTGATGGCAGTTACGATGCTGGCCGCGGGAGCGCTCGCCGGACTTGCCGGCGCCACCTACCTAATGGGCTACCGTTACGAGCTCGACATCGGCTCATTCTCCACCAACTACGGCTTGGTCGCGATCATTTGCGCGCTGGTGGGGAGGAAGCACATGCTGGGGATTGGGTTCGCTTCGTTCTTCTTCGCGTACATGACCATAGGTGCGGAGTCCATGGCGCTATCAGCCAACGTGACGACATACGTCGTTTTCGCAATGGAGGGAATCATGATGCTTGGTATTCTCCTAGGCAACTACCTGACTGAAAGGAGGTTTGCGTAATGAGCTTCCCCCTGTCAGACATAATCACCGGCATACTTTCCACCACTCTCCAGCTCTCTCCCTTCTACCTTTTTGCCGCGATGGGCGAAATAGTGTCGGAGCAGGCAGGGGTGGCGAACATGGGGTTGGAGGGAATCATGCTGATGTCCCTGATGTCGACCTTCGTCGTCGACTACATGACCGGTAATCCGTGGATCGCTCTGCTTGCGGCTGTCGGTGTAGCAGGGGTGATCGGCGCTTTCTTCGCATTCACAGCGATTCGATTGCGGGTGGATCAGATAGCCTCAGGCCTCGCCATCTATCTATTCGGTCTCGGTCTCTCGTTCGTCATCTTCAACACCGTCTATCCCACCGGCCTGACTCCTAACTACATCCCCCTGCCGTCCCTAATCGCGAACTGGAACACTGTCCCGTATCTTGGGACCATCTTCCTCAAACAAAACATCATGGCCTACATTTCTGTCGTTCTTGTCGTCGTGACCGCGTTCTTCCTTACACGGACCTCGCTGGGGCTAAGGGTGAGGGCTGTTGGAGAGAACCCAAAGGCCGCTGACAACATGGGGGTAAACGTCAACAAGGTCAGGTTCCTGGCGGTGTTATTCGGGGCCTTGATGTTCGGGGTGTCCGGATTCTACTTCGCAGGCAACTTCGTTCCCGGCTTCCAGACGGACGTCATCGCAGGAAGGGGGTTCATCGTGCTTGCGATGATCTACTTCGCGAACTGGAAGCCCTATCGGACCCTCTTCGCCGCACTGTCTTTCAACCTGGTCTATGCGATGCAGAACGAGTATGTCTCCCTGTCCGGCTTCGGCGTGGCGTCCGTGTCAACCCTGTTCAACATGCTCCCCTACGTCTTCCTACTGGCTCTGATACCCGTTTTCGGGAGAAAGGCCAGGGTGCCAAAGTTCCTGCTGAAGCCGTACCGCAAAGGGTAGCAGAGTCTACTACTTCGCTACTGACGTAGTCATCAGGGTAGCGAGCTCGTGAATGTCGGCGTCCTTCGCTTCGACTATCTTGGCGATTCTCCCCTGATTCATCACCGCAATCCTGTCGCTCATGTCGAGGATCTCGTCGAGATCAGCTGATATCATCAGGATTGCTTTTCCCTCGGACTTCTGTTTCATCAGCTGGTTCCTGATGTACTCGGCCGAACCAACGTCCAGCCCTTTTGTTGGGTTGTTGGCTACGATCACCCGGGGCCCCCAGAACAGCTCGCGGGCCAGGAGGAACTTCTGCTTGTTCCCTCCGCTGAGCGTTCTCAACGGCACCTCCTCGGATGGGGCCATCACGTTGTATTCTTTGAGGAGCTCGCGCGTCCTCTCCTTGAGCTTGCCCTGGTCCAGGAACATTCCGTTCTTGAACTTCGCAGCAAGGAAGGGTGCGAGGACAAGGTTGTCCTTCAAAGAGAAGTCGTAGATGAACCCTGTCTTGTGTTCCTCGCATATGTGGGCGACCCCTTCGGCACGGACGCGGTCGGGGGGCTCCTTGGTTATGTCCTTCCCGTCGAGAAACACTCTCCCAGAATTTGGCTTCCTCATTCCCGTGACTATCTCGTCGAGCTCCCTCTGGCCGTTCCCCGCGACCCCCGCCACGCCCAGGATCTCACCCGCTCTAAGTTCGAAAGAGGCGTCCCTGACCGCGGGTGTTCCGAGGTCGTTGTTCGCCGAAACGCCGTCAAGTCTGAGGATGATCTTCCCTATCTCGCTAGGGAGCTTCTTGACGTTGTATACGACTTCTCGACCCACTATGAGCATGGCCAATTGGTCTTGGGTGACTTCGCTCCTCATCCTCGTTGCCACCACCTTCCCCAGCTTCATCACGGTAATCCTGTCTGCTATTGCCATCACTTCGTCAATGTGGTGCGTGACGAACACAATGGAACGCCCCTCGGAGGTCATCCGCTTGAGGCTGACGAACAGCTTCTCCGTTTCGATGTCTGTAAGAAAGCTCGTGGGCTCGTCGAATAGAAGAATGTCCGCCCCTATGAAAAGGCACTTCAGGATCTCAACTCTCTGCCTCTCCCCCACCGACAGGTCCTCGACCTGTGCCTCTGGGTCCACCTCCAGGCCGTATGCCTCCTCCATGGCGAGGAGCTTGGTCTTTATCCCGCCGAGCTCCAGGACCGGCCTGCTCATTTTGAGGTCAGTGGTGAGGCTAAGGTTCTGGAGGACGTTCATGTTGGGGATGAGCATCAGCTCCTGGTGGACCATCCCTATCCCAGCGTTCATCCCCTCCTTCGGAGAAGTGATCCTGGCGACCTTTCCCTTCACCAGCACCTCCCCTCCGTCGGGCTTGTAGTAGCCGTACACGACGTTGCAGAGGGTCGACTTGCCCGCCCCATTCTCTCCAAGGAGAGCGTGTATCTCCCCCTTTCTCAGGCCGAAGTCAACGTTGTTTACAGCAACTAGGCTCCCAAATCGTTTCGTGAGGCCCTTTGTTTGGAGGACAAGTGTCTCCTCTGCCATCACTACCAAACTCGTTTCATGGCGAGACGGGACGGTATAAAGCGTTCTCCCTCACAGAGGCTACAGAACGTCATCTCTGCACTCCTCCGCGTTGATGGTCACTTATGACCTATCCCCCAAAGAATCAGAATGAAGCCTCCCCAGACTAGACGCAAAGGGTCTCTGGAGAATTCTGGTTACTTGGCGCCTCAAGCCTCTGGAAAGGATCCTCGCCCCCAGACGCCGTACGCTGATAGCCCTAGCTATCATACTTCGTACTTGTCGACGTAGGCCCCGAAGGCGTCTTTGAAGACCTGCATCGGGAAGCTCACCGTCCCGGCACCTACCTGCCCGATGCCCGCCTTCCGATGCGCAATCCCCGTGTTTATCATTGGCGTGACTCCAGTCTTCAGGACCTTCCTCAAATCAATGCCCACAGGTGTCCCCCGGAAGTCGAGGAACGGAATGAGAAAGTGTTTGTGCTGAGCCTGGGTTATCTCGTACATTCGCTCCGTGACATCAAGCGCCCCCTGGACGCTCCCCCCGACCCATGAGACAATGGCTGGTGCCGCAGCCATCGCGAAACCTCCGTAGCCGGCAGTCTCCGTGATCGAGCTGTCCCCGAGATCTGGGTTGGCGTCCGCTTCGGTGAAGCCCGGGAACCAGAGGCCCTTCGGAACCGGCGCTGCTGCCGTGAACCACCGATTTCCGAGAGAACTTACCCATATGCCTGCGTCGGTCCCGTTTCGGGACATCACTGTCACGATAGTGCTGTACTTCACGTTGTGGCCAGCCAGTGTCATAGCCTTACCCGCCGCCATACCCATATTCAGCATGGTGAAGTTGTTCTCGTCGATGAACTTGCTCACCTCGGCTAGGGTCTTGGAGTCGAACCCTGTCCTGACCATGAAAGGAGCGATCTGCTTCGCGAAGAGCGACGTAGTTGCAACGTATCTGTTGTGGCAGTCGTCCCCCATGGTCAGTGCCTGTGATATCAGCGGCTTGAGGGCGAGACCTGCCCCCATCCCTACCATTCCCTTTGCGGTGGCCCGAAGAACCGGGGCGACAGTTTTCGACATCCATCGAAGCCTGTCCAGCACCTCCTTGCTGAAGGCGCCGTATCTGAGCACCTTCCCGATGCCCTCATTCATGTTTGAGTACGTCCTGATACCGAACCTCCTGTCCTCGAGCTCATAGACGGGCATGCTCGGGGAGATCACACCTGCCATGGGCCCAGCCGCATTGTGGTGGTGGTCGCAGTCGAGCAATATTTCCCCCTCTTCTGCGAGCCGCACCGCCTGCTTCTCGGATTCAGCCCAGCCTTCGTAGATTGCCGCTCCGACTATCGCCCCCTTCATCGGTCCGCTGGCGTTCTTCCAGCTCAGTGGCGGCCCAGCATGCAACAGGGTCTTCCCTCTGAGCCCCATCTTCTTGGAGGCTGGCGCAAGGTCGACCCAGACAGGATCCGAGTCCATCATCCTTTCGACTGATTTCTGGTTCGCTTCTTCGACCGCTTCCTTTGAGACAGTCAATGGTTTTTTCACCCCGTCTGACATGTTAAAGGTTTGCGACACGGAAATGCTTAACACGAATGGTGTCATGCTGATTGCTACGTTGCCAGTTGTCAACGTAGTCAAGCGCAACCTGTTTCGCGACTCGATTCAGCTGATGCGCCTGTCTGAAGACGTGAAGAAGCTCGCCGGCGTCGACGATGCTGTCGTCTCAATGGGAACTGACACCAACCGTCGGCTCATCAAGGATCTTGGACTCCTTGGCAACGAAAGCAGGGGCGCAGGAGACGGCGACCTGATAATCGCTGTCCGGGTCAGAGGGGGGTTCGATGTTAGCGATGTGATGGCAAGCGTGGAGCAGCTCGTGATGACGCCGCCCGCCTCGTCGGGAGGGCCCAGGACGCGAATCTACCACAGCGTGCAGTCAGCACTCCAAGCCACCCGGGGCGCAAACCTGGCCATAGTCTCAGTCCCCGGGAAACAGGCGTTCGAACCAACCATGGAGCTCCTAAGAAGCGGTGTTAGCGTCCACCTGTTCAGCGACCACGTCCCGCTCGACCAGGAGCTGAAGCTCAAGCGATATGCGAGCTCGAGGGGTCTCTTGGTCATGGGCCCGGGAGCGGGAACGTCGATAGTCAACGGGGTGGGCCTCGGGTTTGCCAACTCAGTGAGAAGGGGGGACGTCGGAATCGTTGCCTCCGCCGGCACAGGGATACAGGAGGTCTCGATAATGCTCGACAGAATAGGGCTCGGAGTCTCGGCCGCCCTGGGAGTGGGAGGGACGGACGTGAGCGAGCAGGTGGGCGGTTTGATGATGAAGGATTGCCTTCGACTTCTGGAGAAGGACCGAGGTACCCGGATAATCATGATTGTTGCGAAGACGCCAAAGGCTAGTGTCATCCGCGAGGTCATGGACAATGTGGAGAAGAGTACCTCAAAACCCGTAGTCGCCTGCTTCCTGGGACTCGACCCTCCTGCTACCGCAAACGCCAGGGTGACCTATGCGAAGACACTCCACTCGGCCGTCCACGCTGCAGCCCGCGCGTCCGGCGGTGACATGGAGAAGCGATTCGACGCTACCATCTCGACAGAATTCGAGCAGCTGTCAAAGGCCGCAGGCAGCATCAGGGCAGGACTAGGGACGACTCGGAAGTTCGCAAGAGGTCTTTACAGCGGTGGCACCTTGGCACACGAAACCCTCCTGATATTCAGGGAGCTAATCGGGGAAGCGTACAGCAACACCCCTCTCTCTGGCGAGTTCGGGCTCGCCGACCCGAATCAGAGCAGAGGGAACTCGATCGTCGATCTCGGGGACGAGTTCTTTACCGCAGGGAGGGCGCACCCGATGATAGATCCGACCCTCAGGAAGCTCAGAATCGCCCAGGAAGCCAGGGATTCCAGCGTCGCACTTCTCCTCCTTGACGTCGTTCTCGGATATGGCTCATCTGCCGACCCAGGGGGGGCGCTAGTGGGCGCCATCGAGGACGCCATCGGGGCATCAGGGAAGCGCGGCCCGGGACCCGTGGTCGTGGCTCACGTCTGCGGGACCGAAACGGATCCCCAGTCTCTTACCGCCCAGAGCGAGAAGCTGTCGAACGCCGGCGCACTCCTGTTCTCGAGCAATGCTCTCCTCTCAGCTGAGGCCGCTCTCGTGATTGGAGGGGACCGCGCGTCGGCACGCCTAAGGCAGAAATGGAGAGATCTCTTTGGCTAAGAATGCGAACGCCCAGAATCTCATGGACGCGGAGCTCGTTGTCCTCAACCTTGGCCTAGACATCTTTAGGCTGGCTCTGGAGAGTCAGAAGGTGGAGTGCGTCCAGGTCGACCTGTCTCAGGCGCCAAAGCTGGAAAAGAAGTTGGCCGACGCCCTCGACAGGCTGCTTTAGGCGCCGGCCGAGGTAAGTCTCCTAGAACTCGATTTCGATCGAAGACGTCGGCTTTAGGGGCTTTGTCCCCGCAAGCACGTTCTTCGGAACCGGTCTAGCACCGAGCCAGTTCTTCTCCTTGGCGAAGGGTTTCACGTACTGCTCCCACTGCTGCCTGTTGATGTAGAAGATTCGAGCGCCGCCGAGCTCGTGCTGCATTTCTGGCCAGGGTTTCGTCACGTGGTTGAACCTAAAGCCTAGCCTGAACCCGAACGGGCTCTCGAATGTCGCCCACCATTCATTCACGCCGACGACGTCGAATGCATGCTCCATCTTCGATACGTACAGCAGTACTCCGACCCTTTCTGCCCTCTTCAGAACAAGTGTGTGCAGGCTGACTGCTACGTTCTTGTCCCAGAACCGGTGGTCCACGACCCCAACGAGCTCTCCGTCTCTTCTTGTCGCCACTATCACGTAAGTGTCCTTCAGCCTGTTCTGTTGCCAGGCGAGGATTTCCGCGTATGTCCGTACGCCGACCAAGTGGTAGAAGTCTTTGTCATACTTGTTGTCAATCAGTGGCTTGAGTGACTGCAAGATTGCTGGCGCCTCGCTCCTTTCTGCCGGGCGGATGACGAGCTGCTCGCCGCTCTTGGTGGTATATGTCTTCGGGACGAAAGGCTTCTGAAATGCAGGGTCGTCCGGGATGCCTCCGAGGTAACCCTCTATTTCTTCAACCGAGAAGTTGAAGGAGTCGAACGAAATTGGAACCGCTGGCTTTACCATAGAATTCCTGCCGTCGGTGCGGTTTTAATCATTATCCCGAAACGCGCGAGATTGCTGCCACTAGGCGCGGGCGAGGCTCTCCCTCGGCTGACGGTGGGGCTTGGAGGCAGCAGAGACTTCAGCAACGGCTTCCCTGATTTGGTTGTAGGTCCCGCATCTGCAGATCAGGCCCCCTGTAGCCTCCACGAGTTCTGCGTCAGAAGGGTGTGGATTTGTCCTCAGCAGTTCGTGGGTGGCGAGCACCCATGCGGGCGTGCAGAATCCGCACTGAGCGGCGCCATGGGCGACGAACGCCTTCTGAATCGGGGCCAACTCCCCATCATTCGCTATCCCTTCGACGGTCTTCACCTCTCTGCCGTCCGCTTCGACTGCCAGTACAAGACAGGACTTCACGAGGTGCCCGTCTAGCATGACGGTGCAGAGACCGCACTCCCCCCTCCAGCAGGCGGCCTTGACACTCCTCACTTCGAGCCTCTCCCTAAGGAAGTCTAGGAGTAGCTCGTTGTCCTTAATCATCCTCTTCCTGGCCCTACCATTGACGGTCACGGAGACCTCCCTCACTGGCTCATCATCCTCCTGAGCACCTTGGTTGTGATTACTTTGATCAGGTGCCTCCTGTACGCCGCCGAAGCGAGCACGTCATCAACGCACTCCACTTTCTCCGAGGCCAGTTCTGCCGCCTTCCTGATGCTCCCGGGTGTGATACCGTCTTTGATAGCCTCCTCTACCTCGGCAGACCGGACGGGGGTCGAATTTACCGAACCGTAGACCACCCTTGCCCTCTTGTTCCTACCACCGGGTGACATAGACACAGCGACGCTGGCGAGTGAGAACTCAGACCCTCCTGTGAACTTCTCGAAGGCGCTCTGTGAACCCTTGGCATGAGGGACCTTAACTGCCGTCACCATCTCTGAAGGCCCTAGATCGATGTCAACGGGTCCCCGGATGAAGGCGCTCACAGGGACGCTCCTACTGCCGTCAGGTCCCGCGATTGATACGGTTGCGTCAAGCGCGATCAGGGCGGGCGGGCTGTCGACCCACGGTATCGCTTCGCACAGATTCCCGACGAGGGTCGCCCTCAGTCTTATCATCGGGTCGGCGACCTTGGCAAGCGCCTCGTGCAGCACCGTGTAGTCCTTCTTCAGCACCCCTCCTTCCAGGAGCTCCGAGAGGGTCACGGCGGCGCCTATGCTGAGCCCATTCCCCGGGGAATTCTCGAGTATCTTGAGCTCCTTCACTTCTTTCACGTCTATGACGTGCCCGGGAGACATGAGCCGCTCCTTCATGAAAGCGATGAGCCCCACCCCTCCTCCCATCAACTTGGCTTCGTCGCCGTACTGCTTCAGCAACCCAAGCACTTCCTCGAGGCTAGTGGGCTTATGGTACTCAAAGTCAGGCAGAGTCGTATATGGGGATCCGAAGCTCATGGCCTCACCTTCACTTCGGCCTCAACACTCCCATAGCTCTCCATGGCCTTTGCGAGAAGCTCAGGTCTCTGCTCAGAGAGGGCCTTCCAGACCTCCTCCGGGCTCATGGGGAGGTTGTTCAGCTTGACGCCCAGGCTTCTGAAAATCGCGTTTGAAATGGCGGAAGCAACAGAGATCATGCTCAGCTCCCCTATGCCTCTCGCACCAATGGGACCATCGAACTGGGGGGTCTCGACGAACCTCGCCACGACCTCCTTCGGGACGTCCTTCATCCTCGCTATGTAGTAGCTCGTGAAGTTCGGGTTGGTGACCCAACCCTGATCGTCGAACTTT
>Ga0187778_10000408_pt1 | contig 30649 bp, 27 predicted proteins | sample 1015_Q2_SP5_20_M_FD_132418 | JGI IMG/M metagenome (GOLD analysis project Ga0187778, IMG submission 132418) | Tropical peat soil microbial communities from peatlands in Department of Meta, Colombia - 1015_Q2_SP5_20_MG | ecosystem: Environmental > Terrestrial > Soil > Wetlands > Peat | place... | reverse complement strand
GGCTCGCGCGGGGTGCTGTTCCAGTACTGCTCCTCCGGGTGCGTCACGGAGTCCATCCACGCGCTCGACCTGAGGACGGGCAGGGAGAAGCGGCTGGTCGACAACGCGGCGGGAGCCGCCTATCTGTCGCCGGGGCGGCTGCTGTACGTGCGCCGCGACGGCGTGGCTCTGGTGGCGCCGTTCGATCTCGGGCGTCTCGAGATCACCGGCGAGGCCGTCCCCGTGCTCGAGGGCGTCCTGACGGTGCCGGGATTCGCGCAGCTCGCCTGGTCGCCGAGCGGCACGCTGGTCTACGTGCGCGGATCGGGGAGCACGGCCGAGAACACGCTGGTGCGCGTGAGCCGTGAGGGCGTCGAGAGCCTCGTGGATTCGTCGTGGCACGGGTCGTTCGCGTCGCTGGCGCTGTCGCCCGACGGACGCCGCGCCGCGGTGAGCAGCGGCACCACCAGCGGCGGGCTGAACGTCTGGATCAAGCAGCTCGACCGCGGCCCGGCGACGCGGCTCACCTTCGGGGGCCAGGATCGCCGGCCGGTCTTCTCGCCCGACGGCCGCATGGTCGCGTTCGTGCGGGACACCCTGGGCACCACCGTCGTGGTCGCGCATCCGGCCGACGGCAGCGGGCCGGACCGGCGCTTGGCGCGGATCGGGCGCAGCGTCCAGGAGATCGACTGGACGCGTGACGGGCGGTGGCTGGTGCTCCGCACCGACAACGGCCAGGCCGGCGCGGGGGACATCGTCGGCGTGCGGGTGGGCGGCGACACGACCCCGGTGAACCTGGTGGCCAGCCCGTTCACGGAGCTGCATCCCGCGGTCTCGCGCGACGGCCGCTGGCTGGCCTACACGTCGAACGAGTCCGGCACCAACGAGGTGTACGTGCGCCCGTTCCCGAACACCGGCGGCGGGCGGTGGCAGATCTCGAACGGCGGCGGCGACGAGCCCCGCTGGTCGCCCGACGGCCGCGAGCTGTTCTATCTCGATCCCGGGCTCCGCCTCATGGCCGCGAGCCTCTCGCGCGGCCCGTCGCTCACCGTGACGGGCGCTCGGCCCCTGTTCTCCGCGGCCGGGTTCTTCAACGAGACCTTCCACCAGGCGTACGAGGTGGCTCCGGACGGCCGCAGCTTCTACTTCCTGCGGCCGGCGCAGGCGGCCCGGGGCACCCGCGCGCCCGACGTCGTGCGGGTGGACAACTGGCTCGCCGACGTCCAGGCCAAGCTCGCGCGATGAGGAGGACGCCCCATGGCGACCGCTGAGACCTCCGCCCCCGACCGCAAGCCCCGCGACGACGAGATCGACGTCTGGGGGCTCACCCACGTCGGGAAGGTGCGCCGCACCAACCAGGACCACTTCCTGCTCGCGTCGATCCACAAGCGCGTCCAGGTCCACCTCACCAGCCTGTCGGACCAGCAGCGGCTGCCGTTCGGCGACGAGCGGCTGGCGGTGATCGCGATGATCGCGGACGGCGTCGGCGGCGGCGAGGGCGGCGAGAAGGCGAGCGCCACGGCGCTGGAGCTCGCGACCCAGTACCTGGTCAGCAGCATGAACCTGTACTACAGCTCGGACTCGACCGAGGCGTCCTTCATCGAGACGCTGCAGGCGGCCGCGATGCGCTGCCACGACGGCGTGATCGAGCGCGCCAGGGCCGAGGGCGTCACGCGCTCCATGGCGACGACGCTCACCCTGTGGATGGGCGTGTGGCCCTGGTACTACCTCCTCCAGGTGGGTGACTCGCGCTACTACCTCTACCGCGACGGCCAGCTCACCCAGGTGAGCCGCGACCAGACGCTGGCGCAGGACCTGGTGGACCAGGGGGTGTTCACCCGCGCGGTGGGCGAGCGGTCGCAGTTCGCCCACGTGCTCTCGAGCGCGATCGGCGGCGAGAAGACGATGCCGGTGGTGACCCGGCTCAAGAGCGACTGGAACATCGTGCACCTGCTGTGCAGCGACGGCCTCACCAAGCACGTCAGCGACGAGAAGATCGCCGAGCGGCTGGCCTCCATGTCCTCCGCCAAGCAGGCGTGCGAGCAGCTGCTGGAGGACGCGCTCGCCGACGGCGGCAGCGACAACGTCAGCGTGATCCTCGGTCGCGCGGTCCCGAAGGCCCCGCCGGCGTGAAGGCGGCGTTCCGGCTCGCTCCGGTCGTGGCGGGCGCCGCCGCGATCCTCTCGACCTGCGCCCCCGGGCCCCGACCCCCGATCGCCCAACCCCCGCCCGTCACGACCACCCGACAGGTCTCGGGCACGACCCAGCTGCTGATCGGGCTGAGCGTGGTCGACGAGCGCGTGGTGTGGGCGAGCGGGACCGGCGGCACGTACCTCCGGACCACCGACGGCGACGCCACCTGGCAGGCGGGGCGCGTGCCCGGCGCGGACAGCCTCCAGTTCCGCGACGTGTACGCGCTCGACTCCAGCACCGCGTGGCTGCTGTCGATCGGCAACGGTGCGGCCTCGCGCATCTACTTCACCGCCGACGGCGGCCGGACGTGGACGCCGCAGTTCGAGAACCCGGACCCCGGGGCGTTCTACGACTGCTTCGACTTCTGGGACCCGCGCCGCGGCCTGGCGATCAGCGACGCCGTCGACGGCGAGACCGTGGCGCTCACGACCGGCGACGGCGGCGCTCACTGGACCCGGATCCCGCCGGAGCGGCTGCCGGCCGCGCGGCCCGGCGAGGGGAGCTACGCGGCGAGCGGCACCTGCGTGATCACGCGGCCCGGCGGAGAGGCCTGGATCGCGGTGGGCACGCCGGCGTCGCGGCTCCTGCACACGCGGGACTACGGCGGCACCTGGACGGCGGCCCCGGTCCCGGTCGCCGGCATCACGTCGGTGAGCTTCCGCGACGCCGCGGACGGCATCGTGGTCGGCTTCGACTCGACCGCAGCCGCGGCCGCGACCCACGACGGCGGGCGCACCTGGATTCGCGGCGGGCCGCCGCCGTTCCCGGGCGGCGTGTACGGCGGCGCGTACGTGCCCAGGGCGCGGCGGCCGGCCGTGGTGGCGGTCGGCCCGCGCGGCTCCGCCTACTCGCTCGACGACGGGGCGACCTGGATCGGCATCGACGCCGAGGCCTACTGGTCGGTGGCGTTCGCGTCGGCGCGCGCCGGCTGGATGGTGGGCCCGCACGGCCGCATCACCAGGATCGGGGGATTCTGAGGTGCCGGACGAGGGTGCGGGCGAGGCCGCAGCCAGCCTCGCCGCCGCGATGGCGGACCGTTATCGCATCGAGCGGGAGCTGGGGCAGGGCGGGATGGCCACGGTCTACCTCGCGCACGACGTCCGCCACGACCGCAAGGTGGCCCTCAAGGTGCTGCGCCCCGAGCTGGCTGCGGTGATCGGCGCCGAGCGCTTCCTCGCCGAGATCCGGACCACCGCCAATCTCCAGCACCCGCACATCCTGCCGCTGTTCGATTCGGGGAGCGCGGACCACTTCCTCTACTACGTGATGCCGTACGTCCAGGGCGAGAGCCTGCGCGACCGGCTGAGCCGCGACAAGCAGCTGTCGGTGGACGAGGCGGTCCGGATCGCGACCGAGGTCGCCGGCGCGCTCGACTACGCGCACCGGCACGGCGTGGTGCATCGCGACATCAAGCCCGAGAACATCCTGCTGCATGAGGGGCAGGCGCTGGTCGCGGACTTCGGCATCGCGCTCGCCGTGAGCCGGATCGGAGCCAGCAGGCTGACTGAGACGGGGATGAGCCTGGGGACGCCTGCCTACATGGCGCCCGAGCAGGCGATGGGGGAGCGGGAGATCACGCCCAGGGCGGACGTCTACGCGCTCGGCTGCGTGCTGTACGAGATGCTGCTGGGGGAGCCGCCGTTCACGGGGCCGACGGCGCAGGCGATCTTGGCCCAGGTCATCACCAGCAAGCCGGAGTCGATCGTGACCCGGCGCGAGCGGGTGCCCGCACACGTGGAGGAGGCGGTGTTCACGGCGCTCGAGAAGCTGCCGGCCGACCGGTTCGCGACGGCTGCGCAGTTCGTCGAGGCCCTGCACGCGGCGGGCACGGCGGGGGCGGCGCCCGGCCGCCCCGGCGCGCCGCGCGCGGACCGGGCCCGTGCCGTCGTGCGCGTCTGGCAGCTCGCCGTCGGCGCCGCCGCGCTCGCCGCCGGCGCCTTCGCGCTCGGCAGGCTCTCCGGCGGGGGCGTGTCGCCTTTGCGGCGCTTCGGGCGGGCGATCAAGGTGACCTACGATCCGGGGCTCGAGATCCAGCCCGCGGTATCCCCCGACGGCCGGCTGGTCGCGTACGCGGCAGGCACGTCGGCCACGCTTCGGATCTTCGTTCGCCAGGTCGCGGGGGGCCGGCCCATCGCGCTCACCGGAGACACCGACGAGGTGGAGTCGGCTCCGACGTGGTCGCCCGACGGGTCTCGGGTCCTCTTCCTGGCTCGCGGCGGCGTGTTCAGCGCCGCGTCCTCGGGCGGCGACGCGCGCCCCGAGATCCCGGCGCCCGCCGGCGCGTGGATCGCCTCGGCCGCCTGGGCGCCGGACGGAAGCACGATCGCCTACGTCGTGGGCGACTCCCTGCTGCTCTGGGTCAATCAACGTCCCGGTCGCCTGGTCGGCAGGATCCACGAGCCGTCCCTCTGCCGCTGGTCGCCCGACGGGCGGCTCATCGCGTGCGCCTCCGGCAACGCGTGGTACCTCGAGGCGGGCCCGAAGCTCGCGAACCTCGCGCCGAGCCGGATCGTCGTGATACGCGTCGCGGACGGCGCGACCGCGCCGGTGACCGACAGCCTGTCGCTCAACCACAGTCCCGCCTGGTCGTCCGACGGCCGCTGGCTCCACTTCGTCTCCGACCGGGATGGGCCGCGCGACGTGTACGCCGTTCGCATCTCGACGAGCGGCCACGCGAGCGGCCCGGCCATCCGGCTGACCACCGGTCTCGGGGCGCAGTCCGTGTCGCTGTCGGCGGACGGCCGCCGAATGGCCTACGCCGTGCTGACGGCGACGGCGAACATCTGGTCGCTGCCGTTCCCGACCCACCCGCCGGTCTCCTCCCGCGGCGCCATACAGGTCTCCTCCGCGGACCAGATGGTCGAGGATCCCACCGCCTCGCGGGACGGCAAGTGGCTGGTCTACGCCTCGAACCTCACGGGCCAGAGCCAGATCTACCGCGTCGCGACGACCGGCGGCACGCCGGAGCGGCTGACCGCGGACGCCTACGACGACTTCTCGCCAGCCCTTTCGCCGGACGACCGCGCGCTCGCTTTTCATTCCGTCCGCAGCGGCTCGCGGGACGTCTACGTGCAGCCTCTCGACGGCTCCGCGCTGCAGCAGGTCACCTCGTCGCCCGCGGAGGAGGCCGCGCCGCAGTGGTCGCCCGACGGGAGGGAGCTGGCGTTCATGCACCTGAACCCGCCGGGCGGAATCTGGGTCGTGCACCGCCAGCCCGATCGCGGCTGGGGGGCGCCGGTCGAGCGCACGTCCGCGGGGTACCTGCCGACCTGGTCGCCCGACGGGCGCCGGGTGGTCTTCGTCAGTTCCATCGAAGGGGGTACCATCTCCATCATGCCGGCGGACTCGGGCCCGCCGCACCGGGTGCCGGGCCCGCCGGGCGTGGCGCAGCAGGCACAGTTCGCACTCTGGAGCGCCGACGGGCGGGCGATCTACTTCAAGACCAACGACGCGCAGGGGAACGCGTTCCTCTGGGCCATCCCGGCGGCGGGCGGCACCCCGACACTGCTCGTGCGCTTCGACGAGCCCGACCGTCCCTTCTACCGGCCGATCTTCGCCGTGGCCGGCTCGCGACTGTTCTTCACCGTCGACAACCGCCAGGCGGACGTGTACGTGATGGACCTGGAAAGGCGTTGAGACGGGGGCTGCCCCCGCTTCCAGGCGTCCCGCGCCCACCCTCTAGCCGGTCCTGCCGGGCGCGGCCTATCTTGCCACGCGCACCATGACCGAGCTCGAGCGCCTCACCACCGCCCTCGCGCAGTCCTACCGCCTCGAGCGCGAGCTGGGCAAGGGCGGGATGGCCACCGTGTACCTGGGCGAGGACCTCCGGCACCAGCGCCGGGTCGCGGTCAAGGTGCTGCGGCCCGACCTCTCGGCCATCGTGGGCGCCGAGCGGTTCCTGAACGAGATCCGCGTCACCGCCAACCTCCAGCACCCGCACATCCTGCCGCTGTACGACTCGGGCAGCGCCGACGGCCTGCTGTTCTACGTGATGCCGTACGTGCAGGGGGAGTCGCTCCGCGACCGGCTGAACCGCGAGAAACAGCTGCCGATCGACGAGGCGGTCCGGCTCGCCCGCGAGGTCGCGAGTGCGCTCGACTACGCGCACCGCCAGGGCGTGATCCACCGCGACATCAAGCCCGAGAACATCCTGCTGCAGGACGGCACGGCGCTGGTCACGGACTTCGGCATCGCGCTCGCCCTGAGCCAGGCCGGCGGCTCGCGCCTCACCGAGACCGGGCTGTCGCTCGGCACACCGTTCTATATGAGCCCGGAGCAGGCGACCGGCGACCGGCAGCTCGACGCGCGCAGCGACGTGTACGCGCTCGGCGCGGTGCTGTACGAGATGCTGTGCGGCGACCCGCCCCACACCGGCTCGACGGCCCAGGCCGTGATCGCCGCCGTCGTCACGGAGGAGCCGCGCGACATCGCCTCGCGGCGTCCGCGGCTGGCGCCGCACGTGGCGGAGGCCGTGCACCGGGCGCTCGAGAAGCTGCCGGCCGACCGGTTCGCGGGCGCGGGCGACTTCGCGAAGGCGCTCGAGGGCGCGGCGACGTCGACCGGGCGGTTCGCTTCGGCGCCGTCGGGCCGCCGGACGCCGCGCTGGCGCCGGGCGCCGGCGCCGCTGCTGCTCGCGGGTCTCGTGGTGGGGCTGGTGGCGGGACGGCTGCTGTTCCGCCCGGCGCCCGTCGTCGAGACGCGGACGCGCCTCACGTTCACCGGCAACTCGACCTCGCCGGTGACGACCCGGGACGGGCGCTGGCTCGCCTACATTCGCGGGACCTGCCGCGCCACCGGGAACGCCTGCGATGGCGACGTCGTCGTGCAGGAGCTGCCGCGCGGCGCGCCGAACGTGCTCGTCACGGCGGCGCGCGACGTGAGCATGGGCGGCTGGAGTCCCGACGGCGCCAACCTCCTGGTCGAGATGCGGTCGGTGGCGGGCGAGGCCGGCATGTTCGTGATCCCGCGCCAGGGCGGCGTGGCGCGGCGGGTCGCGGGCGAGGCCGAGAACTACGGGTTCGTGGACGACCGCACGGTCGGCTTCACCAGCCGAGGCGAGCGGGTCATTCACCTGGCGGACCTCGCGACCGGCGGCGTCCGCGACAGCGTCGTCCTGGGCGACGGCCAGTGGGCGCTCAACAGCCTCGACTTCAGCCCGGCGAGCGGGTTCATCTACTTCGGCGGCATCCACGGGAGCACGTTCCTCCAGGGCGTGGCCGACCGGCACGGCCGGATCCTCGATTCCGTCCAGGCCGCCGGCGGCGGGGGCTGGGACGCCGACGGCCGCCACGTGCTGATCTTCGAGCTGGGCGCGCAGTCGGTGGGCCGCCTGCTCCGCGTCCCGGTGAGCTCCTCGGGCCGACTGGGGCGGCCGCGCGAGGTGCTGGGCGGCATCCGCCAGGACGGGATCACGGGCTTCGCTTCGACGCCGACGGGCTTCGTGTACGGCGACGCCGGCCGCACGGCCGACGTGTGGTACTTCACCACACAGGGCGCGGCGCGCCGTCTCACGCACGGCTCCACCTGGTACTACGGGCCCGCGATCGCTCCCGACGGCAGGACGGTGGCGTACGTCAAGCAGGACGCCTGGGGCGCCAACGTCTACACCGTCGCCGCGGCGGGCGGGCCCGAGACCGCGGTCACCAGCGACTCGGGCACGCGCCAGCTGGTGCGCTGGCTGGCCGGCGGGCACAGCCTCTCCGACGTGCTGCTCTCCGCCGCCGGAAGCGGGCACATCGCCCAGGAGATCGTGGAGCCGGCCACCGGGCGCATCCGCACGCTCGACCTGGAACCCGGGCTCGTGATCGTCGGCTGGCGTCCGGACGGCACGGCGCTGGCGGGCCAGATCCGGGCCAACGGCGCGGCGATCCTGGACTCGACCGGCCGCACAGTGCGGCGCATCCCGTCGCCGGACTCGCTCGGCACGTCCACGGGAGACGCTTTGTCGCCCGACGGTCGGGCGATCGCGTTCATCGGGACGCGGGACGGGGTCTCGCGGGCCTACGTCCTCGATCTCGCGAGCGGGGCGGTGCGGCTCCTGGGCGAGGTCAGCGCCACGGACTCGGTGCGCGTGCGGATCGAGCAGTGGGCGTCGGACGGTTTCGTGTACTTCGCGCGGGCGGCCGGCATGGGGCAGCCCGAGCTGTGGCGGATACCGGCTCGCGGCGGCGCCTTCCAGCGCCACGCCGCGGTGCCCGTGGCCTGCGACATGCCGTCGCTGAGCCTCGCCCCGGACGCGCGGTCGGGGGCGTGCATCGTGTACGACGACCGGCCGGACCTGTGGCTGATTGAGAGGCGATGACAAGCGATTGGTGGGTTGTGGCTTGTAGGTTGTAGCGAAACCCGTCCGCCGCTTTTCCCGTTAGCGCCTATAACCCACAACCCACAACCTACCAACATTCGAGTCCCGCATGCGTTGCCGCTTGACAGCTCTCGCGCTCCTTCTGGTTCCAGCAACCAGCCTCGCGCAGCAGAAGACCCGCATGCGCAGCCTCAACGAGTGGATCCCCGTCAGCCGCGCGCTCGCGGGGCGGCCCGGTCCCCAGAGCGTGAGCTGGATCGACGGCGGCCGGCGCTATTCGTACATCGCCCGCACCGACTCCGGCAGCGAGATCCGCGCGACCGACCCGGCGACCGGCCAGGACACGCTGCTGTTCCGGGCGCGGGGGCTGACGTTCACCGGCACCAGCGAGCCGTTCGCCTACCAGACGTTCCAGTTCGCGCGCGACTCGAAGCACCTGGTCTTCCAGACGCACTTCAAGCCGATCTACCGCAACTCGGGCACGGCCGACTGGTACGTGTACGGCCTCGCCGACCACACGCTCCAGCTCGCGGCCAGCGGGGCGCGGACGGCGGAGCTGTCGCCCGACGGCGCCACGCTCGGCTACGAGCGCGACGGCGACCTGTTCGCGTACGACCTCGCGCAGCGCAGGGAGACCCGGCTCACCAGCGACGCCACCGAGCTGGTCTACAACGGCCACTTCGACTGGATGTACGAGGAGGAGTTCGGGATCGGCCAGGGCTGGAGCTGGTCGCCCGACAGCCGGTACGTGGCCTACTGGCAGGTGGACGAGAGCGCCGAGCCCGTGATCCAGCTGTCGGACTACTCCGGGGCGCATCCCACCTGGGAGAAGATCCGCATCGCCCAGCCGGGCGACTCCATCACCCGGGTCAAGGTCGGCGTGGTCGCGGTCGCGGGCGGAAGCCGGGTGTGGCTGGACACCGGGGAGCGCGGCGACTTCTACGTCCCCCGCATGTACTGGACGAGCGCGCCCGACACGCTCGCGGTCGTGACGCTGAACCGGCCGCAGAACGTGATGAAGCTGTTCTTCTTCGACGTCCGCACCGGCGGGCGCCGCCTCGTCATGTCCGACTCGTCCCGGACCTGGATCGACGTGTTCGACTTCTACGGCGGGATCCCGGACATGCTGTCGTTCCCGGAGGGACTGCGCGAGTTCTTCTGGGTCTCGGACCGCGACGGCTTCCAGCACGTGTACCGCTACGACTATGCGGGCCAGCTGCTCGCCCAGGTCACCCGGGGGCCGTGGAGCGTGACCCGCATCGAGGGCATCGATCCGAGGACGCGGACGGTCTACTACAGCTCGACCCAGGCGTCGCCGCTGCAGCGCCAGCTGTACGCGGTGCGGTTCGACGGCACCAGCCCGCGGCGGCTGACGACCACCGAGGGCACGCACCGCATCGACATGTCGCCCGACACCCGGTACTACATCGACCGCTGGTCGAACGTCCGCCAGCCGCGGCAGATCGAGCTGTGGGCGACCGGCGGGAAGATGCTGCGGAAGCTGGAGGACAACGCCGCGGTGACCGCGTGGCTGGGGACCCACGCCTACGCGCCGACCGAGCTCTTCGACTTCACGGCGTCCGACGGCCAGCGCCTCGACGGGTCCCTCGTCAGGCCGGTGGACTTCGACTCGACCAGGCGCTACCCGGTGATCTTCTCGATCTACGGCGGCCCGGGCTCGCAGCAGGTGTACGACCTGTTCGGCACCAGCGGCCTGGACCAGTGGTACGCCCAGGAGGGCTACGTCGTCGTCGGCCTCAACAACCGGGGCAGCAACAACTACGGGAGCGCGTTCGAGAAGGTCGGGTTCCACCACCTCGGGCGCTGGGAGGCGCACGACTTCGCGGAGGCCGCGCGCTGGCTGGCGCGCCAGCCGTGGGTCGACAGCGCGCACGTCGCGATCATCGGCACGAGCTACGGCGGCTACAGCACGCTGTACACGATGGCGATGTACCCGAAGCTGTTCCCGGTGGGGATCGCGAACTCGCCCGGCACCTCGTGGCGGCTGTACGACGCGATCTACACCGAGCGCTACATGGGACTGCTGGAGGACAACGCCGCCGGCTACGACAGCAGCGCGGTGATGCCGTTCGCCGACAGCCTCAAGGACCACCACCTGCTGCTGATCCACTCGATGATGGACGACAACGTCCATCCCCAGAACACGATGCAGCTCCTGACCGCGCTGGCCAACGCCGGGGTGGACGCGAGCCTCAGGATCTACCCGCCCGGCCGGCACGGGGCGGCGTACAACCTCGAGAGCTTCATGCTGATCCAGCAGGTGATGGACGAGTTCCTGAAGCGGTGGATGCATTGAACGGAGGTTGGCGGGTGGTAGGTTGTAGGTCGTTGGGAAGTCGGGACCGAGCGGCGCCTTCCACAACCTGCGACCCACCAACCACCAGCGATTGCACATGGCCCGTCGGACGTTTGCGGATCGGAACGGAGAGCGGTGGGAAGTGATCCCCGGCCGCTCCGAGTGGGAGTTCGCGCCGGTCGAGGGCAACCCGGGCCCGGGCCGGATCGGCGCGCCGCCGGGCTACGAGACCGACCCCTACGAGCTGAGCGTGGAGGAGCTGCAGCGGCTGCTCGACGCCGCGGCGCCGCGCCGGCCGTCGACGCGCAAGTCGCCGTTCCTGGACTGAAGGAGCGGTCGCGATGAAGATCTTCGTGCCGGGGCGCATCTGCCTGTTCGGCGAGCACTCGGACTGGGCGGGCGGCTACCGCCGCATCAACGCCGAGATCGAGAGGGGCCGCACCCTCATCTGCGGCACGAACCAGGGCATCCACGCCGAGGTCGAGCCGCACCCGACCGCCCTGGTGCTCACCTCCACGATGCCCGACGGGACGGTGGTGGGGCCGCGGGAGATTCCGCTCGAGGCGCGCGCGCTGCTCGAGGAGGCGCAGACCGGCGGGTTCTTCAGCTACGCCGCCGGCGTCGCGTACCAGGTGGTCACGCAGTACCGGGTGCGCGGCCTGGTGCTCCGCAACACGCGCACCGACCTCCCCATCAAGAAGGGCCTCTCCTCCAGCGCCGCCATCAGCGTGCTCACGGCCCGCGCGTTCAACCGGGTGTACGACCTGCACCTGACGGTGCGCGGCGAGATGGAGTTGGCCTACCAGGGCGAGATCACCACGCCCTCGCGCTGCGGGCGGATGGACCAGGGCTGCGCCTTCGGCGACCGCGCGGTGGTGATGGAGTTCGACGGCGACCGGATCGAGACGACCGAGATCCGCCCGGCCCGGGAGCTCCACTTCGTGATCGTGGACCTGCACGCGAAGAAGGACACCCTCGCGATCCTGAAGCACCTCAACCGCTGCTATCCGTTCGCCGAGAACTCGGTGGAGCGCGGCGTGCAGCAGCTGCTGGGGCCGGTCAACCGGCGGGTGGTGGGCGAGGCGATCGACGCGCTTGAGGCGGGCGACGCGCAGCGCCTCGGCACGCTGATGACGGAGGCCCAGGCCTCGTTCGACCGCTACGCGGCGCCCGCGTGCCCCGAGGAGCTCGCCGCGCCGGTGCTGCACCGGGTGCTCGGCCACGCGGCGCTGCGGCCGCACGTGTGGGGCGGCAAGGGCGTCGGGTCGCAGGGCGACGGCTCCGCGCAGTTCGTCGCCAGGAGCGCGGCCGACCAGCAGGCCGCGATCGAGATCCTCGAGCGCGACTTCGACGTCTCCTGCCTCACCCTCACCCTCGGCACCGGGCCGAAGGTCCGCAAGGCGCTGGTGCCGGCGGCCGGCTTCGGGACGCGGCTGTTTCCCGCCAGCAAGGCGACCAAGAAGGAGCTGTTCCCGGTGATCGACCGGGACGGCGTCGCCAAGCCGGCCATCCTGCTGATCGTGGAGGAGGCGCTGAACGCGGGCATCGAGGAGGTCGTGATCGTCGTGCAGGAGCAGGACCTGGAGAGCTTCCGGTCGTTCTTCGGCGCCCAGGTCTCGATCGAGAACTTCAACAAGCTGCCGCGTCCCTACCAGGAGTACGCGCGGCGCCTGCTCGAGATCGGGCACCGCGTCACGTTCGTCACCCAGGCGGCGCAGGAGGGGTTCGGCCACGCGGTGTTCAGCGCCCGGCGGGCCATCGGCGAGGAGCCGTTCCTGCTGATGCTCGGCGACCACCTGTATCACTCGGACGGCCCCGCGTCGTGCGCGCGCCAGCTGCTGGACGCCTACCAGCGCAGCGGGACCAGCGTGGTGGGGCTGCGGCGCACCCCCGAGAGCCAGCTGGCGAACTTCGGCACCGCGACCGGCGTGTGGCTGGAGCCGGACCGGCTGCTCAACGTCACCGAGTTCGCCGAGAAGCCCACGGTGGAGTACGCGCGGGGCAACCTCCGCGCGCCCGGCCTCCCCGAGGGCGAGTACCTCACCTTCTTCGGCGAGTACGTGATCGCGCCGCAGATCTTCGAGCTCCTCGAGGAGCACATCCGCAACAACGTGCGCGAGCGCGGCGAGTTCCAGCTCACCTCGGCGCTCGACCGGCTGCGCCAGGAGAACGGCTTTCACGGCCTGGTGATCGACGGGCGGCGCTTCGACATCGGGCTGCCGGACTCCTACCTCCAGACGCTGGCGGAGTATCGGGCGAGGTAGGCCTCCGGACCCTGAACCGGACGTTGGCAGGTTGTAGGTGGCGGGTGGTGGAGCTGCGCCGCTCGACAACCCACTAACAGCTTCTCGCTCCACCGCTTAGATTGGCTCCGACCCCCAATGCCAGACACCAGCCGCCTAGCGTCGGCCCTCAGCGACCGCTACGCCATCGAGCACGAGATCGGCTCGGGTGGCATGGCCACCGTGTACCTCGCCCGCGACCTCAAGCATGGCCGCGAGGTGGCGCTCAAGGTCCTGCGCGCGGACCTCAGCGCGGTGCTGGGCACCGAGCGGTTCCTCAAGGAAATCAGCATCACCGCCCGGCTCGACCACCCGCACATCCTGACCCTGATCGACTCGGGCGCGGCTGACGGGATCCTCTACTACGTGCTGCCGCTGGTGCGCGGCGAGTCGCTCCGCGCCAGGCTCGAGCGGGAGAAGCAGCTGCCCATCGAGGCGGCTCTCGACATCGTCCGCCAGGTCGCCAGCGCGCTGGACTACGCCCACAAGCAGGGCGTGGTGCACCGGGACATCAAGCCGGAGAACATCCTGCTGCACGAGGGCGAGGCCGTGGTGGCGGACTTCGGGATCGCGCTCGCGCTGCGGGAGGCCGGCGGGTCGCGGCTGACCGAGACGGGGCTCAGCCTCGGGACGCCGCAGTACATGAGCCCGGAGCAGGCGACCGGCGACCGGACGCTGGACGCGCGGAGCGACATCTACTCGCTGGGCGCGGTGCTGTACGAGATGCTGGCGGGCGAGCCGCCGGTGACGGGCTCGACGGTGCAGGCGGTGATCGCGAAGCTGCTGACCGAGCGGCCCACGCGCCTGAGGACGCTGCGGGAAACGATCCCCGATCCCATCGACGCCGCGGTCGCGAAGGCGCTGGCCAAGGTGCCGGCGGACCGGTTCGCGAGCGCGGCCGAGTTCGCGGCGGCGCTGAAGACGCGGGGATCGTTGGCGGCGGCGCCGACCCGGCCGCAGCTGTCGCCGTCGGCGTGGCTCGCGATCGCCGGGGTCGTGGTCCTCGCGGTGCTCGGCGTGTGGATCATGAAGACGCAGCTCGGCGCCGGCCGGGGGCCGGCGGTCGCGCTCGCCGGCAAGACCCAGCTCACCTTCACGGGGAACGTCCAGTCTCCTGCGCTGTCGCCCGACGGGAAGCAGCTGGCCTTCTTCTCGCGCACCTGCGTCGAAGGCCGATGCACCTACGGCGTCGACGTGCAGGACGTCGGGGCCGCCGCCACCCACCGCATCTTCGACGGCGCCACGGCGGCGTACGGTCTGTGGTGGAGCCCGGATCGCCGCAACCTGCTGATGGTCGCCACCATCGGCGGTCGCTGGGGCGTATACCTCCAGTCGACCCTCGGTGGAACGCCACGGTACCTGACCTCGGGCGCGGCGGCCTTCTACGCGGGGGGTGATTCGCTGCTCGTGGGCCCTCAGTTCCGTTCCGATTCCGTGTTCTGGATCAGAGTGACCTCCCTCGACGGCGCGGTGGCGGACAGCATCCGCGTCGCCGGGGCGGGCATCGGGCTCGGGGACATCGTGGTCGTGCCGGGCACGCGCTGGATCGCCGCGGCGATCGCTCAGGCCACCGCCGGGTTGTGGCAGGTGGTGGACCGCCGGGGCCGCGTCGCGGACCGGATCGTCAACTCGTGTAACTGCCCGGGCCGGGCGAGCGGCGACGCGCTGTGGCTCGCGCGCGAGGGCGCGGCAGGCGGGTTCACCGCCATCCGCATCGCGCTCGACGCGAGGACCGGGCACTTGGCCCGCAGCCAGGACACGGTCCTGACCGACAACATCACCGGCTTCAGCGTCACGTCGGATGGCTCGACGGTGGCGTACGACCAGGGGACGTACGACTACGGCACCTGGGCGGTGGACCTGGCCGACGCCCTGAAGGGCCGGTTCCCCGAATCCCGGCGCGTGGTGCAAGCGTCGACGCCGGTGAGCGCGGCGGTGTCACCCGACGGCGCCCGGCTGCTGATCGGCCGGAGTCTGCCGGCGGCGAGCGGCACGCTCGAGCGGCACCTGTCGGTCATGCCGTTCGCGGGTGGTCCGGAGGTCCCGCTCCAGACGGCCGGGCCGCCCGTGGCGTACTTCTGGCGGGACTCGATCTCGGTGGTCGTTGGAACGGGCTCGCGCGGGCAGCACGCGGCGCTGCTCGACGTCCGCACCGGGGCCGTGGAGCGCTCGATGGAGCTCGCCGACACCAACATCGTGGACCTCACCACCTTGCCCGACGGCTGGGCCTGGATCCCGGGCACCGACGATCGGATCGTCATCCGCCGCTCGGGCAGGGACATCGAGGTGAAGAGGCCCGCCTGGTTCAGCGTCCTCTTCCGGGTGATTGCGGACCCGACCGGCCGGTTCATCGCGATGTGCGGCTGGAACGCCAGCACGCTCGACACTGTCGGTGTGGCGGTCGTCTCCTCGGACGGCGGCGTCCCGGTGATGTGGGCGACGCACTTCGCGGAGGGCGTCAGGATGGGCTTCCTCGATGACGGCAGCATCGGCCTCGTGGTCCTGCCGTCCCAGGAATCCGCGACGCTCTACCGGGTTTCCGCGCCGGGCAGGCTCCAACTCCTTGGGACGGTGCCGCGGCCTGTCTCGAACCTGACGTTCTCCGCTGATCTCAAGCGCGTGGCGGTGGAGACCAGGGACTACCACGGCGACGCGTGGATGAGCAGGGTGGAGAGACGCTAGTGGGTGACCACTAACTCCTCTTCAGCTTCTCGAAATAGATCTTCCTCAGCTTCGACACCTTCGGCGCGATGACCATCCGGCAGTAGCCCTGCTCCGGATTCCGGCGGTAGTAGTCCCGGTGGTACGCCTCGGCAGGGTAGAACATCTCGTACTGCACCAGCTGCGTGACGATCGGCCGGTCCCACACGTGCTCGGCCTCCAGCTCGCCGATCACCGCCTCGGCCGTGGCCTTCTGGGCGGCCGAGTGGTGGAAGATCGCCGAGCGGTACTGCGTCCCGACGTCGGCGCCCTGCCGGTTGAGCGTGGTGGGGTCGTGGATCGTGAAGAAGATCTCGAGCAGCTCGCGGTAGGTGACGACCGACGGGTCGAAGGTGATCTGGACGACCTCGGCGTGGCCCGTGTCGCCCGAGCAGACCTGCTCGTAGGTCGGCGCCGGCAGGTCGCCGCCCGCGTAGCCCGACTCCACCCTCTCGACGCCTCGCAATTCCTGGTATACGGCTTCGAGGCACCAGAAGCAGCCGCCGGCGAGGGTGGCGGTCTCCGTTGTGGATGGCATGGATGAATGAGTAGCCAGGCGGGGAAGGGGCGCGCAAAGGCCGTTGCTGGGTGGTGGGGTGCAGGTGGTGGCGGGGCGCGAGGATAGCGCGTCCACGGACCTCCACAACCCACAACCCACCACCTACCAACAGTTGAATCGCGCCCCACCGCCGGGGTATGGTAAGAGGCTATGCGAGACGAGCTTCTCATCGTTCGCGGCGCCCGCGAGCACAACCTCAGGAACATCGACGTCGCGATCCCGCGCGGCTCGCTGACCGTGATCACCGGGCTCAGCGGCTCGGGCAAGTCCTCCCTCGCCTTCGACACCATCTACGCCGAAGGGCAGCGCCGCTACGTCGAGTCGCTATCGGCGTACGCCCGGCAGTTCCTCGGCCTGATGGAGAAGCCCGACGTCGACGTGATCGAGGGCCTCTCCCCGGCCATCGCGATCGAGCAGAAGAGCGCCGGCCAGAACCCGCGCTCCACGGTCGGCACGGTCACCGAGATCTACGACTACCTGCGGCTGCTGTTCGCCCGCGTCGGCACGCCGCACTGCCCCAACGACGGCTCGCCCATCGCGCGCCAGTCGGCGAGCCAGATCACCGACACGGTGCTGGCCTGGCCCGCGGGCACGAAGATCGAGGTGCTCGCGCCGCTGGTGCGCGGGCGCAAGGGCGAGTTCCGCGACCTGTTCGAGGAGGCGCGGCGCGCCGGCTTCGTGCGCGCGCGGGTGGACGGCGCGGTGTACGAGCTGGAGCAGGCGCCCAAGCTCAACCGCCGCCAGAACCACGACATCGCGATCGTGGTGGACCGGCTCACCGTGCGTGCCGAGGACCGGCAGCGCCTGGCGGACAGCGTCGAGACCGCGCTCAAGGCCGCCGACGGCGTGGTGGAGGTGGTCCGGCCCACCCGCGGCGGCGTGCCCGAGAGCACGACGTTCTCGGAGCGCTACGCGTGCCCGGTGTGCGGCCTCTCGCTGCCGGAGCTGGAGCCGCGGCAATTCTCGTTCAACTCGCCGTTCGGCGCCTGCCCCGACTGCTCGGGGCTCGGCACCCGGCGCGAGGTGAGCGAGCAGCTCGCCCTCGGGGGCGAGAGCATCTCGATCCTCGAAGGCGTGGTGCTCCCGTGGGGCGAGCCGAGCGGGTACCTGCGCAAGGTGATTCTCCCGACCCTGAGCAAGGAGCTGAAGTTCGACCTCAACACCCCGTGGAAGGAGCTGCCCGCCGCGACCCGCCAGGCGCTGCTGTACGGCATCGAGGGGCGGAAGGTCAGATTCCGCTACGAGAGCGAGAAGTTCCAGGGCGAGTACGAGTCCGGGTGGGAAGGCATCCTCCGCAACGTCGAGCGGCGCTACCGCGACACCACGTCCGACGCGGTCCGGGAGCAGCTCGAGGCGTACATGATCGAGCGGCCGTGCTCGACCTGCGGCGGCAAGCGGCTCAAGCGGGAGAGCCTGTCGGTGCTGGTGGAGGGCCGGAGCATCGGCGACGTGGTGGAGCTGTCGGTCGGCGCCGCCCTCGCCTACGTGGAGGCGCTGCCCCTCCGGGAGAGCGGCCGGCCGGGCCTCGACGCCGAGGTCGCCGGGCCGATCCTCAAGGAGATCCGCGACCGGCTGCGTTTTCTGGTGAACGTGGGGCTCGAGTACCTCACCCTCGGCCGCTCGGCCGGCTCGCTGGCCGGCGGCGAGGCGCAGCGCATCCGGCTGGCGACCCAGATCGGCTCGCGGCTGGTGGGCGTGCTGTACATCCTCGACGAGCCCTCGATCGGCCTGCACGCGCGCGACAACGCGCGGCTCCTGGCCACGCTCCGCGAGCTGCGCGACCTGGGCAACACGGTGCTGGTGGTGGAGCACGACGAGGAGACGATCCGCGCCGCGGATCACATCGTGGACCTCGGGCCGCGCGCGGGCCGGCACGGCGGCGAGGTGGTGGTCGAGGGCACGCTCCAGCAGGTGCTCGCCCACGACACGTCGCTCACCGGCCGCTACCTGCGCCGCGAGCTCAGGATCCCCGTGCCCGCGGCGCGCCGCGCGCCGGAGAAGGGACGCGCGCTCCGGCTGCTGGGCGCGCGCGAGCACAACCTCCGGGACCTCACCGTCGACTTCCCGCTCGGCCTGTTCATCGCCGTCACCGGCGTGTCGGGCTCGGGGAAGTCGAGCCTGGTGACGGACATCCTCTACCAGGCGCTGGCGCGCCACTTCTATGGCGCCAAGGTCATCCCCGGCGCGCACGACCGCATCGCGGGGCTCGACCTGATCGACAAGGTCATCGACATCGACCAGAGCCCCATCGGGCGCACGCCGCGCTCGAACCCGGCCACCTACACCGGCCTGTTCGGCCCGATCCGCGAGATCTTCACCGAGCTGCCCGAGGCCAAGATGCGCGGCTACGGACCGGGCCGGTTCTCGTTCAACGTGAAGGGCGGCCGCTGCGAGGCGTGCCAGGGCGACGGGCTGGTGAAGATCGAGATGCACTTCCTGCCCGACGTGTACGTGCCGTGCGACGTGTGCCGCGGCCGGCGCTACAACCGGGAGACGCTCGAGGTCCGCTTCAAGGGCAAGAACATCGCCGACGTGCTCGACCTCACCGTGGCCGAGGCGATGGAGTATTTCGCCAACCAGCCGCGGGTGAAGGCCAAGCTCGAGACCCTGAACGACGTCGGGCTCGGCTACATCCACCTGGGCCAGAGCGCGACCACGCTGTCGGGCGGCGAGGCGCAGCGCGTGAAGCTCGCCACCGAGCTGAGCAAGCGCGACACGGGCCGCACGCTCTACATCCTCGACGAGCCCACCACCGGCCTCCACTTCGAGGACGTGCGGCTGCTGCTCGAGGTGCTGCACCGGCTGGTGGAGAAGGGCAACACGGTCGTCGTGATCGAGCACAACCTCGACGTCGTGAAGACCGCCGACTGGGTCATCGACCTCGGGCCGGAGGGCGGCGACGCCGGCGGGCGGATCGTGGCCGCGGGCACGCCCGAGGAAGTGGCGCGCCGGGCCGACTCGCACACCGGCCGCGCCCTCGCGCCGTTGCTGGCATCCCGTGTCAAGTCGGCCTAGATTGGCCGCTTAGGCGAAACTTTCGGCGCCGCGCGCCCGTCGGGGAAGCGAGGGTCGTTCACAGGGGGTGCCGCCTTCATCAATCCCGAGGAGTTCGCCGCCTACGTCTTCACCATCGTCGTCGCCGTTTCGGGGCTGACGCTCGTGGGCGCGGTCACGCGGAGGATCGTCGGCGGGCGGCACAAGGACCTCGGCGCCGGCGATCCGGCACCGGGGTCGGTGCGGCAGCTGGCCGTGGAGGTCGAGTCGTTGCGCGAGGAGCTGACCGGCATGCGGCGCGAGCTGGACGACGCCCAGAACCGGCTCGACTTCACCGAGCGGCTGCTGGCGCAGGCCCGGGAGAAGGGGCTCCTCAACGCCCCGAAGGAGCGCTGAGTGGGCGGCCACGACCTCGTCCCCATCGTCGTGTTCCTGGTGCTCGGGCTCGTGGGAGCCGTGTACAGTCCGGTCGGCCGCGCCTTCGCGCGCAGGATCTCGGGCGAGGCGCGAGCGGTGCCCGGCGCGGACGCGGCCACCGAGATCGAGGCGCTGAACGGCGACGTGGCCGAGCTGCGGCGCGAGCTGGACGAGGTCCAGAACCGGCTGGACTTCGCCGAGCGGCTGCTGGCCCAGGCGCGGGACAAGGGCCTGCTCCCGCCGCCCAAGGAACGGTAGGCGATCCGTGCACGACATCACCGGGCTCGTCGCGGTCGTGCTGATCTTCGGCAGCGGGCTGGTGGGCGTCGTCGCCTTCAGCCCCATCGGCCGGGCCATCGCGAACGCGATCCAGAGGAAGAGCGGCGTCGGCGTGTCACCGGAGGTCCAGGACGCGCTGGACGAGCAGGCCGAGCAGCTCGAGGCGCTGCGTCGGCAGGTGGGCGAGCTGGCCGAGCGGCAGGACTTCGCCGAGCGGCTGCTGGCCCAGGCGCGGGAGCGCGGGCAGCTGCCCTCCCCGGGCGGGAAGTAGGCGGCGTGGAAGACGTCATCGTCGTCGCGATGGTCTTCGGTACCGGGATGGTGGCCATCATCGCCTTCAGCCCGATCGGGCGCGCGATCGCGAACGCGATCGGCCGCAAGGGCGGCGGCGCGCCGGCGCCCGAGCTCGGCGCGGCGGTGGACGATCTGGCCGACCGGGTCGAGGCGCTGCAGCGGCAGGTGAGCGAGCTGGCCGAGCGCCAGGACTTCGCCGAGCGGTTGCTGGCCCGGGCCCGCGAGAAGGGCCTGCCGGCGGGAGGATCGTCGTGATGCAGGGACCGACACCGGGCGAGATGGTGCCGATCGTCGTCCCGATCTTCGGGATGCTGACCGGCCTCGCGATCACCGGCTTCGTGGTGCTGGGGCCGGTGGGCCGGGCGGTGGGGAAGGTGCTGATGCACCTGTTCGGCGTGGACAAGCAGCAGGCGCTGCCGGCGGGGGAGGTCGCGGAGCTCCGCGGGTTGATCGAGGACCAGGCCGACCGGCTCGAGGCGCAGCAGCGCCAGATCGCCGAGCTGGCCGAGCGGCAGGACTTCGCCGAGCGGCTGCTCGCCAGGTCGCGGGACAAGGGGCTGCCGGCGGGGGGCGCGTCGTGAGCCAGGTGGTCCTCCCGCCGCCCGGCGAGATCGTGCGGGGGCTCATGCCCCTGGCGGGCATGGCGTTCGTCGTCCTCGTCACCGGGATGGTCGTGCTGGGCCCGGTGGGGCGCGCCATCGGCCGCGTGATCACGCACCGCGTCGCCGGCGAGCGCGATCAGGCGCTGCCGGCCGGGGAGCTGCAGGACTTGCGGGGCGCGCTCGAGGACCAGGGCGGCCGGCTCGACGCCCTGCAGCGGCAGGTGTCGGAACTCGCGGAGCGGCAGGACTTTGCCGAGCGGCTGCTGGCCCAGGCGCGCAGCCAGCCGCGGATCCCTGGCGCCAAGGACGCCGCCGGGTGAAACATTGATGGCGGTCCACGTGGGCCGCCGTCTTCAAGGGAGTGGCCATGGTCAGTCGGGACGACTTGGAGGGGTTCATCGCGCGGCTGGAGGCCGAAGGGGCCCACGCGCGCGAGATCGAGCCCGGCCTGTGGGTGCTGAGCGGCAACGGCGACGGGCCCGAGGTGGTGGTCCACTACGCCCCGCCGGTGGTGGTGCTGCGCGTCAAGGTGATGACGCTGCCCAGGAAGCTGAAGCAGCCCGACCTCTACCGGCACCTCCTGGAGCTGAACGCCAAGGACCTGGTCCACGGGTCCTACGGCGTGGACGGGAACGACATCGTGCTGTCCGACACCCTGGAGCTGGAGAACCTCGACTTCAACGAGTTCCAGGCGAGCTTCGAATCCATGACGCTGGCGCTCGCGTCGCACCTGGGGACGCTGGCCCCTTACCGGGAAGCGTGAGGCACTATGGGAATCTTTGACCGTCTGTCCACGCTCGTCCGGTCGAACCTCAACGACCTGATCTCCAGCGCCGAGAACCCGGAGAAGATGCTGAACCAGCTGATCCTCGACATGCGGAGCCAGCTGGCGAAGGCGAAGCAGCAGGTGGCGGCCGCGATCGCGGACGAGAAGAAGCTCCAGGCGCAGGCCGAGCAGGAGAAGCAGCAGGCCGAGGACTGGGAGAAGCGCGCGATGCTGGCGGTGCAGGAGGGCCGCGACGACCTCGCCAAGCAGGCGCTGCTGCGGCACTCGGAGCACATGGAGGGCGCCGTCCAGCTCGACGAGACCTGGCGCAAGCACGCGGCGGAGACCGAGGCGCTGAAGAACTCGCTGCGCGCGCTGAACGACAAGATCGAGGAAGCCAAGCGCAAGAAGAACATCCTGATCGCCCGCCAGCGCCGCGCGGAGGCGCAGAAGCGCATCCACGAGACGATGGGCTCGATCAGCGACAAGAGCGCGTTCGAGACCTTCGAGCGGATGGCGGAGCGGATCGAGCAGAACGAGCGCAAGGCGCTGGCCGCGGCCGAGCTGAGCGAGGAGCTGTCGGGCGACTCGCTCGCCAAGCAGTTCGAGCAGCTCGAGTACAAGGCCGACGCCGACACCCAGCTGCTCGCGCTGAAGCAGAAGATGGGGCTCCTGGGGCCCGGCAAGGCCGAGCAGCCCAAGCAGCTCGGCACGGGCAAGACCGCCGACGTGCACGACGCCGAGGTGGTCGAGGAAGGGGAGGACGAAGCTCCGCCGCGCAAGAAAGGCTGAGCCTTGAGCGACGCCGTCCCGGTGGCGCGGCGGGCGGCGCCGCTGCTGCTCGCGCTGCTGGCGGTCGTGATCCTGCTGGTCGTCCTCCGGATCGCGGACCTGCTCCTGCTGGTGTTCATCGCCGTCCTGATCGCGGTGTACCTCTCCGCGGTCACCGCGTTCGCGGTGCGCTGGGCGCGGCTGCCGCGGCCGCTCGCGCTGGTGCTGGCGATCCTCGCCACCCTGGCGGCGCTCGCCGCCGTCGCCGCGCTGGTCGCGCCGCCCGTCGTGCAGCAGACCCAGGACCTGGTCGCCGCGGTGCCGCAGTACCTCACCGGCCTCGACGCGACCATCGCCGGCTGGAGCCGCCGCATCCCGATGCTGCGGCGCGCCGGCCTCAGTGCCGGGGAATCCGGGCTGGTCTCCTCCGCCCTCAAGGACGCGGTCGCCCTGCTGCGTCACGGCATCATCCCCACCGCCACCGCCACCGGCCTCGTCGTGATCGAGGCCGTGGCGGTGCTGGTGATGGCCGTGTACCTCGCGGTGCAGCCCGCGCTCTACCAGGAGGGCGCGCTGGCGCTGGTGCCGCCGCGCCACCGGAGCTTCGCCCGCGCCATCGTGCTCGACCTCGCGGCGACGCTGCGCGCGTGGGTGGGCGCGCAGCTGTTCGAGATGGTGGTGCTCGCGATCCTCACCGGCGTCGGGCTGTGGCTGCTCGACGTGCCCTACTGGCTCGCGTTCGCCATCTTCACCGGCATCGTGTCGCTGATCCCGTTCTTCGGCACGCTGTTCTCCACGGTGCTCCCGGCCCTGCTGGTGCTGCCGGGCCGCGGGCTGCTCACGGCGCTGGCCGTGGCGTCCGTGGGCGTGGTGGTCCACCTGGTCGAGGCGAACCTCGTGAGCCCGCTCGTGATGCACCGCAGGGTCGCGCTGCCGCCGGTGCTCACCATCCTCAGCGTGCTGGTGGCCGCCGAGCTGTCGGGCCTGCTGGGCATGCTGGTCGCCGTCCCCGCCCTCGCCGTCGTGATCGTCCTGGTGCGCCACGTCCTGATCGACCGCGCCTACGGGGCGGGCGCCGAGGAGGTCGGGCTGCCGCCGGCCGTCCTCGTCACGACCCGGGAGATGCCGGTGCCGGCCGCGGCCCGGTCGCCGGCCGCCTAGATCCGGCGACCGTGGCGCACCCCAGGTTCCTCGTCATCGCCGAAGGCGCCTTCGGCCCCGAGACCTCCAAGACGGCGGTCTGCGCCATCCGCTACGTGCCGGAGCGGGTCGCCGCCGTGCTCGACAGCCGGGCGGCGGGGCGGAGCGCGCAGGACGTGCTCGGGTTCGGCGGCGCGATTCCGGTCGTCGGCACCCTCGAGGCCGGCCTCGCCCTCGGCCCCACCGCGCTGCTCATCGGCATCGCGCCCCGCGGCGGCCGCCTGCCCGACGAGTGGCGCGGCTGGATCGCCACCGCCATCGACCGCGGCCTCGACGTGTGGAGCGGGCTCCACACGCGTCTCGGCGACGACCCGGATCTCGCGGCGAGAGCCCGTGCCGGGAAGGTGCGGCTGTTCGACCTGCGCCAGCCGCCCGACGGCCTCACCGTCTCCAACGGACGGGCGCGGCTGGTGGACGCGCTGGTGGTGCTCACCGTCGGCACCGACTGCAACACCGGGAAGATGACCGCGCAGCTCGAGCTGCTGCGGGGACTCGAGGCCCGGGGCATCCGCACCCGCTTCGTCGCGACCGGGCAGACGGGCATCCTGATCGCGGGCCACGGCATCGCGGTGGACGCCGTGCCTGCGGACTTCATCGGGGGCGCGGCGGAGCAGATGGTGCTCGAGGCGGCGCCCGACGCCGACGTCGTGCTGGTCGAGGGGCAGGGCAGCCTGATCCACCCGGGCTACGCGGGCGTCACCCTCGGCCTGCTGCACGGGTCCGCTCCCGCCGCGATGATCCTCTGCCACCAGGCGTCGCGGCGCCTGGTGGGCGAGTACTACAGGGGCACCGCGTGGGTCGAGATCCCGCCGCTGGCCGACGTCGTGAGGGTCTACGAGCAGGCCGCCGGCTGGATCGCTCCGTCGCGCGTGATCGGCGTCGCGCTCAACACCTACGATCTCGGGGAGCGGGAGGCCGCCGCGGCCGTCGAGCGGGCCGCGCAGCAGACGGGGCTGCCGGCCACCGACCCGGTGCGGCTCGGCGCGGGTCCGCTCGTCGAGGCCGTCGCGGCCGCGGCCGAGCGGCGGCGTCGCGAGCGCGCCCGCGGCCCCGCGTAGGATCGCGCCGTCCCCCGTCGCTTCCGGTACCGCTCTCCACCACCATCGTGATTAGGTTCGCGCCGCCTCGAGAACGAGGCGGTGCGGTGCGGGCGCTCGCCCCTCCGTTCATCCTTTGCCAAGGAGCGAGCCATGAAGCGGAGTCCCTTCGTGCTGGTGTCGGCGCTGGCCCTGCTGGGCGGCCCCGCGCCGGCCCGGGCCACGAACGTCATCAAGTGCATGATCGAGGCGGTGGCGGACTGCGACGCTCGGTTCCCGCCGAGCGACTACCACCTCGTCGCGATCCGGGGCTGGTGCTACATGATCACCACCGGGATGTGCGCGGCGAGCTGAGCGAACGGACTGTTTGGACCGGGGGAGAGTGAGGATCATGGGACAGGCGTCACGCCGCATCAGCCGCCGGGGCCCGGCCGTCGCCGCCGCCCTGGCGGCACTCGCCTGGGGGGCGTGCGCCGGAGCGCCGGCGCAGCGGGAGGCGACCGACGCGTCGCTCCGGCGGGTGGCGGCGGCCGTGCGGCGGGACGTGTACGGGCGCCCGGTCGACCTGGCGCCGCTCCTCGCGGACCGCGCGGTGATCTACTTCTTCCGCAGCGACTGCCCGCACTGCGCGGCCGACGTCGCGGCGGCGCCCGCGCTGGCCTCGCGCGCCGGGGCCCCGGCCGTCGTGCTCGTGTCGCGCGAGGGCCCGGCCACCCTGCGCGCCGCGCTGGGGCCGGTGCCGCGCGGGCGGTTGATCGTGGTCTCCGACAGCGACGGTGCCGTCATGGGCGAGGCGCTGCCCACGCGGTTCGTGCCGCGGTTCGTCGGCGCGGCCGGCTTCCGGGTGCGCCTCGACGTCTCGGGCGACCGCGGCGCGGGCCTGGCCGCGGCCATGGCCGCGCTGGAGGGCGCTCGGTGAGCACGCTCCTCGTCGAAGCGGCGTGCACCGTGCGCCGGCTGGCGCGCCGCCCCACCGCCGCGGCCGCGCTGCTGCTGGCCGTGGCGCTGCTGGGCTATGCGACCCTGGTGAACCCGGTGGCCACGGCGCGCGACGCCTTGTCCGCCGCGGCGGCCGTCGGCGCGACCGCGGTGCTGGTCCTGTCGGCCGGGATCGTGGCCGACGATCACGAGCGCGGGCGGCTCGCCCTGGCCGCCACCCATCCGTCGTCCCCCGCGGTGTGGGTCGTCGGCCGCTGGCTCGCCGTCCTCGGCGTGGCCGCGGCCGTCTTCGCGGCCGCCCTCGCGGTGCTCCTCGCCGTCGTCCCCGCCCCGCGGCCGCCGGTGGGCGTCGCGCTCGGCGTCGCGGCCACGCTCGCGCACCTCGGAGCGCTGGCCGCGCTGGCGGTCGCGCTGTCGTGCAGCCTCGGCTCCACCGCACAGCTGCTCGTGCTCCTCGCCGTGTTCGCGATCGGGGCGCTGCCGCCCGCGTTCGCGGCCCAGGCGCTGGGCCGCGCGGCGGGCGTCGCGGCGGCGCTGGCGTGGGCCGTGCTCCCGACGTCCTGGGCGCTGGGCCGCCTGGATGCGTGGCTGCTCGGCGCAGGCGCGCCGTCGCCGTGGCTGGCGCTCGCCCTGCTCCTCCAGCCGGCGCTGTGGCTCGGCGCGGGTGCCCGGCGGCTCGGGCGCGCCGAGCTGGCCGTGCGGGTCGGCTGATGCGGGCGGCGCTGCTCGCCAGAGAGCTGCGGCGGTCCTTCGGCGCCGGCCGCGGCCGCCCGCGCGCGCGCGCCCTCGACGGCGCCGACCTGGTGGCGCTGGCCGGCGAGTGCGTCGGGCTCGTGGGGCCCAACGGCGCGGGGAAGTCCACGCTGTTTGCCGTGGCCGCCGGACTGCTCGAGCCCGACGCCGGCGAGATCTGGGTGTGCGGCCGGGTGCCGCGGGCCCGCGAGGCCCGGCGCCTGGTGGGCTACGCGCCGGAGCGGCCCGCCTTCTATCCCGAGCTGACCGTGCGCGAGGTGCTGGCGCGCTTCGCGGCCGACCACGCGCGCTCGCCGGCGGCGCGCCGGACGCTGGTGGACGAGGCGCTCGGATCGGGGGGCCTGATGGCCTGGGCCGACCGGCGCGCGGCCGCGCTCTCGCTTGGCATCACCCAGCGGCTCGCGTTCGCGCAGGCGGCGCTCGGCCGCCGCGAGCTGGTGCTGCTGGACGAGACGCTGTCGGGGCTCGATCCCCTGGCGCAGCGCGACGCGCGCGAGCGGATCCGCGGCCTGCTGGACCGCGGCACGACCGTGATCGTCGCGTCGCACGACCTGGCCACCGTGGAGCGCCTCGCCTCGCGGGTCGTGATCCTGCAGCAGGGGCGCACCGTCCGGGTGCTCGAGGCCAGCGACCTCGCGCGCGAGCTGTCGCTGGTGCTGGTGGTCGAGGGCTCCCCGCGCGCCGCCGCGCGCATCCTGGCCCAGCGCTATCCCGACGTGTGGTGCGAGCCGGCCGGCGCCCGGGTGGCGATCGGCCCGCGCGAGACCCCGGAGGGCATCCTGGCCTACTGCCGCGAGCACCGCATCGGCGTGCGCGCCTCCCGCATCGTCTCGCGCAGCCTCGAAGAGGCGGCCGTCGCCGTGCTGAGCGGAGCGGGGGCGGGGGCGGAAGTGATGTGAGATCGGCCGCGCGGTCGCTGCTGCTGCCGCTCGAGGGACTGTGGGCGCCGGGCCCGGCGATGGACGTGGCCGGCTCGCGCCGGGCGGTGCCGGCGCTCGCCGGGCTGCTGGTGCTCGTGACGGCGCTCGGCGCGGCGTCGCTCCCCCGCCTGCTCGCGCTGCTGGGGGCCACGCTGGCCGGCGATCCGGTGACGGAAGCGCATGCCGAGGCGTTGCGCGCCGGACTGGTGCGGTACCTCCTCGCCGACCGGCTGCTGCCGCCGCTCCCGTTCGTGCTCGCCGCCGCGCTGGTGGCGATGGTCGCCGGGCCGGCGCTCGCGGGACGTCGGGTCGCGGGGCGCGCCGTGTGCGGCGTGCTCGCGGTCGGCGCGGCCCCGCTCGTCGTGCAGCGGCTCGGCGAGCTGGCGGTGGTGCTGGTCACGCCCGCCGCGGGCCTCGTGCCGGGGGACGTCGCCGTGCTGGCGGGACGCTTCAACGCGGGCGCGGCGGGCGTGCTGTCGGCCGCGGGCCTCGCGCCGGGCGGCGCGCTCAGCGTGGTGGCGGAAGCGGCGAACGCGATCGGCCTGTGGGTGGTGGCGCTGTGGGGCTGGGGTCTGGCGCGGCTCGACCACGACGCCTCGCGCGCCGGCAGGCGCCTGCCCGCCTGGCCGTTCGTGCTCGCATTGTCCGCCTATGGCGTCGCCTATGCCGCGTGCGCCGCGATCTTCCCCTCCTATCTGATGGTGGTGATGGGGATGCCGTAGTGGAGTCCGCGGCATCGCCGCCCGCCTGCGGTTGAACCCGGCCGCGCGCCTGGGTAGCTTGGCACCGCCGTGAGCGCTCCCCCCGGTTTCGCGACGCCGTCGCTGGCGGCCCTCAGCAGGGTCGGGCTGCGGCTCCCGCGCTACGAGGTCGATCTCGACCTGGTGCTGCGCGGAGCCGTCAAGGCCGCCGTCATCGTCGCGATCGCGTACCTGGCGCGCTGGACGCTCCGGCGCTTCGCGCGGCGGATCGCGGCCCGCGTCGAGGGCGGCGATCCCGCGACGGTGAGCGCCCGGGCGCAGCGCGCGGCCACGCTCGCGGGCCTGTTCACCCACGTGGGCAACATCGTGATCGTCGTCGTGGCGGGGCTCCTGTTCCTCAACATCTTCATCGACATCGGCCCGCTGCTCGCCGGCGCCGGCGTGCTCGGCGTCGCGATCTCGCTCGGCGGCCAGGCCGTGATGAAGGACCTCATCACCGGCTTCATGATCGTGCTCGAAGACCAGTACGCCGTCGGCGACCGGGTGCGGATCGGCGACATCGTGGGGACCGTGCACCAGCTCACCCTCCGCACCACGGTCCTGCGCGACGAGGCCGGCGCGCAGCACTACCTCGCCAACGGATCGATCACGGTCGTGGCGAACCTGTCCCGCACGCAGCCGCCGGCCGGCGGCGCGGGGCCGGCGGGCACGTGACGCTGCGGCTGTTCAACACCCTCACCCGCACGGTGGAGCCGTTCACGCCCCTCGCGCCGCCCGCGGTCACGCTCTACACCTGCGGCCCCACGGTGTGGAACTTCGCCCACATCGGGAACTTCCGGACCTTCGTGTTCGAGGACGTGCTGCGCCGCTGGCTCGAGTGCTCGGGCTACGGCGTGACCCACGTCATGAACGTCACCGACGTGGACGACCGCACCATCAACGCCGCCAACGGCGCGGGCGTGAAGCTGCCGGAGCACACGGCCAGGTACCTGCAGGCGTTCCTCGACGACTGCGCCTACCTGCGGCTGGAGCCCGCCACCCACTACCCGCGCGCCACGGAGCACATTCCGCAGATGGTCGCGCTGGTCGAGCGGCTGCTGGCGCGCGGCGTGGCGTACCGCGGCGAGGACGGCTCGGTGTACTTCGCCATCGGGCGGTTCCCGGCCTACGGGCGCCTGTCGCGCATCGACGCGCGCGAGATCAAGGTGGGGGCGCGCGTCAGCTCCGACGAGTACGCCAAGGAGGACGCGCGCGACTTCGTGCTGTGGAAGGCGGCGAAGCCGGAGGACGAGGCGGCGGGAGCGGCCTGGGACGCGCCGTTCGGCCGCGGGCGGCCGGGCTGGCACCTCGAGTGCTCGGCGATGAGCCAGCACTACCTCGGCGAGACGATCGACCTCCACGCCGGGGGCGTGGACCTGATCTTCCCCCACCACGAGGACGAGATCGCGCAGTCGGAAGCCGCGACCGGGAAGCCGTTCGTGCGCACCTGGCTGCACGGCGAGTTCCTGCTGGTCGAGGGGACCAAGATGTCGAAGCGCTACGGGAACTTCCTCACCGTCCGCGACCTGCGGGACGACGGGTGGGACGCCGCCGCGCTGCGGCTGCTGTTCGCGTCCACGCAGTATCGCAAGCAGCTGAACTTCACCGACGAGGGCCTGCGCGCGGCGGAAGCCGGCGCCGCCCGGATCGGGGAGCTGCGCCGCCGGCTGGCCCGGACCAGCGGGGCCGTGGGGGAGGGGGCGGGCGCCGCGGAGGGCGCGCCGCTCACGGCCGCGGCGGACGCGCTGGGCGCCGAGTTCGCAGCCGCGATGGACGACGACCTCGACACCCCGCGGGCGCTCGCCGCGCTCATGGAGTTCGTGAGAGAGGCGAACGCGGCGCTCGACGCCGGCGGCGCGGACCCGGCCGACGGCTCGCGCGCGCTCGAGGCGTTCGACCGCCTAGCCGGGGTCCTCCAGGTGGTAGGCCGGGACGCGGAAATCCTCCCGGCCGAGGGCGGCCGGCGGCTGGTGCCCGGCGGCGCGGGGAGCGGTCCGGCCCCGCTCGGGCCGCCCGCGGCCGGGGAGGACGTCGACGCGTGGGCGGCGCGCGTCGCCGACGAGCGACAGGCGGCCCGGATGGCCAAGGACTGGCCGCGCGCGGACCTCGCCCGCACGCTCCTGGCCGAGCAGGGCTACGAGGTGCGTGACGGCAAGGACGGCCGGCCGCGGCTGCTCCGAAAGCGGCCTCCCACCACGACTTGACCCTCGGCAGGAGCCCGATTAAGCTTGGAGGCTGGCGCAAACTCGACTGTGGGCTCGCTGACGTAGCTCAATTCGGTAGAGCAGCTGATTTGTAATCAGCAGGTTAAGGGTTCGAGTCCCTTCGTCAGCTCCAGTGGTGGCGGCAAGGAGCATTCGGCCATGGCTCGACATTCCACCCCGCGGAACAGCACGCGGGGTGGTCTGTTCAGCGGCCTCTGGGAGGATCGCGGGGCGTCGGGGTGGGGTGCCCGAGTGGCTAAAGGGAGCAGACTGTAAATCTGCCGGCTTCGGCCTACGAAGGTTCGAATCCTTCCCCCACCACTGCGGGCGTAGCTCAGTTGGTAGAGCATCAGCCTTCCAAGCTGAGGGTCGCGGGTTCGAGCCCCGTCGCCCGCTCTGCTC
>Ga0187778_10000406_pt1 | contig 30683 bp, 22 predicted proteins | sample 1015_Q2_SP5_20_M_FD_132418 | JGI IMG/M metagenome (GOLD analysis project Ga0187778, IMG submission 132418) | Tropical peat soil microbial communities from peatlands in Department of Meta, Colombia - 1015_Q2_SP5_20_MG | ecosystem: Environmental > Terrestrial > Soil > Wetlands > Peat | place... | reverse complement strand
CCGGTGAGCAGCAAAGCCAGGAAGGCTAGCGTCATGAGCCAGTGGGTGATGCGAACCAGGGCGGAATGGCGTACGGGCTGGTCGCCGGAAAAAACAATAGCTGTTCGAGTGCCTGAACGGCGGTTAGCGTCGCGGTCTGGCACGGGTAAAGTAGCACTCATATTGCGCAGACGACCCCACGAAAACGTTGGACGATTGTACATCGAAAAGGATGATAGGACTTTCGGGATACGCCAATCGCACGCAAGACAAGGCCGCCAGAAGTCGCCTCGGGGACCTGAAGCCCGTTTTTGGCCAGTCTCCGTGCAGCCGACCGACCGGAAATTGGGCTCGACTTAGAACTTATCGTACTGATTGGCGGGCCAGTCTCGCGGTTTTGAAGATCAGCTGGAGTGTTCTGACCCGTTATAAAAATTCGTTACTCTAACTGATTCTTCAGCGGTTTCCAAATCGGCCAGTTGATCCGTTCTGATCCGGATGAACGCGTTCTGAACATAGAACTATCACGTTTTTATCACTACAGCCGTCCCAACGGAGACGTGAATCGGGCTCAAAACCGTCTCCGGCCATTTTGAGTGAAATGGCGATTTACCACTAATTAGGTTCGGGAAGCAGGCGGATCACGCGATTCCCGCACCCGTGACAAAAGTCATCGGCACCGCTTTGCTCCTCTTCTATCCTCCGAAACAAAAGTGGCCTGGGGAAAGGCTGAAGTGCAGCTAAGACCACAAGGAGGTTGATCATGGGCTACCGGCGGCTAGGATCGTTTTCTTATCCCGTCTGCATGGTGATCACTCTGTTCGCAGCCGCGTGTCTTTCTCTTCGTGCGCAGAATTCCCCCGCCATGGATATGTCTTCCGGTGACCAGGTGCAGCAGCAAGCCGACACAGTCCTTCCCGTTCCCCAGGATTTTCATACGCCGGATCAGGGCGAAATCATTGATGCCGTGGACATCTCGCGCAATCCGGCCGACGGCGCGCCTCCAGTCGGCGATCGGCCGCCCCAGGTGGTGAAGGTCGCGCTCACCGCTCAGGAACTCGAAGGCAAACTCGATCCGGCTATGAAGACCACCTACCAGTATTGGACCTTCAATGGCAAGGTCCCGGGCCCGATGATCCGCGTGCGCCAAGGCGACACCGTCGAAGTCACCCTCAAGAACGAAGGCCATCTTGTGCCCCACTCCATTGACCTACACGCGGTGCTTGGTCCCGGAGGCGGAATGGGCGTCAGCGAAGCCAAACAGGGAGAAACCCGTACCTTTACCTTCGAAGCAATGCTGCCCGGGGTCTACGTTTATCACTGCGGTACCGATTTGGCACCGCAGCACATCGCCAACGGAATGTACGGCCTGATTGTCGTTGAACCGCCCGGCGGGCTACCTCGCGTAGATCGCGAGTTCTACGTCATGCAGGGCGAAATCTACACCGTTGAGGACATGGGCACCGAGGGCCATCAAAAAATGAGCCTGCCTAAACTTTTCAGTGAAAAGCCGGAATACTTTGTCTTTAACGGTTTCGTCAACGGAGCCAGTGGCGACCACGCCATGCATGCCAGGGTAGGAGAAACCGTGCGCATTTTCTTCGGCGTGGGCGGGCCGAACATTATTTCGTCGCCGCACATCATCGGCGAAATCATAGACCGCGTCTATCCCGAAGGTTCGTTCACCTCCCCGCCGCTCACCAACGTGCAGACGTCAGTCGTGCCGCCGGGAGGAGCCACAGTCTTTGAACTAAAGCCGCTGGTTCCAGGAACATTTCGCCTGGTAGACCACGCATTGATTCGCGTCGCCCGTGGCCTGGTCGGCGTCCTAGAGGTTAGCGGTCCGGTCAATCCGGACTTGTTTCACGCCGGGCCAGCTCGCTAAGCGATCACGCCATCGTCCTCCACGTGGGTTGCACCTATCGTTGGTACGCGCAGCTGAGGTAAACGGATCAACGAACTAAATCGATGGAAACGCGAGCGACTATCGTCCGTTAGAATAGCCAGTGTGGCGGGAGCCGGCATCAACCACGGTCAAACGCTGGCGAGAGTTCCCATCTTCTCTGGGCTCACAGAATCTGAACTTGCCTTTCTGGTTCAACGCGCCTTACCCAGGCATTTTTCCGCGGGCGAAATCGTATTCAGCGAGGGCCAGGCATGCGCTGGACTCTATGTTGTTGAGTCCGGTCACGTGCGCATTTTCAAAAGCTCTTCCGGCGGACGAGAACAGGTGCTCAGCATCGATGGCCCAGGCAGTTCGGTCGCTGAGCTTCCCGTTTTCGACGGGGGAAACTATCCGGCTTCGGTAACCGCCATCGAGGATGCGACGCTCCTGTTTGTCAGCAAGGAAGACTTCCGGTCCCTTTGCCTGGCTCATCCCCAGGTTGCCCTCAAGGTGCTGCGCACGGTTGGCGCGCGCCTGCGAAAGTTGGTGGGGATTATCGAAGAACTGTCATTCACCACCGTGCGTCATCGGCTTGCGTCATTTCTGCTTCGTCTCGCTCAAAAGGAAGGCAAGCGCGTGGACGGGGGAGTGCAAATCACACTGCCTGCGAGTAATCAGGAACTGGCAGCACAGATTGGCACGGTGCGCGAACTCGTTTCGCGTAACCTTTCCTGGCTACAAGCGCAGGGAAAAATCAAGATCGACGGCCGCAATATCACTATCTGCGATCTCAATGCCCTGGAAACCGAAATCGAAGGTGCTGACTAAAATCCGGTCGGGGGTTGTTTTTAAGCTTTCTCCGCGGTGCAGGCTCAATAAGAATTGCCTTTCTGTCACCACTGCCATCGCGCTCGCGTGACAAAAGTCATCGGCACCACTGCACCTTTTAGCTAACCTCCTGAACATCGACCGCCCGCGAAGATTCGCGAATTGCGATCGCAGGAGGACACCATGAGAACAACCACCGAGAGAACGGTGAAGGAATTGGTCTTGGAAAATCCGGATGTCGCAAGGATCTTTGAAAAGCTGGGAATTGACTATTGCTGCGGTGGCAACAGATCTCTCGACGAAGCATGCCGCGCGGCCAACCTGCCAATGGGCAAGGTTCTGAATTCGCTGAAGATGGCAGGACAGTGCGAACAACCTGCGAAAGACGCCCGTGACTGGCAGAATGAGCCGCTGGCTGATCTCATCTCGCACATTCAAGGCACGCATCACAGGTACACCCGTGAAGAGATCGCCCGGCTAGTGCCCTTGTTTGCCAAGGTTTGCTCCCAGCATGAGGAAAAGCATCCCGAACTGTTGCATCTTCGCGCGATCTTCGCTGCTTTGGCGCAGGAACTCACCGTGCACATGATGAAAGAGGAGATGGTTCTCTTTCCTTATATTGAGAGAGTGGAGGAGGCCTTCATCCAGAAGGAAACGGTTCTACCCCCGCCATTCGGGAGCGCGCAGAATCCGATCACCATGATGGAGCACGAACACGATTCTGCCGGTAAGCAATTACGTGAGATGCGCAAGGTCAGCAACGACTATATGCCACCAGCCGACGCATGCCTGAGCTACGAGACACTCTTTAGAGCTCTAGCGGCGTTTGAAGCCGATTTGCACCTGCATATTCATCTCGAAAACAACATCCTCTTCCCTCGTGCGATCGCGATGGAAAAGGCGGGTTGATGGTAATAAGGCTCACGCCCGAAATTGTACGGGAAGTTTGCCAGCGCGCAGATAGCAAAGCTTACATTGGCGGGTCAATCAGCAGTCCTGGCGGCCATTATGTGTTGGGGCTGAAGGCAGTAGATTGCCGAGAGGTGACAATCTTTCACTGATTTGTGTTCAGCATGCGCCGTGTGATCTCCTCAACCGGCGCGTGGTCATCCGTGAACACAGAGGTCCCAGCCGGTACCTTGAGGTCGTTAATCAGCGTCTCGGCACGTCGCGCAAGGCGTTTGGCTGCGGGATCACCCTGGAAATTCTCAAGCCGTTCATGAATTGAAGCCGCCGTTGTTTCCTGCGGAAAGGCCAGAAGCATGAAGTTTCCGTTATCAACCGGGAGGACCAGCACGGATGGAAATACCTGCCGTAAAGTGGCGACGGTCGAAATCAATAACTCCTGCCTGCGGCTCGCGTCAAACAAGTTCATCATCAACAAGCCATCTGGGGACATATGCTCTCGCACCGCCCGGAAGAACTCGCGGGTGACGAGGTAAAACGGAATATAAGGCCCACCCTGGTAGAGGTCCACATGTACCAGATCGTAGACGCTTTGACTTCTCGCGAGCCAGGGGCGGGCGTCCGCAACATGGATGTGAAGTTTGCCGTCCTGAGGGTTCATTCCGAAAAAGCGAACGGCCGCTTCGACCACCGCAGGGTCAATCTCGACCGCATCAACCTCGACCTCGGGTGCCGTGACCCTGGTAGACGCGATGGAGCCGCCGCCGCCGAGCCCCAGCACCAGCAACCGTTCTGCCGGCGCCAGCAGTGGTCCAAGAGCGAAGTCGTCGTAGTAGTGCCCCGTCCATCCGCCAGGGTCACCGCGTATGGTGTGTACGCTTCGTTCGTCGTTCAGGTCAAGGATCAGCCACTTCCCCCTGCGAACCACGCGCACCAGGTTATAGGCTGACTCCGATGCCCAGACGGTGCTCCGAGGCCAGACCCTCGATGGCACAAACGGCAGAATTGCAGCGATTAACCCGAGTGTCAGCAATGCGGCACGAAGCTGCAGCGCCAGTCCTGCGACGGCCGTCACTGCGGACAGGAGACAGATGACCTCTAATGTTTTCTGCGTCCCCAGATGCGGCACGAGGAAAAAACTGGTGCTGAGTATTCCTGCGATGCTGCCGATTGTGGAAACCGCATAAATCCTGCCGGCTACCGATCCGATCCGTCCCGCTTGTGCCAGCAAACGAATCAGAAAAGGGCAAGCGGTTGCCATGGCTGTCATTGGCGGCGCGAAGACGACGAGGCTGGCGAGTGTGGTTCCGGTGAAGTCTCCCAGCCTCACAGAGGAGCGGAGCAGAGAATGCACCGTGAAGAGAATGCCAAGCTGATACAGCGCACTGCCGAGAATCGTGCAATAAAGAGCAAGGTCGGTTCGGCTGCGATCGGCGATCCAGCCGCCGAGCGCGTAGCCCACGGCAAGCGCGGCCATCACGACCGAGATCATGCTGCCCCATACGTAGATCGAGTACCCGAAGTAGGGAGCATATAGGCGAAAGGCCACGAGTTCCTGCGCCATGATGATTGCACCCGTGAAAGCAGGGGTAGCAAACCACAGGGCCAGGCGGACTGGACTCACACACTCGGCGGCAACGCGTTCTGAGCGGACCGCAGTAAACCTGCCCGGCAGGACTTGGTATTGAGCACTCATTGGATAACCTCGCGCAATCCGCCCCGGAACGGCCGCAGCCCGAAGACCGTCGCGAACGTTGCCGACGATCGCGGGCCGTACCCATGGGCAGCAAACGGGGCCGTCCACTTTGGCGACGGCCATACCGAGGGGTTACTGGACCGCCGGCAAGATGGCGATGACAGTGTTAGTGGTCATATCAAACGCCATGATGTCGGAGACGACTGCGCCCCCCGTGGTCGTCACCACAGCACGCAAATCGGTGGGCGAATAAGCAGCTCCATGCGTGAAGGTGAAGGTCAAGGTCTGGCCCGCACTTATCCCTCCTGATCTCGTAAACGCGGTAGTGCCAGCGCGTGCAATGACGACCAATTCGTATTGAGTCGCGGTGCTGCCTGGGTTTGTGATGGTAACCGCTCCCGTTTGCCCTCCTAAGAATTGCAGAGCGGGAGTGTACAGGCTTGTGCCCGGCGTTATATAGGGCAAAGCGGCGTCGACTTCGCCATTGGAACCTAGAACGGCGACATCAGCAACAATGGTGCTAGCGCCTCCGGTAACGTTCGCGCTGTAGCTGGCAGCTGTGGCCCCATTCTGGAATACGATGGGAATAGTCTGATTTGCCGCCAGGCTGAACGTCTTTGTCATGACCACTGTGCCACCGGCATTGACAATGTTTACGGTTACGCTGTCGAGCGCCTCGTCAGTGATATTCGATACGATGACCTGCAGTTCCTGCGACGGACCCAGCTGTACAGCCGGAACAATTAGGTCGACCAGGGTGAAGGCCTTCGATTTGACTACATAGCCAAGGCTCAAGATTGCCCCAGCGACGAACAGGGCAACCAGTTTCTGAAACGTTCCCAGCTTCTTCATGACTTTCTCCTTTTCTTGCAGGTTCAACAGCAACTCAGCAACCAGGCCCTCCCCGGCCCGGCCGCCGGATTTCTGAAATCAGTCCGTTTACTCGTTGGCAGTTCTCCAGTTCCGCTGACATCAGCAACCACTGCTGAGGGCGTGCACGTCGTAATATTTATTGCTCGTAGTTACCCCCGGCGGGACGTCGGCCAGTGCGAAGCTGTGAATGGCGGAAATCGTGTTCGAGCTTACGTTGTTGTCGATCGTGCACCCGAAATCGATGCCGTTCAGTGCTTGCGAGATGATGTTGCCTTCGATCTTCAGCGGCGGGGGTGGTCCGTTGTTTGTGCTGAGCTGGATAGCATCCCCGCCGGCATCAAAGATTGTGTTGGAGGTCACCGAAAACGTTGTCGATGCAGCGCAGAGGCAGGCCAGCAGTTGGATCCCAGCGGCATAGCTGCCAACGTCCACCACCGTGTTCCCCGAGATGGAGCCGGCAGATGGCACTGCCACCGCGATGCCGAAACAACCACCCTCGCCGGCGCAGAAGTTGGTACTGACGGGCTTGGTCGGTCCCAGGACGATGTTGTCGCTTATAGTCACAGACGCTCCGCCCCCGGTGAGGATGCCGCCAATTGCAGTTGGGTCTGGCGCGATCGTATTCGCTTCGATTTTCACCGTCATCTCGGCGCCGGAATTGCTCTCGTCGGTTGCCAGAATCCCGTAGAGGTTAAAACTGTGTACGTTGCTGTTCTCAACGGTTACGGTGTTAGCGGATTCCGCCAAATCAATTCCCACCCCGCCGGCCCCTCTCTGAAATCGAGTCTCGACGTGATCCAGCGTGCCGGAGGTGTCTGCATAGTAGATTCCATAGACTCCGCTGCCGATTATCCCGTCGCCATCGACAATGACATTGGTGATGTTGACGGTGCCGGCATTGATGACGCACACCTGCATGACGATATTCACATTCCCTCCGCACTCTGCCAGACCGCCGGGCGGCGCGGTGATGACAACCTGTGCCGCGTTCCCGTTGGAGACCCCTTCCAGGGTCACGGAATTGCGTATGAAAAGCTGCTCGGGGTAGGTTCCGGCGCAGACCTTGACCACGTTCGGCAGGTGTATATCTCCTAGTGCCGCCGATATGGTCGTGAAGTTGGTGACAGACGATCCCAGGCAGCCCCCTACCTGGTAAGTGACCGTAGCGGATGCCAATGGCACGTAAACGACAAACAGTGCCGCGCAGACCAATAGCACCGGCTTGATTCGAAACATGACTTTGGTTCCTCCGTTCTGCACTTTGCAATCACGACCGGTACAACCTGAATTCGCTTCACAAACTGCCTCGGCCTGAAATTGTTCCTCGCGCTTTTGCATCTTTTGCCAGAGACCTCAAAAGCGACTCCAGACAGGCAAAGGGTTCCCCGTTCTCTCCCACGCAAACGTGCCAATCCACTGATTTGCCATCGCCCCGTAGTGCTGGCTGGGTCCTTCCGGAAAGTTTTTCGGCCTCTTCCAGGTTGATCGTCCCCACTTCCCGGCCACATTCCTGGCACCAACCGTGCGTCGATCGCCGGCGGATAATAAAGAGCTGGTCGGTTTGTACGGTGACTTCCAGTCTTCCAGGAGCTGAAACCCTCTGCACCAGCGTCTTTGCCCATCGCCGAAATCGTGATAGATTGCTTGCCACGTTTGCGCGGCCCGTTGGCCTTTGTCACTTGAACGGCGTGGATGCTGGCTCAGGTGGCCTTCAGAAGTCTTTAAGAAAGCCATCAAGAAATCTCAAAGATTCTCAAGACTGGCTATGCTGAACAACGCAAGGCGCTTCTACGAATTCGGCCCCTTCCGGGTTGACCCTCATCAGCGCCGACTGCTGCGCCAAAATCAGCCCGTGCCGCTGCAACCCAAGGCCTTCGACATCCTGCTGGTGCTGGTCGAAAACTCGCACAAGGTGGTTTTGAAAGACGACCTGATGAAAACCGTGTGGCCGGACACATTCGTCGAAGAGTCCAATCTTTCGCAGCACATTTTTGTCCTGCGCAAGACTCTGGGCGACGCAGTGGAGGAAAGACGCTACATCGTGACTGTGCCCGGACGAGGTTATCGCTTCGCGCAGACGGTGCGGGCAGTTGCGGTTGAGGAAGAAGAGAAACAAGAAGAACAAGAAGAGCAGATTGTGGTCGCTAGGCGGTCGCTGGCAAGAGTGGTCATTGAGCGGGACAGAAAGAAAGACCAGCGATTTTGGCTGGCAGCCGGGGCTTTGGTCGTGGCCACTCTGGTTGCTGCCGGACTGTTCTGGCGATCGCAGCGAAAACCGAAGCTGACCGAGAAAGACACCGTCGTTCTCGCCGATTTCGACAACAAAACCGGGGATCCGGTTTTCGACGGGACGTTGCGCCAAGGGCTCTCTGCGCAGTTGGCGCAGTCGCCGTTCTTGAACCTGCTCTCAGACTCGGGCGTGGCACACACGCTTTCGCTGATGGGACGGCCCAAAGACGCGCCACTTAAAGCCGAGTTGGGACGGGAGGTATGCCAACGCACGCAGAGCGCAGCGGTCCTGGACGGAACCATTGCACAGATCGGCGTGCGATATCTACTCACCCTGAAAGCGGTCAACTGCTCAACCGGTGAGTTGCTAGCCAGCACTGCGGCCGAGGCCAGCGACAAGAATCATGTTCTCGCCGCTTTGGGCAAGATCGCATCCGAGACCCGCAGCAAACTAGGCGAGTCCCTGGCCTCGGTTGAGAAATATGACGTGCGACCCGAGGAGGTGACCACGCCGTCCCTGGAAGCGCTGCGGGCTTACGATCTTGCTCATCAGGCCCTGTCGGCCAACCGCGCCGTTGAATCCGTGCCCTTGTACAAACGCGCCATCAGTCTGGATCCGAATTTCGCGATGGCCTATCTGGGGCTGGGAGTTGACTACTTCAACCTGGACGAGACCGATCAGGCGGCCGAGAACGTGCACAAGGCTTACCAACTGCGCGACCGTGTGAGCCAGCGGGAGAAACTGGGCATCGAGGGCATCTACTATGCGGTGGTCGAGCGAAACTTCGAAGCGGCGCGCAATTCATACTTGCTGGAAAGGCAGATCTATCCGCGCGCGTGGGCGACCCTGGCGAACTTGGGTGTTTCTTACGGCTACCTTGGCGATTACGACAGAGCTCTGGCCTCCACTCAGAAAGCTTTGGAATCAGCTCCCGGCAACTTACAACAGCTCACGAACGTAATGATGGAATACACGCACAGCAACCGCCTGCAGGAAGCCGAGGCCACCGCACGGGAGGCCCAGAGTCACAATCTCGATGGTCCGTTCCTCCACGCCTGCCTCTATCAGGTTGAGTTTCTCAAGCACGATACGGCCGGAATGGAGCGGGAGGCAGCGCAGGTAGTTGGCAAGGCTGGGTTCGATGACCTCATTTTCTACTATGAATCCGACACGGCTGCTTACGGCGGACAATTCGTGAAAGCGAGGGAGCTGACGCGGCGCGCTGCGGACTCCGCCTCGCGATCCGGCGAGAAAGAAACTACGGCGGAGTATGAATCCGAAGCTGCTGTGCGGGAGGCGCTCGTCGGCAATCCGGCTTTGGCCAAAAGCCAAGCCAGGAACGCACTAGCACTCTCATCCGGAAGAGATGTAGTGGCGATCGCGGTCATTGCTCTGGCGATGGCTGGCGATTCCCTCGGTACTCAGCTGAGCGACGATCTGGGCAAGCGCTTCCCGGATGACACAGCTCTGAAATATAGCCTGTTACCCTCAGAGCGTGCCGCCGCGGCGCTGCTCACCGGCGATTCCGTGAGGGCACTAACTGCACTGGCGGGCACGCCGTACGAATTGGGTCAGACCGTACAACAAGTAACCTTCGTTCTTTACCCAGCGTATCTTCGCGGTGAAGCTTACTTGGCAGCGAGGCAGGGCGCGGCGGCCGCCGCCGAGTTTCGGAAGATTGTCGATCATCCGGGACTTGTCCAGAATGAACCCATCGGTGCGCTCGCGCATTTGGGACTAGGTAGGGCTTATGCTATGTCACACCACGCGACGGAGGCGAAGACCGAGTACCAAAACTTCCTATTGATATGGAAAGACGCCGACCCCGACATCCCCATCCTAAAAGAAGCCAAAGCCGAGTACGCAAAGTTACAGTAGGTCACGATACAACAACAGGATCATCGGCTCGAAGATTGAGCGCACCTCCCTTGAGTCGACCCACTTTTCATTGGAAGTTTCATCGTATGTTCGCACCCACCTGAGACTGCTTTGCCCCACCTCACAGCCTCGAAGAGCCCTCTACGTTATTGAAAACTATCGCGTCCACTTACTTATGCTCAGATTTCTAATCCGAGGGTTGCAGGTTGGATTCCTGCCGCGCCTACCAGTTCGTTCATCGCTAGGGCGCAACCCGGGCACTCAACACACGGTTTCTTCCTAGCCGAACATCCCTGATGCCAATCAGGCGACTTCAGTCTGCGCTCATGGCGAGAGCCGGTCGCTCCGGAATCGAATCAAATTCGGTTTCCATCTTCTTCTCCGCCAATTTCACAAAAAAATCCTGCACGCTAAATCGGGTGCATTGCGGCCGCTTCCGACGGCCCCGTTGTCATGGGCGCGGGTGTAAATGCCGTCAGGACCCAGAAGACGAGTTTTGCTGTTGTCGCGAAGATAGTTCAACAAAATCTTTTCAGAGACGCGCTGGCGAAGCGACAAGTCCTTTAACGGAAACATTACCTCGACACGCTCGTAAAGATTGCGCGGCATCCAGTCGGCGCTTCCAAGGTAAATCTCCGCAGTGCCGCCATTTTCAAAGTAGAAGATCCGGCTGTGCTCCAGGAATCTTCCCACTATGCTGCGCACACGAATTCGATGGCTTAGTCCCCGAACATTCGGGCGCAAAGCACATCCGCCACGTACGATCAGGTCAATCTCAACTCCAGCGCGCTAAGGGCGCCCACAATCACACCTGGGGAATGATCCGCTGAGCGAGTGCAGTCGTTTCCGTTGCTACTAAAATTGCGCTCGAGATGAGACTCGCAGCTCGGAGAGGGTACTAAAGAGACTTCAGGAATTCGATGATTGCTTCCTGGTCATCTCTCTTCAGCTTCTCAAATTGCTGATTACTATGGCTTGCCTCGCCGGCATGACGGGTGATCGCATCGCGAAATGTCAGCGATACGCCATCATGCATGAGGCGTGGGCGTAAACGGACTCCCCATAACGGGGCGGTCCGTATTTTGTTCCGACTACTCTCGAAATCCTGCTTGGAAAGATACCCCGACATCATCTGAAAGACTTTATTTCCGTAGTGTTCCCGCGTGGCTTGTAGAATACCGTCCCCCGTACCAACATCGTGCATTAGAAAATCCCCGTACGGATGAAATGTGATTGAGCCGAGCGCGCTCGGAATTGTATAGGTGCTGCCATTGATCTTGGTTCCGGCGGGAGCCGTAGTCAGTGTGTCCACGTGGCAAGTCGCGCAGCCGACCTTATCAAACAGGTGCTCGCCTTTCTGTGCAACCGCGCCGCTCGCTATCTGGGAATCACGAGCAGGTGCTTTAGTGGCTCGCACAAATCGCGCAAAATGATCAATATCAGAGAGGCCGTCGGGCCCGGGTGTGTCATTCGGCTCCGTCACCGTGTTACAAAGCTTCGTTACCTCGTCCGGTTGAAGCCGATTCGTTATACCCATCTCATTGAGATAAGCGTCTGCCGCGAACGACAGCAGGCTGGCGTGCTGGTCCTTCCAGCCAAATTTGCCCACACTCATCTGCCCGGGTGCTTCTACAATTGGCACCTCGAGAATCTGTCCGCATATTTTGCGATGCGACGACTTGCATTGTTTCTCGGCGAGATCAATGAGTGTTTGGTCAGCAACTGCCTCGACAAACCCATCCCCCAATAGATTCAAAGAAAGTCGCAATGTCCGGACCGTTTCTGTTTCTGGAACTCGCTCTTGAATCTCGTCGTTAAGAAAGTCAGCATTGGGGCAAATAGCGCGATCATTGACGAGAGACCGGCCAGAGATCACCTCAGCCCCATGCGCAATCGGAATGTCTGGATTCTGGAAGCGCCCATTGGGCTCCTGATGGCCCACACGCAATTCCGTTACCTGGGAGGCGGCACCCGAAACCGGACTCTGATGACACTCGCGACAGGATTGTGCGTTATATAAAGGACCAAGGCCGTCACTGATTTTTTCTATTTCTTCAAACTTGGCTTGATCGGCCTGGTGCGTCGGGTCATCCACCATTCCATTACTTTTGTTGTCGAAGCCGGTGGGTGCTTCCGACGACGGCGAGGCGGCCAAAGCTAACAGAGCCAGGGCAACAATAGAAACGAATAAGAATAAATGTCGCATCGTTTCCCCTTTTTGCGACGAAGCGCTTTCCTGTGAATAGCATTTGACCATCCGGGAAACAAGTGCCCAGAATGACGCATTTGATTCGATTTTGCCGACAGCCCATCCAGCACGATGTTATTTACCACTTGACCGTGCCAGTTCTTTATACTATGTTGCTCTAGGCCTAGAGTCACATAGCCTCCGGACGCGGAGTTGTCCGCATGACCAACGCAACACAACGAGACCTTTTTCCAGGCGCGTTAGAGATGATGATTCTCCGTACCCTGAAACGCCAGCCGTTGCACGGCTATGCGCTCGCGCAGCACATCAAACGCATTTCCGATGACCTGCTTCAGATCGAGGAAGGATCGCTATATCCAGCTCTCCAGCGTCTTCTCAAGCAGGAGTTGGTCAAGGCTGAGTGGGGCACCTCTTCTACAAATCGCCGCGTTCGGATTTACAGATTGACAGCGGCAGGTGCGAAGCACCTGCAACGTGAAGTATCGAGCTTTGAGCGCATGCTGGAGGGGATAACGCGAGTATTAGCGCCAGGTGAATCATGAGTTGGTTTACGCAATTGCTTTCGCGGCCGCGGCTGTATCGTGAATTGTCGGAAGAGATTCAAGGTCATCTCGACGAGAAGGTGGAGGAGTTGGTTGCGGCCGGAATGTCGAAGGAAGAAGCGAAACAGGCTGCGCTGCGGGAGTTTGGGAACATAAGCTTGTTTGTAGAGAAAAGCCGCGATGTATGGTCGTGGCTACCCGTCGAAGACTTCTTTTCGGATATCCGCTACGGACTGCGCACGCTGAGCCACAACCCGGTGTTCACGGTTGTGGCGTTGTTGACCATCGCGATTGGAATCGCCGCCAACGCAGCAGTTTTCACCGTTGTGAATAGCGTACTGCTGAGGCCACTGCATTATCCGCATGCGGAGCAATTGGTCGCGCTGCATCAGGTCGCTCCGGGAGCGGAAGGATTGACGGATTTTGAAAACGGTCTTCTCCTTTCCCCGTCGATGTACTTCACGTATGCCGAGCACAACCGGACATTTCAATCCCTGGGAGTGTGGATGACCGGCACCGCGAACGTTACAGGTCTTGCAGAGCCAGAACAGATACGCACAGTAGGCGTGAGCGATGGTTTGCTTCAGGCATTTAGCGTTCCGCCGGCACTTGGGCGCTGGCTTTTGCAGACGGACCAAGTGCCGCGTGGTCCGGAAAGAGTGATGCTGAGCTACGGCTACTGGCACAGGCGGTTCGGCGGAAGCCAAACCGTCGTTGGGCGAAATCTCATGCTTGATTCGCGACCCCGAGAGATTGTGGGGGTGATGCCGCAAGGGTTTCAATTCGTCGACGCAGATTTCGATGTGATCGAACCGCTGGCTTTTGACCGGGGCAAGCTGATTCTTGCAGGATTTGGATACCACGGAATCGCTCGTCTCAAGCCAAGCGCAACGATCCAGGATGCGAATGCGGACATTGCACGAATGCTACCGATCTGGATGGACTCCTGGTCAAACGGGCCCGGCACAAATCCTCATATTTACGAGAGCTGGAAAATCACGCCAATGGTTCGTCCATTGAAACAGGAAGTGATCGGCAACGTCGGCGAGCTGCTCTGGGTGGTGATGGGGACGATTGGCGTCGTAATGCTGATTGCCTGCGCTAACGTGACCAATCTGTTGCTGGTACGGATCGAGGTGCGTCAGCAGGAATTGGCGGTTCGCGCGGCGCTCGGTGCGGGTTCAGCGCGAATCGTGCGCGGACTTCTTGTCGAAAGCGTAATGCTTGGCCTGATGGGCGGGGCAGTGGGCATTGGTTTAGCGTATGCCGGTGTGCGCTTGCTCGTGGCCATGGGTCCGTCGAGTCTGCCTCGCTTAGGCGAAATCTCGCTGGATGCACGGACCCTGGCATTCACCTTCGTTCTTTCTGTGCTTTCGAGTGTGATGTTTGGATTAGTTCCCGCACTGAAATACGCCCGGCCATGGAGTGGATCAGCTCTGCGGAGCGAAGGTCGGACGGCCAGCGCAAGCCGGGAGCGGCATCGCGCGCGAAATTTGCTGATTGTGGGCCAGGTAGCGATGGCGCTAGTACTGCTGGTGAGCGCAGGCTTGATGATTCGCACCTTCGAAGCCTTGCGAACCGTCGATCCGGGATTCGCGGATCCCCAGCATTTACAGCTCGTGCGAATTTCAATTCCAGATTCATTGGTGACCGAGCCCGAACGAGTGACACGAATACAGAACGAAATTATCGACAAGTTGGTGGCGATTCCAGGCGTAAAGTCCGCCGGGTTCGTGAGCGAAATGCCGATGGAAGGCTTCGACTCGGATTGGGATGAGATCTTTGCTGAGGGCAAGGTCTATGCGGATAACACCATTGCGCCGTTGCGGTTGTACAAGTACATCTCGCCCGGTTTCTTGCAGACGGCTGGGACAAGACTGCTTGCGGGACGCGAAATGACGTGGAGTGAAATCTACGGACTTCAACCGGTGGCGATGGTTTCCGAGAATCTGGCCCGCGAGATGTGGGGCACGCCGTCGGCCGCGATCGGAAAGCGCCTGCGCGAGTTTCCGAAGATGCCGTGGCACGAAGTTATCGGCGTGATCCAGGACGTACGCGAGAAGGGCGTGCAGGAGACGGCGCCGGAAATCGTGTACTGGCCTCCGCTTATGGAAAATCTTTTTGGACCGGGACCGGCACAGGCGACACGGACGGTGACATTTGCGATCCGCAGCGGGCGCACGGGAACGGAGAGTTTTCTGAACGAGGTCCATGGGGCAGTGTGGTCGGTGAATTCAAATTTGCCACTGGCGTCTGTGCGGACAATGAGGGACGTGTACGACAAATCGGTGGCGCGAACCTCCTTTACTCTGGTCATGCTGGGAATTGCGGCGGCCATGGCGCTCGCACTGGGAATCATCGGGATCTATGGCGTGACCTCGTACACCGTTTCCCAACGCCAACGCGAAATTGGAATTCGTTTGGCGCTTGGAGCGCAGCGCGGACATGTGCTGCGAATGGTTCTGCAGCAGGGTATGAAGTTGGCGCTGGTGGGCGTGGCTATTGGAATCGCCGGTGGCTTGGGATTAACCCGGCTAATGACGCACCTGCTGTTTGGCGTGACCGCACACGATCCGGTCACGTTTGCTGTCGTTTCTGCCCTGGTCATCTCAGTTGCGGTCCTGGCAAGTTACATTCCCGGGCGCCGCGCAACCCTAGTCAACCCGGTGGTGGCGCTTCGCTATGAATAGCTCTTCCCCAGATTTCTGATCCGAGGTTGCGGATTCGATTCCTTCCGCGCTCACCATCTCACTAAGCCCAATTACCAATGGAATTGGCAGACCGCTGGAACACACGGCACACTCTCCGAGTCTTGCATTGGTACAACAACTCGACCTCATTCGGGTCTGGCATTCGACAGCGGCAGCCGTACTTGAAAGCGCGTATCACCCGGTTTCGAATTCACCTGAATATTGCCCTTGTGCTTGCGTACAATTCGTTGCACCGTATCAAGTCCCAAACCGGTGCCCTCACCCACTCCCTTGGTTGTGAAGAAGGGTTCGAAAATATGGGACCGTACTTCGGGAGGGATTCCTGGACCGTTGTCGCCAATTTCCACCACAACACAGCCGTTATCGCGAAAGGTGCGGACTCGGAGCTCACCGGTACCGTTCATGGCATCAATGGCGTTGTCGATGAGATTCGTCCAGACCTGATTGAGCTCGCTACCAAACGAATCTACGAGGAATGGAAGGGGTTGGTATTCGCGCTGCACGCTAACGCCGCGTTTAAGCTTGTGGTTCAAGATCGTCAACGTGGTTTCGAGACTCTTCACGACGTCGACGTTCTGCACGGGCGACTGGTCCATGTACGTGTATTGCTTGATCGCGCCAACCAAGTCAGAGATTCGTGAGGTGCTGCTCTCAATTTCTTTCAAAAGACTCGCGATTTCCACCGATGCCGCGATCCGTACCAGGGCCGCCCGCGCGGTCCCCGCGTCAAGGTTCTCGAATAAAGACTCCAGCGCGGCAGGCTTGATTCCTCTCTCTGCCAACTCCGCCGCCAATAGCCACAAATCATTCTGTCCATGGCTCCGCAACAAGGAATCAATTTGGCCCTCAAGATCACTGGCAGCCAGCGCATCGGGCGGCGGCGCCTCTTGCTGCGTGAACGACGCTTCCAGCTTCTCGATCTCTGCTTTCTGGGTGGCGGTCAGTTCGCGCCGGCCCAGCTCATGGCTTGCATCCTTGATACGCTTTAGCGCGTCGCGCAACTGCGCAGCCGCGCGCTTCGCCGCTGCCGCGGGATTGTTTAGCTCGTGGGCAAGGCCGGCGGAAAGCTTTCCCAGACTGGCCAGCCGATCCCGTTGTTGTTCGAGGCGAGTTGCTTCACGGACACGATCGGTCATTATGCCAACCAGCCGTTTCACCAACTCCGGCATTTTCTGAGTCAGCTCTGGAAAGAGCGAAGACGGAAATCGTAGAATCCGGCCAACGCTTAGGGACCTGCCTGTGACGGTGTACTGCTTCATCCGCGAAAATGGCAGAGCGCCGGTAACATCACCCTTCTTGCCTGGCATGACAATGGCTTCGCCGTTGAACTCGCCCCGCCACTCGAATTCCCCGTCCACGAGGACGAACATGGCGTCGGGCGGATCACCCTGCCGCGCGTAGACATCGCCGGGCGCAAGCGTTACCTCCTGCGATTGGCTGAGGAACCACGCAATCTGCTCCCCTGGCAAGTCAGCAAACGCTGGAAAGCGCAAGAGTTCTTGCGGAGTCACCATTACACTTTGCTCAAGTACTGATGAATAAACTGCACAGCCACCGAGCCTTCACCCACTCCTGACGCCACTCGTTTGACTGAGCCGTGGCGCACGTCGCCCACAGCAAACATCCCGGGTATGTTGGTCTCAAGCAAAAACGGATCGCGATCCAGTGTCCAGCCTTTCGGCCGCTCGCGGTTTTGGATCAGGTCAGGTCCGGTCAAAATAAATCCGCGGTCATCTCTCTCTACCAGGCCCGCAAGCCAATCGGTGCGCGGCAGAGCACCAATGAAGATGAACATCGAACTCGCGGGAACCCGCTCGACTTTGTTTGTATCCGAGCACAGCACGGAGATCTCTTCCAGATGCTTATCCCCATGCACCTCAGCCACGCTGGCGTGGCTCCAGATCTGAATGTTGGAGGTCTGCTCAATCTGATCGATGAGATATCGCGACATTGTGGCGGATAGGCCGTCACCTCGCACCAGAATGACAACACGGTCAGCGTACTTGGAGAAATTCATCGCCGCTTGACCTGCCGAGTTCGCCCCACCGACGACGTAAATGATTTCACCTTTGCAAGACAGAGCTTCAGTTGTTCCGCCACCGTAGTACACACCCGCGCCCTGCAACTTAGCGACTCCGGCCGCCTCCAATCGGCGCCACTGTACTCCGGTTGCGATCATCAATGCATGGCAGGAGAATTCGCTCCCGTCGGCCAACTTAATAATTCGGTACGAGCCTTCCGTGCGAACGCTTACCGCCTCTTGCGGTGCGAGGATCTCTACCCCAAATCGTTGCGCCTGCACCACTGCCCGCCGTGCAAGATCACCTCCACTCAGTCCAACTGGAAAGCCGAGATAATTTTCAATGCGGGAGCTCATTCCCGCCTGCCCGCCGGGCGCCTCGCGCTCGACCATGACCGTGCGCAGCCCTTCCGAGGCGCCGTAAACTGCCGCCGCAAGGCCCGCAGGCCCTCCCCCGATAATTGCCAGATCATAAAAGTCGGTTTGAGCGCGGGTGCGCAGCCCCACTTTCTGCGCCACATCAGCGGGTACACTCTCGAGAAGTTTTGTTCCGTCAGGAAACAGCACAACGGGAAGATTCTCCGCCTCAGGGCCAAGAACATCCAGAAGGTGCTTCGTTTCTGGATCGCTCGCAGAAAGTTCCACGTCGATCCACTGGTATGGAACGTGGTTGCGCGCCAGGAAATCGCGCAGCTCATAGCTCTTCGGTGACCACCGCGTCCCGAGCACCCGTATGCCCTCGAAAGCGGGCCGATACGATGCCCGCCAGTCATCAAGCAGGTCATTCAATTGGGGATAGAGATTCTCCGTCGGAGGGTCCCACGGCTTCATGAAAAAGTAGTTGATGTTAGCCTGGTTGATCGCGCTGATGGCCGCGCTCGTGTCAGCGTAGGCTGTCAACAGAGCCCGCTTGGCATCAGGGAAGATTTGCATTCCCTCCTGCAGGAATTCGACTCCGTTCATGCGTGGCATGCGCTGGTCGGCAAGTAACAGCGCCACGCTGTCATTCCGCACCTTGAGTTGCTTGAGGATATCGAGTGCCTTTTCCGGCGAATCGCTTCCAATTACGCGATAGTCGGAACCGTACTGCGAGCGCAGATCACGTTCGATCGCCCGCAGCACGTCGGAATCGTCATCCACGCTAAGCAGAATTGGCTTGGCCATAACGAGCCTTATGCCGGGAACAATAGACTATTCGGAAAGGCGAGATTACGCCTGACCGCTTGTTAGATACAAAAGTGGGCACTTGGTCGCAAAGAATGGGCCGAGGATCAGACCAGTTTAGGGTTGCCAACCACAATTGCACCGTAAGCAGCCTGGCAGGCGACAAAGCCTGCCAGGTCACCTTCGATCAAAAGCGGAACACAATGCCAGCCGAGGGCTGCGCAGTGTGGGTAACAGTATTCGTGTTGAGTCTTGCCAAGCTAAAGTCCGGAGCGTTGTACACCAGCCCTCGATACTCGGCGCGCAAAGCGACATGTCTGACAATCGGAAAATCCGCGCCGCCTCCGTACGCGAATACTCCGGTTGCCTGACGTTGCGCACCCGGGACAGTTCCAAACGCGTTACCAGTGGGATCAAAGACCAGTGCGCCTCCCTCCGCCAGCAGGTAAGGACTGAACCTGAATCTCGCAGGCGTCGGTACACTGAACACAAAACCCGCAGTCGCCTGATGAACATTAGCTTGAACTCTGGAAAAGCCGTTGCTCGAGAAAAACTGTTGTGTGTTCCTGTCATATCCATACACTGCTTCGGCCGCAAGCCACCGGTTGAAGTGATATCGGTAGCCTACAAGCACGCCACCGGTGTTGGTCGTACGGTCGGTTGTACCTTGCCCGGTCGTGTCTCTCGTGAAGAAACCTGTGCCTTGTACGCTAATTTCAGACCGGGACTCCTGCGCTGCTGCGCTGACTCCCATCAATAGAAAGAAACTTGCAATCGTGATAGCGACTCGTCTCATTATTAACACCTCTCAGAAAATGGTGCGTCGCTGTGGCAGCCTCGTGCCACGCCACCAAGCTGACGCTGGGAACGATTTCTAGCAAGGGGTGTGCCACAGTAAGAGGCCTGGCGGATGCAATTGAACCTACAGCGCTTCGAGCATTCTGAGGTAATTCCGCCCGGCACCTTTGTCGAGTAATTCGTCACTCCTGTCGACAGATGTCGAAAACTCCGACATTTTCGAAGCTTTCTAAATTGCCCATGCATCTCATCAAGCATGAAGTTGTTTGTGTGCGGCCTGTAGGCGCGCTGCGACAGGCGGCAAGTACCCAAAATCGGTTGGTAGAGTGAACTCTGAATGGTCACAGCAGCGTCGATTTCCCCAAAGGTAGAAGAAGCTCGTTACGTAGCGTTGTTGCAGGCCGCTAATGCAATCGCGACCGCCTGCGATTGCAATTCGGCGTCGGAAACGCTTGTCAAGAAACTGCACGACATCACGCAGTTCGATTATCTCCACGTCGTCGCATTCGACAAGAACACAGGTCTGCCGTGCTGGTCCGTGGTGGAGGCGGGTGGCAAGAAAGTTGGCGATCCGCCGGAGGTTGCGTCGCTTGACGACTCGCCGATTTACTGGGTGCACGATTCCGGCCAGGCCCTGACAATTCTCGACTGGACTCAAGAGGTTCGGTTTCAGAAATACGGAAAATATCTCGCAGAAATCAATGTTAGCTCGACCTGCACGCTGCCCTTGCTCAGGGGTTCGCGACGGCTCGGAGTATTGAGCCTCGGCAGGTTTTATCCGAATGCGTATGACCGGGAAGAAACTGATTTTCTCAACCTTGTTGCAGACCAGATCGGCCTCGCAATCGATGCGGCGGTGAACTTCTATATTTCGCAAACAGTCCAGGACCAACTCAAGCTCATCCTTGATTTGAATAATCAGGTGGTTTCGAACCTGGAGTTTCATGACTTGCTGCATGCTGCATCTGCGAGTGTCCGGCAAGTGATGCGCTGTGACGCCGCAGCGATTATGCTGGCTGACGCTGAGGGCAAATACCTGCAGGTTCACGCGCTCGACTACCCCGATAGTCGAGGTCTATTCACCGAAGGCGCCTCAGTGCCGATCGAGGGCAGCATGCCCGGGGAGTCATTCAAGACGGGAAAGCCCTTGGTGGTAAATCGCCTCAATCCCTCCGAGATGCCGCCTGAGATGTACAAGAAAGCATCTGCGGAAGGCTTGAATTCATTCTGCGACGTGCCACTGATGAGCAAGAATCGACTGCTTGGGGTCTTGGCCCTGGCCTGGCGCGAAGAAAATGCATTCGATGAGGATCAGCTTCCTTTTCTGATTCAGGTTGCAAATCAGCTGGCGATCGGTGTCGAGAATGCACTGGCATATCGCGAGATCGGCGAACTAAAAGACAGGCTGGCGCAAGAGAAGCTGTATCTGGAAGATGAAATTCGCGGTGAGATGGACTTTGAGGGAGTCGTCGGGCAAAGCTCGGCGCTTCGCCATGTGCTGAATCTGGTCGAAACGGTCGCTCCCAGCGACTCGACAGTGTTATTGCTGGGTGAGACTGGCACCGGAAAAGAACTTATCGCGCGCGCCATCCATGATCGCAGCCGGCGCAAAGACCGTACCTTTGTCAAACTGAATTGTGCGGCGATTCCTACCGGCCTGCTCGAGAGTGAACTCTTTGGACACGAGCGAGGTGCGTTCACCGGAGCAATCTCCCAGAAGATAGGTCGCCTGGAGTTAGCTGATCGGGGTTCGTTATTTCTGGACGAAGTAGGCGATATTCCGATCGAGATCCAGCCCAAGTTGCTTCGGGCCTTGCAGGAAAGGGAGTTTGAAAGGCTCGGAGGCACTGTCACGAAAAAAGTCGATGTTCGATTGGTGGCAGCCACGAACCGGGACCTGGAGAAAATGATCGAGAACCGGGAATTTCGCAGCGACCTTTATTATCGTTTGAATGTGTTCCCCATTCGAATCCCACCGCTCCGCGAGCGTCCGGAAGACATTCCCCTCCTCGTGCGTTACTTTGTGCAAAAGTATGCGCGCAGGATGGAGAAGGAGATCGAATCGATTCCGGCAGCTGCGATGAGGAAGCTGACCGCCTGGCATTGGCCGGGAAACATTCGCGAGTTGGAGAATTTTATCGAGCGCTCGGTGATTTTGACTCACACCCCTGCACTGCAGGTGCCGGTCGGCGAACTGGTCGGCAACGGCAAAGCTGCGCCTGCGGAAAGCACTCGCGCGGCTGGCGAGCGCGAGGACATCATGCGCATCCTGAAAGAGACGAATGGCCGGGTTTCGGGGCCAAACGGTGCCGCGACCCGCATGGGCCTCAAACGCACAACCTTGATCTCACGCATGAAGAAGCTGGGGATCGATCCCCGAAGCCTGGCCTGATTTCGTTCGGCGACTTGCAGTTATGGTTGCATCCCCTGCTTAGCGTCGATATCCGCTTGTCACCACCACTTCGACATTTGTCGAAATGATCTCGACACTTTTCGACAATTGCGTCGACCGCAATTTTCCTTGTCCCCCGAATTCAGCGATTTAGCGACCTCCTGACACAATCGCACTTTGGCCCATGCTGTGCTTGTTCGGTCTGTGACGCAAATGTTCAAGATTTCTATCGTTGACACGCACGGCCAGAGAAAGTTGATCGTCGAGGGCAAGCTGGTTCCTCCCTGGACGGCGGAAGTGGAGAGCGCTTGGCGAACCGCTGCCGAGCAGCTTCAGGGCAAAAAGTTAGTCATCGATCTAACAAATGTGACTGTTATCAGCCGGGACGGGGAAAAAACACTCTTTGACTTGATGAGACACGGCGCAAAGTTCGCCAGCCGTGGAGTGCTCACCCGGCACATGCTGCGGCGCTTGTCGCGACGTTGCCGATGCAACGCTGAGATCGATGTCGGTATCGAAAAGGTTCAGACGTCTAACGACTGAAGTACGGAGGGGCAAATGTTCGGCAAAGCCAGAGAGGCAATCCACTACCAGCAACTCTATGCGACGAGCGCAGATTTTTGCCGGATCTTCGAGAAGGACATGAACCGGTTATATCTGCTCTCATTCTTGTTAACTGGCAGCCATTCCGCGGCGGAAAAGTGCTTTGTTCGCGGCCTGGACGACTCGAAAAGCGGCAACCCGGTGTTCAAGGAATGGGCGGAATCGTGGGCGCGGCGAACCATCGTGCAAAACGCGATTCAAATGGTACAGCCGCGCCCGACGGATATTCTCCTGTCGAATTGCGAGCATGGCGACATAATCAGGCAACCAGCGGAGATCGCCGCAATTATTCAGCTGCCGAATTTCGATCGCTTCGCTTATGTGCTCTCCGTACTCGAGGGCTATCCGCTCAAGGAGTGCACACTTCTTCTCGATTGCAGCCGCAGCGAGCTGATTGCAGCACGCATGCGCGCTTTGCAGGAGGTTGTGCGATCGGCGGAGCTTTATAAGAGCACGAAAAGCGTCGGATCAGAACCGCAAATCCCGCAGCCAAACATTGATCACGATGAGTTCTCACGATTGGCCGCGACGGCGTAATCACACGACAACAGTTAATGAGGATGGCAACGAATATGATTTCCAGCAACCGATCTATTGCGCTTTCGACCGCGGCACTAGTCCTGCTAGTGACCGTGGGATGCAGCCGGGGCAACGTACAGGCCGCAGCGCCTTCCATGCCGGCCCCGCTGGTCAGTGTGGTGAAGGCGACCGCGCAGGATGTTCCCCAATATCTAGACGAAATTGGCAGAAACGCAGCTTTCGAGTCGGTTACCGTCACACCGCAAGTGGGCGGCCGCATCGTCGAGCGGCATTTTCAGGATGGTGAAAACCTCAGGGTCGGCCAGCTGCTGTTTGTCATCGATCCGCGGCCTTACAAGGCGCAGGTCGACGCCGCAAAAGCGGCCCTGGCCCAGGCGAGAGCCGCACTCGATCTGGCCAAGATTCAGTTTGCGCGTGACCAGGAGGTCATCGGCGCCAGAGCTATCTCAAAGCAGGACTACGACACGAAAAAGAACGCAGTTGATGTGAATCAGGCTCAGGTCGATTCTGCAGAGGCCGCTCTTGAAACCGCGAGCCTTAATCTCGAGTACTGCTACATCCACTCGCCGATTGACGGCCGGGCGGGCGCGCGCCTGGTCGATGTAGGAAACGTGGTGCAGGCCAATTCCACGTCTCTTCTTTCAATTCAGCGCCTCGATCCCATTTATGCAAACTTCACGGTGACCGAGAGCGACCTGCCTGCGGTTCAGAAGCAGATGTCTAGTGGTGGGTTGCGGGCAGATGTTCGTCTGCCTTCGGACCCCGAAAACACGGCGAGAAGCGGGCGCGTGGAATTCCTCGACAATGCCGTACAGAATGGCAGCGGCACGGTGAGTCTTCGCGCGACTCTAAGCAACCTCGACCGTCACTTTTGGCCCGGCCAATTTGTTGACGTGAAACTGGTCTTGACCACGCAAAAACAAGCGGTGCTGATTCCGAGCGAGGCGACCCAGATCAGTCAGAAGGGCCCCTTCGTCTACGTCGTTAAGTCCGACGACACCGCTGAACTTCGCCCGGTGAGACTAGGCCAGCGGCAAGGTGAGCAGGTCGTAGTGACCGAGGGTGTCGCCGCCGGTGAACGGGTCGTGCTCGCCGGCCAAATGTTGGTCCGCCCAGGCGGCAAAGTGCACGTTGATGGTGGTTCCGCTACCGCGGCAACTTCAAGCGACAACCGCAAGAACGGGCAGGCATCAGGAGGGCGGTCGTGAATCTCTCCGAACTCTTTATTCGTCGTCCGGTGATGACGGTAGCGCTCACCGTCTCGGTCATTCTTTTTGGCCTGGCTGCGTACTTTCGCTTGCCAGTGAGCGATCTTCCGGCGATCGACTACCCGGTTATTCAGGTGCAAGTGAATTATCCGGGAGCCACGCCGGAGACGATGGCCAATAACGTGGCCACGCCGCTGGAACGCCAGTTCATGCAGATTCCCGGCCTTGAATTGGTGACGTCGAATAATGGTCAGGGACACTCCAGTTTCGTTCTCCAATTTGACCTGAACAAAAGTCTCGATGGCGCTGCCACGGATGTTCAAGCTGCCATCACCCGCGCGTCCGGTCAGTTGCCGGTCGATTTGCCCAGCCCTCCCACCTTTACTAAAACAAACCCGAATGATCAGCCGATTATGTACATCGCGATGGTCAGCGACACGGCCACCGAAGGTCAGCTCTTTGACTATGCCAATACACAAGTCGGCGAGCGCATCAGCATCCTGCCCGGAGTCAGCCAGGTTGCGGTCTATGGAACGCAATCGGCGGTGCGAATCAAGGCCGACCCTTCAGCCATGGCAATTCGCAACATTACTTTGGAGGATTTGACGAACGCTATCAAGAACGGCACGGCTTACACCGGAGCCGGTCAGTTCGACGGGCCGCATCGTACATTTTTGTTGCAGCCGCAGGGGCAGCTCATGACGGCTGATCAGTACAACCAGCTTATCGTCGGCCAGAACAACGGCTCCCCGGTCTATTTGAAGGATGTCGCGACCGCGAGGCAGGCAGTTCAGGACGAGCGCATTGACATGCGCTTCTGGGTACGAGGATATCCGCAGCCCGGCGCAACCGTTGTAGTTGCGGTGTTCCGGCGCGCTGGAGTCAACGCCGTAGATGTCGCGAAATCTGTGCGCGAGATTCTCCCCAACATTCAGTCGCAACTCCCGAATTCCGTACTCATCGTGCCGGCATACGACCGTTCACAAACCATTGTTGGCGGCATTAAGGATGTCCAAACCACTCTGTACATCGCTTTCGTGCTGGTGGTCATGGTGATCTTTGTTTTCCTTGGCCGCGCGACCGACACCCTCATTCCCGCTGTAGCCTTGCCGCTCTCTCTCCTGCTGACCTTTATCGCGATGAGCCTTCTTGGCTACAGCCTCGACAACCTATCGCTGATGGCTTTGACGCTGGCTATTGGTTTCCTTGTCGATGACGCGATCGTATTTCTCGAGAACACAGTCCGGCTGATGGAGGAAGGCCGCAATGCGTTCGATGCGTCGCTCGAGTCAGCGAAGGAAATCAGCTTCACGATTTTGGCCATGACACTTTCGCTAGCTGCTGTCTTCATACCCCTGGTTTTCATGAGTGGGTTGATGGGGCGCATCTTCCGCGAGTTTTCGATCACCATCGTGATCTCGATTCTCGCCAGCGGAATCGTCTCATTAACGTTGACTCCGCTAATGACATCGCGGCTGTTAGAAAGTCGCGGCGCGGATTCCAGCAAAACCTGGATGGAGCGCGTGTTCGGCGCAGTGGAACGTCGCGTATTGAACATCTATGGCCGCCAGTTGTGGTTCTTTCTGCGCAATCGTTGGATTTCCGCAATCACCTGGGTGGTGTGTCTCGCTGGCACTGCTTACCTGTTCTACATCGTCCCGAAAGCATTTTTGCCGGTGGGCGACAGTTCTTTTATTCGAGGTGTGATGGTCGCGCAGGAAGGCACATCGCCTGACCAGATGCACGCTTATCAGACACAAGCGGAAAAGATCATGAAGGCGAATCCCGCGGTTCGCAGCACGTTTACCATGAGCGGCAATGCGGCTTTCCTCGGGTCGAATCAGGCCTTCCTGATCGCCTTTCTGAAAGATCCCTCGCAGCGTCCTCCGATTGATCAGGTTGCCGGACAGTTGATGGGGGGAATCGCCGGTTCGATTCCCGGTGTGGTGGCCTTTCTGCAACCTAATCCGGCGCTCGAGATCAGCACTGGTGCCACTGCAAACGCGCAGGGCCAGTTTGCGTACGCTCTCTCTGGAATCGATCCCAACGAAGTGTATGCAACCGCCGAAAAATTGATGGCAAAGATGCACGAGTATCCGGGCTTTCTATTTGTGAACTCGGACCTCTACAACCACACGCCGAATCTGCAGGTCGATATTTTGCGCGACCAGGCGAAGTTGTACGGCGTTTCCGAGGCCCGGATTCTCTCGCTTCTGCACGACGCGTACTCGCAGAACTATAGCTACCTGATTAAGAAGGCGACCGATCAATACCAGGTAATCCTCGAAGTCGCCGATGATGAGCGTTCCGCGCCCGAGGATCTGGGCAAGCTTTACATCAAGAGTGACGACGGCCAGCGCATGATTCCTCTCAACGCTGTCACCAGCTGGCACCCTGTCATCGGGCCTCAAGCCGTGAATCACATTAATCAATTCACCAGCGTGACCATGTTCTTCAACCTGAAGCCGGGTTACGCAATCGGGCCGGCAACGCAGTTTGTGGAGAAGACGGCGAAACAGATTCTTCCCTCGAGCATTCAAGGTTCGTTGCAGGGCGAGGCGCTCACGTTCCGCAATACAGTCTCCGATCTGGCCATCCTTATGCTCGTAGCAGTGTTCGTCATGTACGTCATTCTGGCGATTCTCTATGAAAGCTATCTGCACCCCATCACGGTGCTCTCGTCCCTGCCAGTCGCATTGCTCGGCGGCTTGCTGACGCTCTGGCTGTTCCATGCAGAAGCCTCGCTCTATGCCTACATTGGCATGTTCATGCTGATGGGCATCGTGAAGAAGAATGGAATCATGATCGTCGATTTCGCGGACCAGCGGGTTCGCCAGGGGATCGCTGACGATCAGGCAATTCACGACGCCAGCATGGAACGCTTTCGCCCGATCATGATGACCACCGCCGCCGCGTTGCTCGGCGCACTGCCAATTGCACTGGGATACGGTGCTGATGGATCATCGCGCCGGCCCTTGGGACTGGTCGTCGTCGGTGGTCTGATCGTTTCGCAGTTCATCACCCTGTTCATTACTCCGGCCATTTATCTCTATCTGGAAGAATTCCAGGAGAAGGTCCTGGATCGAGTGTCCTTCCTGCGCTCCGCCCGCAAGCCGGTTGCTCCTGAGAGCCCAGCTTTTGCACTGCAGGAAGTGAACGGAGATTAATCATGAATCAAAGCCTAAAGCGTCCTTATCAGCTTGCGCTGTTCTTTGCCCTTACCGGGCTGACCGGTTGCGCTGTCGGACCCAACTATAAACGTCCGTCGGTCGAAGTCCCGGTTACCTATCGTTATGCGACCACCGACTCAACTGGCGTTGAAACGAAGCTGGATCAAAACAAGACGCCCGCATCGCTGGGCGACGAAAAGTGGTGGGAGGTTTTCCAGGATCGTGAACTTCAAGGCTTGATCCGTACCGCGCTGAAAAATAACTACGATGTCCGTATTGCAGCAACTCACGTTCTCGAAGCCCGGGCCCAACTCGGCATTACGCGGGCGGATCAGTTTCCGTCGTTGACCGGCGGCGGCAACATAACCAGCATCCAGGAGCCGAAAATCGGACCGATCCCTTCCTATGAGATCACACAGGGAGAAATCGGCCCATCTGCGTCCTGGAACCTGGACTTCTGGGGAAGATATCGTCGCGCCACCGAGGCCGCTCGAGCCAACCTGCTTGCCAATGAGTGGGCTCAAAAAGAGGTCATGGCAACTCTCGTTGCCGACGTCGCAAGTTCCTACTTCCAGCTTCGTCAAGTGGATCTGGAACTTGAGATTTCCAGGCGCACCTTGAATTCGCGGCGAGACTCTTTGCAGTTGACGCAGACTCTGGAGCAACACGGAATCAACTCTCTGCTCGATGTTCGCCAGTCGGAGCAACTGGTATACACGGCTGCTGCGGAAGTTCCGGACTTCGAGCGCCAGATCGCCCAGCAGGAGAACGCCATCAGCATTCTTCTGGGGAACAATCCTGGCGATGTCCCTCGGGGTCTAAAACTGACTGAGCAGCCCCATTCTCCGGATGTTCCCGCGGGACTCCCTTCTTCGCTGCTGGAACGACGGCCCGACATTCGTGAAGCTGAAGAGAGCCTGATTGCCGCCAATGCGCAAATTGGTGTGGCACGCGCGGCTTACTTTCCCCAGATATCACTCACTGCTGCTGCGGGCTATGAAAGTCCGGCGCTGACAGATCTCTTCACCGGTCCGGCTGGCGTTTGGAATTTGGCGGCCTCTGTAACCCAACCGATTTTTGAAGGCGGCAGGCTGAAGAACAATGTTCGCTTGGCTCAGGCGCAGCGCGAGCAAATGGTTCTGACCTATCAACAGACAATTCAAGGCGCCTTCCGAGATGTTTCAAACGCACTCATCGCGTATCGCAAGAATCGGGAGTTCAGAGAGCAAGAGGCACACCTGGTCGAATCGGCCCAGGATGCTGCCCATTTATCCCAAATTCGCTTCCAGGCTGGCACCACAGACTACCTCGAGGTGCTGACCAATGAGACCAATGCATTCTCCGCCGAGTTAGGGCTGGCCCAGGCCCAAGGCAACGAACTGATTTCATTAGTGCAGCTATACCAGGCTCTTGGCGGCGGATGGCAGTAACCGGAGCAGGGTTCAAATCCGACCAAAATTGGACGCTTCCGAGCTGACGGCAAACTGCAAGGGCATGATTGGAGCGAATGTTTTATCCAAGAAAAAATAGTTAGGGCAAGGCCACGCCCAGAATCAGTCTGGTCTGCTACTCTACCCGCGCCGCTATTTCGTCCAAAAGCTGTCGTGGTTCTGTTCTGGTCCCGAAGTGGGGCGGAGAAGTTGTGTTACAAACTTCGCCTCCGGGCTCCCGTTCAGCCACTTCTGAATTCTTGTCGGCGTGGAGTAGGTTTTTGTCATAAAAGTGAAGGTGAGGCTGTCCTCGCCATTCTTTCGCGGACACCTGTTGGGTCATCGAGCCGTACACGCCGACGCAAGTCTTTAGAAATCAGTAATCGAAAATTTGACGCTCTTGGGCCCCTGCAGTCCCTCTGGCCATAAGGGATTGGTTGCCAGTCCCATCCTTATACAAGAGAGATTTCTATGACAAAAATAATGTTGTTAGTGTTAGCAAGTCTTTTCATTGCCGACGGTACATTACATGCCAGTGGGCCGGCCGCTCCGGCTGGCGCGACTTTTTTCGACAATTTTTCAAGCGGGTCACTCGACACGTCCAAATGGATCGCCTCCAACTGGTCCGCGCCGGGTGGAGGCCAATTCGTTCCTTCGTATCTTGATTTCTCCTCCGGGATGCTGCGAATCAAAGTCACGCAGACCTACACCTCAAGCGGTGCGATCTCTTCGGTCGGCGGCGAGATACAGACCAAACCGAAGTTCGGCTTCGGAACCTATGTGTGGGTCTTCCGCGCTTCCTCGACTTCAAGTACTCCGACTGGAGACGGCGTTGCTGTCTCCGGCCAGATCAGCTCAGGTTTTGTATTTGTGAACAACTCACAGACAGAGATCGACACCCCAGAGATTGAAGGACAGAATCCCGGTACCCTGTGGTGGACAACCTGGTTAGGCTTGAACAAAAAGCAATGGACCGCGACGCAAGCCTCCTCCGCACCCGAGAAAGGCTTCCACTCTTACAAGTGCGTCTGGACACCGACGGCGGTCAAGTTCTACGTTGACGGCGTGCGGGTGTCGACGCACACCGGCGTCGTCCCGCAAGTCCCAGCGTTTGCCATGATCAACCATTGGGGAACCAACAGCACGGGCTGGGGTGGTCTGGCGACTCCCAATGTTACTCGCTACATGTTCGTGCGGAGCTTCAGTTTCACTCCGCTTCCGTAGCCACGCAGAACTTGCAAGAGCCACACGGTCAGTTAAAGCAAAATTGTGCGAATAGGACACAGAGAGGGAATCGCCCACTCGGAGGCAAGTATTGACCGCTGGAATCGCGAGGAACAGCGGCTCATTGCTGGTACGATCAACGTCCACACAACCGGCTACCTTGCCACGGAGGCGCCAACCGAGGCAGCAGCTGCGCCGGATCCATTTAAGTCAAGAAGATGAATCCAAGGCGCCAGTCCAACTCTCGAATGCTCTTCTCTTCCTCTCGTCTTCTTTAAAGAACGCCAGATAAGTCATCACGTGGTATCCAACAAATTGCTTCTGTCCCGGATGAAATCGGGCCAGTTCGTGCACCGGCCGCCAGGTTCCGGAGTTGATATAAATCCGGTTCTCGATG
>Ga0187778_10000405_pt1 | contig 30712 bp, 30 predicted proteins | sample 1015_Q2_SP5_20_M_FD_132418 | JGI IMG/M metagenome (GOLD analysis project Ga0187778, IMG submission 132418) | Tropical peat soil microbial communities from peatlands in Department of Meta, Colombia - 1015_Q2_SP5_20_MG | ecosystem: Environmental > Terrestrial > Soil > Wetlands > Peat | place... | reverse complement strand
TTCCCATCCGCCATTATGGTTGGGTCGTGTCTTTCCGGAGCACAAGAACCACTTCCCGCCCGTCCGAGTGGAAATCGCCGCCGCTGGCGGTCATGGCGTCAGTAACGGGGTGGGAAGGTGTGACATGGGTGCTTTCCGCCACCAATCCGGTGGCCGCCAGCGTCTCATTGACGTACTCGCGCTCCTCATCCACATTGGGATCGATCTTATGCGTGGGCAGGACCTTGAGCCGCTTGTCACGTTCGAATCCGATGTCGTGCGTGGCTGCCACGCACCATAGCGGCCTCCCGTCGAGCTCGTAGGTTGACTTCCACAGCCGTAAGTGATGGCGCGACTTCGCTACCTTCAACGGCTCCGCATGAACCAAGCCGTAGTCTTGCGAACGGCCAAACAGATAGAGCTTGCTCATCGGCATCGTCAGGTAGTTCTTGCGGGCTAGCGTGTCGGAAACTGCGGTAAGCACGGTGCCTTCGACCGAGCTATCCACCTGCACCCAACCTGCGGCCTTGAAGATTTCGATCACTTGGTCCCTGTAACCGACCAGCAGCAGGTTGACCATATCACCGAGCTTGCCGCCGCGATCGGTGACCCGCCGCGGGAGCTCATCGAAAATCTTGCGGGAATTAGCAGCCATCGCCGCTTCCACCGGTCCTCGGGTAGGCGTAGGCAGGGAACCTCCGGCATTCAATACCGCAATGGTGATGTGAAAATTGCCACTGGCATTTTCGGCATCCTTATCGCTCTGGTTCAGGCCTAGATATAGCCGGCCAGCCACCGGGACATCCCATTCAAGGCTCTCGCCAATCAGCACCGGCTGCACGCCCTCACCCGATCCTATGCGTGCAATGAGCGCGCCGTGTCCAGCGTCGGGTACGGCGTAGTTCCGGCCCAGGTCGCCGAACCCTCGGCGCTTGCCGTCGGGACCGAACTCCTTGCCGTGGTGATAACCGACGATTCCGGTTGCATCAAAGCGTAGTCTTTCACCCTGGCGCAGGTCCATTTTGGTGTCGTTCCAGGGCTTCGACGGATCGACATCAATGGCAAAAGCACGCGAGCCCTGGCTGGGGGGAACCGTTTTAGCGGGAGGGGCAGCTAGGAGCATTAGGGGAAATACCAGCAACATAGTCAAAATCGCTCGCCGTAGTACCCACATGCAGCGGTTCGTGGTGAACTCGATCACCGCCGCTCCCAGGAACGCCGCAAATGCCTTTTTCGAACTGAGAATGCGGTTCATGGTTGTTCCCCTTTCGTCTTCGAAATCGCAGGGTCCGTGTTCGCCCTCACCTAAATACGCGAATTCGGCGCGCAAAAAGGCTCAATCGCATGAGCGGTGCGAGTAAGGATTTTTTCGACCGAGCGGTAAGCCTCGGCAGAGGCCCGCCGGAAATTGCTCGTAAGTTGTTTGCTACTATAGCGTTAGCTAGCATTTGCCGGGCATAAAATGGGCTTCTGGGGCGCGCGCAACAGGGAGAGACCGGCTATCGGCATTGGGAAACGGGGTCTACCATAGATGGCCATCGCACACCGCCAGTCCGCCGGTGACGATCGATAGCTTCCCGCTGGCCACACTTTCCAAAGCAACATAAGGAAGTGGCAGCGCTGACGATGGCCCGGATCGGCGGCCAGTCCCGAGCCCAGGCGCTGGCCGGGGAACTGGAGAAGAACTACCCGTTGAGTACCATGCTCAAGCTCTACTGGTTGCCGACCATCAACGCTGCCATCGCAGTCAACCAGGGCAATTCTTCGCAAGCGATGGTCGACTTGGAACCCGCTGCTCCTTACGACCTGGTACGACAGGATTACCCATCAACTACCTCTACCCGGCGTACCTGCGCGGGCATGCTTACCTGCTGGCACGCAACGGCCCAGCGGCTGCCGCCGAGTTCCAGAAGCTGATCGATCACCCCGGCATCGTCACGAATTTTGTCACGGGAGCCTTGGCTCATCTTCAAATTGGCCGTGCGTACGTGATGGCAGGTGACACGGGCAAGGCGCAGGCCGCATACAACCAGTTCCTTACGCTTTGGAAAGACGCCGACCCCGACATCCCCATCCTGAAGCAAGCCCGGGCCGAGTATGCGAAGTTGCCATGAATCAGCGGGAGGCGATTCCTAAGCATCACCTCTCTCCGACTCTTCCCGGAGCCGGCATTGATGGCGTACGACGAGAAAGGTGGGGCGGGTGACAAGCGTCGGGCAACTCGGCGGCCGCCTCTGGTAATGGTGCTTAAGGTAGCGGCACATGCGGAATCAAGTGCCCCGTTACCATACCGGAAGATATCATTTTCGTGGTACTACCGCTTGTTTGCATCGTCTGGTACGTTCCTGAAAACTGACTTCCCTCGCTATTCATGCGTAGAAACATCGTGGTTGTATTTGTGGCCCGCAGTGCGCCACTCGGGTGCAGAACCAGGCTGATGTACTGAACGAAGAGGGTCACTGGGGTATTCGCCAGTTGCCAGATGCCGTGACCAGGCGTACTGGGGCGGAGCAGCGTCGTGGGTGCGGCGGTGGCGAATTCTGAACCGTCGGTCTCGATAACCGACCCATCTGCCGTGAAGGTCGCCAGGCCCGGAATCTCTATTGACGGCGGTGTCGGCGGTTCCATCGGAATCAGGGTAAACTGCCACGATCCGGTCAGATTCGGCGGTTTGGAACTCGAAGACGCTGGTTGAGCAACCGCGAAGATCATGCCACAGACAAAACACGCAAGGAGAACTCGCGACATAAACCCCTCCGTTGTTGACTCATTATAAGAAAATCGCAACGGAAATCCGTGGGGCAAAGACATTCAAGAGTTGCCCGGGCAGGTGCCCCAAAAAATAGCGGGCGAACGCCAGCCTCGAGTTGTGTTGTGTTCACCGCTGACCACCACAACGGCTCCCCTTTTCGGCACCTTGAGCAGATACGCGAATTGGGTGGCCTGGGTGATCCTCACAACTTACGTTGGCTCTGCCCGCACTCGTCTTCTATCTCTATCAATCGGCACTAGCGCTGGCCACGACCGCACGTCGCCATGCTTCATCCTCCGGGCTTCGTTCTGGTTTTTCACTCGCGCGCGGGCGTTCTGTTCTCTCTTCATGGTTTTGCACGTAGACGGCTCCGAGAAACCATCCCATGGCGAACATCCATGCTCCTATCATGAAACAGTTAAAGTACAGCATTGCACACCTCCTCGCTCGTTTCGTTTTTTACATCCTGAAGGTCCACAAACATTGCCTTCTACCAGTAAGAGCGAAATAACCAGGCAAAGTAGATCATCCATAACAAAATTTTTCTTGGGCGACAGCCCGACTAGTTCGCGTCACCGCCAGACCTTCTACCGCCTAGCCATTTCCGCCGGGGAACCCACTGTCTAATATCCGCACTAGCCCCAAGACTGTCGGTGCTCTCTCGAAGGGAAAGACGGTGAGTGACGCTCTCGGGTGGAACATCTCTTTCTCACAGGCTCTGCTGTGACCACTGCGGGGAGAGTGACCGTCGAAGCATGCGAACTGTTGGAGGCGCAGGACCAGGGCGACATTGCCTGATAGTCAGGGATTTACTTGGCGAGACTAACTAATGTTGGAGTCGAGGTGGACGAGCGAAAGTGGGCTGAAGACGGTTCCGTCCCGCGAAAGCGGGCGGAGACCACGCCCTACTAGGCGCAACCAAGGGTCAGCCATTGACCCTCTGCGACGTTCGCCGTAACATTCCCCTACGCAATCCCCCAACTGGTCGGCAAGACCATCTCACACGGCCACATCGTCGAAAGGCGGGGGCCCGGGATAGGTCTGGTTTACTAGACCCGAATTGCCCAAGCTTATGGGCTTATCCAAGTTGAATGAGGTATGGAATTGACGCCGGAACAGTGGGAGAGGGTTAAGGCACTATTTGAGACCATCCTCGAGAATCCCCCAGCGCAGCGCTCGGCACTTCTTACCTCGGCCAACGAGGATCCAGCCGTTCTCGAAGAGGTTGGACGCTTGCTCCGAAGTCACAGCGAAGCCGGCAATTTCCTCAGCATATCTCCGCTGCCCAGTCCGGTTGTCACGAACGTAACAACTGAAGCACAGTTATTTTCCCCAGGCGATTTGCTGGCTGACCGATTCCGTATTGCACGCTTTCTCGCCCGTGGTGGCATGGGAGAAGTGTACGAGGCGGAGGATGTGGAGTTGCGGGAGCAGGTGGCGCTCAAGACCATACGCTCCGAGGTCCTCGAGGATACACACGCCCTGGAGCGGTTTAAACGCGAAGTTCATCTCGCCAAACAGGTCACGCACCCCAATGTGTGCCGGATTTTTGACCTATTCCGTCACGCAACTTCGGCTAACCGAAGCATCCTGCTGGTAAGCATGGAACTGTTGCGCGGAGAGACTCTGGCTGCATATCTGGAGCGGATGGGCCGAATGACTTGGCCCGAAGCGTCTTCCCTTGCCTTACAGATGGCAGACGGCCTAGGCGCGGCGCACGAGATCGGTATCCTGCACCGCGATTTCAAACCAAGCAACGTGATTCTGGTACAAGGCACGAAAAGCACGCGGGCAGTGATCACCGACTTCGGATTGGCTGTTCAACCCGACCGCGACTCGAAGCTCAGGACCGTGCAAACCGGCTCGGCGACTTTCGGTACACCGGCGTACATGTCTCCAGAACAGCTGGAGGGCCAAGCTTTGACACCGGCATCCGACGTCTATTCCTTGGGCCTCGTGCTGTACCAGATGGTCACCGGCGCCCAGCCGTTTGACGATGCTACGCCACTTTCGATGGCAGTACGTCGATTGAACGAGACTCCTCCTTCCCCGAAGGCTCTCGTGCCGGAGCTTGACGGGAAATGGGACAAGGTGATTCTGTGCTGCCTCGAGCGTGCTCCCTCCCGCCGCTTCGCGACTGCTAATGAACTGGCGAAGGCGATCAGGGATGGGAGTGTGCTTCCCGCCTCGAAGGTGCATGGCGCGCGCGCCTTGGCTTGGTCACTTGGCGTGATGGCTTTGATCCTCATGGTGCTAGGCGGGCTTTACTATCGGTCGCATCGGCCAAGCAAACGCCTGAGCGAGAAAGACACCATCGTTCTCGCCGATTTCGCGAATGCGACCGGCGATACGGTGTTTGATGACACGTTGAAAACGGCCCTGACCGTCTCCTTGAGGCAATCACCCTTCTTGAACGTGCTCTCGGACAGCAAAGTCGCGCACACTTTGAAATTGATGACCCGCCCGCCCGACACGAAACTCACCCCCGAGGTGGCTCACGAGCTTTGCCAGCGTTCCGACAGCAAGGCTTCCATTGACGGATCCATTGCCACTCTGGGCAGCCAATATGTACTTGGACTCAAAGCAGTGAATTGTCAGACCCTCGACACGCTGGCGCAGGAGTTGGTCACGGCGGATTCCAAGGAGAAAGTGCTGGACGCGCTGAGCCAAGCGGCATCGAAGTTGCGCCCCGAACTTGGGGAATCACTGACGACTGTGCAAAAGTTCGATGTCCCCCTCCCCGAGCTGACCACGTCTTCGCTCGAGGCTCTGAGAGCGTATAGCCTGGGCAGAAAGGCTCTCAATGAGCAGGGTGAAGCCGCCGCACTGCCTTTCCATCAACGTGCCGTCGAGCTCGATCCGGGTTTTGCTGCGGCCTACCGAGCCGTGGGTGCCGATTACCTGGGAATGGGTGAGGTCGGACGCGCCAGTGAGTATTACACGAAGGCTTTTCAGCTGCGGGAGCATACGAGCGAGCAGGAAAAACTTTACATCGCCACTACGTATTACCAAAATGTAACCGGGGAATTGGACAAGGCGGCGCAGGCCTATCAGGAGGAAATCCAGAGCTATCCCCACATCCCGGCCTATATCGGGCTGGGCAATGTGTACAGCGAGCAGGGAGAACACCAAAAAGCGGCGGAAGCCTATCGCAAAAACCTCCGTCTCACTCCAGACAGTGCCCTGGTATACGGTAATCTCGCCTTCAGCCTGCTGGCCTCGCAGCGCTTCGACCAAGCACGGCAGGTTATCGAACAGGCCCAGGCGCACAAGCTGGACGATTTCGTGCTCCGAGAGGCTCTTTATGCCCTCGCTTTTATTGAGGGAAATTCTTCAGCTATGGCGGAACAGCTGCAATGGTTTCAGGGCAAGGCCGAAGAGAACAACGGGCTGTCGCTGGCCTCGGACACCGAGGCCTACGCGGGTCATCTTGCCAAGGCACGGGAACTCACCAAGCGCTCGGCGGATTCGGCCATTCGCGCTGACAGCAAGGAAACCGGGGCCATCTGGTTAGAGAATTCGGCGTTGCGCGAGGCTGCTTTCGGCAACCTAGCGGAGGCAAAGCAGGCAGCCGGCAACGGTTTAAAGTTGGCTCCCACAAGTTCGGGCACCTCTGTCGAAGCCGCGCTTGCCTTTGCCATGGCCGGGGACCTGACGCGGGCCCCATCGCTGGCGCAGGACCTCAACCAGCGCTTCCCGTTGCATACGCAGATGCAGTCCCTCTGGCTGCCGGCGATTCGGGCGCAAATAGCCCTGCGGCAGAAAAATCCAGCGAAAGCGCTCAAGGACCTACAACCTACCTCTTCCGCCATCGAGTTTGCGTTAATTCCCTTTGCCACCAATACCTGCCTCTATCCGACCTACATTCGCGGCGAAGCCTATCTTGCAGCCGGACAAGCTGCGACGGCTGCGGCTGAGTTTCAGAAGATTCTCGACCACAGCGGTCTCGTATGGAACTGCTGGACGGGAGCCTTGGCGCGCTTGGGTGTGGCGCGTGCGAATGCCCTGCAAGCGAGAACTTCCCAAGGCGCGGATGCCGATACCGCTCGCGTCCGAGCGCTTGCTGCCTACAAAGATTTTCTCAGCCTCTGGAAAGACGCCGACCCCGACATCCCCATCCTGAAGCAAGCCAAGGCGGAGTGCACGAAGCTGCAATGAATCGGCGGGCAATCGCATTCTGGTCAGGCGACGAGCAAGGTGGGGTAGGTGATGGAAATCGAATCCGCCCCGAAACGTCAAACAAAGGACCTACCCGAGCACAGTTGCCAATGTTAGTCCATCGAATGTCCTTGCTAGCGCGACAAGTGCCGTCCGAAATCACTTTTTGATCCAAGCACCCGCCGAAGATGGCGCCATGCTTACCCAGCGATAAGCGGACACCTCCCTTTACCTTGTTGGCGACCACGTACGCTTGTCAGGACAAAAGCGTATAGAATTGAATGGCGCGAGAGTTGACGGTTTCGCTTTCGTGCCCTGACCTTTAGTCGACCGTCTGCTATCCCTCCCGTAGCATTCCCGCCAATGGGCGCAGACTCTCAGTTCGTGGGGCAAACCATTTCGCATTACCGCGTGCTCGAGAAGCTGGGCGGAGGTGGGATGGGTGTGGTCTACAAGGCGGAGGACACCGAGCTTGGCCGCTTCGTCGCTTTGAAATTCCTGCCTGAAGACCTAGCCCAAGATCCACAGTCGTTGGAACGCTTTCGCCGTGAAGCTCGTGCTGCCTCGGCACTGAACCATCCCAATATCTGCACCATCCACGAGATTGGCCGACAGAACGGACAACATTTTATTGTGATGGAACTGCTGGAAGGGATGACGCTGCGTGAGCGCATCCTGGGCAGGCCTCTGCCTACCGAACAACTCCTTGGCCTTGCAATCGATGTCGCCGACGCGCTCGATGCTGCCCACGCCAAGGGCATCATCCATCGCGATATCAAGCCAGCGAACATTTTCGTGAGCAAGCGCGGGCATGCCAAGATTCTCGACTTTGGCTTGGCCAAGCTGGCCCCGGAGCATGCCCCGCCCATCGGACCGCAAACCCCGACGATGGTGACCCAGGCTGACCTGACCAGCCCCGGCGCGGCTGTCGGCACTATTGCCTACATGTCACCCGAACAGGCTACCGGGGAGGAGTTGGACGCGCGCACCGATCTGTTTTCCTTTGGTGCGGTGCTCTACGAGATGGCGACCGCTCACCCAGCCTTCTCGGGAAATACGTCGGCCATGCTGTTCGACGCCATCTTGCACAAGGTGCCGATTTCGGCCCTTCGCTTGAATCCGGACGTGCCGCCGGAGCTCGATCGCATCGTCGGCAAAGCCCTCGACAAGGACCGCCAGCTGCGTTACCAAACCGCTTCCGAAATGGCAGTCGACCTGAAGCGCCTGCGACGCGAGATCGAGTCCGGGCGGACCAGTTCGGTGTCGGGGTTCAGCTCGCTTGCAGTCGAACCTGCCTCGTCGGTGTCTGCTCTGCCCCCGAAACCAAGCGGGCGCCACAAGGCGTACGCGGTGGGTGGCGTTGCCCTCATTGTCCTTGCCGTCCTCGCCTATCTGTTTCGCCCCGCATTGCCGCCACCGAGGATCACGGGGTATTCGCAAATCACCCACGACGGCCAGCAGAAGAGTTTTGTCGGGCAAGTTACGGCTACAGTGCTGAGCGACGGTCCTCGCCTTTACCTTCAGGAGAACATCAACGGGCACTTTGTCATCAGTCAAGTTTCGGCCTCTGGTGGAGAAACCGTTGCGATCCCGACGCCGTTTCCGAATGTGGCCCCACTGAACATCTCACCGGACAAGTCCGAGCTATTGGTTGGAAGTTTCACGGGCGCAGAAGTGGACCAGCAGCTCTGGGCGTTGCCGGTGCTGGGCGGGTCGCCGAGGCGCGTGAGCGAGCCTACCGGTTGGGATGGAACCTGGTTGCCGAACGGAAACTTCCTCATCGCCCGCAACAAAGAGCTTCTGGAGGTGTCACCCGGCGGAACCCGCAAGTTCGCGACCTTGCCGGATTTTTCCTATTGGTTCCGCTGGTCGCCCGACGGACAGGTGCTGCGGTTTACCGTAAGCGAAGGCAGCGGAGCAAACTCAATGTGGGAGCTACCGGCGAGCGGAGGTAGCCCAACCCGCGTCCTTCCAGAATTCACCGGGACCACTCACGAGCATGGGATCTGGACTCCAGACGGGAGGTACTTCATCTTTCAAGTCTTTCGTCAAAACCGGATGGACCTGTGGGCCATCCGCGAGAAGAGTGATCCAATCCACAAAGTGGACCGCCGCCCAGTGCAGTTAACATCGGGGCCAATGAGTTTCAATGCGCCCCAACCTAGCAGCGACGGCCGGAAGATTTACGCCGTGGGCGAACAGCCTCGTGCGGAATTGGTGCGCTACGACAGTAAGTCCGGGCAGTTCCTGCCCTATCTCGAAGGTGCATCGGTCACCGAGGTCAGCTTTTCTCGTGATGGACAGTGGGTAGCTTACTCCACATACCCAGATGGGGTCTTGTGGCGCAGCCGTATTGACGGAAGCCAGAAACTGCAGCTCACGTCTAAGGCGTCAGGTTATGGCGAGTCCCCGCAGTGGTCTCCAGACGGCAAGCAAATTGCTTTTTCCGGCGGCGTTCCCGAGAGTCGATCACTCCTCTATCTCGTCTCAGCCGAGGGAGGCACCCCGCGCTCGTTTTCGGTTGCGGAATTCAGTGTGGTTGGCCCTAGTTGGGCGCCGGACGGCAATTCGATCGTCTTTAATGATACGACCGGCACCTCGACGCCAGGTACCATCAAGAGCGTGGATCTCAAAACCCTTCAAGTCACAAATGTTCCTGATTCCAAGGGTATGTTCGTTCCTCAGTGCTCTCCTGATGGCCGCTACATTGCTGTGTCCAGCAGGGACGGCCAGAAACTGATGCTGTTTGACGTCAAGGCTCAAAAGTGGTCGGAGCTGCTCAAGACGAATGTGGGCTACGTCAACTGGTCCAAAGACAGCCGGTACATCTACTACGATACAGGTCTGGGAAGCGACCCAGCCTTCTATCGCGTGCGTGTCGCTGACCGCAAGGTCGAGCGCGTGGCAGACCTGAAGGGATTTCGTCGCGTGGTTTTCGGGTGGCTTCCCTGGGGTGGCGTCACGCCCGATGGTGCACCACTAGTGCCGCGCGACATCAGCACGCAAGAAGTCTATGCCTTGGATTTTGAAGCGCCCTAGAACAGAGACATCGCGGCTAGCGTTTCTTCGTGGTTGAGCGGTTTTCCATCCTGGCGCTCTGCAAGACACCGCCCCGACATCCCCATTCTGAAGCCAGCCAAAGCCGAGTGCTCAAATTTGCCCTGAATCAGCGGGGAATCGCACTCTGGTCCGGTGACGAGAAACGTGGGGTGGCAGACGGTCAGCCTTTATTGACTTGCCCAACCTCCAGACCTAAGATGTCAGCCCTAGGATGGGTGCCGCACACGATCAGTACGCGTTGGGTCGTTCGCCCGAGGAGTACGCCCGCCTCGCGCGGCAAGCGGAAATTATGAGGCCCATGAGCTTGCGTCTGTTCTCCGAAGCAGGGATTCGTCCGGGGATGAGTGTACTCGATTTGGGCTCTGGCGCTGGGGACGTAGCGATGCTGCTCGCTGAAATGGTCGGCCCAAGCGGTAGCGTGATCGGCCTGGATCTCGACCATGATGCCACACAACACGCTCGAGAGCGGGCGGTTGCGGCGCGATTCAACAACGTCAGCTTTGTTCACTCAGACTTCGCACATTACCGTCCCGATGCGCCGCTCGATGCGATTGTCGGGCGCCTTGTGCTCCTATATCAAGCGGACCCGTCGGCAGCGTTAGTACCACTCACTCAGCATCTTCGTTCCGGTGGCATTGTCGCATTCATCGAACCGTGGTTCCAGACGCCAGCTGGTCCTGACAGCACTGTAAAGACGATGGCGACTCTGGTGGTCGAGACCTTGCGGCGTTCAGGCGCACACGTTGACCTCGGACCGCGACTACATCGTGTGTTTCAGGCTGCTGGTCTGCCGTTACCGACGATGCGCTTCGAGGCAGTAATGGACCCGCGCGATGATTCGCCACTCTATCAGTATGTTGCAGACACCGTCGAGAGGCTCTTACCGAAAGCTCTCGCATACGGAATCCCCGGCGCTGCCGAAATGGACATAGCGTCGCTTCCCGATCGTATACGAGCGGAGATGAGTGTTGTCGGCTATGCCATGCTCGTCGCCCCGATGGTCTGCGCATGGTGCAAGAAACCTTGACCCCCGGGTGTTCGGTGTCTTCCAGTGCGCGACTTCCGTAAGAATTTAGACCGCAGATGACAGCTTATTGCCTATGGTTCCCGACGGGGTTCGACGAGCCTCGACGGGCAGGAGAACGCTGTCGGCCAGCAGCAGACCCGCAGGGATACTCAGTCAGAAGCCAAACAATTCACGATCCTATGTAAGGGACGCTCTAGTTTCCTGGCGAGGCCAGAGTCAACGCACTGCACCTCCTCGAGCAGAGCGTCTACCGTGACGTGAAAAGCGCGCTGGAGTTCCACTGGGTCCAGGGAGCGAGCCAGACAGGCCGCTGCGAGCTCCCTTGGTTGTTGGGGAAGATCATCAAGCCCTCGGCCCTGGACGGAACCATGACGCGTGCACATCAGCGCAAGCACGCTATCTCGCATTCCGCTCAACATATGTTCTGCCTGCAGCTGTCGAGATCGCACAATGCGCGAACGCACGTGCAGGGCGTAGAGCCACGCCATTCCAATCAAGTCCTTTGCATCGGGGACGGGTGCTGGAATACTCCTCAGCGGCGCCAAAGATCAGTCTGAATTTTGGGCCGATCGCACGCAAATTCCCTGGCCGGCCAGAATGAGAGATCAACTTGCAGAGTGTTGTCGAGCAGGAATACACGATACAGAATGTCACCACGCCGGACATCATAGTTCGTCACTGCTCCATGGTCCCGATACAAACGCGTCGTCCAATCAAGAGCCCAAGCGCCGCCGAGCCCAAATGTGCAGCGCCACCGATACGTGAGTCTGCCTTTGCGGCGGCAACCAATTCTCCACAAATCTGTTCCCGTTTCTGCGACGTAAAAACTGGGACGTCGTCCATTCGATTACACTTTACCCTTTCGGAGATAGGTTTCTCTGACCAACCCACGTAGCACGCTAACCATTCGGTTACAACTCTATGCTTTTGGCCCTTGGCAGCGAAGCGTGGAGGCCGCTCCGCCAAATCCATCGGCTCGCCGCTTATCGCAAACGAAGTTTAGATTTCTTTACAAAAGTTAACTCTCGTAATACTCAGCCTTGCTGATCGACATCGGTCCAGGCGAATTTCGGATACGATCTGCACAATGACGTAGGGGCGTGGGGAGTAAGTGCTGGTGCTGATAAAGTCTGTTGCCAGAGCGCCCCGTGTTGTTCCTCACATTCCGGTCCAATGGTCATCTTCCAACGCCTCACCCCCGCGTTTGGCCTGCGTAGACTTGCTGCGTGGCGTAGTCATGGTTCTGATGGCGCTAGACCATACACGTTCCTTTTTTACTGGCCTGCAATTCGCTCCAGAAGATCTGACCAATACATGGGGGGCGTTGTTTTTTACGCGATGGGTCACACATTTCTGTGCACCGGTGTTCTTCCTCCTGGCAGGCACAGGCCCATTCCTGTCGCTCTCCCATGGCAAGTCGGTTGCACAGGTGTCAAAGTTGTTCGGCACACGTGGACTGTGGCTCGTGTTGCTGGCATTAACGGTGATCAGCTACGCCTGGACTTATGTGTTTCCGTGTTGGTTCAGCGACGTGCTCTGGTCGCTCGGTTGGTCGATGGTTGCAATGGCGTTTCTGATACGGCTGCCGGTTCCCTGGATCGCCGCACTAGGCACGGCAGTGATACTGACCCACAATCTGCTCGACAGCGTCACTCCTGCAGTGTTTGGAAGATTCGCTCCCTTTTGGATGATTTTGCATGGCCATGGCTGGTTTTGGGTTAGGCCCGGCAAGCTGCGTTTCTTCGTTCTCTTCCCTTTGATTCCCTGGGTTGGAGTGATGGCCGTCGGCTATGCCCTCGGCTTTCTCTTGCAGAGTGGAAATTGGAGAAAACTGATTTTCGGCCTGGGCGCCGTCCTGACGCTTGCCTTCGTAATCTTGCGAGTCTTCAACCTCTATGGAAATAGCCAGCCCACCTTGGAGCCGTGGGCTGCCGACATCGCAGGTCCGTGGCAGGTGCAAGCTACTCAAGTTCTGACAATCGCCTCCTTCCTCAATACCGTGAAATATCCACCCTCTCTGCAATTCTTGCTCATGACGCTCGGCCCCGCACTGATGGCTTTGGTGTGGTTCGACAGAATAGACACGGACCGCGGACTGGCCAGGATTCTTCTGGTATTTGGTCGCGTACCCTTAGTTTTTTATGTGCTCCATCTGTTCTTGATTCACACGATGGCGGTGTGGATCGCGCTGGCCTTGCATCAGCCGACCGCTTGGCTCTTATATGGCGGACCTCTGTTCCAAGCACCACCAGCAGGTTACGGCCATGGCTTGCCTTACATCTACATGATGTGGGTAACAGCGCTTGTGCTGCTTTATCCGCCCTGCAAGTGGTTCATGAATTTCAAGCAGCTACACCCCGACTGCTGGTGGCTGCGGTCGCCAGTAACCTGACGGGGCGACGGTTTTGATGAAACCATGCTCCCTATGAAAGAGCCTAATTGGGAGCAACCTGGCCTAGCTCAAGAGTTGAATGGCGAGAGAGTTGACGATTTTGCTCTCGCGCCATGGCCATGGTCAGTCGGAGCCTCTGCACAGTTGACCCTTCAATGATCACAGGATGGCGAAGCCTGCTCGCCCCTCGTTATTGCTTCTCATACACCTCGGTACTGCTTACCGTATGTCCCTTCCCGTCCCCTCCGCTCATGGTGACCGTACGGGTCCTCCCGTCTGCTGACAACACAATACGACCGCTGGTGACCAGCTTTCCGCCTTTCGAAATGTTGAACCCTAATACCCGGTCGTCGACTTCGGTGTACGACCTCGTATCTGACGTTGGGTCGCCCGAGACCGGATAATCCTTGCCGTCGAACTTGCCTACCCAGGTGTAATGGCTCGGCTTGCCGTCGCTGCTGACACTGTCGACTGTGACTTTTACCTTGTCGCCTACGGCTTCGTAGACGACGGTCGTGTTCTTCGGTGCGCCCGAGGAGAACTCCGACTTAGCTTCCTTCAGTTTCCACATGCCCAAGAATGCATCCTGAGCGAAACAGGCGACTGCTCCAACAACACAGAGCAGGAAGACAATTGCGATGGTTCTTGCTCTCATCATTGCCCCTGGCATTAGTGAAAGTCTGCAGCAAAAGCCGCCATTGGCAAACGAGTCAATGGCGGGTTCCCGCAAATGTCACGCGAACACCATCCTACGCGATGGCCTTTCTCTTTGGAGCCGTCGCCTGCCCCTTTGCACCCGCCTTCGCCAGGAACTTCAGCAAAGCTTCGTTGACCTCCTCGGCGTGTGTCCAGGCGACGTTGTGCGGGCCCTCTTTGATGACAACCAACTCAGCGCCGTTGATCAACTTGGCTGTGCGGCTGCCTGCGGCGGAGAAAGGTACGATGCGATCCGAATCACCGTGTATGACCAGCGTGGGTACGTCGATCTTCGCCACGTCTTTACGGAAGTCTTCGTGCCATGTGGGCACGCAGGCCAGGCTGGCCGTGGCGGAAGCGATGGCAGCAGTATTCCAGCTGGCCTGAATCGCCTGCTCGCTCACGCGTTTCCCGAGATGAACGTCAGTGTTGTAGAAATTCTTGAAAAACTCGGTGAAGAACGCATAGCGGTCGGCGGCGACGGCTTTCTTGATCCCGTCGAACACGCTGGCGTCGACGCCCTCGGGATTGTCGGCGGTTTTCAGCAGATACGGTGGAATGCCGCCGATGATGACCGCATGGCTCACGCCCTTCGATCCATAACTCCCAATGTAGCGCGCGACCTCACCGCCGCCCATCGAGAAGCCGACGAGAGTGAAATCCTTGAGCTTCAAATGGGTCACCAACTTGCGCAGATCCTCGGCCAACGTGTCGTAGTTATAGCCGGTTGTGGGCTGGCTGGACTTTCCGAATCCGCGGCGATCGTACGCAATCACGCGATGACCAGCAGCGAGCAGGGCCGGGACCTGTTTTTCCCAGGAGGCACTGCTGAGGGGATATCCGTGGATCAGGATGACGGGGTGGCCTGAGCCGTGATCCTCGTAGTAGAGATGGATGGAAGTGGAATTTTCTTTTCCGACATCAACGTAGGACATAGAGTGCCTCCTTTACAGCATATGCATTTATAACCCATTGGTAGGAGTCTAATGGGGATATCTCAATAGACGCAACGTTCAGGCTTCCCAGACGAACCCCTCTTTCAGTGATCAGCGCACGAGTCCACAACCGTACTTCAGTGAAGGCCCTTGCACCGCACTTGGGTTCGTGACTTGACTCACCGACATTTTGAGTTCGATGTGCTTTTATGGTTTCTGCGTGTCCTCGTCAACGCGGACCGCTCATTAGTCCGCGGTGAGCCCGCACGCTCGCAAACAAGAACAAACCAAATCTAGATTGTTATCTACAAGGAGGTCGCTATGGGATCGTTGCTCCGTTGGCAGCCGTTCCATGAACCCATGTCCATTCAGGAACGGATGAATCGTTTATTCGAAGACTTCTTTGGCAGGGCACCACTGGTGCGTGGGACTGAGGAGCCTCTGGGCGCATGGGGATTTGCTCCACCGGTGGACATCTACGAGGATGCTCACAAGCTGATGTTCAAGGTGGAAATTCCGGGCATGGAAGAAAAGGACTTGAACGTTGAGATGGAGGGCAATGTCCTGACCGTGAGTGGCGAACGCAAGCTTGAGAAGGAAGTCAAAGAAGAACACTTCCGTCGCAAAGAGCAGCATTACGGGACGTTCTCACGATCGTTCACGCTTCCGAGCACGGTGGATCCAGGAAAGATCGAAGCCAATTATGTGCACGGAGTGCTGGCCATCGAATTGCCTAAGCGCGCGGAGGCCAAGCCGAAGCAAATCAAAGTAAACGTAGCAAAGACCTTGAAGGCAGCTTAAAGATCTGGGATGGGGAGGGCAAAGCCCTCCCCAATTCACCTGCAATCAGATCCTCTAAGCTGTAGCGGTCAAGACTCGACCTTGATTGTTGTTGGAGCCATCTCTCCCCCGCCATTCAAATGTCCCGCCAACAAGATGCCCCGCCGCCGCATCATCCTTGCCGCAGGCGAAGCCATCGAGTGAAGTGAATAGGGTCTGCGCTGAGCTCCCTATGCACTGGAGTCCGCTCGAATTGTGGGGTCGAAATTGGAGAAAGTTCCTGGTATCGCTCGTTGACCCCTAAGCGGGGGTTCTAAGCGCTCGCACAATTGCACTGGGAAATACCTTGAGCGGCCCGTCTAAGAGGCGCTCACGACTATCACAACTCTGGGTGAGCGCAGTCACTGCCGACGCGGGAAGAAAGGCGCAGGTTGGAATCAAAGAGTAAATCGCATATGACATCCCTGCTCGTGACATCCCTGCTCGCGGCCAGAGCCTATTCGAGAGAACGGAGGCCACCATGAACACACCAATTCCCATTACTGCAGCCCGACCGCAGCGCCCCGAAATCATCGAAAGCAGGAATGCGAGCTACCGCTATGCGGATGGCTACGCGCACGCACACCGGGTGGTGCAGGCTGGAGAGCTCATTCAAACAATGGGCTGGACACTTTGCGCCTTTATTTTCTGCGCAGCCATCGCTGCAGCTCACACCGTCCTGACGCCGCTGACCCCGGCCGCTGACTGGCTGCGTCCGGCTGGACTCGCCATTGGAGCCCTCATAACCGTATTTTTCTTCTGGCTCGTCGGCGAACTCCTGTGCGTCAGGGGAGAGGACCTCGAAGCCACGCTGGATTCCGCCGTCAACTCCTCCCCATTCCTGTCGGACGAGCAGCGAGCGATGGTGATCGGCTTGAGCTGAAGGCGAAGAATTGCCCGGAACCAAGGAATCTGCGGTGCTGTCCAGCTTCAAATAGCACCACTCCTGATCCGGAGATCGGATGTGCCACCGGGCACTGTCGGCCAAAGTTGTGGGGCCGAAATGTGGACTTTTGTTTTATATCGAAGGTCGCGGCGAGTTCCATTCCGATCTTCGACTGAGTCCCCAACGGGGGACCCACTGATCCTGCCGACCCTTCTCGGCGCAGGGTACGGCCTCTACGGAATCCGTAAGAGTACTTTTCTTTTATCCTTTCTGGCGCACGTTCTGGCCAGCGTGCTGTTCCTGGCTCTCAGTAGTTATCTTGTGACCCACCGCCATGAGGTGAGCCAACACATCATGCAAGTTGTCACCGATGTCAGTCCGTATGTCTTGCCCCCATCAGGAACTAAGGTAGGAGGGGGAGGCGGCGGTGGCGACCGTGACAAGCTCGCGGCTTCCAAGGGAACTTTGCCCAAGCTTTCACTCCAGCAACTGGCACCTCCCGCCTCTCTTATTCGAAATGAGAATCCCAAGCTGCCGGTCGTACCAACCGTGGTTGTACCGCCAGACATTCATCTGCCGTTTCCGCGGGCTGGTTTATTGGGTGATCCTCGGCCATCGATCATTGCACCACCATCGAACGGAGTTGGTTCGGGCGGCGGGATCGGTTCCGGGAGCGGGGGCGGTGGTGGCTCAGGCAGTGGACCGGGTGTTGGTCCAGGATCGGGTGGAGGCATGGGAGGAGGGGTTTATCGAGTTGGTGGTGGAGTCACAGCCCCTCGAATTATCTATGGCCCGGATCAGGAGTTCTCTGAGGAAGCACGCAAAGCCAAGTACCAAGCGGTGGTGTTCTATGGCTCATAGTAGGAAGGGCGCCCGCACGACATCCATGTTGCACGGACCTTGGGTATGGGCTTGGATGAAAGAGCGATCGAAGCCATTCGACAGTGGCGGTTCGAACCCAGCCGCAAGAATGGAATCCCAGTGGCGGTGCCAGTCAACGTCGAGGTTAATTTCAGACTTTATTAACACATCGAGTAAACGAGCGGACCTTGAAAGCTGGGGGTAGAAGTTCGTGTTGGAGTACCTGTCGCAATATTTTCCTGTGGAAGGATTGAAAATCCTCATTGTGCTGTTTCTGTCCTTCCTTATCGGTCTGGAGCGTGAGGAACACAAGGCCGAGTCTGAGCACTATTCCTTCGGCGGCGTGCGGACATTTCCGCTCATAGGGCTTCTCGGCTACGTGATGGCGTTGTTATCCAGAAATCAACTCCTGCCTGTAGCGATCGGTTTCGCTGTCGTGGGTGGATTCCTCCTCGTGTCCTATCGACACAAGCTCACTTCACAAAAGGTTTCTGATACTCCGGGTATTACAACCGAGATCTCCGGACTTGGCACCTACCTTTTGGGTGCTCTCGTGTGCCAAGGTTACTACTGGATCGCAACCACGCTCGCGGTCATCAGTTTGCTTTTACTCGAGTTGAAGGAAGTCCTAGAGGAACTATCCGAACGCATCGCGCCCCGGGAAGTTCTGACCTTTACGAAATTTCTGCTGCTGACTGCGGTTGCTTTGCCTGTATTGCCTAACGCCGAATTTAGCCGGTTCCGCATCAACCCTCTCAAGACCTGGACAATGGTGGTAGCGGTCAGCGCAATCTCTTACGGCAGCTATCTTCTTTTGAATCTCACGAAAGAGCGAAGTGGCCTGATTCTGTCCTCGGTGCTGGGAGGAGCTTATTCCTCAACTGCCACGACGGTTGCATTGGCTAAGAAAGCTTCTGGCCAACAACAGAGTCACTTGTTCTCCGGCGGTATCCTCATTGCGTCAGGAATAATGTATCTGCGACTAGCAGTGTTGCTTTTGCTCTTCAGCAGGCGCCTTTTGGCGGTGCTGGCTGCGCCCTTGCTAACGTTGTTTTGCCTGGCTGTCTTGGTTGGTTGGATGTGGTCACGTCTTCCTGACGCTGCCTCCGGACAGATCACGAAGAGGCGCTTTACACCGCGAAATCCTTTGGAACTCCGGGTGGCGTTTTTGTTTGCAGCCCTTTTCGTAGGGCTGGTGGTTCTTACAGATTTGGTGCTCACTCGACTGGGAAAGACCGGCATCTATGCCTTATCGGGCATAGTTGGTCTGGTAGATGTGGATCCCTTTGTCCTAAGCATGGCGCAATCTACGGGAGGCCTTACGCCAGTCCCTGTCGCTGTAAAAAGCATCGTGATTGCGGCCGCGAGCAACAATCTCGCAAAAGGAATCTACGCACTTGCATTCTCGGATCGAAAGACAGGCATTCAAAGTCTCCTCCTCTTATCCGGCCTAAGCGTTTTCGGTCTTGCGCTACCAGAGTTGTTCCGCTGACCTGGTGAGCTGTCCTTTCATTCTGGGCGAATGCTGGGATGTCCAGGGGTTAGTTGAGTCTTTTCTCGCCCGGTTACGGGAGCGAAGAATACCCAGCAATTGCCTTCTGAAGCAAACCCTCAAGGAATTCCCGCCAGTCCGAACTCAACCCAGTCAAAGGCCCAGCCTCTCCGCCAGCGGGTCGATCTTTTCCCATCTTGTCCTCGGCAATGCGTCGAACCCTCTCCCTTACAGACTCGATGACAGGATCCGATACGATGAAACCGTTTCGCCCACTCTGGGGACCTCAACCAGCCAAGGTTCTGGGAGTGCTCTTCAACTCCGTGCGCCATGGCACGCCCGCACGCTGCCGCCGGGAGCGATCGGATTTTACCCCTGCCGCTTCCGGCGAATTCTTCGGCGAATGGGCACGGCTGTCGCCCACTACGAGCTCGTACTCTCCCGAGTCGCCGCGCTGCGATGATTGCGCAGGGGTGAAGTCGGCACCGAGAGCGTTCGCTCGGGGCAGTAGCGTTTTTCGTCACGGCCATCGGCATTGATTCCTGCCATGGGCTCTTCGGTTTCGTCCTTTGCACAATTCTCTGGATTGCGCTGCATTTGCGATTTGAGGCCGGTAAGCACAGATGTGCCCGCTATCACTGTGCGGAGGCACAGGGTCTGCCAGAATAAAAAGTGAACGCCTATCCTGGTAAGCAGAATGGATATCGTATGTCCAACGAAGCTGGCCCCAGCACTGCTACTTCCCTTGAAGGCTTGGCTGAAGCGCAATCGCTCGATGCGACCCGCCGGGGCGAGGCCACAAGAGAACTTGAGGCGTTCCTTCGGAGCCGGATCGTGGGCCAGGATGGGGCCATCGAGTCAGTCGTCGAGCTCTACCAGATCTTCACCGTCGGAATGTGTTCTGCCGATCGTCCAGTCGGCAATCTGCTTTTCCTTGGACCCACGGGCTCAGGCAAAACCTACGTAGTAGAAGTGATGGCGGAGGCCCTATTCGGAAATCCCCGCGCCTTCATCAAGATTAACTGCGCTGAGTTCCAGGAACACCACGAAATTGCGAAGCTGATCGGCTCACCGCCTGGCTACATCGGCCACATGCAAACGCCACCTCTGCTTACGCAGGAGGCGCTCGCTCGCCATCACACCGAAAAACTCAAGCTCTCGCTCTTGTTGTTCGACGAAATCGAAAAGGCTTCGGAGGCGCTCTGGCAACTTCTGCTCGGCATCCTTGACAAAGCCACTCTCACGCTCGGCGATAACAGCCAGGTCGATCTTTCCAAATGCATGATCTTCATGACATCGAATCTCGGAGCTGCCGAGATGAGCCATCTTGCCGAAGGTGGCATCGGTTTTGCCACGAAACCGAAGGCGGTAGACGCGAGTTTCGATGAGAAAGTCGCTCACACCGCGCTGGATGCCGCGCGCAAGAAGTTCTCCCCCGAGTTTATGAATCGTCTGGACAAGGTTGTGGTGTTCAACACGCTGCGGCCCGAACAGTTGGAACAGATTCTGGATCTCGAACTCGAGAAGGTGCAGAAGCGCATTATTCATGCGGTGGGGCCAAACCATTTCACGTTCAGCTGCACACCCGAAGTCAAACGCTGGCTATTAACGGAGGGTGCCGATCCGAAGTATGGTGCCCGTCATTTGAAGCGCGTCATTGAGCGCAACATTGTGTATGGATTAGCCAACCTCGTGGCCACCGGCCAGATCAAGGGTGGCGAATGCATCATTGTGGATAAGAAGCCTGACGGCAACTTGGGGTTCAGCAAGGCGGTGGTGGCCGTCGGCAAAACATCGACCGCGGATTAGGAGGCGTCATGAAGAAGATTCTCGTGGTGGACGATAACGAGATGCTCTGCGGCCTGTCCTGCGATATCCTGCGTGCCGAAGGTTACCATGCTGTGCCCGCCAGGAATGTTGCCGAAGCTCTGGAGGCATTCGAAGAGGAAAATTTCGATTTAGTGGTCACTGATTCCCTGATGCCTGGCATGGGTGGTCTCGACCTGGCTCGGGAGATTCGTGCGAAGAATTCCAAATTTCCGATCATCGTCATGACCGCGTACGAACCGGTGGAGTCGGAACACGTGACACTTTGGCTGCCGAAAGAGTTTCTGTTCCCACATCTTCTGGAGAAGGTTCGCGCCTGCCTTGCGGAAACAGAGACTACGGTCGCATCCATTGGGCGGCAGCAATAATGTGTTCTTAAGCGTCCTAAACTTTTTAATTAAAACTTTCTGCAAGAACGACAGTACCGAGCGACCCCGAAATTTCACATATAAATATAAAAGGACCATTGACAACCTTAGTCCATGTAAGGCCATAGGTTTAGCCGGTTACAGTTTCACTCAGTTTCAGCCCGATTTTTTGCCGTTCAGGCCGCGGCGGCGTGGGACCTGGATCTCATACGGCCCGAGCTTGGTGCCAGAGGAAAGAGCCACAGCTGCGCCATTATAGTCCTTGAATGGCTCTCCTCGGTTGGAGGAGAGGCAAAACCAAGAGTGAACTGTTTGTAGATCGGCGACAGCGCCAGGGTGCGCCATCTATTCGCCCCATTAGCCGTTACTTGTGAGAAGAGTGGAGTACGAGGCCGACATATACGGACTCAACTCAGCCCGACGGAAGCGAACGTGGCTTTATGCGTTGAGAAACTGGGCGGTGGCGGGATGGGTGTGGTCTACAAGGCTGAGGACAGAAAGCTTGGACTTTCGTGGCGCTGAAGGTTCTGCCCGAAGATGTGGCCCAAGACCCGCAGGTGCTCGAACGCTTTCGCCGTAAAGCCAAAGCCGGCTCGGGATTGAACCACCCAGCATCTGCACTCTCCGAACAAGCGTTCAGGATTTCAGCCTATAATGAGGCCACAACATGGGGTAAGCTCGGGGAGCAAACTCGGGCCGTATGAGATTCAGGCGCCGCTAGGCGCAGGCGGCATGGGTGAAGTGTACCGTGCCCGAGACACCCGCCTTGATCGCACGGTCGCTATCAAGGTACTCAACTCCACTGTTGTGTCGTCCCCCGAGCTAAAGCAGCGCTTCGAACGCGAAGCGCGCATCATCTCCCGGCTAAATCATCCGCACATTTGCACCCTGTACGATGTCGGCCATCAGGACGGCACCGATTTTCTGGTGATGGAATATTTGGAGGGCGAGTCACTAGTGCAACGCTTAACGAAAGGCGCACTTGCCGTTCCCGACCTTCTGAAAATAGGCATCGACATACTTGACGGCTTGGAGCAGGCGCATCGTGCCGGAGTCGTGCACCGCGATTTAAAACCTGGGAACGTGATGTTGACGAACGCAGGTGCGAAGCTGCTGGATTTTGGCTTGGCCAAGCCCGCGATGGCGGGCACATCAGCGAGCGCCGCATCTGCTCCTGTGTTTTCAGCGGCTATGACGCTGTCTTCGCCCACGCAATCGCCGCTGACGACCTCAGGAGCGTTGGTAGGGACCGTGCAGTACATGGCACCCGAGCAGTGTCAGGGCAAGGAGGCGGATGCGCGCAGCGATATCTTTGCCTTTGGCTCGATGTTGTATGAGATGGCGACCGGCAAGCGCCCCTTCCTCGGCAAGACGCAGATTAAGGTAGTTTCCGCGATTCTGGAAGATGATCCTCTGCCCGCTTCTCAGCTTCGTCCTGGCCTGCCGCCTGCGCTGGATTACGTTATCGGGACATGTTTGCAGAAAATTCCTGACGACCGTTACCACTCGGCGCACGACATAGCGCTCCAGCTGAAATGGATTTCGGAGATACCGAAGCAGCGCCCGGCACAAAAGCAAAGCACCTCGAAGTTGTGGATTGCAGCTGCTTTGTTCATAGGCATGGTGGTAGGCGGACTGGCTCTCTATTTCCTGTCCGCAAAGCCGCCGGCTCAACCGGTCGCACTCTCGATCCTGCCCCCGCCCGGAGTCACGGTCAATTTCAGCGGCCTATATGGCCCGCCGGCGATTTCTCCGGATGGCGCACACATCGCGGTTGTCGCCTCTGACGGCAGCGGTACTCGCATGTTGTCCCTGCGTTCGCTTGACCGCACGACTCTCACGCCCCTGCCAGGAACCGAGGGAGCCTCGTATCCGTTCTGGTCACCAGACGGTAAGCAGATAGGATTCTTCACCAGCAACTTCTTGAAAGTCGTTGATGTGGCCGGAAGATCGGCGATCGACTTGTCCCCTGTAGCGGAAGGGCGTGGCGGCACATGGAATAATCGCGGCGAGATTGTCTTCGGAAGCCGCACCACTGGTCTATTTCGGGTACCGGCGTCTGGAGGTACGGCCGCCCCGCTCACGAATCTTACGGACAGAGAGAAACAAAGGTTTTTTGCGGCCAACCACCGCTTTCCCGTCTTCTTGCCCGACAACGAGCACATTGCTTATGTTGTTCAGTCGCCACCGTCCGCCCAGGTGCAACTGATCTCGCTTCACGATCCCCGGCCCGTGGTGTTGCCGGGAATTATCTCCAATGTGGCATTCACCCAAGGCCGCATCTTCCATGTCCGCGCTGACGGCACGTTGCTGGCGCAGGGCTTCGATTTTAAGCGGCTCTCTCTCGAGCCGAACATCGAAGTGGTAGCCAAACCGGTCGGCTACGACGGCCAGTTCAACTACGCAGCCTTCAGCGTGTCACCCCAGGGCGCGATCGCGTACGAGGAGGGGACCGGATCCACGAGCAACGAGCTAGTGCGATTCGACCGCATGGGAAATGAGGTGGGGAAACTCCCGGCGTTGAACTCTTATTCGGCCGCTGCAGGCCTGCGCATTTCTCCCCAGGGTGACCAACTGCTCTACATCGGAACACAAGGCACGCGCACCGACACTTGGGTAGCGCAGTTGAGCCGCGCCACCCGCACCCGTATCAGTCTGGAGAGCCAGGGCGGCGCGTTCGGCACCTGGTCGCCGGATGGCCGCCGTGTGGCATACCAGAACGGTGTAGGAGGGGATTCAATTATCGTCCGCACTAGCGACGGGCTGGGTAGCGAACAGGTGGTCGCGAAAATGCAAGGCACTGTCTCGCCTAGAGGCTGGTCGGCGGACGGCAACTACATTGTCTTCGAATATTGGGCGACGGATTCGCACGGCCCCGGAGAGATCTGGGTCGCGCCTCTCAAACGGGGCGACGCGCCGCACGCGTTGGTACGGAACATCAGTTCGTTTGGTACGGATCTTTCGCCCGACAGTAAATGGTTGGCATATACGTCGGAGGAATCGGGCCGCCTCGAGGTCTATGTGATTCCCTTCAGTCCTGTTGCGTCGCCTGCGAATGCGCTGGCTGCCGGTCGATGGCAGATCAGCATCGAAGGTGGGAGTCAGCCGCGATGGAGCCCCAGCGGGAAGGAGTTGTTCTTTCCCAACCCATCGGGCACAACACTGTACGTAACAAACATTACAGCTGAAGGGGGAAAATTCGAATCAAGCAATCCGCGCAGGCTGTTCGACCTTCCGCTTCATCCCTCATGGGCCTTCTATGACATTGGCTGCGATGGCAACATTTATATGTTTCGTTACGTAGGACGGCAAGGCTTCGCGCTGACCATGCTGCTCAACTGGCGACCGTCAGGACAATAATACGTTGGGACAACAAATTGCTTATCTGGTTGCGGTCAGCTTCGGGCTGCGCATCTCCGAGCTGCTAGGCCTGAAGTGGCAGGATGTCGATTAGCTCGCCAAGACCATCCGTATCGAGCGCGGAGTGGCTAAGCAGATCGTCGATGATGTGAAATCGTCCCACTCCGCGAAGACGATGGCCATTCCCGATGAGTTGCTCGAATTATTGAAGCTGTGGCGCAGGTGACTCAGTAGTCCGGTGAGCAGCATTGGATGTTTGCTTCTCTGGCAAAGCTGGGACGTCAGCCGCTGAGCTATACTTACGTGTGGGGAACGCTTTACGACAGTCACCCATTCCACCGCTCCCTAGGGGACACCTGGTACTTGTCTAAAGTAGCCGGCGGACAAGATCAGCAAGACTCCAGACCAGTTGACCACGACCCTGGTGGAAGAAGATCCCAATTTGAGCAATTAAGGAATAGGCAATAGCCATCTGAGCGAGGGCGAATCCCGCAACGGCGAACTGACTCACACTGAAGATTCCGATTCCAAATTGGGAGATGGTCACCACGCCACAGGCGAACTGGCCTATGGCGATAACTCCCTTGGCAGGCACTGGTCGACGATTGGGACGATACTTGAACGATACGTGCAGGATGGGCAGTCCGAGTAGCGTGGCCTCGGACTTGTATTCAAACCCCCATCCATCCCACTTATCCTTGCCGGGATACGGAGCACCGCAGGTGGGACAGAAGACCGCCTGCTCCGAAATATTGTGCTGGCATTCTCTGCACGGTTTCATTTCGCCTCTCTTCTAAGTGCATCCTATCGGCGCAGGACAAGAATCGCCACCGGCCTCGTTGATCGTGACATTGAGTGAACTGGCCTGGTTACAGTTACTTCCGGATTACCCATCATCCCACCGGGAGAATAAGTTTCAATTCCAGCTGATATCAACGGACACGGACTGTGCTCCTGTAATACAGAGCGAAGCGTGAGATTTTCGCTGATGTGGATTGGCTCGCCAAATCTCTGCGAAGACGATGGCGTGCTCAGGAGAAGGTGGTCCGGAGGGCACTGGCGAAGACCATGTGATTTGCTGTGATTTGTTTCCCGCTAACTGATTGGAAATCTGGGGTGGGAGATGGGAATCGAATCCGCCCCGAAACGTCAACTCAACAACATACAGAGCAACGGACGGCAGTTTTAGGCAGCTTAGGACATGCAAGGCAGCGTTAACGGCAGGTGAATGGCAGGTGAATGAAGCCCCCCACACAATCTCATACCTTCCGGTCATTCCAGCATCCGGATCACGGAGAGATACCTGTCACGATTAGAGGATGCGGAGTTGCAGGCAAAGATCGATGCGGTGTGGGGTGATTAAATGCGAGCCGGAGCCGCCTGTCTCACCCGACACGAAACCCGCTGCACTTCGCCTGGTTTGACGGGGCGTGCTGAGTGCGAGTGTAAGAAGAGCTTTTTTCATTGGAGTCTCCTCGCAGACTCGATTCAGAATGCCTTAGAGCCTGTAACAAAATCCCTACGGCAACAGAAAAGCCGCCTCGTGAAAGGCGGTTTCGGAGTCGAGTCCCTCCGAGAGTGGTGATGGTGGGCACGGATGGCACACCGATATGTTAGTACTTAGCGACACTGAGAGTGTTCTGACTGATGTTGATGGAGTCACCTTTCACGAGACCGGCGCCGCCGCCGCACAACTCAAATGTGTTCGACGTTTCTGCCCTCAGCACGCCGTCGCTGGGTAGAACAACCCACTGAAATGTGACGGTCAATAAGTGGCCGAGAGGATTTGTGGCGATGTCGTCCAGATCGGAAGGCCCGTAGACTGCGATTTGGCACCCCGTACCGTTCACATCGAGCCCAGCAAAATATGCGTCGGCTGTATTTGCGAAGTATCTGGCGCTCCAAATCACAACGACCGGCTCCACAGTGGCGGGTTCGTCGATGCTGACTGTCTCGCCCCAATTCGCACAACCGTTTCCCCCGGGACACGTGTTCTTGAAAATGTGTGCTTGGTCGGTGCGAAACACCTGTTGTGCAAAAGCCGATCCCGACTCAACCACGGTGAGGCAGGCCAGAATCGCTGCGAATAAGAGGCTCTTGGTAATTTTCGAAGTTGCTTTCATGAGATTCTCCTTTACTTTGAGGGTTTTCATTTGGTTTTCCATTAATTGTTTTTCGTGTTGGGTCACTTTCCCAGAAAAGACGGGCTCTGCCCGGCTGGGCAAGCCACACGAGGTGGGGAATGATGCGGCGACCTTAGCGGCTGTGTGCGCTGACGCCACCAGCACCAGCTTTCATCTTGCTTTCTTGGTTTTCATGGCTGCTCTCCTTTCGCTCATGAGTGGTTGCAATCAGCAAACCAAAGCGGGGTTGGGCTACGATGAGGTTCCCGAGAAATGAAAGTCCTTGCAAGCACGGGAAAAGCGGCAATGAGGAATTGGGCTGAGGTTCGTCCGCTTCGATGTGACTATATCCGAAAGGGTAGGGCGCAACCGAACGGTTAGTGAATCAGTGATGAGGCAAAGGGACGGCGCGGTCGCTGCCGCGCCTTGACGAAACTCGGCTACACATTCACCCGTTTGTGGGATGGTGGGCGTCCTGTCTCCCTGGGCCCGTCCCAGCTCCCCCGACACACCACCCGAATCCCCCGCCCATTTGCCTAGAGGGAAGCGCCTGGTGCGCGATGCGCCAGTGGGTCTGACTGTGGATTTATAGCGTGCTTAGAGTTGCTGCTTGACATGCCAGTTCAGCAATGACAGAATCTGTGCCACTTTCCACCTTGCCCCGTCTTGAATCCATTCGCCTTGGGGGACGGCATGCAGCCCGTTGTAACAGGGACCGCTTCTGTTTCTCCTCCCATCAGCCCGGTTGAAACCTCCAAGAGTTCTCCGCTTCTGTTTTTGAAGTCAAAAAGGAGATTCCTGATAAAGGGTAAGGCCAAAAACTTCCGCAGTTTCGACCGAAGGCTGGGTGAAACGACCGAGTTTCTAGTCTCGCCTAACTCTTGTTACGGAGAAAATATGAAAATGAAAAGCCTCGCTCTTAACTTCGCTTTCGCACTTCTTGCGTGCTTATCCATGCTCGCGCAAGACGCGACAACCGCGACAACCTATACATTTCAAACGGTCGACTATCCCGGGGATATTTGGACCCAGTTGCTCGGTGTCAACAACAATGATGTCATTGCCGGCTATCACGGAATCGACCAAAATTCCTTCACTCCCAGAAGAGGTTTCACTCTTGTTCTGCCCAACCATTTCACGGATGAGATGTTTCCGAATTCAACGCAAACCGTGGTTACCGCGATAAATGACCAGAAGCCGCCGAAGACTGTTGGGTTCTACATCGCTGAGTGCGACGATTCAACTTGCATCCACGGCTTCGAGTATGCTCGTGGCCACTACACTACGGTCGATTTTCCTGGTCTTTCCGGTCGACCATTTAACCAACTACTCGGACAGAACAATCAGAGACAATCAGTCGGTTATTACAGCACCAACCAATTTGGCAACGCGCCGGATCACGCTTACATTTATGATGAGTGTGGGAACGTGGCGTGCACTGCCCCTGGTGTCTTTGAATTATTGGTAATTCCTGACTCGAAGGGAGGCGCGCAACCAACCGGCATCAACGATGCAGGAAACGTCTGTGGATTCTATATCGATAGCCATCAGGCGATGCATGGCTTCTTGCTGATCAGCGGAACCCTGGAAGCCCTTAATTTTCCAGAACCCTCCACCACCGCAACCGCAGCCTTCGGCCTGAACAATGTAGGGCAAGTGGTAGGGATGTACAAGAATTCCACGGGCAGCCATGGCTTCGTGTATACGGTAAGCAGCAAAACTTGGCAGACGATCAACGACCCGGACGGCCTGCAGTCCACGGTTGTGAACGGTATTAACGACAAGGGCGTATTGGTCGGCTTTTATGGCGTTTTTCCACACAGCTCAGGTTTCGTTGCCACTCCTTAGGTCGTCCGTCATGGTGACCGATCGTGGGATTCTGCATTAAAACGGGCGGAGCGTGTCTTTCTGCGGGAGCTGCCCCTCACGGGATTCGGGTCGTCATTGTGCTTTCTTAATAGAAGCGTAACCTGCCACGGTGGGATGAATCTTCGCTCTCGGACTTGCAGGCGAGGCCGATCCGTTTTTGAAGGTTTCATAAAGGTCGTGGCGATAACCGCTTCAGAGCGGATGGCCCCCTAGTTTCAGTCTAATCCCGATGCAGACAAGATCCGCGAGAGGCTTCAACCAATAAAGGGATCGACAACGTGCACACCTGCCTTCGCGAAATCGATGCGGTTTCGCGTAGCGACGGTCAAACCGTGGACAATTGCGGTCGTTGCGATGAGGCTGTCCTTGATCGGCATGGTTTTTCCTGTTTTTCGAAGTCGCGCCAGCAGCTCCGCCCATTTCAGGCCGGTGTCCGCATCCCAGGGAAGACAGTGGAGACGCCCGGCCCCCGCATCGAACCAGCGTTCCAGCGCCGTCCGCTTCTTTCCCTTGGGAAGGATGAGAATTCCAAAACGCAATTCCCCGAGAATCACGGGATCAACGGCGATCTCCGGCTCATGTGTGCGAAGCCACTCCACGACCCGTGGATCCGGCGATTTCTTCGTCGGCTCGCTCAAAACGTTGGCGTCAACCAGATAGTTCACAGGGTATCGGTCGATTCAGATTCGATAGGAAGAAAAAAATCCTTGTGGGGACAAGCGAGCAGCCAGTCTATGGCGCCCTCGTTTCGCGGAGCAGCGCGCCGAACGAGACGATAGTCTCCACGATCAAGACGCTCGACGTCGAACTCCTGCCCGGGCTCGATCCGGTCCATTTGCCTCAATTCTGCTGGCAAAACAATCTGGCCTTTGGAAGAGATGCTAGTTTTCATGAAAGTAAGATATCGTCTTACCTATCTCAGTGTCAAATGCTGATGCCCCTATACATCGCGGCATGCCACTCGATTTCCCGCAAGCCTTCATACTGAAGAATCTCGCCGGATCGAAAACACCGCTCAGTGGTTCCGAGAATAGCACCCGGATGCCTGTTAACTTCGCAACCCCAGGCGCGGCCACTAAATGATGGCGATTGTTCCGATGGAGGCAGCACTTCGCCACGCGACATCGATTGGCGCGGTCCAACCAAGCAACCCCCTAGGCAGGGGTGAGAACACTCCGGGACGTGATGGCTTTCCGCAAAGACTGGCGTGTCTATCAGTCCCGTCTGCTTGAGCACATTGACCGCTATCTCGATATTAGAACATCATCAGGCGCAAGCCGCAGCGTTTCCTGATTGTTTTCCGGACAGAAATCTGGGGTGGGAGAGCGTGGAAGGTGGCCGGCCTTATGGCGTGCTTCCAACCTTGGCCCTGTTGGGCCGCAAATGGTGTGATGTCGATTGGCTCGCCAAAACCATCCGTATCGAGCGCGGAGTGGTTAAGCAGATCGTGGATGACGTGAAATCGGACACTTCGCGCAAGACGATGAGCATCGCCGGACGAACTGATTGGAGGTGCTCCGGTTGCGGCGGCAGGCAACACAATTCTCTGGCGAGCGGGATTGGATGTTTGCTTCGCCGTGGGAAGTTGGACGCCAACCTCTGAGCTATTCCTGCGTCTGGGAAACATTGGATGCTGCATCACAACGAGCGGGCATTGATCACATTAGCGCGCATGTGTTTAGGCACACCTATAGAACCTGGCTTGATTCGCTGGGCAGTCCGATTGGCGTGCAACAACGGTTGATGCGACATTCCGACGTCCGAACCACAATGAATGTTTATGGATTCTTTGCCTGCCGATGAACGCGAGGCCCACGAAAAGCTGGTGCGATTGGCGTTAACTGCACGCAAACTGCACGCAAAGCAGTCTAACTGATTGAAAAGCTGGGGTGGGAGATGGGAATCGAACCCCCCTCGAAACGTAACTTCAAGTACTTAGAGCGCACGAGCAGCACTCTTAAGCATTCTTAAGTCCTCTAGATCCAAGGCGCGGGTAACGCCGGGTAACACGAGGTCCGTTTTGAAAAAACGGGTGTCTGGCCGGAAGCCCGACCGTTTCATTGACCTGGTCTTACAGGATAATACTTGGCTCCACGAGTCTTACCCTC
>Ga0187778_10000402_pt1 | contig 30837 bp, 30 predicted proteins | sample 1015_Q2_SP5_20_M_FD_132418 | JGI IMG/M metagenome (GOLD analysis project Ga0187778, IMG submission 132418) | Tropical peat soil microbial communities from peatlands in Department of Meta, Colombia - 1015_Q2_SP5_20_MG | ecosystem: Environmental > Terrestrial > Soil > Wetlands > Peat | place... | reverse complement strand
GTCAAACTGCGGCAACCCTTGGTCAGCCGTGCCCCAGCACCGGGTGCGGGACGTACGGCTCCTCGAGCCGGGCGATCTCGTCGGGCTCGAGCGCGAGCTGCTCGGCCGCCAGGGCGTCCTCGAGGTGCGACACCTTGGTGGCCCCCACGATGGGGGCTGTGACGGCCGGCTTGTGGAGGAGCCAGGCCAGGGCGACCTGGGCCGGCGCCACCCCGCGGGCGGCGGCGACCTCGGCGGTGCGCTCGACGACGTCGAAGTCCGACGGCTGGTCGTAGAGGTAGTCGGCGAAGGGATCGGTCGCCGCCCGCGTGGTGCGCCGCTCGCCGACGCGGGTGCGGTTTCCGGCGAGCATGCCGCGGGCCAGGGGCGACCACGGGATCACCCCGACGCCCTGGTCGACGCACTGGGGAAGCATCTCCCGCTCCTCCTCGCGGTAGACGAGGTTGTAGTGGCACTGCATGGCGACGAAGCGGGCCCAGCCGTTGCACCCGGCGGTGTGCTGGGCCTTGGCGAACTGCCAGGCGAACATCGAGCTGGCGCCGATGTAGCGGGCCTTGCCCGCCCGGACCACGTCCTCCAGGGCGCCCATCGTCTCCTCGATCGGCGTGCGGTAGTCCCAGCGGTGGATCTGGTACAGGTCGACGTAGTCCATCTGGAGCCGGCGCAGTGAGGCGTCGACGGCGGAGAGGACGTGCTTGCGCGACAGGCCGCCGCCGTTCTCGCCCGGCGTCATGGGCATGAACACCTTGGTGGCCACCACCGCCTCGTCCCGGCTCAGGTACTTGGCCAGGAGCCGGCCGGTGGCGACCTCGCTGGCGCCGCCGGAATAGGTGTCGGCGGTGTCGAAGAAGGTGATCCCGCCCTCGACCGCCGCCCGGACGATGGGCTCGGCTGCTGCCTCGTCGAGGACCCAGGCGCGGTCGCTCTCGTTGCCGTAGCTCATCATGCCGAGACACACCCGCGACACCCGCAGACCGGTCCGGCCCAGATTGACGTAGTCCACGGGTCTCCCTTCCGGCCGACGTCGGACGCAGGCCACGCACCGCTCGTTGGCACGGTATCCCGCGGCTCGGGCCCAGGTGCCGGGGGGGGCGGGCCGGGCCCGGATTCAAGCCCCCGGCGCGCCCGGTCGATGATCGAACCATGTCTGGCGCCCCCGGCGGATCCCCGGACGCCCTGGTCACGGCGGACGACAGGTCGCTCGCGGCCCTGCTCGCGGGGCTGCCGGACGCGGTCGTCGTGCTCGATCCCGACGGCGCGGTCTGCTGGGCCAACCCCGCCGCCGAGCGCGTCTTCGGCGTCCCCTTCGAGCCCGGCGTCACCGCGGTGTCCGCCATCGACGTGGTGCACCCCGGGGACCTCGAGCTCGTGCTCCGGTCGATGACCAGCGTCCAGGGCAAGGCGGTCGGCGCGCCGATCGAGGTTCGGGTCCGGTCCCGTCACGACGGGTGGCGGCTCGTCGAGCTCGTCGGGACCCCGGTGGGCTGGCCGGTGGCCGGCTGCGTCCTGCTGAGCATCCGCGACGTCACCGAACGGCGCCGCTTCGAGGTCGCCCGGGACGAGGTGGCGCGGTTCCGCTCACTGGTCCACAACGCCGCCGCCGTGACCATGCTCCTGTCCCCCGACGGCCGGGTCGAGTCCGTGTCCGGCGCGCTGACCCGGGCGCTCGGCCACGACCCCGAGCTGGTCGAGGGGCGGCCGCTCGCCGACATGGTGGTCCGCGCCGACCGCGGCCGGGTGGCGACAGCCCTGGCCCGAGCGGCAGAGGGGGCGTCGGCGACGGCGCCCGTCACGGTGGGCGTGGCCATGCGGCGGCATTCGAGCACCGAGTCGATCCCCTTCGAGCTCAGCATCGTCAACCTGCTCGACGACCCCATCGTGAGCGGCTTCGTGGTCTCCGCCCACGACGTCAGCGCCCGGGTCGCCGTGGAGAGCGAGCTGCACACCACGCTGTCGCTGCTCACCGCCACTCTGGACTCCACCGCCGACGGCATCCTGGTCGTGGACGACGAAGGTCGGATCACGAGCTTCAACCGGCGTTTCGCACAGATGTGGCGCATCCCCGAGTCGATCCTCCGGGCACGCGACGACGCTGCGGCCGTCGCCTTCGTCCTCGAACAGCTCGAGCGACCCGACGCCTTCGTCGCCAAGCTCGAAGAGCTCCACGCGCAGCCCGAGTCCGAGAGCGCCGACATCCTCGAGTTCAAGGACGGTCGCGTCTTCGAGCGCCACTCCAAGCCCCAACGCGTCGGCGGCAAGGTCGTCGGGCGTGTCTGGAGCTTCAGCGACATCACGGAGCGCAAGCGGCTCGAAGCCGAGCTCTCGCACCAGGCGTTCCACGACGCACTGACCGGGCTGGCCAACAAGGCGCTGTTCCAGGACCGGCTCGGCCACGCCGTCGCCCGCCTCGGGCGCACGGGCCGCGGGGTGGGGGTGCTGTTCCTCGACCTCGACAATTTCAAGACGGTCAACGACAGCCTCGGACACGCGGCAGGAGACCGCCTCCTGCAGGCCGTCGGCGAGCGGCTGGTCGGATGCCTGCGTGACGCGGACACCGCGGCGCGTCTGGGCGGGGACGAGTTCGCGGTGCTCGTCGAGGACATCGACGGCGTCGAGGACGCCGAGGCCCTCGCCGAGCGCGTCGTCGAGGCCTTCCGCCACCCGGTCGCCCTCGGCGGGACGGAGCTGTCGGCCACGGCCAGCATCGGCATCGCCTTCGACGGTCCCGGTGCCGACGCCGACCAGCTCCTGCGCAGCGCGGACCTGGCCATGTACCGCGCCAAGGAGGTGGGCAAGGACCGCTGCGAGCGCTTCCAGGCGGAGATGCACGCCACCGCCCTGGCACGGCTCGAGGCCGAGGGCGACCTGCACCGGGCCATCGCCGAGGACGAGATCGTGGTGCACTACCAGCCCATAGTGGACCTGGTCCGTGACGCCGTCGTCGGGTTCGAGGCCCTGGCGCGCTGGCGCCACCCGAGGCGCGGCCTGGTGGCGCCCGGCGCGTTCGTGCCCCTGGCCGAGGAGATCGGTCTCATCGACCGGATCGACCGCAACGTGCTGGCCCAGGCCTGCCGGCAGCTGCGCGCCTGGCAGGACCGCCACCCCCGGGCACGCCCCCTCATGGTCAGCGCCAACCTCTCGGCGCGCTCGCTCGTGCGCCCGGATCTCGTCGACGACGTCCGCCAGGCACTGGAGGACGCGGACCTCGACGCCGAGCACCTCGTGCTCGAGATCACCGAGAGCGCAATGACCCGCGACCTCGACGCGGCGGTGCGCAACCTGCGCGCCCTGAAGGCGGGCGGCGTGCGGATCGCCCTCGACGACTTCGGCACCGGCTACGCGCCGCTGACCCACCTCGGGCGCCTGCCCATCGACATCGTGAAGATCGACCGTTCCTTCGTCGTCGACGACGCCGCCCGGCGTGGCGAGCCCCACGCCGGGGACCTCGCCGCCGCCATCGTGCAGCTCGCGTGCACACTGGGCCACACCCCCATCGCCGAGGGGGTCGAGTACGCCTCGCAAGCCCGACGCCTGGTCGGGCTGGGCTGCCGCCTGGCCCAGGGCTACCACCTGGGCCGCCCCCAGGACCCGGCGGCGATCGCCCGGCTGCTCGCCGCCGGCGACGACCCCCGGTCGGCCGGCCCGCTCGCCGCGCTGGCCTGAGCGACCGGCGCCCTCGGCGTCCCCGACGACAAGGGGGCGTCACCCTGGCACACTCCCGGCGTGGACCCGGTCGCCGTGGACCCGATCGCCGTGGACCCGGTCGCCGTGGACGTGGTCGCCGTCGACTGGTCCGGGCGTCGCCGGGGGTCACAGCGCCACATCTGGACCGCCCACGTGCACCGCGGCCGGGTCATCGGGCTCACCTCCGGACGCGACCGCGCCGAGACGGCCGATCACCTCATCGACGTGGCATCGCGCTCGGAGCGCCTCGTGGTGGGGCTCGACTTCGCCTTCTCGCTGCCAGCCTGGTTCCTCGAGGCGCAGCACCTGGCCGGAGCAGGCGAGCTGTGGCGGGTCGCCCAGGCCGAGGGTGAGCGTTGGCTGGCCGAATGCGCGCCACCCTTCTGGGGACGACCCGGCCGGCCCCGGCCGCCGGGCGTCGAGCTCCTGCGCCGCACCGAGCGGGCCATGGGCCGGATCGGGGGCCACGGCCCCACCTCGGCGTTCCAGATCGGCGGCGCCGGATCGGTGGGCACCGGGTCGATCCGGGGGATGCCGGTGCTCCGGCGCCTGCGCGGCGCCGGGTTCCACGTCTGGCCGTTCGACGGGCCCGGATGGCCCCGGGTCATCGAGATCTACCCGCGCCGGCTGACCGGCCCGGTGGTCAAGCGCGACCCCGGCGCCCGGGCCGCGGCGCTGGCCCACTGGGCGCTGGCGCCCGATGTCGAACGGGTGGCCGCCGCGGGCGAGGATGCGTTCGACGCGCTGGTCTCCGCGCTCGTCATGGCGCGCCACGCCGAGGAGATCGGCGCCCTGGCGCCGGCATCCGACGCGGTGACCCTGCTCGAGGGATGGATCTGGGCGCCGGTCAGTGCCGGGGGCCGTCCATGACGATCACGGGGGCTTCCGTCAGGACGAAGGCGAGGTGCTCGACGTCGAGGAAGTTCTGGAGGTCCGCCCACACGGTGGCGAAGTCCTCCTCGGCGACGTGGGCGCGGTACTCGTCCATCGACGCGAACCACTGCTCGGTCACACCGTCGTAGTCACCGGCGCCCGCGGCGCCGCCACCTCCGTCGGGCGCGGAAGGCGCGGGGTAGTCGTCGAGCGGCCGGTGGTGTTGCTCGTAGCGAAGCACGTGGCTGCCGCTCTTGGTGCCGAGGACCAGGGGGCCGTGCACGTCGCGCCAGTAGGCGTGGAATTGTGCCGGCGACATCCCGGGCTTCCGGCGAAGGATGCAGGTCAGCTTGATCATGCGACCCAGGATCCCACGACCCCCGGCCGGGTTTGCGCACGTCACCAGGGCCATGTGGCGCGTGGGGACCACCATGCCAAGATGAGCCTCCCGCCAACCCGGCCCCCATTCGTCTCGCCCCCACACCGACCACCACGCCAACGCCATGACCATCGTCGACGAGCCCATCTCGCGCACCGTGCGCCTCCGGCGCCAGCGCCGGCACCGGACCCGTCGGCGGATGGCCCTCCTCGCCGTGGCGCTCGTGCTGGCGGTCGTGCTGGCGGTCGCCGTGCGTTCACTGGGGCACTCGGCGGCGAGGTCCCCCCGCCCTGGCGCCGCCGCCCGCGCCGCGACGTCGACGACGGCGCCCGCGACGACGGCCGCCGCGGCCGCGCTCCTGGTGCGGGCCGTGGAGAGCGGCGTCGGCGCGGGTTCCATCGACCCGGACACCGGGCGCACGCTCATCGCCGACACGGGACAGGCCCTCGCCCCCTCCCCGCCGGTGCCGGCGGGCGGCGCGGCCGACGCCGTCGCCGCGCTGGCGAACGCCATCACCGCCGGCGTCCGCCAGGGTTCCATCTCGCACGACACGGCCCTGCTCCTCCAGGCCCGCGTGGCCGAGCTCGCCGCCGCGCTCGGGGTCGCCCCGCCGCAAGGCGCCGCGCCCGACGGCGGCACGCCCGGTTAGACGGCGGCTCCTTTAGGCCGGCAGCTCCTCGCAGACCGCCCGCCGGGTCGAGAGCTGCCCGTCCCGCACGAGCGAGAGGGTGATGCTCCGGCCGATGTCGGCCTCGGTGAGCAGTCGCTGGATGTCCCGCACCCCCTCTACCGGCCGGCCCTCGAGCGCGACGACCACGTCGCCCACCTGGACGCCGGCCCGCTGGGCGGGGCCGCCGGTCATGACCGACAGCACCTCGACGCCGCGGGCGTAGCCCGCCGCGGCGGCCACCCTCGGGGCCAGCGGGCGGGTGCCCCCGCCGATGCCGAGGTAGGGCCGGCGCACCGGCCGGCCTCCGGCCAGGGCGCCGATGACCGCGCGCGTCGTGGCGTTGACCGGCACCGCCATGCCGAGGCCCTGGCCGATGCCGGGTCCCACCACGGCGGTGTTGATCCCCACGACGTGGCCGTCGGCGACGGCCAGGGCGCCGCCCGAGTTGCCGGGATGCAGCGCGGCGTCGGTCTGGATCACGTCGTCCACCAACCGGCTCGAACGGCCGGAGGAGGCCATGAGCGACCGGCCCAAGGCGCTGACCACGCCCGCGCTCACCGACCCGGCGAACCCGAACGGGTTGCCGATGGCCACGACCAGCTGCCCGACCCGCAGCCTGTCGGCGTCGCCCAGGGGCGCCGGCCGGTAGCCGCTGCCCGTGGCGCGCACGACGGCGAGATCCGACAGGCGGTCCGCGCCCACGAGCTCGAAGCGGGCCTCCTCGCCGTCCGAGAACACGGCCGTGCCCGACGTCCCGTTCTGCACCACGTGGGCGGAGGTGAGCATGAGGCCGTCCCCCGAGATGACGACGGCCGATCCCGACCCCAGCGGCCGCCGTTGCGCACCGCCGCCCTCGACCCGCAGGCTGGCGACCGAGGGGGCGAGACGCTCGGCCACGTCCACGACGACGCGTGAGTAGGCGTCGAGCGCGGCGCCCTCGTCGACGGGCGCGCCCGCTGCGGGCTGCTCCACGCCGTCCGACGGCGCCCCGGGCGCCGCGCCCGGGGCCTCGAGCACCGACACCGGCATCAGACCGACCCCTCGTGCGCGGTCCCGTTCCCCTCGAGGTCGACGGCCACGGTGCGCTCGTCCGCGCCGCGGACGACGGCGACGGTGACGGGGGTGCCCGCGGGGGCGTCGGCCAGGGCCGAGGCCAGGTCGTCCACCGAGGACACCGCCGTGTCGGCGACGGCCACGATCAGGTCCCCGCGTCCGATCCCGGCACGCGCCGCGGGCCCGCCCTCCTCGACCCCGAGGACGAGCACGCCGTCGCGCTCCGCCAGCCCGACCGAGCGCCGGAGCCTCCGGGCGACGTGCCGGGGCGCGACGGCCACACCGAGGCGCCGACGCGTCGGCGACTCCCCCCGTCCCAGGGCGTCGACCCGTGCCCGCAGCCCTTCGTCGGCCGCCACCGCCAGGTAGGCGCCGTCGCCCACGCGGTGGGTGTCGATCCCGAGGAGGCGGCCCGCGGCGTCCACCACGGGGCCGCCCGAGGCTCCTCGCGCCAGCGGCGCGGTGTGCTCGATGGCGCCCTCCACCAGCCGGCCGCCCGGCCCCCGGAAGGTCACGCCTGTGGCGGAGACGAACCCCACGCTGGCGCGCGCGCCACCGGCGCGGTTGTGCGCCAGGGCCACCACGGCGCTGCCCACCCGGGGGGCGGGCGCGCCCCACGGCACGGCCGGGGCGCCCGCCGTCTCCACCGAGAGCACCGCCAGGTCCCCCTCGACGTCCACCCCGAGGGGCGTGGCCTCGGCCCGGCGCCCGTCCGGGAAGGTGACGGTCACCTCCCCGCCGCGCAGGTTGTGGGCGTTGGTGAGCACCCGGCCCTCGCCGACCACCACCCCGCTGCCTCCTCGGCCCACGCCGACCACCGACGGTCCCACCCCGTCGGCCAGCCCGGCGATCGCATCCGACAGTTCCTCGAGCACCTTCGTCATCTGGAATCCCACCCTGACTCCCCGCTCGGCGGGGAAGTGACTTGCAACTTGCAAGTTAGGATACACCCCATGGGGGAAGGTCATGCCGCGGCCCCGGGACGGCCCGGGGCGACCCGGCGACCTGCGAGGATGGAGCCGATGACGTCGGGGCTCGACGCGGCGATGGCCAGGGTCGGCGACCGCTGGACGCTGCTCGTGGTGGAGGCCCTCTTGGACGGGCCGCGCCGCTTCTCCGACCTGGAGGAGGCCATCCCCGGGATCGCGCCGAACGTGCTGAGCGCCCGGCTGCGGCGCCTCGAACGCGACGGCCTGGTCGTGGCCGAGCCCTACTCCCAGCGCCCCCCGCGCCTGGAGTACCGCATCACCGACACGGGCCGAGAGCTCGCCGGCGCCCTGGCGCTCCTGGCCCGCTGGGGGGCCGGAGGGGGTGCCGAGGACGACATCGGTCCGCACCATCGCAGCTGTGGCACCCCGCTCGAAGCCCGGTGGTACTGCCCCACCTGCGACGTGGTGACCGAGCACACCGACGACGAGGGACACTGGCTCTGATGGGCGACCTGGCGCAGGACACCGCCGTCGTGGGGGCGGACGGGCGCTTCTCGGCCACGCTTTCTCCCGACTGGGAGATCTGGGGCCCCAACGGCGGCTATCTCGCCGCGGTGGCCCTCCGGGCGGCGGGCGCGCACAGCGGGCGGGCCCGCCCGGCCAGCGCGCAATGCCACTTCCTGGACGTGGCCTCCTTCGACCGCGTCGAGCTCACCGTGGAGACCTTGCGCCAAAGCTGGCGGGCGCAGTCGATGCGGGTGTCGATGGCCCAGGAAGGACGCCGCGTGCTCGAGGCGCCCGTGTGGGCAGTCGACGACGGCCTGGACGGCCTCGTCCACGAGCACGCGCCGGCGCCGGCCGTCCCCTCCCACGACGGGCTGGCCCCGATCGACGAGCTCTTCACCGACGGCGACCCCCGGCCGCGTTTCCCCTTCTTCGACAACCTCGAGGAGCGGCCGGTGCACTGGATCGCGGACTGGGAGCGCCGGCCGAAGGGCGAGCCCGTGCACCGGTGCTGGTACCGGTTCCGCCAGGCGGGCGAGGCCGACGCCTGGGTCGAGGCGGGCCGCCTCGCCGTGCTCGTCGACACCTTCCAATGGCCGGCGGCGGTGCGCGGGCACGCCGGGGGCACGGTCGCCCACAGGGCCCCCAGCCTCGACCTCGCCTGCCTCTTCCACCGCACGCAGCTGCCGCCCGGGTCCTGGTGCCTGGTCGAGGCCCGCTCGCCGATCGCCACCGGCGGGCTCGTCGGCGGCAGCGCGCAGGTGTGGGACGAGGCCGGCCGCCTGCTCGCCTCCGGAGGCCAGCAGATGCTGTGCCGACCGGCCCCGGGGTTCGCCTGAGCGGCGCGCCGGGGCCGCGTCAGGCCAGGACGCGCTCGACGAACCGGCGCAGCATCCGCCGGCCGGCCGCCTCCACCTCTGTCAGCGCGCCGGGGTCGAGCGTGGCGCCCGGGGGGAGCCCCGGAGCCCACCGGGCGGCCACGTCGTGGTCGACCTCGAGGTGGAACTGCAGCCCGTAGACGCGCTCGCCGAAGGCGAAGGCCTGGTTCTGGCAGCGGTCGCTCCAGGCCAGCCGGCGGGCGCCCTTGGGGAGCGCGAACGTGTCGCGGTGCCAGTGGACCGTCGCCAGGACCGGGCCCTCGGGGCCGAGGACGGGGTCGGCGAGCCCGTCCTCGGTGAGCACGACCGTGCCCGTCCCGAACTCGGGTGCCGGGCCGGTGGTGACGGCCGCCCCCAGCGCCAACGCCAGCTGCTGGGCGCCCAGGCACACGCCGAGCACCGGGAGCCCGCCGTCCACGGCCGCCGCCATCCACCGGCGCTCGTCGGCCAGCCAGTGGTGGCGGTCGTCGTCGTGCACCCCCATCGCGCCCCCCATGACCACGACGCCGCCGACGCCGTCGAGCGCGGGGAGGGTCTCGCCCAGGTCGAGGCGGGTGCAGGCCCAGGGCACGCCCGCCTCCGCCAGCGCCCGCGCCACCAGGCCCGGGCCGTCGTCGGGGGAGTGCTGGGCCAGCGCCCAGGGGCGGCGGCGCTCAGCCGCTGTCAACGGCCCGGAACAGCTCGGCGTAATGGCCCTCCGGCAGGCCCAGTGCCTGGGCCTGGGGGCCGAACCAGCCGCGCAGCAGCCCCTCGAGGTGCTCGCCGTCGCCGACCTGGCTCCGATGGCAGCGCAGGGCCCGCAGCTTCTGGTCGAAGGTGTCGGTGATCTCGACGGCCCGGTTCGACAGCGGGGAGGCCATCAGCCACAGCTCGGGCACGGCGAAGGGCTCATGGCCCTCGTCGAGCAGTTCCGGATGGGCGAAGGGGTTGCGGGCGTCGGGATAGACGGCGCAGACGGTGGCCTCGCCGGCGGCGAGGTGGTCGGGGTGGCTGGCCACGATGCGGTCCCAGTTGCGCTCGGGCGACGGGCACACCACCCGGTCCGGCCGGAACCGCCGGATCTCGCGGCTGATGTCGCGGCGCAGCTCCAGGCTCGGCACGACGCGCCCGTCGGGATATCCGAGGAAGCTCACGTCCTCGACACCGACCTCGGCCGCGGCGGCCCGCTGCTCCTCGCGCCGGAGCGCGGCCATCGCGGCCCGGGACATGGCGCGGTCCGATCCCCCGGCGTCCCCGTCGGTGACGATGCAGTACGCCACCGCCACGCCGGCCTTGGTGTAGGCGGCCACCGATCCTGCCGCGCCGAAGTCCACGTCGTCGGGGTGGGCGGTGACGACCAGGACGCGGCCCACCGCGTCGGGGGCGACGATGGTCGTCTCGGGGTCCACGGTGCCGAAGCCCCGCGCCCGGCGCGCGGCCGCCGACGCGTCGGTGCTCGACGGATGCGGCTCGGCGTCTGCCATCGCGGGCGCCCTGCGGCTCAGGCCGCGCCTTCGCCCGGCTGCCACCGGGAGAGGTCGGCGAGACGGGGGTCGTTCGAGAAGACCTCGACGATCGGCGTCTGCAGGCCCAGGCGCTTCTGGATCCGCTCGACCTCGAGGATCTGGTTCCACAGCACGAGGGTGGCCACCACGCCGGTGCCCCCCGCGCGGGCCGTGCGTCCCGAGCGGTGCAGGTAGGCCTTGTGGTCCTCGGGCGGGTCGTAGTGGACGACCACGTCGACGTCCTCGATGTCGAGGCCGCGGGCGGCGACGTCGGTGGCCACGAGCACGTGCAACCGGCCGGACGCGAACTGCTCGAGCGCCTTCTCGCGGTGCGCCTGGCGCAGGTCCCCGTGGATGGCCGCGGCGCGCACCCGCTCCTTGGCCAGCTGCTCGACGAGGCGGTCCGCTCCCCGCTTGGTGCGCACGAAGACGATCACCTTCGACGCGTTGGTGCAGATGGCGGCGGCCACCTTGACCTTGTCCATCTGGTGGACCTGCAGGAACACGTGCTCCATGGACTCCACCGTGGGGCGGGCGGAGGCAACCTCGTGGCGGACGGGGTCGGAGAGGTGGCGCCGGACCAGCCGGTCGACGTCGCCGTCGAGGGTGGCGGAGAAGAGCATCGTCTGGTGCGGGGCCTCGATGCGGCGCAGGACCCAGTCGACCTGCGGGAGGAAGCCCATGTCCGCCATGCGGTCTGCCTCGTCCAGCACGGCCACCTCGACGTCGGTCACGGCCACCTCGTTGCGGTCGATGAGGTCGATGAGGCGACCCGGCGTCGCGATCACCACGTCGACGCCGCGGCGGATGCGCTTGATCTGGCGCTCGATGTCGGCGCCGCCGTAGACCACGACCAGGCGGCGGTCGATCACCGCGCCCAGGGGCTCGAGGACGTCGGCCACCTGCAGGGCCAGCTCGCGGGTGGGCACGAGGACGAGGGCACGGGGACGGCACGGCGCGGCCTTGCCGGCGCGCATGAGCAGGGGCAGGCCGAAGGCCAGGGTCTTGCCCGAGCCCGTCTTCGCCTTGCCGCACACGTCACGCCCGGCGATCCCGTCGGGGATGGTGATGGCCTGGACGGGGAAGGGCGTGATGATGCCCTGCGCCCGCAGGAGCTCGATCAGCTCGGGGGCCACGCCGAGGGACTCGAACGTGGTGGGGAGGGTGGCGCTCTCGGCGCCGGTGGAGGGGTCGGCGTCGGCTGGGCCGCCGGCCGACGCCCGGGGAACGGTCGTGGTCATTCGGTTCGGTACTCGCTCTCGGATGTACGTGGTCGGCTCCCGACCACGGGTGTGCGGGTCCGCCTCGGGCGATCCGCAGGTGCGCCGCAACCGGCGCGCAGAGCGAGTGAGGAAGACCCCGTGCGCGGCACCTGCCGCGTCACGAGACCCCAGTCTACCTGGACCGGGCCGGATCCCGCCGCCATGCACCCCGGACCCCGCCCCCGGTGGGGCGTTCAGGGGGACACGGGGGTGCGGTAGAGCTCGGAGCCGCCCCGGCGGAATTCGACCGCCTTGGCCGCCATCCCCTGCTCCAGGGCCTCCTCGGGGCTGATGCCCGATCCGGCCGCCAGCGCCCGGACGTCGTGGCTGATGCGCATTGAGCAGAACTTGGGGCCGCACATCGAGCAGAAGTGGGCGGTCTTCGCCGGCTCGGCCGGCAGCGTCTCGTCGTGGTACGACCGGGCCGTCTCGGGGTCGAGCGCCAGGTTGAACTGGTCCTCCCAGCGGAATTCGAAGCGGGCCGCGCTCAGCGCGTCGTCCCACGCCTGCGCTCCCGGGTGCCCCTTGGCCAGGTCCGCGGCGTGGGCGGCGATCTTGTAGGCGATCATCCCCGCCTTGACGTCGTCGCGGTCGGGCAGCCCCAGGTGCTCCTTGGGCGTGACGTAGCAGAGCATGGCCGTGCCGTGCATCCCGATCACCGCCGCGCCGATCGCCGAGGTGATGTGGTCGTAGCCGGGGGCGACGTCCGTGGTGAGCGGGCCGAGCGTGTAGAAGGGCGCGTCGTGGCACACCTCCTGCTGCAGGGCCACGTTCTCGGGGATCCGGTGCAGCGGGACGTGCCCCGGGCCCTCGATCATGACCTGGACGCCGTGGCGCCACGCCACCTGCGTCAGCTCGCCGAGGGTGCGCAGCTCGGCGAACTGGGCCTCGTCGTTGGCGTCCGCCACGGAGCCGGGCCGCAGGCCGTCGCCCAGCGAGAACGCCACGTCGTAGGCGGCCATGATCTCGCACAGCTCCTCGAAGTGCGTGTAGAGGAAGTTCTCCTCGTGGTGCGCGAGGCACCAGGCGGCCATGATCGACCCGCCCCGGCTCACGATGCCCGTCACGCGCCCGGCCGTCAGCGGGACGTAGCGCAGCAGGACGCCGGCGTGGACGGTGAAGTAGTCCACCCCCTGCTCGGCCTGCTCGACGACGGTGTCGCGGTAGACGTCCCACGTGAGCGATTCCGGGCGCCCGTCGACTTTCTCGAGCGCCTGGTAGACGGGCACGGTCCCGATGGGCACGGGGCTGTTGCGCAGGATCCACTCCCGGGTGGTGTGGATGTCCGCCCCGGTCGAGAGGTCCATGACCGTGTCCGCACCCCAGCGCGTGGCCCAGGTCAGCTTCTCGACCTCCTCGGCCACCGACGACGACACCGCCGAGTTCCCGATGTTGGCGTTGACCTTGACGAGGAAGCGCCGCCCGATGGCCATCGGCTCGGACTCGGGATGGTTGACGTTCGCCGGGATGATGGCGCGGCCCGCGGCCAGCTCGTCGCGCACGAGCTCGGGGGTCACACCCTCGCGCAGGGCCACGAACTCCATCTCGGCCGTGAGCTCGCCCCGGCGCGCGTAGTGCAGCTGCGTGACCGGCACGGGGCCGCGGGCGCGAAGCGGCGGCCGGCGGGCGCCGGGGAACGGCTCGGGTCCCTCGCGGCGGCGGACCGCGGCGCGCCCGTCGTCGCGGGGGTCCGGGGCACGGCCCTCGTAGGCCTCGACGTCGCCGCGCCCGGTGATCCACTCCAGGCGCAGCGGTGCCAGCCCGAAGGCGGGGTCCGATCCCGGGCCCGAGGTGTCGTAGAGGCGGACCCCCCGGTTGGGGCGTGGCCCCGCCGGGGCCGGCGAGTCCCCCAAGGCCACCTCGGTGAACGGCACCCGCACCCCGGGGCGCGAGCCCTGCACGTACATCTTGCGCCGCCGGAACCGGTCCAGGCCGGCCGCCGACCCTGCCCTCGAGATGTCGGTCTCGTCCATCGTCTTCCTCCCTCCGCCGGCATTACCCGGTTCAGGTTCCGCGGTCGGCACCGGCCAGGTGCCCTCTCAGCCCGGTCCGCTCCGAGCTCCCGCACGACGAGTCTCGCGCGCCTGTGCCATCGTGGGCGCACCAGCAGGGGGGCACGCGCCGGCGGCCCCCGACCTTCCGGAGGACACCGATGGCCAAGCTCGGCGCCGGGGACCGCGCCCCCGCGTTCACCCTCCCCGACCAGGACGGGACGAAGGTCTCGTTGGCCGGGTTCGCCGGATCCCCGGTGGTCGTCTACTTCTACCCCGCCGACGACACGCCCGGCTGCACCAAGGAGGCGTGCCAATTCAACGACAACCTGCGCGCCTTCGGGCGGGCCGGGGTGCGCGTCCTCGGGATCTCGCCCGACGGCGCCGAGGCGCACAGGAAGTTCCGGGCAAAGTACTCGCTCCAGTTCCCGCTGCTCTCAGACCCCGGACACAAGGTCATGCAACGTTACGGTGCGTGGGGCGAGAAGACCCTCTACGGCAAGAAGACGACGGGGGTCGTCCGCTCGACGTTCCTCGTCGGCCCCGACGGCAGGATCCGGCGTGCCTGGTACAACGTGCGCGCGGACGGGCACGCGCTGAAGGTGCTCGCGGAGCTCGACGGCTGAGGCCGGTCAGCGCTGGTGCGTGCCGCACCACCACGACGTGCGTCCGCCCACCACCGAGCGCGTGAGCTCGGTGCCGTCGCGGGGACAGCGGCCACCGGCCCGGCGCGCGGGCACGAGGTCGCCCGTGTGCGACCCTCCCCGGGCCAGGAGGTCGTCCAGCGTCCCCCGCAGGTGGCGGTGCAGGCGCCTCAGCTCCGCAGCCGTCAGGGCGCCGGCCCGCCTGGTGGGCGCGAGGCCGGCGCGCCACAGGACCTCGTCGGCGATCAGGTTGCCCAGTCCGGCGACGCGGCCCTGGTCCATGAGGCGCGTCTTGAGCGGAGCGGCACTGGCGGCCAGCGCGTCGCGCAACTGGGCCGGGGAGAGCGCCAGCGCGTCTGGTCCGAGCCGATCCTCGCAGGGGTCGAGCTCGACGCCCCCGAGGAGCCGCGGGTCGACCACGACCAACGTCCCGCCGTCCTCGAAGACGACGACGAACCGGTCCCATCGCGGCTCGTCGCGGGTGCTCGAGTAGAGGAGGCGATCGACGGGCCCGGCGCCGTCGACGACGAGGCGGCCCGTCATGCCGAAGCGCAGTCCGAGACGTCGTCCCGTCGCACCCTCGAGGTCCAGGACGAGCAACTTCCCGTGGCGCCGGGCGGCGGCGAAGCGGTGCCCGACCAAGGCGTCGGCGACGTCGCGCACGCGGGTGGTCCCACGGACGTAGCGGGGGTCGGGGATACCCACCGCCGTGATGGGTCGACCGAGGGCGTCCTGCGCGCGCCGGCGGTAGGCCTCCACCTCGGGCAACTCCGGCACGGGCCCCGACGCTACTGTGGCGCCCATGCCCCCCGAGAAGCCGCATTGGGCCGACCTGTTCACCGAGGTGGTCACCTCCGGCCTGTGCACCGGCTGCGCCGGCTGCGTCATCGCCTGCCCCCACGAGGTCTTGCGCTACGACGACACGGAGGGCGTCTACCGGCCCTGGAAGGTGGACGAGGACGGCGGGCCCGAGGACTGCACCCACGGGGTCAAGGGCTGCACGATGTGCACCCGCGCCTGTCCCCGCTTCCGCGCGTGGGAGCCCGAGATCGACACCTTCCTCCACGGCCGGACCCGCACCGACGCCGAGGTGGCCGGCATCGCCGGCGACGTCGTGCTGGCCCGGGCCACCGACCCCGAGCTGCTCGAGGCGGGCCAGGACGGCGGGCTCGTCTCGGCCATCCTCGTCTACGCGCTCGAGCACGACGTCATCGACGCGGCGCTGGTCTCCGCGCTGGAGGGCGACGGCTCCACGTGGAAGGCCGTCCCCGCGGTGGCCCGCACCCGCACCGAGGTCCTGGCCAGCGCGGGGTCCCGCTACACCTACAGCGCCAACACGCTCGCCTACCCCGAGGCCATCGAGGCGGGCGCGGAGCGCATCGCCCTGGTCGGCATGAGCTGCCAGGCCTCGGTCCCCGCGGTGATGTCGGCCCGCAAGGCCGGCAAGGTGGCCCGCCGGCTCGCCCTCTCCATCGGCCTGCTGTGCTCGAAGACGTTCGACGACGCCATCTTCCCCGAGCTCTTCGAGGCGAAGTACGGCCTGGCGCGCGCGGACATCAAGAAGATGAACATCAAGGGCGTCTTCCAGATCTGGACCCACGACGGTCAGTACCACGAGGTGCCTCTGAAGGAGGCGCACGCCTGGACGCGCCAGGGGTGCACCGCGTGCCCCGACTTCGCGGCCGAGCACGCCGACATCTCCACCGGGGGCATCGGCAAGTTCGGTGACTGGACCCTGACGATCGTGCGCACCGACACGGGCCGCGAGCTGCTCGGCGCCATGGTCGCCGACGGCGCGGTGGAAACCCGGCCGGGCGACGACGATCCGGGCGCCATCGAGCTGCTGCACAAGCTGGCCCGGGTGAGCCGGCGGCGCTGGCCCGACACGGCCGAGCCGGCCCCGCGTCGCATCCCGGTGACCGCCTGAGCGAGGCGCCCGCTCGGCCCGCCGCCGCTCAGGCCCTGTCGGCTCAGGCCCTGTCGGCTCAGGCCCTGTCCGCCAGCGCCTTGGCCCGGGCGAAGACGGCGTCGAGCATCGGCTCGGTCAGCCTGCCGGTGAAGGTGTTCTGCTGGCTCGGGTGGAACGAGCAGACCACGACCGGGCCGTCCTCGGCCCCCCGGACCTCGACCCCGTGCCCGAAGCGGGGGCGCGGCCGGATGCCGAGCTCGCGGGCGACCACGTCGTAGGCGAATTGGCCCAGCGCCACCACCACCCGCGTCCGGGAGAGCAACGCCAGCTCCCGGCGCAGGAACGGCAGGCAGCGGTCGCGCTCCTCTGGCGTGGGCCGGTTCTGCGGCGGCGCGCAGCGCACCGCGGCGAGCACGTAGGCACCGGTGAGCGCCAACCCGTCGTCGACCGAGACGCTGGTGGGCTGGTTGGCCAGCCCGGCCCGCCACAGGGCGGCGAACAGCCAGTCGCCCGAGCGGTCGCCCGTGAAGACGCGCCCCGTCCGGTTGCCGCCGTGGGCGGCGGGCGCCAGCCCCACCACCACGATCCGGGCCGCGGGGTCGCCGAAGCCGGGCACCGGCCTGGCCCAGTACTCCTGCGATGCGAAGGCGGCGCGGCGTGCGCGGCCCACGGACTCCCGCCACTCGACCAAGCGCGAGCAGCGGCGGCAGGCCACGATCTCGTCGCGCAACGCCGCCAGCCCGAGCGTGTCCACGGCGGGGCACGCGGACGGGCGTCGGGGCCGGGGGCCATCCACGGCCGAAAGCGTACGATGATGCGCCGTGCCCGCCCGCGACCGACCCGCGCACGCCCTCGCGCTCCTCGTCCGCCATGGCCGGACCCCGACGACGGGATCGGTCCTCCCCGGACGCGCGCCGGGGCTGCACCTGTCCGACGAGGGCCGGGCCCAGGCCGAGGCCACGGCCGAGCGCATCGCCGCGTTGCGCCGCCCCCCCGAGGCCGTCTACGCGTCCCCCCTCGAGCGCGCCGTGGAGACCGCTCGGCCGATCGCGGCACGCCTGGGCCTGCGCGTGCGGGTCGAACGCGGGCTGCTCGAGTGCGACTTCGGCGCATGGACGGGCCAGAAGCTCGGCACGCTGCGACGCCGGCGGGAGTGGCGCACCGTCGTGGGCCTGCCCAGCGCCTTCCGGTTCCCCGGCGGCGAGTCCTTCCCCGAGATGCAGGCGCGGATCGTCGGGACCATCGACCGCCTCTGCACCCGCCACCGTGGGGCGTCCTTCGTGGCGGTGTCCCACGCCGATCCCATCAAGGCCGCGGTGGCCGACACCGCGGGGGTGCCCCTCGACCTGTTCCAGCGCCTGGTGGTGGGCCCCTGCTCGGTCACCGCGCTCGTCAGGGGCGGCGAAGCCCGTACGGTGCTGTGTGTGAACGCGCTCTCGACCCTCGGCGACCTGGCGCCGTCATGACCCCGGTGCAGCGGTGAGCCCGGCCCTCGACCTCGGCGACCTCGAGCGCTTCACCGTGGGGACCCACGGTCCGGTGGGACGGCGGGTGTTCCTCCTCCAGTGCCGCGCCGGCGCCACGCTGCTGACCCTGAAGGTCGAGAAGCAGCAGGTGTCGGTGCTGGCCGAGTACCTCGCCCGCCTGCTGGCGGACCTCGATCGGCCCGAGTACGACCCCGACGACCGCGACCTCGACGAGCCGAGTGAGCCGCACTGGGTGGTCGGCACCCTCGGCGTGAGCTACGACGAGGCCATCGACCGCATCGTGGTCGTCGCCGAGGAGCTCGTCGACGAGGACGAGGAGGGCGACGTGGCGCGCTTCACCATCTCGCGCGCCCAGGGCGCCGCGTTCGCCGTGCGGGCCACGTCGCTCGTCGAGGCGGGGCGGCCCCCGTGTCCCCTGTGCAGCCTGCCCCTCGACCCTTCCGGCCACACGTGCCCCCGGACCAACGGCCACCGACCGCCCGCGTCCTGACGCTGCTGGCCGAGGGCGAGGTCGAGGTCCTGGGGCGCATGCCTTGGAGCTCGAACCGTACCTTCCTCGTCACCTGCTCCCTGCAGGGCGAGGAGCTCGCGGCCATCTACAAGCCCGGGCGCGGCGAACGCCAGCTGTGGGACTTCCCCGAGGGCGTCTACCGGCGCGAAGTGGTGGCCTACCGCCTGTCCGAGGTGCTCGGCTGGGGATTGGTCCCGGAGACGATCGTGCGCGAGGACGGCCCCTATGGCCCTGGCTCCTTCCAGCGCTTCGTGGCCGCGGACTTCGAGCACCACCACTTCACGCTGGTCGAGGACCCCGCCCATCACGAGCGGCTGCGCGCCATCTGCGCATTCGACGTGGTGGCCAACAACGCGGACCGCAAGAGCGGCCACTGCCTGCTCGGGGAGGACGGCACCATCTGGGCCATCGACAACGGGTTGTGCTTTCACGTCGAGCCGAAGCTGCGCACCGTCATCTGGGAATTCGCCGGCGAGCCCCTGCCGCCGGCCATGTGCGACGGCCTCGGCGCGGTGGCCGGGCGCTTCGACGAGGCGGCCCGGGACCTCCTGTCGGCGGCCGAGGTACGGGCCACGGTGCGCCGAGCCCGTGCCCTGCTCGAGGCCGGCCGGTTCCCCGAGCCCGACCCCGACCGGTACCACTACCCCTGGCCGCTCGTGTGACGCAGCCGGCGCGCACGGTGGTTCAGGGAAGAGGGGGACGACGGGGCACGTCGACGCGAAAGGTGAAGGGCGAGGGACGGGGCACGCCGCGCAGTCTGGCACGAGGCCGCGACGGCGGCCCGGTCAGTGTCGTTCGGGGACGACCAGGGTCTCCAGCGTGCCCGTGCCGGGCCCGAGCCCGGGCCAGGTGTCGACGTCGACACGCACGATTGCCAGGGCGGCCGTGGGGAACCCCGCGTCGAGCCGGCGCCGCCCTTGCTCGTCGTCGGGCGCCAACAGGTCGAAGGCAAGGTCGTGCAGCGTCGGGTTGTGCCCCACCACCATCACCGATGCCGCGTCGTCGGGGACGAGGCGCACCAGCTCGAGCACGTCGTCCACGTCAGCGTCGTAGAGACCGCGCTCGACCTCGACCCGCACGCCGTCGCCGAGCCACGGCACGACGTCGTCCGCGGTCTCCCGCGCCCGGCGCGCCGTGGAACACAGGACCACGGTCGGCAGCACCCGCCCGGCGGCCGCCATGGACGGGAGCAGCGCGCCCAACGCGTTGCCCTGGCGGTGCCCCCGCGGGGTGAGCGGGCGGCCGTGGTCGTCGCCGCCGGGCCCACCGGGCGCGGCCTTGGCATGGCGCAGGATCCAGAGGTGTCTCACCGGTCGCTCACGCCGGTCGCTCACGGCTGGAAGTGGACGGCGAGCGCGCGCTCCATCTCGCCGATGATGGCCTGGGACAGGCGATCGGCCCCCGCCGGCGTGATGTGCGTGCCGTCGGGCTCGCGCACCTGGATCTCGTTGCCCGAGGCATCGGGCAGGTACGTCGCGAACGCGCCGCTGGGGTCGGCCAAGGCGTTCGAAGAGGCGAAGTAGGTCACCCCCGGGACCCGCGCCGCCAGCGCGAACTGTTGGTTCACGACCTGCATGGCGGCGCTCAGCCCCGGGTCCGCCATCGGCGGCATGCCCACCAGGATCACCCGGGCGCCGGTGTCCGTCGCCTCCTTGGCGAAGGCGCTGACCCGGGCACCGTAGGCGGTCGACCACGCGGCGGTGCCGAAGCTGACGGCGTTGCCGTCGACCACGAGGTTCTGCGGGTCGTTGGCCCCCATGAACACCACCACGACCTGGGGCGAGTAGCGGGCCAGGTCGTTGGAGAGCTCGGCCGGCCAGTCGAAGTAGTCGGGGCGCGACAGGCCCGTGTCGATGTGCGCGTCGGCCGCGGCGTCGACGACGCCCGTGGCCACCAGGTCGTCGACCAGCGGGCTGCTCAGGTCGACGCCGAGCGAGTCGCCCACCACCAGCACGTGCAGGGGGTCGGCGTTCGTCGGCTGCGCCAGCTGGGGGAATCCGTCGGGGGCGAGGGCCGGGCCGTGCCCGCCGGGGGACGACGACACCGCCAGTTGCTCCGGGCGCGCCGAGTGTCGCGCGCTGCGCGGGACCGAGCGCGACAGCTGCACGACGCCCATGCCGGTGCGCCCCATCACCCGGTCGGCGGCGCCCACGACGTGGGACAACCCGAGCGCCCTGTCGAAGGATGCCACCGGTCGCAGGACGTCGACGGCCACGGTGCGCCGCACGCCGAAGGGCGACGCCTCGGCCGAGCGCAACAGCGTCGGGGCGTCGAGGAGGAACCACAAGGCGAAGCAGACGAGGCCGGCCGCCAGCACCTGGCGCCACCCGAGGCCCCGGCGGCCGGTCCCCTCGACCGTGGTCTCCCCGCCGTCGTCGCCCCCGCCGTCGTCGCCCCCCCCGACGTCGATGCCGCCCGACCCGTCGCCCGAGGGATCACCCGAGGGAGTGGCCGGGCCCGGCGCGGCGGCGATCTCCTCGTCGATCGTGATGTCGGTCATGGGCGTGGTGCGCACCCGACGTCGGGTGCCGGTCGTCCCCGGACCTCTCCTTCGCTCAGAAGCGGTAGTAGATGAACGGCGCGACCCCTTGTGGGCCCAGGGTGGTGATCGCCAAGAGGACGACACCCAGTATGGCCCCTTGGGCGGCGACCGGGAACCGGGCGAAGGTCCTCTGGAGCCGCTCGACCGCGTCGCTCGGCACGTACTGGACGCCGATCCCGAAGGCCACGGCCAGCACCACGAGGGGCGTCACCAGCGGCGATGCCGCTGTCCAGTCGGTGAAGAGGCGGCCGAGCAGGGTGAACGCCGTCGCCATGGAATCGGCCCGGAAGAACACCCAGGCGAGGCACACGACCTGGAAGGTGAGGAAACGCTGCAGGGCGACGCGCCCTCGGCCGTTGGCCAGCGGCTCGAGCCCCGCCGCGAGGCGACGCTGCCGGTTTTCGTGCCCGATCACCTGGCCCACGCCGTGGATCGCCCCCCAGGCGATGAACGTCCATGCGGCCCCGTGCCAGAGCCCGCCGAGGAGCATCGTGATCATGATGTTGCGTGCCACCAGAAGCCGGGAGCCCCGGTTCCCGCCGAGCGGGATGTAGAGGTAGTCGCGCAGCCACCGCGAGAGAGTCATGTGCCAGCGGCGCCAGAAGTCCTGGAGGCTCCGGGCGGTGTACGGCGCGTCGAAGTTGTCGGGGAACCGGAAGCCGAGCAACAGGGCCAGGCCGATGGCGATGTCCGTGTAGCCGCTGAAGTCGGCGTAGATCTGGACCGCGTACCCGTAGATGGCGACGAGGATCTCCAGCGACGACCGCTGCCGGGGTGCGGCGAAGACAGGGTCGACGATGGACGAGGCGATGTACGACGACAGCACGACTTTCTTGAAGAGACCGGCGGCGATGAGCCACGCGGCGCGGCCGAAGTCGATCCGACGCGGGTCGCGGCGCCGGCGGATCTGCGGCAGCAGCTCCTGCCCGCGCACGATGGGCCCGGCCACGAGGTGCGGGAAGAACGAGAGGTACACGGCGAGGTCGACGGGCCGTGCCGGCTCGATCTCGCGCCGGTACACGTCGACCACGTAGCTGATCGCCATGAAGGTGAAGAAGGACACGCCCACGGGCAGCGTCACCCGCACGAGGGGCAGGACGCGCCCCCCGCCCAGGCCGTGGAGGGCGTTGTCCACGTTCAGCGCGAAGAAGCCGTAGTACTTGAACCACAGCAGGAACGACAGGAGCGCGACCAGGCTCACCGCCAATGCGATCCGCCGTGGGCGCGGGGCCTCGATGCGCCCGATGACCGCCACGCCCGCCTGGGCGACGACGGTCTCGGCCGCCAGCAGGAAGACGAAGCGCCAGTCCCACCAGCTGTAGAAGAAGTAGCTCAGGGCCACCATCGCCAGCTTCCACACCCGCGGGTAGGGGTTGAGGAGCCAATTCGCCGTGAACGCCACGGCGAAGAAGATGGCGAAATCGGTGGTCGGGAAGAGCATGCGCGCGAAGCCGCGGGCGCACCGACGTCGTCCGCGGGCAGCGGGCGAAGACTACCTCGGGGGCTGCCACGCCCCGGCGACCCGGGCGCGCCGGCGCCGGGTCAGGACTTGGCCCGGAGCGCCTCGATGAGCTTGGGGACCACCTTGTGCACGTCGCCGACGATGCCGAGGTCCGCCACCGAGAAGATCGGGGCGTCCTGGTCCTTGTTGATGGCGACAATGTTCTTGGAGCCCTTCATGCCCACGAGGTGCTGGGTGGCGCCCGAGATGCCGCACGCGATGTAGACGGTGGGCTTCACCGTCTTGCCCGTCTGGCCCACCTGGTGGGAGTAGGGCACCCAGCCGGCGTCGACGATCGCCCGGCTCGCGCCCGCAGCCCCGTTGAGCAGCTTCGCCAGCTGCTCGATCAGCGTGTAGTGCTCCGCCCCGCCGAGCCCACGCCCGCCGGATACCACGACGTCGGCCTCGTCGAGCTTGGGGCCCGTGCGCTCCTCGACGTGGCGCGCCAGCACGCGAGCCGTGTTGGTGCCACCCAGGTCGGGAACAGGCACCGGCTGTACCTGCGCGGGCGGCCCGCCGGCAGGCTCCGCCGCGAACGACTTTGCCCGGATGACGAAGATCCAGGGCCGCTCGGCGGTGAACTTCGCGGTGGCCACCTGCGAACCGCCGAAGAGGCCGTGCTGCGAGCGCACGTCGTCGCCGTCGGCGTCGAGGCCCACCACGTTGGTGATGACCGGGAGGTCGAGCTTCACCGAGAGGCGCCCGGCGATGTCGCGCCCGTCGTAGGTGGTCGGCACGAGCAGCACGTCGGGGCGGTTCCCCGACTTCACCAGCTCGGCGATGGCACCGGCGACAGGCGCGCCCGGCAGCGCGGCGCCGATGTCACCCACATCGTGGACGGTGCTGGCGCCGTGCTCGCCCAAGGTGGCCGCGGCCGCGGCGGTGTCGGGGCCCCAGGCGACCGCCTCGACCGCGGCGCCCATCGTGCGCGCCTGGGCCAGCAGCTCCAGGGTGGTGGTGATCGGCGCGCCCTCGACGATCTCGGCGAGGACCCAAACCTTGTCGATCGACATTCTGCGTTGCTCCTGGGATATGGGGTCAGACGATCTTGAGCTGCTCGAGGAAGGCGACAATGCGCTCGTGCCCGTCACCTTCGTCGACGACGACCTCCCCGGCCTTTCGCTCCTCGGCCGCGCTGACGTCGGCGACGACCTGGCGAGCGCCGGCGGCGCCGACCTGCCCGGCATCGATCCCGAGGTCGGCCACCGTCAGCTGGTCGACCGGCTTGGACTTCGCCGCCATGATCCCCTTGAACGAGGGGTAGCGCGGCTCGACCACCCCCGCCGTGACGGTCACGACTGCGGGCAGGGGTGCTTCGACCTCGTCGTAGCCGGCTTCGGTCTGGCGCTCGACGTGCACCTTGCCGTCGCCGACCGAGATCTTCTTGGCGAACGTCACCGACGGCAGACCGAGGAACTCGGCGACCTGGACCGGGGTCGTGCCCGTGTAGCCGTCCGTCGACTCGGTGGCAGCGATCACCAGGTCGGGCTGGGCGCGCTCGATGGCCTTGGCCAGCACCCGGGCTGTCGACAGCGCGTCGGACCCGGCGAGCGCGTCGTCGCTCACGAGGATGGCCTTGGCGGCCCCCATCGCCAATGCCGTGCGCAGGCCCGACGTCTCCCCGTTGGGGGCCATCGAGACCAGGGTGACGTCACCGCCGCCCGCCTGCTCGGCCAGCTGGAGACCCATCTCGACGCCGTAGGCGTCCGAATCGTCCAGGATGAGCTTGCCCTCGCGCACCAGGTTGTGGGTCTGGGGGTCCAACGCCTGGGGGGCGGCGGGGTCGGGGATCTGCTTGACCATTACGACCACGTTCATGGTCGAGATTGTTCCCGACACCCGGGCGTCTCGACCAATCGATGCCTGTGGGGAGGATCAGGGCCGCGAACGCCCGCACGCGGCGAGCACGCCGGCCACATCGTCGGTGATGAGACCGTCCACCCCGCTGGCCAGGGCCGCGATCACCTCGGGCTCGGTGTTCACCGTCCAGGCCGTCACGACCAGGCCCCCCTGGTGGGCCCGGTCGACCAGCGCCGACGAGACCCAGGAGAAATGGGGGTGCAGGGCCCGGCAGCCGAGGGCGACGGCCGTGTCCAAGAACCCGGCCGGGTCGAGGCCGGGGTGGACGAGCAGCCCGGTCGCCACCTCGGCCCCGGTGTCCGCTACCGCCTGCAGGGCGGCGGGCCAGAAGGAGGACACCACGACCCGCGCCCGGTCCCTGAGCAGGGGCACGACCGCCTCCGCCAGCCGGTCGCACTGCGCGGGGGCGTCCTCGCCCCGATCGACCTTGAGCTCCACGTTGACGACGTATCCGTTGCAGCACGCCAGCGCGTCGACCAGGGTCGGGACCCAGTCGGGAAGCGACACGGCCTCGGTCCCGGCGATCGGCGTCGACGAGGCGACCACGGGGTCGTGGTGGACGACGGGCACGCCGTCGACCGTCAGCCGGACGTCCAGCTCGACGCCGTCGGCACCCGATGCGATCGCCCCGGTGAAGGCCGCCAGGGTGTTCTCCCGCCACGGGCCGTTCCCACCGCGGTGGGCGAGGATCAGGGGCGTGCCGCTGGTCGGGTCGCTGGCCAATTTCGGCCTCCCGTTGCTCGAGGTCGCCTCGGAACTTCGGTGCGTTTCGTGCCTTCCCGTGCGGTTTCCGCCCGCCTTGTGCTTGCAAGGGTGAGCGCTTGGGAGTAGTTTCACATACTACCGATGGTCACCGGCGGCCAACCTTCGTGGCCAGCCATGTGATCAGAATCACAAATAGTTTCTCTCGGCGCGCGACGCACGGTACTCGGAGGAGGAGAATCGTGGCTCTCATGTGGAACCGCTCGGTGGAGTGGGACGCGGACGACTGGCGCAAGGTGGCGGCCTGCCGGCACACGGAGCCCGACCTGTTCTTCCCGGTGGGCACGACCGGGCCGGCCATCGACCAGATCGAGGCGGCCAAGCGGGTGTGCCACTCGTGCGAGGTCATCGAGCCTTGCCTCGAATTCGCCCTTGCCACCAACCAGGAGTCGGGCGTGTGGGGCGGCACCTCCGAGGAGGAGCGCCGCAAGCTCCGCAAGGCGTGGTTGGCGGCCCGCCGACGGGCATCGTGACCCCGCCTCCGGCAGACGCCGGAGGCACTCCCATGGCAACGGCTCCGGTTCCCGCCGGGGCCGTTCTCGCGCCCGGGCGCGTTCGGTAGTCTCGGCCCACTGCAAGACCGGCGAGGGACGCGGCGATGAGCCCTGCCAATCGACGACCACGGGGCGCATCCTCCTGGGACGACCTGTCGATCCGGACCAAGGGGATGGTCGTCATCGCCGCCCCGATCGCGGTGCTCCTCGTGCTCCTGGCGTCGGTCGCCTGGTTCACCCACGACGACCGGCGTGCGCAGACCGAGGCGACCGGCTCCCGCCAGGTCCTTGGACTGCTCACCTCCCTCGACGGCGCGCTCGTCGACGCCCAGACCGACGCCACCGGGTACCTGGTGACCGGCAACGACACGCTGCTGGCCGCCTACCGCAACGAGATGCGTTCCGTACCGGCACAGGCGTGGTCCCTTGCCGACGCCGCCAACAAGACCGCCGTCGCGCCCCGTGGCGGCTCGATCGTGCCGGCGACCGCGGCCGTCCTCGCCGACCAGCGCCAGCTGCTGGCCGCGACCGGGTCGGCGACGACGGGTGCATCGCCGCAGGACGGGGGCGCCCTTCTCGTGCAGCGGATGGCCACCGCGGCCCGGAACCTGCACAAGGACGTCGACCGCCTCCAGGGCATCGAGAACCAGATGCTCGCCGCCGATCGTGCCTCGGTGGCCTTGGCCGACCGAACGGTGCTCATCGTCGGTCTGATCGCCGTGCTCGTCGGCGTGGCCGGAGCCGTGCTCGCCATCCGGCTCTTCACCGACGGCGTCGTCGCGCGCCTGCGCCGCCTCGAGCGGGCCACCATCGACATCGAGGCCGGCCGGCCGGTCGACGACCTGCCCACCGGCGACGACGAGATCGGCCGGATCGCGTCGCGCATCCTGCACGCGACCAGCCAACTGGCCGCCCAGGCCGAAGAACGGGACCGGACCCGGGACCAGCTCGAGGAGATCCTCACGGCGAGCCCCATCGTGTCGCTGCGATTCGACGCCCGCTCGGAGCGCTTCACCTACGCCAGCCCTAACGTCGAGCGCCTCCTCGGGATCTCCGCGGCCCGTGCGCTCGCCGATCCCGACGCCATGGGCGAGCGGCTGCACCCCTACGACCGGGACCGCCTGTCCCGCGCGCTGCACGACGGCGCCGTGCGCCGTGGCGATCGTGTCTCGCTCACCCTTCGCTTCCGCCGAGACCCGGAATCGACCGTCTGGGGCGACGCCGACACCGTGTGCACGCCGGACATCGGGCCTGACGGCACCATCGTCGGCGCCGTCGTCTACCTGGTCGACGTGTCCGAGCGCCACGTGGCGCAGCGGGCGGCGGACGAGCGCCGCTACATGCTCGAATCGATCTTCCATGCGTCACCCGACACCATCGCCGTGCGAGACGACCGGGGCCGCGTCATCCTGGCGAGCACTTCGCTCGCCGAAGTCATGGGCACCGACGGTGCCACCGTCGTCGGGACCGCCGATCCCGACGACGGTCGGACGGTCTCTGCCGAGGGACGCCGTCTGATCGACGAGCTCGCGGCGCGCTGCGCCGCCGAGGCGATCGACATGGGACCGGTGATCAGCTCCAGCCGGTCCCGGAAGGGGACCCTGCGCGTGTTCGAGACCAGGGCGCGGCCGGTGGTAGACGAATTCGGCACGGTCACCGGCACGGTCACGATCTCGCGGGATATCACGGACCGGATCCGCCTCGAGGAATCGTTGCGCGAGGCCACGGCGGCAGCCGAACGGGCCAGTCAGGCGAAGAGCGAGTTCCTGTCGCGCATGAGCCACGAGCTGCGCACGCCGCTCAACGCCATCCTGGGCTTCGCACAGCTCATGGAGCTCGACGACCTGTCACCCGACCACGTCACGAGCGTCGATCAGATCCAGAAGGCCGGACGGCACCTGCTGTCGCTCATCAACGAGGTCCTCGACATCTCCCGGATCGAAGCGGGTCGGCTCACGATCGACACCGCGCCCATCGAGGTGGGAGACGTGTTGGACGAGGTCGGCATGCTGCTGACCCCGGTCGCCGAGGCGGCCGGGGCGACGCTGACGGTGGCGGCCGCCGACATCGGGGCCCTGCTGGTCCACGCGGATCGCCAGCGTCTCCTACAGGTCCTCTTGAACCTCGGTTCCAATGCCCTCAAGTACGGGGGGAGCGACGGGTCGGTGGTCTTCCGCACGCGCGCGGACGACGCGGACGTGGTCCGCTTCGAGGTGTCCGACACCGGCCCCGGCATCCCGCGTGAGAAGCAGGACGAGCTGTGGGTGCCCTTCGCCCGACTCGGCGCGGAGCGCACCCGGGTGGAGGGCACGGGCGTGGGGCTCGCGCTGTCGAAGCACCTCGTCGAGCTCATGGGCGGGTCGATCGGTGTGCAGTCCGAGCCCGGCCAGGGCGCCACCTTCTGGATCACCCTGCGCCGCGCGCCGGCTCCTGTGGAAGCGGCGACCGCCGCCGCCCCCGGTACACGGCACGAGCCGGCGCTGGTGGGATCACCGCCCGCCAGACGGCCGGGAGCCGGCGGCGAGCCCGACGCCGGCGGGCGTACCACCGGCCAGGACGCTCACGGGGACGGCCCCGGGCGCCGGCGCGGGACGGGAGCGGGCGGCTGGCGCCGCCGGGGGCGGAGCGCGAGAACCGGTGCCGGTCGCGGGGAGCACCCGCTCGCGCCGGCTCCACCCGACGGTATGCCGCAGGCGTTCCGGTCGCCCGGGGCCCTGCTCGTGCTCCAGATCGAGGACAACCCCTCCAATGCCACCCTGGTGGCCCAGGTGCTGGGCCGGCGACCCGAGGTGGCCCTGCTCACGGCGTCCACGGCCGGTCAGGGCCTCGAGCTGGCGGCCCAGCACACCCCCGATCTGGTGCTCCTCGACCTCCACCTGCCCGACCTCCAGGGAGACGAGGTCGTCCGGCGGCTCAAGGACGAGGGTCGATTGGCCGACACAAAGATTGTCGTGGTGAGCGCGGACGCGACCCCGGGTCGCATCCGTCGCATGCTCGACCTCGGGGTGGATGGGTACTTGACCAAGCCAGTAGGGGTGGAGGCGTTGCTCCGCCTCGTCGATCGCGAGTTGGAGAACGCACCGTCGTGAATCTCGAGAAGGGACCGCTCACGAGTGCGTCGATCCTCGTCGTCGACGACGAGCCGGCCAACATCGCGCTGGTCGAGTCGATCCTCTACCGCAACGGGCTGATGAACGTGCGCGGCACCACGGACCCCCTGGCGTTCCGCACCCTGTTTCGCGAGGAACGGCCCGACATCGTGCTGGTCGACCTGCACATGCCCGGGCTCGACGGCCTCGAGCTCATCGCCGAGATCGACGTGCTGCGACGCGAGGACGAGTACCTCCCGGTGATCGTCTTGTCCGCGGACACGACGATGCGGGCAGTGCACGACGCGCTGGGTGCGGGGGCGACCGACTTCCTGGCCAAGCCCTTCGACCCCACCGAAGTCGGGCTGCGCATCCAGCGTGCCCTCGAGACGCGCCAACTCCACCTGCGCCTCGACCACGAGCGGCGCACATTGGACCGCCAGGTGCAAGAGCGGACCGAGGCGCTCGGGCGCTCGCATCTCGAGTCGCTCCGTCGGCTGCTGCTCGTCAACGAGTTCCGCGACGACGAAACGGCGGAGCACACCAACCGTGTCGGAGTCGCCTCGGCCCACCTGCTCGCCGCCGCGGGTGCCGACCCGACCCTCGTCCGCCTCGTCGGCGCGGCCGCCCCCCTCCACGACCTCGGCAAGGTCGGCGTCCCGGACGCGATCCTCCTCAAGCCGGGGAAGCTGACTCCCGCCGAATTCGCCCACGTGCGCATGCACCCGACGATCGGCGCCCGGCTCATCGGCGAGACCGGTTCCGAGGTCCTGCAGGTCGCCAAGGTGATCGCCCAGACCCACCACGAGCGCTGGGACGGCCGGGGATACCCCTTGGGCCTCCGGGGGGCGGACATCCCCCTCGTCGGCCGGGTGGTGGCGGTGTGCGACGTGTTCGACGCCCTGACGCAGCACCGCCCGTACAAGGGCCCGTGGACGGTCGAGGACGCCGTGAGCGAGCTGCTCGCCCAGCGGGGGCAGTGCTTCGAGCCCCGGCTGGTCGACCTCTTCGTGTCCCGGGTCCTCGGCGAGCTGCCCTGGGTCGACGACCTGGTGAAACCCCGCGAGCGTGCGGAGTGCGCATGAACAGCGGCTACGGTGCCCTCGTGCACGCTGGGAGCGTGCCCGGCACGGATCGCTCCCGCCGGTCCGCGGCCATGGCACGATGCAGCCCGTCCACGGGCCACAATGGAGAGACGAGGATCCGGTACCCGCTGGGCGCCGGATCGGGGGGCCGTACGTCCGTGCAGGATTCGAGGCCATCGGCGGCATCAGTCGGCTTCCGAGGGGCGGCCCGGAGGTGGGAGCGTTGACCATGACCGAAGACGAGCACGCTGTCCTGGTGGCAGAGGACGACCAGTCGAGCCGCACCGCGACCCGGCTCTTCCTCCAGCGTGTCGGCTATCGGGTCGGCGAGGCCGCGGACGGCCCGGGGACACTGCGTGAGGCCAGCATGGGCCACTACGACCTGGTGCTCCTCGACCTCGGGCTGCCGGGGCTCGACGGCGAGGAGGTGCTCGCCCGGCTCCGGAGGGACAGCGCCCTGCCGGTCATCGTCCTGACCGGTCGCTCCGAGGAGACCGAGCGCGTCCGGGTCCTCGACCTCGGCGCCGACGACTACGTGGTCAAGCCCTGCTCGCTCCCCGAGCTCGAGGCGCGCATCCGCGCTGTGCTCCGTCGGGGTCAGCCGGCCGCGCCGACCGCCCGCATCGAGCACCAGGGTCTCGTCATCGACCGCTCCGCGCACCGTGTCGAGGTCGACGGCAACCCGGTCGACCTGACGCCCAAGGAGTTCGACCTCCTCGCCTTCCTGGCCGGCTCGCCCGAACAGGTCTTCAGCCGCGAGGAGCTGCTCGAGCACGTGTGGGGGTCCACGCAGGAGTGGCAGGATCCCGCCACCGTCACCGAGCACGTGCGGCGGCTCCGCCTGAAGCTCGAGAGCGACCCGGCGAACCCGAAGTGGCTGCACACCGTGCGTGGTATCGGGTACCGCTTCTCCGCGGGCGCCGACAGCTGACGCCTCTTGCCTCTCGGACATGGCCGGGCGCCGATAGTTCTCTGGCGGGCCAATTGCGATTCGAATTTGCTGTTGGCTAGCAATCGCTAACTCCTGCAAATCCCAGGCGCAATTGGCGCGGGAGGAGACACCGTCGCCTCGTCAGGGCGCGATCCCCCCGATCATGGGGCAGGCGATCGCGGTCTGCGGACCGCTCTGACCCTGGGTCGTGTCCGGTGTTCCCTGGGCCGATCCGCTGCCGTTGGGCACGACGGTCGGCTCCGGCACCGTCCCACCGGGGGCCACGGTCGTGGTCGTGGTCGTGGTCGTGGTCGT
>Ga0187778_10000401_pt1 | contig 30868 bp, 20 predicted proteins | sample 1015_Q2_SP5_20_M_FD_132418 | JGI IMG/M metagenome (GOLD analysis project Ga0187778, IMG submission 132418) | Tropical peat soil microbial communities from peatlands in Department of Meta, Colombia - 1015_Q2_SP5_20_MG | ecosystem: Environmental > Terrestrial > Soil > Wetlands > Peat | place... | reverse complement strand
GCAAGGCGCAAAGGGTGAAGCGCAGGTCGCGGCCGAAGTTTTCGAGTAGATGGCCGGCACGAATTTCTCGAACTTGCTCCTTGACCTGTTCGACGCCGCCGAGCTCAATCCGTGCTTGCCGACGAGCTTCTTCCGCGGGTATTCCTGTTTTTATTTTTTCCTGAGCTAGCAGCTCGAGGTGGGAACGAAGTTCCTCATCGAGGTCGCGCTCGGCCCGCTGTTTGCAGAAGAGATTTCTTGCGAGGCTGGTCAGACGGGCAAGTAGTGCCATAGGAATTCCTTCTCAGGCTTCGAGCGCGCGGGCAATCGCCAGGGAAATGCGCCCCCAGCGCTTGGTCTCGCTCTCCAATTGGCGGCGTCCCGCGGCAGTGAGCTTGTAATATTTGGCGCGGCGGTTGTTTTCCGAATCGCCCCAGGCGGACACAAGCCAGCCTTCTTCTTCCATGCGATGCAAGGCAGGAAAAAGGGAGCCGGGTTTCACCTGAAAGGTACCCCGGGTAATTTGCTCGATCCTGCGAGAGATGCCGAGGCCGTGCATTTCGGCAACGGCCAGGGATTTCAAGATCATCATGTCGAGAGTGCCCTGCAGAACGTTGGTGGGATCGGGGGCCACAGAATCTCCTATCGATTGTCTATAGCACGATAAGCGTCGTCCTACAGAATGTCAATAGGAAGCGGGGAACCGGCTGGAAAGGCAGCAACCCAGGCTCGAGAATTTGAGGACCCTATTTTGGCTTTTTGTACCCGCAACCCAGGTACCGAGAGCAACCTGCCGTGTCGTCTGGTTAAGTGAATCGTGGTTTGAGCGATTCGGCTTCTGTGATGTATAAGGACAGGTCATGAATCGATTCGCCTTGTGGCTCATCTTCCTGGCGGTAACTGCGTGCGCCCAGAGTCCCGCTCCCTCGCGGACCGAAAAGGTCACGCTCGCCTCGCGGACTGCCGGCTTGAGCCGGCACGAAGGATTTTTCCCGTACTACTGGGACGAGAAGAAGGGCGACATTCTCTTCGAATTTTCTTCTGCTGCACTGAGCAGAGAATTTCTCTATTTCTCCGGTTTGGGGAGCGGGATCGGCTCAACTGAAGTCTTCGCCGATCGCAGCACATTCAATCGCTCGGCGGTCTGCCGCCTGCGCCGCGTCGGCTCGCGCGTGCTCGTAGTCCAGGAGAACACCCAGTTCCGCGCGGAAAACGGAAGTCGCGAGCTCAAGCATTCTGTGGAGGAGAGTTTTCCGACCTCGGTCCTTGCATCGCTCCCCATTGAGGCTGAACAGGATGGGACTGTTCTGGTCAATGCCAGCCCTGTGCTGCTCCGAGACGCCGCCGACTTGCTTTCACAGCTCCGGCGCCCGACGCGTGCCCGGGGGGGAGTGTTGATTCGCGAGCCATCCGCTCACGGGCCGGACTGGCGCTTGGACAACGATCGCAGTTTCTACGATCCCGATCATAGCGGCGACTTTCCCCTCAATACGGAGATTGAATTCTTGCTCACCTTCACCACTGATTCGGAGGGCGAACTCAATCAGCCGGACCCGCACGCTTTGAGTGTTCGTGAGCATCATTCTTTCGTTGCTCTGCCGGAAACCGGCTACGAGCCTCGCGAGCAGGACCCCCGTGTTGGGTTCTTGACCGTTGACTTCGATGACTTCTCGCAACCCTATGATCGGCCGCTGCGGCGCTATTTCATCAGTCGTTGGCGGTTGCAGAAGAAAGACCCGAATGCGGCACTGAGCGAACCGGTCAAACCCATAGTTTTTTATCTCGACCGGGCAATTCCAGAACCCGTACGTTCCGCTGCCCGACAAGGTGCGCTGTGGTGGAAAACAGCCTTCGAGCAGGCAGGATTTAAAGATGCACTGCGCATCGAGGACCTACCGGAGGGCGCGGACCCGATGGACATTCGTTACACGACGATCCAATGGACCAACCGCTCCGGCCGGGGATGGTCCGTTGGCCAATCCCAGGTTGATCCGCGCACAGGGGAGATCATTCATGCCGTCGTGCAGCTCGACTCCCATCGCATGCGCACTGTAAACAACTACTGGCAATCCACGGTTCCTCCGGGACGCAACACCGCCGAACCCACGCTCGACTGGTTCGCCGCGTTCGACAACCTCGATCCCCAATTAAGCGAGGAAACGGCTTTGGTCAACCGGCTTGCCTTGCTCACCTGCCACGAAGTTGGGCATGCCATAGGTTTGCAACACAACTTCGTTGCCAGCACCTTCGGACGGGGGTCAGTAATGGACTATTACGCCCCGCGCATTCATATCCGCCCCGACGGCTCTGCGGATCTATCTGATGCATATATGCAAGGCGTGGGCAGTTACGACCGTTTCGCCGTCGAATGGGGTTACAGCCAGGGCAAGCCCGCTCCTTCGACGAAAGAGGAGCACGCTCGCCTAGATGCCATCGTAAACAACTCGATTGCGAAGGGAGTCGTTTGGGGCAATTACGATGATCCGCGCTGGAATGCGTATGATGATGGCCGCGATCCCGTCACCTGGCTAAAAGAGGTTCTGCCTGTGCGCGACGCGCTTCTAGCTCATTACCGTGCGAGCATGCTTCGAGCGGGTGAGGAGAATTCCATGCTGGCTTCGCGCTTCGCGTTGGTCTATTTATTCCATCGTTACGCGCTCGCGGCTGCAGTGAACGTGGTGGGCAGTGCCAAGGTGCCACTTTCTTTGGCGGGGGACGGCCAACAACCGGTAACCATATGGCCGCCGGACGGTCAGAAGGAAGCGTTGAGGCTACTTCTCTCTGCCTTGGAGCCGGCCGAACTGGAGGTCCCCGCAGAACTGTGGAGCGCCCTAGCCCCAAGCGAGAACCGAGATGGCGATTCTGAGCGCTTCACTTCCTCCGCCGGTTATGTGTTCAATCCAATGGATGGAGCACGCGCCGTGGCCGAAATCGTCGTCGGCGGTCTACTCGATGGTCCGCGAGTCGAAAGACTGGCAGTGATTTGCCAACAAGACCTTAAAGCTCCGTCACCGAGTACGGTAATTTCAGCACTCATCCATACGGCATTCTCGAACTCGGCAAGAACTTCCAACCAACGCGATTTGGAGGGATCGGTGCAGACGGAGGTGGCGGAACGGCTGATGATCCTAGCCGCCAACCCACAGGCCACGTCAGAGGTGCGCGCTACGGCGCTGGCTGGTGTACGCGAGGTGCAGGAGGCGGTGGAGAAAAATCCGGTAGGCACTCCTGATCTGAGTCGTATCGATCACGAGATCAAGCTGTTTTTGGAGAATCCGCAACAGAACACACCCAAAATCAAGGATTCCGGCGCTCCAACGGGGCCGCCCGTGTGATGAGCGATACTGAACCTAGGTGCTACTTCCTCAGTTCCCTATCCCAGTTCGTGACCAGCACCACCGGTGCTGCACTTTCCGTAATGGAGTCCACCACCAGGAATCGGCCGTCGCGCGAAACGTCGTAGGCTTCGAGAGGAATGGAGTGGCGAATGCCGGCCGGAAAGAGAGTTCTGGCGGCGCTGATCCGCACGGTATCGTTGGCTACCGCAATCTCAACGGCGGTCATCTTGCGGAAGCCATCGAGATAGTAGAGTGTCTTGCCGTCCTTACTCCACACCGGCTGCGAGCCACCATCGTTTGAGACCTGGTATTTGGCACCGGGATGCGGATACCGCGTCAGGTAAACCTGGGCGCGCCCTGATTGATTCGACTGGTAGGCAACCCAGTCGTTGGTAACGGGCTTCAGCCGCGCATTGCTCCCGTTGGCTACCGGCGTCAGCACCGTAAAGGCCTGCGCATCCGGCGTGAGCGGAAACACCTTCAGCTCGGCGTCCCCGAGCGCACTGGAGAGGCCGAGGGACTGGCGACTGTCTTTGGCGCGTGCGATGGCTTCCTCATACAGAAGCCACTTTCCGTCGTCAGTCACGTCGGTGGGCGTGACGTCGCGGTCGGACTTGATCAGTGTGCGTTCCGCCTGCGAGCCGTCCGCCGACACCACATGCACTTCGTTGTGAGTCTCCGGGTTGAAGATGTCGAAGTAAATTGTGCGTCCATCCGGCGACCACACGGGTGCATCCGCGTACTCGGTGACAGCAGAGATCGGACTGCGCGTACCGCCCGCCAGATCCCAGATCCAAAGAGGGGAGTTGCCGGCCTGGCTCATCACGGGCGTAGCGATCCGAGAACCGTCGGGAGAAATCCGAGTGGGGCCGTAGACACTGGGTTCGGAAAGCTGCGTGAGTTGCTTGCCCGTAGCGTCCAACCAGATGTGGTGGTCGCCGTTGGCGCCCGTGCCCAACTGATAAAGCAGAGTACCCTGGGCGGAGACGGAAAAGACGGCCATCGCCGTGATCTCGTCCGCCGCCACCTTATCTACGACCGGAAGTGGATCGCCGGAGACCTTTCCACTCGAGGCATCAAACTTCCACGCCTGCAGCGAGCCGTCGCGCACTGCCAGAAGCTGTCCTGCAGCGTACTGCGCGCTGTAGAACTTACCGCGTCGAACAAGCTGTTCGGTACCGTCGAGCGAGCCAAAGCGAATCTCGTTGTTGTCACCGGCATTCCCGTAAAGGCTGCGAAGAAAAACGAAGTGCTTTCCATCCGGCAGCAAGGAAGGCCAGCGGTCCGACAGACTGGTGGACGACGGCGAAAGGCTCGTGACCGGCTTCGGTGTCCCTCCGACCGCCGGTACCTGATAGATCGGTCCTCCGAACGACGCCGCAAACACGATCACGTCCCCGCGGCCCCACGAGCCGCCGCGGCCTTCGGGAGCCTCGCAGATCGCGTTGGGCGAAGCGCCGTTCAGGTCGGTCCGCCACAGCTTGCCCTGCATGAAAAACGCCACCGCCGTCCCGTTGGGCGACCAGAATGGAAAGTATGCATCGTCGGTGCCGCGCACAGCCGTCGCTTCCAGCTGGTCGAGCGAGCGCAGCCATAGTGAATTCTTGCCGTCTTTTTGGGCGATGAACGCAATGTGCGTGCCGTCCGGAGAAAGCGCCGGTGCGCCATTGCGGTAGAGCGTGTCGAACTGGGTTCCTTCGGGTGGGAGGATGTAGGTACGGAGCACGCGCCGCGGCGAAGGGGACGTTACTAGAGCCACGGTTAGCGCGATCACGGCCGAGGTGAGTACAGCGATTGCGGCGAGAGAAAACTTACGCCTCGACTTCCCCGTGGGCAGGGCGGGCTCTCCCGTCTGCGAGCCCGACTTCGCGATCCAAGCCAGTTGCAGCTTCACGTCGTGCGCCGTCTGAAAGCGGTCGTCGGGATTCTTTTCTAGGCAGGTCCGCACTGCATAGTCGAGAGCTGGAGGGGAGGTTGCCTGCAGGTTCGAGAGCGGCTCAGGATCTTTTTCGAGGATGGCGGTCATCACGCTCAGCTGCGTCTTGCCCTCGAATGCGCGCCGGCCGGTCACCATCTCATAAAGCACGCAGCCGAAGCTGAAAATGTCGCTGCGTGAGTCAGCCTCCTGGCCCTGCAACACCTCCGGCGCCATGTACTGAAAAGTTCCGACGATCGTTCCCTGCTGCGTCAGTGCCGCCGGCGTTGCTGTCAGCATGGAAAGATTCATAGTGGGCGTGGACGGTGTCAGGTTGCCTTTTCCGCTGGTTGCTTGTATGCCTGGCACAACCGGCTTGGCGAGTCCGAAATCCAGCAGTTTGGCCCCGGACGCGGTCAGCATCACGTTGCCCGGCTTTAGATCGCGGTGCACAATTCCAGCGCGGTGGGCTTTTTCGAGCGCGTCGCAGATCTGCATGCCGCACTCGAGCGCCTGCTTGAACGGAAGCGGGCCTTTCTGCAGGCGTGCCTCCAGCGTCTCGCCCTCCACGTACTCCATGACCAGGTAGCTCATGCCGTCCTGAGTGCCGATGTCGTGCAGCGCGCAGATGTTGGGATGATTCAGGGAAGAAATCGTACGAGCCTCACGCTCGAAGCGGCTGCGGGCCTCAGGGTGGCCGGCGAGATGCGCGGGCAGGATTTTGATGGCCACCGTTCGGTCAAGGCGCGTGTCGCGGGCACGGTACACCTCGCCCATCCCACCGGCACCGAGCGGTGATTGAATCTCGTAGGGACCGAGCTTCGTGCCGGAGCTAAGGGACATGTGAGTCCGCATTATAGCGGGGCTGGCTGTAAATGTGGTCACCTTTCCAGATGCCGTTTGCAACGAGCAGCCGGCATAATCCAGAACTCGGCAGGAGCGGCACTCGATTTACCGTCGCCACAGCCGCCAAACGGCTCCTTGTGTTAGGCCCGAGTGATTAGTCCGCGTAGAGGTATGGCCCCTGCCCATCCTCGGCTAGACCGCCACCGCCTGAACCTATCAGCAACAGTGGGAAACACTTGGTTCGCTTCCTGGCTTATGCTCCCAACTCCGGGCCGCATGGTCTGCCCACGGCTTGAGCCTTGCACTGAAATTGACAGACAAACAGACCATCCGCAAGGCTTATGTTCAAGTCGGTTTCTGTCGCCACGGATCCGAGAAGGCTGCTGGCTGTTTACCACGCAATTTCTATTGCTATGACCCTTGACGAGCTCTGTGGCTCGCCACAATCAGCGATTCCCGAAACTATACCCCAGCGAGATGCCGTAGCGCAGCACGGTTCCGGAGCTGAACTCCGCGTTATTCTTAATGAGATACAGGCGTACCTCGGGACGCAGGAACGCGCCGTGCCAGAGATAGGCATGTGGCTTTGCCATGTGTAAAGCAGGTACGCCGCACCGTCGAACAAAAGTGATCAGCGATGCACGGAGATGGCAAGCAGGCACCAAGCTGTGTGAGGCAGCCACTGCTCCTGCCATCTCCAATCATTGTCAGCGCCGGTCTGCTGATAAGTGAGATTGAACTCGATGTCGTCCTCATCGCGGAAGCCGCTGGTGATTCCGTTTGAGATCCCGCCCGGGGCATTGGTGAACTCCCAAGAATCAAAGAACATGTACTGCGGGTTGTTGCGACCGACGCCGTAGAGCATCGAGGTGTCAAAAGGATTCAGACCGAGAATCCAATTTAACTGGTTGAGAGAGTAACCTTGCAGTGCCGCATCGAACAACGGTTTATCCTTGAAATGCACTGCCGCCAGTTTCGCGGCAGTGGCGAGGGATGCCAAGCGCGCATTTTCGCCTTGCCACCATGGGGCGGCATCGGAATTATGAGGAAAGAAAAAACTAGTGTGGCGATTGCCGTTCTTGTCTTGCACGATCTGGCGGGCATATCCGAATGGATTCGGGACCTCGCCGGTAACCCTCATTTCCGCACTAAGTGATCTTGCAACGACCTCAAGGACTTGGTGCTGATTCTCTGCATCCGTGATTTCTGAATAGTAGAGCAGGCTGACGACGGGGAATCCCGCGTCGGAGGCGTGAAAAAAGGGGCGATCGTGATCGTCGGCGCGCCAGTAATTCTGATACTCGCCACTTGAGATCAAGCGTGCCATAAGGCTTTTGGCGCGCTGGTCCGCTGCCGCCTTGTACCTCTCTAGCTTCGTGACCCGGTAGAGCTCGGTCGCCGCCGTCAAAGCGCAATAATCGTCGACGATGTTCTCTTTGCCGTCATTAACCATCTTGGTATTGTTCTTTTCGAGAAAGTCGAAGGCCTCTTCCGCCACTTTGAGGTAGTCGGATTTGTGGAACTCTCCATACTCGGGATACCTGCTGGCCATGGCCAAAGCCGCGATCGCGACACCACCACCGGAGCGATAACTGACCTCGTATTCCAGATCGTTGTTCGCCTGCTCCACCAGGCCGCGCGGTTCCTCGCTGCTGGATTGGTAGATGCCAAACTTTTTCATTTCTCCCGCCACTTTGCGCTCTTCGGGAATCTGCTTCACCCCGCCGGTTGAAATCGAGCGGTAAAACGAACCCGAAGGATCCTTCACGCGGACCAGATAGTCAGCACCGAAGCTTGCTTCATCGAGCAAACGGTCTTCGTAGCGAGCGAAGTTCGGGTCATTGCGAAGTTTCAGCTGATCATAGCTCTTGAGCAAGGAATAGACGGCAAGGGGAATCTGTTGCGGATTGAAGTAAGTGGAAAAGGACAGATGCGAGAGGTGCTTGCCGTAATCACCTGTTGCGTCCCACCAGCCCCCGTGAGCATCGAGCGTGCCTTGCTTGCGTCCGTCGAACGACAGATGCCGATCGGCTTGATCGAGCCGGCCAGAGCTGCGCTCATCCTTGAAGTAGTAAATCATGTCGGAAAGCGTATTGCGCTCGAGAATCAAGCGCTGAATGTGAAACGGAAAGGATCGCACCGGGCCGCTACTCGATGAGCACTCGAGATAGTATTCGCCTTCGCGCTTGAAGGAATCGAAATCCGCGGTCCAGAAGTACCAGTCCCGCCATCTTCTTACTGACCCAGCCGCGTGAACGGGTATATCTGAAACGGTTTGACCATCGGCATAATTCTTTAGGGCACAAGACAAGACATTTTCGCCGGGTTGGCCCAGGATCACCGCGTGTTTGGGGCCCTCAGGATCGTATCCGAGATGATTGGTGAGGACTTTTGAGTTGGAACCACGCGATTTGAGAGCAAAGACCAGCAAGCAAGTAACTACAAGTACGTAAGATTTGAACCACCGCATAGGAGTGCCTCACAAGCAAGTTTCTTGTGCTCTAAATTGCCGAGCCTTCGCTGCTTGACCGCTTCCTCGAGATTTTCCCGGACTATCTCCTAGAAACTGCCGGAAGCTCGCAGAGTGTACCGGCGCGACGGTCGAACCATTAGGATTGCGCATATCGGCCTCCCTTCGGACGGTCAGTTGTCCCTTATCGCGCCTCGCGGATAAATCTCAGTCAACTCGAACTTAGCAGGGATGAGATGAATGCATGTAACCCGGCTTCTTGCCAAATCGGCTGCTTCGGGACGGTGTTTTCTGCAGCTCGGAGACCGCCTTCCACATTGACGTAAATTTGTGCATAGGTTCCCATTGCTTGATCGTAAGAGTCGGTGACAGCGGTCGCGTCTGCGTGTGACCACGGTATATTCCTTATACTCCGTATCCAACAGCAGCGGCGTAGATCTGCAACCGTCAGGAAACTTTCGGGGGTGATCAGCTGCGCGTCAGGAAACTCGTCCGCGGCTCCGTGCCAACGCCATTTACGATAAGCAAAATTAGTCGTGATAGGTTGGATAGCACCTCAACTTCGCCTGCTTCGAGCGAGTCGGAGTTTCATCAAAAAGCGCGATCGCTGAGAGATCAGAGGGGCGAGGGGTCTCAGACTGTGACCTCTATCACAGACGGACAGTACGCGTTCGCGCCAGCATGGCCAAGGATCCTGATGCCTCAAGATACTTACTCCGCCATGCAACATAGCATTATCAACGGCGAGCCTGAAAGCGCTGCCGCGTTGGCGCGGGAAGCGCTTGTCTCCAGAATTCGGCCGCTCGACGCCATCAATAACGGCTATGTTCCGGGCATGCACGAGGTGGGCGAGCAATTTGCGCGCGGACAGATGTTCCTTCCTGACATGATGGCCGCCGCCGAGGCGATGCGCGCCGCTATGGCCGTGCTCGAACCGGAACTTACCCGACTCGGCACCGAACGCCCCATGGCCGGAGTCGTGGTCCTCGGCACCACTAAGGGCGACATCCATGAGATTGGAAAAATTCTGGTGGGAACCATGCTCACCGCCCATGGCTTCCGTGTGCATGATCTGGGAGTGGACGTGGCCGGCGATGCGTTTGCCGCCAAAGCGATCGAGTTGCGTGCGGATATCGTTGGGGTCTCGGCCCTTCTGACTACCACCATGCGCAACCAGAAGGGCGTGATCGAGTCGCTCGAAAAAGCCGGTGTGCGGTCGCAGGTCAGAGTGATGGTAGGGGGCGCACCGGTCACCCGCCGCTGGGCGGAGGAGATCGGCGCCGACGGATATGCAAAGGACGCCATGAGCGCGGTCGCCCTGGCTCAGCAACTGATGGAGCAGAAGAGGCAAAACCCCGTCAGGGAAGTCTTATGAGGCCGCGATTCCAGCTCCTTGATGAATCCCTCATCAAACAGATTCTGGCAGAGGCCTTCGACGTCATAGAAAGCCCTGGCGTGCGAGTGGCGCCGTATGTATTTGATCTGCTGCGCGGCGCCGGGATCAACGTTCACGACGGAATAGCCCACATCCCGGAGAACGTGGCCCGCGCCGCGCTGGCAACCGTGCCACGCGGATTTTCCCTCTACGACCGCACCGGGCGGCCCGCGGTGCGTTATGAGGGGAACAAGATCCACTTTGACCCAGGCTCTTCATGCTTGAACATCCTCGATCCTAAAACGCAGCAACCACGTCCGGCTCAGGCCGCCGACCTGGTTCGTCTAGTGCAAGTGACTGAGATGCTGCCGCAATTTGCCGCGCAGTCGACGGCGATGGTCTGCAACGACGTTCCGCAGGAAATCGGTGATTGGTACCGGCTGTTGCTGGTTTTGTGGTACTCGGAAAAACCGGTTGTCACGGGCGCTTTCTCGGCCCCGAGCCTGCACACTCTAATCGAAATACTCGCGATTGAAAGCGGAGGAACAGACAAGTTGCGCGGCCGCCCACGCGCGATCTTCGATGTTTGTCCGTCGCCGCCGCTGAATTGGTCTGAGTTCGCTTCGCAAAACTTGGTCGATCTGGCACGTGCAGGCGTGCCCGCGGAAATCGTCAGCATGCCGCTCGCGGGTGCAACCGCTCCGGTGACCCTCGCCGGTTCCGTGGTGCAGCACGCAGCGGAGTGCATCGCCGGCATCACTATTCATCAACTGGCGCAGCCCGGTGCGCCGGTCGTTTGGGGAGGTGCCCCCGCGATATTCGATATGCGTACCGGCAGGACTCCGATGGGCGCAATCGAGACCGCCATGCTCGATGTGGCCTGTGCCGAAGTCGGGAAGTCTCTTGGCTTACCCACCCACGCCTACATGGTGGCCGGCGACGGGCGTCTGATTGACGCACAGGTAGAGATGGAAAGCGGCATGTCAGCCGTGCTCGGCGCGCTCGCCGGCATCAATATGATCTCAGGCGCTGGTATGCTCGATTTTCTCGCCTGCCACAGCATTGAAAAGCTGGTAGTTGACGCCGAAGCAATTGCCTCCGCGCAACGCTTGATCGAAGGTATCGAACCGCGCACACAATCGCTCGCGGTCGAGATGTTGGAGCAGACCGGACTGCAAGGGGATTTCCTGAAATTGAAGGAAACCCGCGCACTTTTCCGCCAGGAGCAGCACTTTCCATCCCCAGTGATAGACCGTGGACCTTCCGGCACGGATGACGCATCACTCGGAATCCTCGAGCGGGCCGATCGGCGAGTGGAAGAACTGCTTGCATCTTTCGAGCGTAAAAATCTGCTGCCGGAATGCGAAGCGGAACTGATTGCCTATGCGCAACACGAGGGCAGAAAGACGGGATTAGAAGGGTTGCCCGAAATTCTGCGTCCACTGTACGCCGAATAATCTGGCTTGTTATGAATCGAGGCCGTGCTTTCCCGCCGTCTTTACCAGTGGTTGGGAGATTTGGTGTACCTGGTCGGGTTCGAAGCGACGGCCTATTCCATGCCGTTTAGCCTAGCGCCTCCCATGCGGGCAGTAGTCGGATTAGTTTGGTGGGATCCAGTGACCGCGCCCGACTACTTCCCACCTGCTACTACTCGCTGCCACCTGTATTGCGAGTGGGGCGACGATGATTGCCGCCCCGAAACCGTACAGCAGGTGGTTTTCAATATTAGACTACAGGTGGTTACTCAAAGTCAACTTTGGCAACCGTGCACATCCTATTGAAGGAGTATGTGATACGGAATCATCTATGAAGTATTACATGAGGTTGTACCAAATTGGCATGGTTTAGATGCCTTGATGTCGAGAGAGTTTGTGTCGTGTGCGACGCATCTCAGGTCGTGGTCTGCCAACAAGCGTATTAAGCGTATTTAGACCCTTTTCCACAAAGTCTCGCGTAAGAGAATCTACTAAGGGCGTTTTATGGAAATGCCCTCAAATGCGCTTAATGCGCTTGTGGATTCGCCGGCCCGGCCTGCGAGGCTCTAAACGCTGATCTCGCATCGCCCCGGCCATACACGTTTTGGGACAGGAGACCGAGGTGGCGCGGGTTTGACGAATGATGCGGTCAGTCCGTTTCGTCTCTTGAGCGGCTTACCCTGCAAGTTTTTTGCCCAGATTCCCGCCTATAAGGGTAGGAGGAATTTGAAGAGGGGTCCTCCAAAGTGTGAAAGTGCACCCCCCGAGATCGACATAGGGAGGTAGTTATGGTGAAGATCAGACCGTGGACAAAAATCTTCTTTTTGTGCGTCTTCTGTGCTCCAGCGGCGATTAGCTCCCATGCACTGGACGATTGTTCAGCCTCTGCTCCTTGCTTCAAGACCCTGATAAATTTCGATGCCACGAAAGGCTTCCATCCTTCTATAAGCCTCGTCCAGGGCACTGACGGCAGCTTCTATGGAACAACCGAAGGCGGTCCCGGGATCCCTGGCGGTGGGACAGTCTTCAACATCACCCCAGAGGGCAAGCTGACCACGCTCCATCGTCTTCACGTCACCGTCGGCACCGAGGCTACGCTTGTTCTAGCCACCGATGGGAATTTCTACGGCACAACCGCCGCTGGTGGTTCCAGCAACGCCTGCGGCTCTGGCTGTGGAACTATCTTTAAGATCACTCCTCAGGGCAAGCTGACGACACTGTTAAGCTTCGATCTAACTCACGGGGCATCTCCCAATGCCTTGGTTCAGGGCACTGACGGGAACTTCTACGGGTCGACGCGTCTAGGTGGTTCTAGTGGCTGGGGCACGATCTTTAAGATCACTCCTCAGGCCAAGCTGACGACACTGTTAAGCTTCGATCTAACTCACGGGGCATCTCCCAATGCCCTGGTTCAGGGCACTGACGGGAGCTTCTACGGGTCGACGCGTCTAGGTGGTTCCGGCAAAGCCTGCTCTGTTGGTGGCTGTGGCACGATCTTTAAGATCACTCCTGAGGGCACACTGACCACGCTGCACAACTTCGACGATATTGACGGGGCCGCTCCCAACGTACTGGTTCAGGGCACTGACGGCAACTTCTATGGAACAACCGAAGGCGGTCCCCTTATCACTTACCATGGGACAGTCTTCAAGATCACCCCAGAGGGCAGGCTGACCACGCTGCACAAGTTCGACAGGCTTGACGGCAGTGATCCCCGGGCTACGCTTGTTCTAGCCACCGATGGGAATTTCTACGGCACAACCTTCACGGCGGGGGTGCCAGGCCTCTATGGCACGATCTTCAAAATCACTCCTCGAGGCAAGCTAACCACCCTCCACAGCTTTGACGGCGCAGATGGCTCCGCAATCGAAGGCGAGTTAGTTCAGGGGACCAATGGGACGCTCTACGGAACAACCATTGAGGGCGGAACCAGCAAAGCCTGCCCCAGCGGCGTGGATGGGGGCTGCGGCACGGTCTTCAGCCTGTCAGTGGGTTTTGGGCCGTTCGTGGAAACGCTGCCCACCTCTGCCAAGGAGGGCGCGACTGTCATCATCTTGGGAACTGATTTGACGGACGCAACGAAAGTTAACTTCAACGGCGCTGAGGCGGAATTTAGAGTGCTATCAAGTACAGAAATTACAACCAAGGTGCCCGCCGATGCGAAAACCGGCACGGTCGAGGTGACGACACCCAGCAGTACGCTAACGAGCAACGTGGCGTTTCGCGTGACGCCGACGATTGCGACCCGGCCTTCACAATCAGTAGCCGCATTTGTAGTCGCGCCAAACACGCCTGACGTAAGCCTGTTGCCACACACGCTTGATGACCTTGTCTGCGAACGCGCCTCAGTGGGTTGCAGTTGTTACCCGAGGCAGGCGACGCTCAGGAATCTAGAGGGTCTAAACCCGCAATCATCACAGATGATATCGATGCCAAAGGCCTTCTGGCAAACCAACAACTGCCCTAAGACTTTAGAAGAAGGAAAATTCTGCACAATCAACGTTGAGTTGAACCGTGAGTTCTCCGGAGGACGAGGTGAATTACTTGTCCGTATCGAGGATCTCGGCAGCCCGTTAACAGTGGCCCTAAGCGGGTCTAACAGCTGCGGCTACTAGGCCGCCTGTCACCCGGCTCGAAACGCACTTCTCCGATCGCCTGGCCGGGCTGGACTTTTTCCGGTGAATGCAGACTGGCAATTGGGTCGGGGATCTCCGACCGGTCGCACTCACTCGGTCGTCTCGACGACCTTGTTAAAACGCGAAAACCATTCGGGACCTGCACAAACACCGGTGAAAAATACCAGTCTTACACAGTCGTCCGACCGAGTCGTGCCGATTACTTTCGTTAGTGCCAATGCAGTCACTCTTTCGCCTTTTCCCGAGCTGCGCTCAACCTAAATCATTGTTACCCAAGATCATTTCACAAAACTTGGAGCGCCCGGGCAGAATGAGTGCGGCTCTCAAGTTGTGGGAGAGCGCTGGTCCGGAGGCCTTCTTTCGCTTCCTGGCTGTACACCAAACGTTCGGAAACGGTATACGTGCCGCCGTCATTCATTGCGGTCGAATACCCAATGCCGGTGATGTCAATGCCGCTCTCGAGTGGCTCCAGAAAGCGATTGACCAGCCCGATCAGTACGTCCGATTGCTAGGAGTGTGGCGTGCCCATGATCCGGAAATCTGGGTCATATTCGCCGCGCAACTTGCGAAGTACCTTGTCGAAGCGCACCGCCGCCAGAGACATATCGTCCAACGCCGAATCTGGGATTTCTTCTTCCGACGCATATTGATGGGCATCCCCATACCCGAAACGCCGTACAGTCGCGCGCAATCTATCAGCAAGGAAAAAGGCTATCGCCCGATAAAATCGAGCGGCAAAGGCGGTGTCTTTAGCCAGCCGGACGACGAGGGCCTTGTGCGGGACCGCTAGCAGCCACGAATTCGTCTGGGCAATAACGGAAGCAGCGGGTGGGTGCGCGTCCACGAGCGACAACTCTCCAACCACGTCACCGACCCCGAGATCCGCTATGTGAGCGCCATCCTGCGACTTCTCGCCGTTCCGCGGCTGATTGCGGACCACCATGTCTCCTTCCAACACGATATAGAGGTATTGGACGGGCACATCTTGTTGGACCAATACTGAACCAGCGCTCACCTGTTTGCGCGTGCCGTGCTCGACTAGCCACTCAACATCCGTGTCGTCAAGGATTCCAAGATAGTACAAGACTCTTCTCATGATTCCGCCTCTCCTTTTGGCCTTACCGTGTCGCAAGACTAACTCGAATCGGATTGGTAACCGCTTCCGCACCAGAAACGCCCTTCTTGAGAAACACAGCTGCCGCCTGCGTCCGCGAAGCAGAGTCGGCGCAAACTCGACCAACAGTGCTGGCAGCTTCTCTGAGCAGGCATCCGAGAACGGCAGACGCCCTGCTGGACAGGGAAGGATAGCCTCGTTAATTCTGTGCCTTTCACAGCGGTAGAGCCGAAATGATGCCAGTACAGAGCAATGGACGTTAACGCAGTGATGCCCCAATAATCCGCGCTACAGTCGTCCAGCAGGTGATTGCGCCCAAAAGTTGAAGTGTAAGGTAGTGCGCAGTCGTGTTCGCGTCGAATGAGCAAGGAGGCCTTGCGCCAACTGTGGTCATCCATGTTCGCGCCCGCGCCGGTTGCATCGCTGTGGGCCGTTGCCGAAAATGAAACGATCTCGATACAGGTGCTTTGGTGGCATGATCTTGTTAGAATCGAGCTCCAGGTTCGCATCCCTGAGCCTCGATAGCAGAGACTGCCGCACGAAGGCGTGCGCAATTGTTGTGTCTCCAGCCAGGCATGCACCCAATCAACTTGGAGCCCGCTCCTCACGTTTGGAGATGGCACGAACCAGATCAATGACCGTCTGGCGATTCCTGAGGATAAGCAGAGGAGATTTCTCCAGCCGGAGCGCAGCGGATCTCCAAATGGTTGCGACGCTTCGACGAACGGATCGGCGGGCAGCGGGGAAACTTGAAATGGTGATGCTGTCACAGAACACATCGTCGTTGTATCGGAGCAGCACATGCATGTCCTTGGAACTGGTTCCGAACTATTGAGAATCTGCGCCCGCCCGGTAGCATAGATAAACACGCGTACTTCCTCAGGTCAGCTGCCGGCTGGCCAACTCGCGAAATAGGCCTTCTTGTTGAAGCAATTCCTGGTACGTTCCAGCTTGAACGACGGTGCCTTTTGCCATAACGAAAATGCGATCAGCATTAATGATCGTGCTCAGGCGGTGAGCGATGACAATGCGGGTCGAACGCAAGCTCTCCAGGGATCGGCTCACAATCGCCTGAGTTTCGTTGTCGAGGGCGCTAGTCGCTTCATCCATGAGGAGGATCTTGGGCTTGCCCACGATGGCGCGCGCGATCATCAGGCGCTGCCGCTGGCCTCCTGAAATTCCGCCGCTGCCTTCACTGATGAACGTGTGCATACCCATGGGCATGCGCCGGATGTCCGCATCCAGTCCGGCCAAGGCCGCGGCGTCCCACGCATCCCCAACCGTCAGCGGCGCCGAGCCTACAATGTTAGTGAAAATGCTCCCACTGACCAAGCGGCTGGTTTGTAAAACGACGCCCATCTGCCGGCGCACCGCCTGCACGTCCAGTCCCGCCAGGTCCTGCTCATCGAAGTAGATGGTGCCCGATTCCGGAGTTTCAAATCCCAGCAAGAGGCGGAACAGAGTTGACTTGCCGCTCCCGGATGGCCCGATAATAGCCACGAATTGACCAGGGAGAATCTTGATGCAAAAATCTTGCAACACGGCTGGAGTGCCGGGTCGGTATCGGAAAACTAAGTGACTCGCCTCAATCCCGCCGGCGAGTTTGCCCGGATCGCAGCGGGCTTCGGCGACCTCAGGCAAAGTGTGGAGGATCGGCTTGGCCCGCTCGTAGAGAGGCACGATTCCCAGCACCGATTGCATAGTGGAGCTGACCGCCAGCGCAGCTACCAAAAACTGGGTGAATGCAACAACAAACCCAACCAAATCTCCTGTGGGAATCTGTTTAGCTTGAGGCCGGGCCTGCAAAATTGCGTTGTAGTAAAAAATAACAGCCAGACCTACCGTTGGAAGAACCATGTTGAGCACGTTGAGGCGATTTGACAACCGACGTGCTTGGACCGAGATCTGCTTTTGTTGTCCGAATTCCCTCGCCCAGCGTGTGAAGGCCCGCTTCTCCGCTGCCGCCACTCGGAACTTTGCAATGCCGGTGATTAGTTCCAGCAACACGCCAGAGATACGGCCACCCATGCGCACCATCTCCCGTTGATAACCGACTTGTAGGTATATGCAAAAGGCGGAGACCAAACAAGCGCAGAAAACGAAGGCGACAGCCAGCAGGGCGAGCTCCCAACTGTAATAAAAGAGCAACGCCATGCTGAAAACAGAAAAGATGCCGGACAGGATCACATTCAGGGTGGATCCGGTCACAATCTCGCTCATATCCTCGATTGCAAGACTTCGCGACGCCAGATCGCCCGACGTATAGTCGCGGAAAAACGGAACGGGGAGACTGACCAGCCGGTCCCAGACCGCCGCCTGCAGTGTATTGTCCATTCTGCCTTGCAGGCGCAAAACAGCGAAGGTGCGAGTGAGCGTGAACATGGCCGCAGCGATCGTAATGGCGAACAGGATCGCTACCATGTGCAGCAACTCACGTTTCTCGGCACTTGGTATCAAGCTATTAAAGGCGATGCCGATGGTATATGGTGTGACGATGCTCAGGAGTCCGGCTGCCATGCCCATGAGCGCGATGGTGACAAGGTGCGCGCTGCAACCCGAAATGCCAAACTTTAACAGCTCGCTAAGGCTCAACTTCTTGGCCGGGAAAGGCCTGTAAAACGTGTAGGCGAAGGAAGCAAGCGAAAAGCTCTCCTGTGCGGTAACGGGTTGTGTCCTTTGCTCGACGGGGTCATAGACCTCGTACGAGCGCGCGGACCGTGGCAACAGGGCCAGCGGCCGATTGTCGGCGTCGCGGAAAGCGAGTAAGGGGCCATTGTCCTGCTTCCACCAATTGCCTTTGAGTTGCACGCGACGGACGCGCACGCCGGAGGCCCTGGCAATGGCCGCAACTGGATCCAGCAGCTTCATGCCCCGCAGCATGTCAGGATGGGGCTTGATCCGGATTTTCATCCTCTTGCCGACCGTGGCGGCAGCGAGATAAACCGGATCAGGGACCGGCACTTCACCTTCCACAACGGCGATGGCTTTGCCCAAAGGCGCGGCGAGCCCCGATAGTGCGTCGCGGATCAGCATTCCATCGGCTGCAGACTTCGCGCGTTGGCGTTCCTCTTCCTTGGCGCTTTCCTTGATCTGTTTCTCTATCACGCATGCTATAGCAACCGAATGAAACGACTGGAGAGACCGACCCTCAGGATCGATTTGGCAGAGGGCTTGCGAATCGATGCAGCGCACAACGCTCTCCGGCGCAAGCTCAAGCCAACCACGCCGGGAGACTGGGAAAAATTGCTGGCTCCCACAGGGCACTGCAACCTGGGACAGGAAATGCGCTTTGCCCTGGCTGAGAGCGGCCCAGACGATGCCATCTTGAGTCACAATGGCCTTCGCCTTTTCGCTGATTGTGAAAGCCGCGCCCGCTTCCACCACAAGGAAACTGTCTATACAGGAACCGCCCGCGACTGCGCTGGAGAGTTGGCTAATCCAGCGTTCCAATAGCCTCAGCACAGATTCCTGTGAGCAAAGTGATACCAGGCCAGACCAGGTGGAAGGAGAAAGATGGAGCAGCCGAGTTTGGGAAGATGCAACGGCTATGAATTGGCGGTTTCCGGGAACGGCCACACCCAATCCAAAGACCGCATCGCCCTGCTCGATCCGCATGACCGGGTAACGCGCGCCCGTCCCGCCGTTTGCCACCGACACCAAAAAGAGATCGAGGCTGCCGCGCTCGACAATCCAGACCGAACCAGTATTCTGCACGGCGAAAGGAACGTTAGAAAGCGGCTCTTCCACCACACCTAGCTGCGAAAGTTGCTTCCCTTGAATCTGAAGGTCAATTGCTCCGGATGAGCTTGGCATAGGCCCCATCACACTTGATTAAATCCTCATGTCTGCCGCGCTGTACGACTGCGCCCGCATCTAAAACGATGATTTCGTCGCAATCACGGATCGTGCTCAGGCGATGTGCCACAATCAAGCAAGTGCATCCGCGGCGCCTGATCTGGTCGTCAATGGTCTTCTCTACTTGCACGTCCAACGCGCTGGTCGCCTCGTCCAATACCAGAATGCGCGGATTGCCAGCGAGAGCGCGGGCGATCTCCATACGCTGGCGCTGACCGCCACTGAAATTTCTGCCTGCCTCTTCCAACCGCGAGTCATAGCCACCAGAGCGGCTCACAATGTCATCGTGAATGGCGGCGTGTTTGGCGGCTTGCACCAGAGTTGCTTCTTCGATCGTCGTGTCCCACAGCGTCAGATTCTGGCGGATTGTGCCATCAAACATACTGATGTCCTGATCGACCATGGCGATGGAGTTGCTAAGGGCGGTGCGCGGATACGCAGCGCGTGGCTTGTGGTCGAACAGGACTTCTCCCGACCAAGGCTCGTACAGTCCAGAGACAATCTTGGCGATAGTGGACTTGCCACTGCCCGACCCACCTACCAGCGCCACCCTTTGGCCGGGTGTGAGCGACAAGTTGAAATTCTGGATGAGGGGAGGATCAAGGAGACTGTATCCGAAAGTCACATCGCGTAACTCCAAATAACCTTCCAGTTTCTCATGGGCTGCTCCGCTGTCGACCTCACTCGCCGCGGATTGGAGCGCGGAATCGATAGGGCAATTAAGAACATCATCCAGCCGGCCTAGATCACCTTGCGCCTGCTGAAATTTATCTCCCAGATCGACCATTCGGTTGACCGGTTCGGCGAAGGTGGCCATCAACCCTTGGAATGCGATCAGCATACCCATGGTCATCAGGCCGTTCATCACCCGCAGACCCCCGATGCCGAGGATGACTACCGTGTTTAACCCTGTAAGCAGCGGCGGCACAGCACTCAGCAATTGGGAGGATGCGCCGAGTTCCTGTCGGGCATTGACAACTTTGGTGTGGTATCCGGCCCAACGCACAAAATAATCCGTTTCGGTGGCCATGGATTTTACGGTCTCGATAATCTGCAAACCCGACATCGAGACACCCACCAGTTTGCCGTATTGCTGCTGGAGCCGGCGGTTGTCGTCCACGCGCTGGCGGGAAACCATCCGAAGCGCAACCAAGTTGATGAGCGCAGTGGCGATGCAAATCAGGGTGAGCCAGACGTCGTATTGGAACATGAGCGCGGCAAAGAAGCCGATGAGCAGAATGTTGACGATACTGGTGGCTAATTCCCCGGAGAGAAGGGTCGCAACGCGGTCGTTCACTGTAACTCGGGTTCCGATTTCTCCTGCAAAGCGTTGTGAAAAAAACTCCAATGGTAAGTTAAGTAAGTGCCAAAAAAATTTCGCGGATGAGCTTAGAGACAGCTTCATCTCTAGGCGAAGAAGCGAACGTTGCTGCAGGTAAGACGCTATCGCTTTGACGATGCAGGTGATGGCCATGATCAGCAGCAATGGTTTTAACCATGCTGCCTTGCCCTCGACCAGGAACTCGTCGATGTATACTCGTGAAAATACAGGAATGATGAGGCTTGGAAGGGCAAGCGCCAACGTTGCCAGAACAAGATAGCAGAGCGCATGCCGGCTGCCAGGGAGCCGCTTCTTTAGGGATTTGAATACCGATTGCTTTTCCCCTCCCCTCACGAACTCCGGCCCCCTTTCGAACTGAAACACCAGGCCGGTAAACGACAAATCGAATTCCTCGTGGCTGACCGAGCGCGGACCACTTTCAGGATCATTCAGATAGATCTTGTGGGCGCTGAAGCCTTCCACAACCAGGAAATGATTGAAATTCCAAAAAACGATGAAAGGCAGCTGTACTTCTCCCAGTTCCCCGGGTTCTTTTTTGAGTGCCTTGGCGACAAGTCCATGCTGGCGCGCTACTTTGACAATATTGCTCGCTTTGGTGCCGTCCCTGGAAACTCCGCAGGCTGCCCGCAAACGTTCTAGGGGAACGAACTCACCGTAGTAGGCCAGAACAATTCCCAGGGCGGCGGCACCGCATTCGACGGCCTCCATCTGCAACACGGTTGGCGTGCGAACGCGTCTGTTCCGGAACTTATACCGCGGTGGCGCAGCGCTCGCAGCTTCTGGGGAAATAGCGCCGGCATTTTCCATAACGTCCTACCCCAATCCCACTTTGGCCTTCACGTACGGCAGAACGAGTGTGATAGGCCTTTGCTTACGAGTGACAATCTCCACGGAGCAGAGGGTTCCGCCGGTGATGCTGATCGCGGGTCCCTTGGACGTGGACCACTTGAATCCGGTTGGGGTAGCCGGATCGTGGTCAAGCGAGATGCGCAACTCCGTCACCGGTCCAGCATTAGTCAGGGATGAGATCAGTAACTCATTCTGGAAGTTGCGCATGAGAGCCTCCGCGGTTGCGGGGAAGTCCGACACGTAAATGACTTTTCCCTTCATGAAGCCGAACTCTTCGCGCTTAACGTATGAGGGCGAGATCCTCGCTTCCATGCCACTCATCGTATGTTTCGCTTGCGAAGCCGGAAGATAGGCCAGGAGCTCGAGATCCTGCACGTCGGGCTGCAGACTGATGATAGGCTGGCCATCCTTTACACTGCCACCCGGGTACACCTTCAGTTCCAACACCTGGCCGGCGTACGGACTCACCACGTTTTGAGCAAGACTGAGGTCCTTTTCAAGGCCGGCCACATCACGCTGCATCATTGCGATGCGAGTCCGCGCCTCTGCGTCATCCTGATCCGGCTGAGTTTCGAGCTTGAGTTTCTGAGCATCGAGTTCCTGTATGTGCGCGTAGAGACCCGCGATCTGGTCCCGAATGCCGACCAGCCTTTGCTGGACCGCAAGCGCCTGTTCTTTGGTAACCAATCCCTTGGCCAGCAATTTCTCTTCGGCCACGACCTGCTGTTGGGTAAAATTGGCCTGATCTTGCAGTTCGCTGATCTGGCGCTCATCGTTGGCGCGTTGACGTTGGACCGCTTCCACCTGTAACCGGCCCACGTTCCTGTGCATCGCGAGCGCACGCTCGCGTTCGCGCTGAAACTCGACAAGTGCCGTGCGCATGGCATCACGCTTTTCGAGCAATGACGGCTGGGCCACTATGGCTAGCACCTGGTTTGCGTGAACCCGGTCACCGACCTGCACATTGACGTTGATCACAGTGCCAGCGCCATGACTCACGAGGCTGAGCATGCCTCCAGAACGCACAATAATGCCCTGGCCAATCTCGGTCGTGTCCAATTCCCCTGCAAATCCCCAGATTACTCCGGTGACGAGCAACAAGAAAATTGCAGCCAGTGCGAGCCAGCTCTTAGGCTCAGTGACGCGAAGCAGCTGATCAAGTTGTTCTGGCGAGGACAACCGATCAATGGACACCTGGCGGAATAATGAACTCATGGGCTAGCTCCGGCATTCGGGTCAAACGGAAAGGTGACAAGAGTTTGTGGCGCGATGTCTTGCACCGGTCGATCGGGGGCAACGATGGTTCCGGTCGCAAACCGGAATTGCACCAGAGCGAGGGCATAGGAGAGCTGCGCCTGCACCCGGTTGGTCAGGGCATTGGTCAGGCGGTCTTCCACCGTGAGGACGTCCACGAAGGAACTGATGCCCACGCGATACCGTTCGCGCTCTCCGTCCAGTGCCAATTGAAAGAATTTCACGGATTCACCCGCCTCCTTAAGCCGCACGATTGCATTGCGCAGTGCCTCGGTTGCGGTGATCACGGCCGTGCTGATGTTGCGCTCGACTTGAACCTCCTGGAGTTCATTCTGATGTTTGGAGGCAACTGCCTGCATCATCTGCCCGCGGGCACTGCTATTCGCAATGGGGAAGCTGTATGAAATACCGAGGTTAGCGTTTGGCCCGTTCACATTCGCGGCGCCCGAGGCGAAAAGTTGGCTATACGTTTTCCCCAGCTGCAATCCCGAATAGCCGCCCCCAAGAGTCAGATTGACCTGGGGCAGCAGGCTGTTCTTGGCACCTACCAGGAGTATCTGTGCCTCGTCTACGCGACGACGGGCCGCAAGGTAGTCGGCGCGGTGCAATAGGGACTGTTCGAGGTAATACTGCAAAGCACGAGAACTGTCAGCAGGCAATGGCTGCTCCTCGCCGCCGGGAAGACTGTCGATCGGGTCCGGCAATCGGAACATTTGGCTCGCACTGACGCCCATATCCAATGCCAATTGTTGTCGTGCGACCGTGACCTGCTGCTGGGCGGCAATTCGGTTCGCACTACGGTCAGCCAGATTGGCAGCGGCTACATTTAGGTCGCTGCGAGGAACGTGATCGGCCTCAATCAAAGATTGCACATTATCCACGTAGACGCCACCCCGCTTTTCAGCATCGGAGGTGATCGTCAGCAACTCATTCGCCGCGACCAGGTTCCAGTAACTCGAAGCCGTATTGGCCACCAACTGGGCGATCAACTGATTCAAATCGAGCAAACTGGCGTCTACCTCGGCTGTGGCTGCATGCTCTGCCGCGTCAACAACACCTCTTCCGCGTCCGCGCCCCAACGGGACGATGACGGTAAAATTTAATTGAGAAGTATTGACTGCCGGGTCGATCGAGTTATTGATGTTCCGGTTGGCCTGGTACGTCGAGGCGACACTCGTTCCATTCCGGAAGAGCTTGGTGATCGACAATGAATAATTGCTCAGATTCGAAAGCTCGACCAAACCAGTAACCCCGAGCGATGTCGCTTCGACAGTGTCGAGCGGCGTGTTGGCGTGGTTCAGTGTCAGGCTAGTCTGGAGAAGAGTGTCAAAAGGCGCGCCCGCCTGTAGTTTGATCCCTTGTTTGGTCGTCACCTGTGCCTGTTGCAGCCGGATGAAAGGTTGCGTTTCAAGCGTGGAGCGTACGGCATCGATCAAAGTCAAGCCGGTGAGCTTAGACGGAGCCTCTTGCGCCGCGGCCAGACTGAGCATTGCGCAAATCGCACTTACAACTGTCCGTCCGCATAAGGGCCTCTTGTTCAGCATCACCTTTTTCCCCTGTCAGTCAGTATCGCGTGGCTTGGGGTTGTCCCTGGAGTGAGACAGCAAGTTAAGATACCGCTTACCATCGCTGAAAACTGATTCTAACGCCACCCTGCTCCAGGTTCATTCTGGATTCTATGGCTGATCGCGGATTTTTCCTCCCCTTGACAAGCTATACGCTGCCAGCTCGAGGCGATGCTGATATCATTTCTAATTCATCCGCATGATTCACGCCTCCACTTCACCACTTCTCAGTGCCACCTTGTCTTCCTTGCAAGCTCCCCGAGCCTAAGCCCGCTGCACGGCGTATGCCGACGAGCTTGCGCCAGAATACCTGTGCGGCCAGGCCTGCGGGGCGAGTTTGCAGGCGAAGTGCCGGTCAAATTGGACAGTTTATCCAACATTTCCGCAGAATTTCCACAGAATTTTGCGATCTCGTCAGAAAAGTAGTTGACGTTTATATATTGGGTATGTATTGCTGTGGCCTAATTTGGAGAGTACACTGCATCATGGCTTCTTCGAAAGACGATGTGAAGAGAGCAGGCCAAACTCGAGATCCAATAGACCTTAATGGTGCCGATTAGCGCCGACGACGGGGAACTTGACAGAACAAGCGCGGCGCTTGCGGCCACAATCTTAAATGCACCAATAACGGTTGTCAAGGAAGGCTGGATTCTCTTGGCGGTGAGCTGAGCCGCTGCCACCCGCCCCAAAGGAAAGACGCCAGAGCTCCCGCACCACACAGGCGACCGATGCTGGTGATAGCCTTCGAGGGGGGAGCTCGTACCCTAATACATCCATCCCATCGGGGCGGAAACGGATGCTTAGCAGAGCGTTCGCGGCACGGGAAAGCCCAATCGTCGTTGCAAGGCGGACGGTTCATGTGTATGTATGGATCGGCAATACAAAATCTCACGGTATGTTGTGGTCAGAGACCCAGTCGTTGACAGAGACACAGATAAGTGTAAGCGCATCGTCTTCGGGACACGTGTAGCCGTTGCCCTGACGATTTCACGAAGTGTTTGGTAACACATCGAGAGCGGACACTAAAATGGCCGACAGCATCACCTATGCACCGCAGGCACGGTTGGACATTGGGCGTCTCGGGAACCCGATTGAGATTGTGCTCATCTCCACTTACGAACTGGGTCGGCAACCGTTCGGTTTGGCTTCGCCCGCTGCTTGGTTGCGTAGGCTAGGGGCTCACGTTACATGCCTTGATCTTTCGCTCCAGCACCTCGACACGGATACGATCCAAACAGCAAACATAGTCGCGTTTTATCTGCCAATGCACACTGCGACTCGAATGGCGATCAAAACGATCCGCATCGTACGTAAATTGAACCCACGTGCGCATCTCTGTGCCTATGGCCTTTACGCGGTGACAAATGTTGAGTATCTCCGCAGAGAAGGCATACAGACAGCTTTGGGTGGTGAGTTCGAAGAAGGCCTTTGCGAGCTCGTTGTGCAGGTTAGCGAAGGAGTTTTGGATTCCCCTGCCAGATTCTTCGAGCCGATCATCTCATTCGCCCGGCAGCAGTTCATCGTGCCGGATCGTTCTGGCTTGCCCCCTCTCCGCAAGTATGCGCAACTCATAATGCCTGACGGAACGAAGCGAGTTGTCGGATACACCGAAGCAACCCGCGGCTGCAAGCATGAGTGCCGGCATTGTCCGATCGTTCCTGTCTACGAAGGGAAATTCAGGATTGTTCAGCGGGAAGTTGTGCTGGCGGACATTCGACAGCAGGTCGCCATGGGTGCCGAACACATTACTTTTGGTGATCCGGATTTCTTTAACGGGATTGGCCATGCGATTCCACTAATCGAAGCGCTTCATCGGGAATTCGAACATCTTAGTTATGACGTAACCATTAAGGTCGAACACTTGCGCAAGCACGCGGACTATTTACATCTCTTGAGGGACACTGGATGCGCGTTTGTCACTTCTGCGGTGGAATCCATCGATAATGCAGTGCTAGAGATATTCGGCAAGAATCACACTCGAGATGATTTCATCGATGTCGCCCGTTTTTGCGGTGAACTTCGGCTCAATTTTTCTCCGACCTTCGTTACTTTTACTCCATGGCTCAGCTTAGATGGTTATGAGGATCTGCTGGCTTTGTTGACCAAACTAAACCTCGCGATCAATGTAGCCCCAATTCAGCTCGCTATCCGTTTGCTGATCCCATTTGGGTCCCGCTTGTTGGAACGGTCGGAGGTCCAGCGTATCATTGGCCCATTCGATGAGTCTGCGCTCAGCTACCGATGGGTACACCCAGATCCGCGCGTAGATTCACTTCAGGAAGAAGTACTACGGATAGTTCGCGCAGCGTCTGACTCACGACAAGGCAGGATGGAGGTATTCAATGCTGTCTGGCGACATCTGCACACGGTAATGGGCGGTTCCACTAAATATCTCCGGATGCCAGCTATCGATCCTGCGCCGGCCAGGGTGACAATCCCGTATCTTACGGAACCTTGGTATTGTTGAGCGGAACCCGCGACGGGGCAGGTTGCTCCGTTTTGATGATGAACAGTGGGCCGCCTTTTGCGGCCCTCGGGCTGCGGGACGCCGCAGATTTGATCCAGTAGCAGAGAGTGCGCATCCTGCTTCCTGCGCAGTGGCCAAGACCCGTCATGATCAAGCGCAACCTCCGTTGGACAGGCAAAACCCAGGAACAACAGGAGAGAGGCCGACGGCCCATAAGCGCCAGCATGGCGGCTTACAAAGCCCGGTGGGCCCGCATCGGGCTGACGGTCTCCCGAGCTGGAAGATTATGCGACGAAAAACAATTTGATTTGCTCGCGCTATCCTATCGAGGAATCCAATGCCAGGATCCCTTGCCGATTTGGAACAGCAGCGACGCGCCATTTTTCTGCGCATGATGGAATTTCACGACTTCCGCAGCGGGTCGATCACGGCTACCTACGGCACCTGCGGTAAGTCGAACTGCCGCTGCCATCAGCCCAACCAACCCCCGCATGGCCCCAACTTTCGCCTCACTCGCAAAGTGAAAGGAAAAACCATCACAGAAACGTTTGCCACTCCCGCTGAACTGCAAAAGGCGCAGCGTGAGCTGGCAGCGTATCAACGATTTCGCGAGTTGTCCCAAGAGTTGCTCGCCATCAACGAGAAGATCTGTGGCGCTCGCCCCTTGGCAGAAGGGGCGCTGACACCGTCGAAAAAAAAACGGTGGAAGAACTGCGGCAGGAAATCAGCCGAGAAATCGAACATCTTCTGGAACGGATCTTCTGGCAGCGGCAAGAGACGCGTGGCTTGCACTTAGAGGCCGTCGAGATGGCAGTGCGTTCCGTCATGCACTAGGCCGGGGGCGATTGCCTTGACCGAACTGCTGCAGTTCGATCCTCCCCGCCCCCAGGAGCGGCAGGTCGCCCTGCCCTTGTGGTCATATGGCGAAATATGTGGGATTGCGCTCCAAGCCGGTGTTGACTGCCGTGGGCGCGAAGCTCACTGCCGGCGTCCCTATTTTCTATGCCAAGCTTGCCGTCAAGGCCAGTTTCCGGTGGATGCGGATCTCGACATCCAAGACACGGAACTATCACCCGGCATGCGCCGGATGCTGGCAGGCCGTGGGTCACGAAGCTGCCTTCGATCGTGAACCAGAGCAGATGAAACTGCTGGCCGGTCCGGCGATTACCACCAAAGCGGTCGAGAGCACGGCCGAAGCCATCGGAGAAGACATCGAAGGGCGTCATATCCGGGAGCGCATGCGAGCCACGCAACTGGAGTTGCCGATTCCCATGGTCGGTCGCCTTCCCGTTTTCTATGTAGAGATGAATGCCACCGGCATTCCCGTAGTCCGCAAGGAAACGGAAGGTCGTGCCGGGAAACAGAACGATGAACCCTCGCACACACGGGAAGCCAAGCTGGGTTGCGTATTCACCCAGACGCGTGTGGAGGAAGAAGGCTATCCCCTACGGGACGAAGCTTCCACAAGCTATGTGGGCGGGATCGAGAGCTGCGACGAATTCGGTCTCTGGCTGTATGCGGGAGCCTGGCGGCGCGGCTGGTGCGGAAGAGCGAGTGGTATTAGGAGATGGAGCCGAATGGATCTGGAATCAGACGGAACTGCACTTTCCAGATGCCATCCAAATCGTCGATCTGTATCATGCCCGCCCAGCACCTACGGGATTTATGTGCCAAACTCTATCCCAGCGATCCACCCGCAAGAGACGCTGGGTGATGGTGAGAAAAGACAAGCTAAACAATGGCAAAATTGAGGTCTTAGTCCGTTTACTGCGCGCAACCGCAGCTTCAATCCCCATGGGAGTGGTAGAAGCGGTAAATGCGAATATCAAAGCACTGCTACGACGTGGCCGTGGTTACCGAGATCTGAATTACTTGCTATTGTAAGCGCAACGTTTGGCCGCCACTAAGACCGAATTTGTTGCTTTTCGGAGAGCCGCGGAGAATGTTCACTCTTACAGATTCTTGTGCAGAGCCGAATAAACAACGCATGCGCTATCCCGAATTTCGGAACCAAGGGCTATTTGTGGGCTCTGGAGTCTTCGAGGCGGGCTGCAAGACGGTCTTGGGCCGGCTCAAGCAGTCCGGTATGTTCTGGACCGTACGCGGAGCCAATGCCATTATCGCTCTTCGGTATTGTCAACTGAGTGGTAGGTTCGAGGATTACTGGGAGTCTCGCCACGCTCCTGCTTAACTTAAATGTCGCGCACCCTGTGACCGGGCAGCCCGATTCCACTTACTGGGCCGTGAGTTATAATGCCAAAAGCAGTTCCCGCCGCGGGAGGACGCTATGAATCGGTCCGACTTGGGAGATAAACTCCATAGCCTTTTAGGCGCATGTTGGCCTCATCATTAGGGTGACGACGAATTGTATTGTGCGATACCCGGATCGCAAATCGGCCAGGTTCTAGCGGAACTGGAGACGATTGTTTCAGCAAACGATACTCTGAAAGAGTTCGACAAAGCGCGTTTCGCCAGCGCTTAAAGATCTTGCCAAATATTCTATTCTTATTCGGAGATCAGTCGTGCGTACCCGTAGACCCTCTCCGGGCGGCGAAAGCATTGTCCTGCGGGACCCTCGTAATGGCGCCCCGGGCCCCGTGCGGGACGCCCTTGGGTCTCATTGATCAGCATTCGAGCGTTCGCTTCCGAGATCCGGGCGGGGCCGTTGAAGCGGCGAGAAAACTGTATGATATGCATCCCTTCCATGCAGTGGTTGGTTATGACGACCAAGTCACACCTTTAGTCGCTCAAATCGCTGCGGATTTCGGTCTGCCGGGTAATTCGGTTGATGCCGCACTCGCCGCGCGTGATAAGGTTTTGATGAAGGAGCGCTTTGGTGCTGGCGCTGTGCCCATAGCCCCCCATCACCTAGCGCATGGCGAGGAAGACGCCGTCGGATGGGCAGCGGTGAACGGTTATCCTGTCGTTGTAAAGCCTGTGCGCGGCTCTGCCAGTCAAGGTGTGATTCGAGCTAACGACGAATTGGAATTAAGAATAGCCTATCGCCGCGTCTGCCGGATCGTGCGCGAATTCGGTTTGGATACGGGTGGTCGTTCGGATGAGGAGCAACTCGTTGAAGGATATCTGGAAGGTTCTGAATACTCCGTTGAGCTCATGATGCAGCGAGGACGGATTCAAGTTTTCTGTCGATTTGAGAAACCGCACCCTCTAACTGGACCCTTCTTTGAGGAAACGATATATGTGACTCCCCCGAGACTGACCCCTTCCGAAATCGAGCAGGTTGATGGCGTGGCGGTACGTGCCGCCGAGTCCCTCGGCCTTTCGCATGGTTTCGCGCATTGTGAGATTCGGTGGACGAATCTTGGCCCATTTGTCCTGGAAGTGGGCGCGCGTCTCATCGGAGGTGCATGCTCGCGGGTATTTCGGCAGGTCTTCGGTGAAGATATTCACTCCTCGGTGTTGCAGGTGGCCTTGGGCCGAGAAGTCCGAGTCCCCGCTCCGTCGGAAAGAGCCGTTGGTGCGATGATGCTCCCTATACCAAAGGAGGGACGATTGGATGACGTCAAAGGGTTGGAAGCCGCGAGGCGTATTTCAGGCATCACGGAAGCTATTGTCGCCGTTAGTCCTGGAGACAGTATTCTTACGTTTCCCGAACAGAGCTGTTATATCGGTTTCTTGTCTGCCGAAGGTGCGTCGGTCGACGACGTGTGTGCAGCCTTGGAGCACGCGGCTAATAAGATTGAATTTGTCCTCCGCCCTTTAGAGTGTGAATTTTGGACGCGAGAGTTGAATGATTGCGCATCGTTTGTGCCATCCCAAGACTCCGAGATTCGCCTTTTGGAATCCTTTTCCAGAGACGAAGCACGGGAAATTGTCATTCCGCTCATCGCGGCTTCTAATTTCGGTGAGCGTCCTCACACGGAAGCAATCGAGGAGGCAAAGCATTGCGTTGATTGGCTCGAAAGCGGACCGCGCGGCAAAACATCGCCCAGCCTCTGGATGATAGCTGACAATCGTGCTGTTGCCCTGGGATCAGTTGATGGCAACACTTGTTATATTTCGTGCTTAGGAGTGATGCCCGGGTATCGTGGCAGCGGAACTGTGCAGACGATGGTTCGCTCGATGATGACATTATTTGCCCGACAGGGCTGTTTCCGGATGCGCGTGCTGTTGGATCCGCGCCAGCCGGCGCTGAATGCCTTGTACGCCGAACTAGGTTTTCGTCGGGAGGAATGTGAGGGGCAGATGCGCCTAATACTTCGAGATCTGTCCTCTTGCGGGCCGTCCAGCGATACGGCACACCACTAGCCTGCTTAATTCATGAGAGCTGAGTTTTTCTGGTGGAAAGATTTTTCCAGGGTTGAGTCACATCCCTACGGCTAGCGGAGCTAACGCGAGCGTTGGAGATAAGCGAGGAAACTGGCGGG
>Ga0187778_10000398_pt1 | contig 31006 bp, 30 predicted proteins | sample 1015_Q2_SP5_20_M_FD_132418 | JGI IMG/M metagenome (GOLD analysis project Ga0187778, IMG submission 132418) | Tropical peat soil microbial communities from peatlands in Department of Meta, Colombia - 1015_Q2_SP5_20_MG | ecosystem: Environmental > Terrestrial > Soil > Wetlands > Peat | place... | reverse complement strand
GCCTGCACTTTGCCCCGGAACACCCAATACGACCACCCCGCATGCATCACGATGATGGGCAGCAGGAACAACGTGCCGAGGATCAGGAAGCCCTGGGGCACGGCACGGAGTATAATTAGCGGGCAGGCGAGCACCACCTCACCGAGATCCGAACGGAGAATCCCAATGTTGAAAGCACGCATTGCCCACGTCGCTGGCTGGCTGATGGCGTCGGTGCTATTGGCCACGAGCAACGCTGCCCTAGCGCAAGCCGAGCAGCAGAAGCTCGTCGACGAGTCCAACAAGTCACTGTCGAATTTCCTGCGCGATCCTGACATGTCCTGGCTGCAGCAGAACCTGAGCCGCGCCAAGGCCGTAGTGATTGCGCCTCAACTGCTTAAGGCCGGATTCATCTTCGGCGGCTCTGGCGGACGCGCGGTCATATTTGCGCGTGGACCCGGCGGCAAATGGGTCGGCCCCGCTTTCTGCGCGATGGCGACCGCGAGCGTAGGCTTCCAGGCAGGAGTCTCGGTGTCCGAGAACGTGACGCTGGTTATGACTGACAAAGGATTCAACACGCTCCTTGCGCCTTCGGTCAAGCTCGGCGGCGATGCCAGTGTCGCTGCGGGGCCCGTCGGCGCGGGCGCCAAGTCCGACATCGTGGCCGACTTCATCACCTTCAGTCGTGCGAAGGGAGTCTACGGTGGTCTCAACCTCGACGGCACCGTGATCAACACCTCCGACGACTGGAACAGCGCGTACTATGGCAAGGCGGTAACTCAGCCGGACATCCTCGTCCGCGCTGACGTGCACAAACCGGGTGCCAACGCGACCATCGCCGCGCTGACCAAAGCAGCAAAGTAACGCAACGGTTGGACCGGCCCCACGCAGAGGACCTGCGCGGGGCCGCTCTTTGCGTCACACCGACGCGTAGAGGCAAGTGCTGTAGAACTACGCCACGCGCTGCGAGGCGCCTCGTCGATGGCCAGTTTCCCGTGCCCACGCCCCTAGCGAATGCGGCGCAGACTGAGCTGCGCGACTGGATCGGCAGGACTCAGCTCGCGCACGACGTGGTCACGCCGACGCCGTTCGCGGCGCTGTCGGCGACGCTGGACTATCCGCCCGAGCAACCGGCGACAGGCACTCCCCTACCTCCGCTATGGCATTGGCTGTATTTCCTGCCGCTGTATCGCCAATCAGAGGTTGGCCACGACGGCCATGCCAAGCGAGGCGGTTTCCTGCCGCCGGTGGCGCTTCCGCGCCGCATGTGGGCCGCCAGCGAGCTCGACTTCCGCGAGCCGCTGCGCGTCGGCGAAGCGATCACCCGCACGTCCACCATTGCCGACGTCACGGAAAAAAGCGGCCGCAGCGGGGCGCTGGTGTTCGTGAGGGTTCGCCACGACATCCGGCACGAGCAGCAGGACGACCCGGCGATCACCGAGTTCCACGACATCGTCTACCGCGAAGCGCCCAAGGCGGATGCGGCCGCACCGGCGCCGCGCCCCGCTCCGGCAACAGCCGCTTGGGAGCGCACCATCGCGCCGGACGACGTGCTGCTGTTCCGCTATTCCGCGCTCACTTTCAACAGCCATCGCATCCACTACGACCGGCGCTATGTGACCGAGGTCGAAGGCTATCCCGGGCTGGTCGTGCACGGGCCCCTGCTCGCGACGCTGCTGCTCGATCTGCTGCGGCGCCAGCGGCCGGAGGCCACCGTGACGCGCTACGAATTCCGGGCGGCGCGCCCCGTTTTCGACACGCACCCTTTCCAAGTCTGCGGCGAGCCCGCGGCCGACGGCCGCTCGGTCCGCCTGTGGGTGAAGGATCACAACGGCGCCCTGGCGATGGAGGCTGCCGCATCAATCAAGGCCTCATAAGATGAGCCCGCTCTCCGGAATTACCGTAGTCACCTTGGAGCACGCGATCGCCGCGCCCTTCGCCACGCGGCAGCTCGCCGATCTCGGCGCACGAGTGATCAAGGTCGAGCGGCCGGGAGTGGGCGACTTCGCCCGTGCTTACGACGAGCGGGTGCGCGGGCTCGCGTCGCACTTCGTGTGGACCAATCGCTCCAAGGAGAGCGTCACGCTCGACGTCAAGCATCCGGAGGCGCAGGCGATCCTGCGGCGGTTGATCCTCGAGCATGCCGACGTTCTGGTGCAGAACCTCGCGCCCGGCGCCGCAGCGCGGCTCGGGCTCTCCTACGAGGCGCTGGCGGAAGTCAAGCCAGCGCTTATCGTCTGCAACATCTCCGGCTACGGCGAGTACGGCCTATACCGCGACAAGAAGGCCTATGACCTGATGATCCAGAGCGAAGCCGGCTTTCTCTCCGTCACCGGCAGCGAGGACGAGCCGGCCAAAGCGGGGCTGTCGGTGGCGGACATCGCGGCTGGCATGTACGCCTATTGCAACATCCTGGCGGCGCTGCTCGAACGCGCCAAGACCGGACGCGGCAAGCATCTCGACATATCGATGCTCGAATCGCTGGTCGAATGGATGAGCTATCCGCTGTACTACGCCTACGACGGCGCGCCCCCGCCATCGCGCACCGGCGCGAGTCACGCAACGATCTACCCCTACGGGCCGTTCCAGGCGGGCGACGGCAAGACCGTGATGCTGGGGCTACAGAACGAGCGCGAGTGGGCCGCGTTCTGCGCCAAGGTCCTGCTGCGCCCCGAGCTCGCGACCGACGCGCGCTATTCGACCAACTCCAAGCGCAGCGAGACGCGGGCGGAGCTGCGCGAGGTGATCGTCGACGTATTCTCGAAGCTCACCGCCGACGAAGTCGTGCGTCGTCTCGATCAAGCGCAAATCGCCAATGCGCAGGTGAACGACATGCACGCGGTGTGGGCGCATCCGCAGCTTCGCGCGCGGCACCGCTGGGTTGACATCGATTCGCCGGCGGGAACGATCCCGGCGCTGCTGCCGCCCGGGTTCGATCCGGAGACCTCCCCGCCGCAGGGACGCGTTCCGGCGCTGGGCGAGCATACCGACGCTGTCCTCTCGCGCCTGGGTTATTCGGCCGCGGACATCGCCAGACTGCGCGCCGCGCACGCGATCTGATGAACCTTTAGGCCAGGAACGTGAAGCTTCCGGTCAGCTATCTGTTCGTTCCCGGCGATCGCTCCGATCGTTTCGCCAAGGCCCTCGCCTCGGGCGCGCACGCCGTGATCCTCGATCTGGAGGATGCCGTGTCGCCGGAAGGCAAAGCAGCCGCACGGCAGCACATCCGCGCCTGGCGCGCGACGCAGCCGGGCTTCGATGCCCGCGTGCTCGTGCGCATCAACGATGCATCCACCTCGTGGTTCGAAGCCGATCTCGCGCTGGCCCAGGAGTGCGCGATAAGTGCCCTCGTTCTCCCCAAGGCCGAGCGTGTCGCCGACATCGCGCGCGTCAGAAAAGCCTTGCCGCGCGACGGCTGGGTCGTTCCGATCATCGAGACGGCGCGAGGGGTGCTTGCCATCGAGGAGATCACGGCCGCGGAGGGCGTCCAGCGTCTCGCCTTCGGCACGCTCGACTACGCGGTGGATCTAGGACTCTCGGGCGACGAACGCGGGCTCGTCTACCCGGCGTGCCGCATGGCGCTGGCTTCGAAAGTCGCCGGCATCGCCGCGCCGATCGCCGGAGTAACCACGGAGATCGGCAACGATACCAAGCTCGAAGCCGATCTCGCCTTCGCGCGCGCATGCGGCTTCGGCGCCAAGCTGTGCATTCATCCGCAGCAGCTCACGCTCACCCATCGCGCGTTTGCGCCGACGGCAGATGAAGTCGCGTGGGCACTGCGCGTCATGGCCGCGGTGGAGTCCGGTCGAGGCGCCGTCCAGGTCGACGGTAAGATGGTCGACCGGCCGGTGATCCTGCACGCGCAAGCGATTCTGGAGCGCGCGAGGTAGGTGACTGGCTGCTCTTAATCGCCGGCTCGGGCGGCAGTGATCGCCTTGAGCAGGGTCTCGGGATCGTGGGCGCCGGCCACCGCGGTCCTGCCGTTGAAGATGAAAAACGGTACGCCGCCAATGCCGACACCGCGCGCCTCGCGATCTTCCGCCTCCACTTCGGCGCGCACCGGCAGAGACTCGAGCGATGATCGCGTTTCCTGCTCGGGCAGTCCCGCCTCGGCGGCGATGCGCACCAGCTCCTCGCGCTCACCCAACAATCGGCCCTCGATGAAAAAGGCGCGGAACAGCCGCTCGACCAGCGTGTCGGCTGCTTCGCCGGCGCCCCGCTGCTGCGCCCAGGCGATCAGCACGTGCGCGTCGAGCGTGTTCGGGACCCGGGAGATGCGATCGAAATCGAAGGCAATGCCCACCTCGGCGCCGACGCTCTTCACCCTGGAATAGATCTGGTCGGCGCGAGCCTTGCTGCCGAACTTCGCTTCCAGATAGGCGATGCGGTCAACACCCTCCGCAGGCAGATCGGGATTGAGCTGAAACGGGTGCCAGCGCACCGCGATGCTCGCGCCAGGCGCGCGCGTCTCGAGCTCGAAGAGCGCGGCCTCGAGCTTGCGCTTGCCGATGTAGCACCACGGGCACACGACGTCGGAGACGATGTCGACGACGAGGTCGGGTGCAGCCTCAACCGCCTTCGGATTCGAAACCTCCATCGAAGCCAGTCTGCGGGCAGTCGCGCAGCCGGTCAACCTGGCGCGCCGACGCGCGATAATGCGCGTTCATCGATCCGAGGCGGGCGCTTCCGGTGGCAACTCGAGCCGTTCCGCGGCACTGGGACATATTCTGTGTCGCCGTCGATAACTACGGCGACGTCGGCGTCGCGTGGCGCCTCGCGCAACAGCTCGCCGCCGAGCACGGCCTCGCGGTGCGCTTGTTCGTCGATGCGCTCGTGGCGCTCTCGCGCCTGGCTCCGCCGGTCGACCCAAGGCGCGAGGAGCAGCGGGTGCTCGACGTCGAGGTGCGGCGTTGGCGCGGCCCGCAGCATGATGCGCCTCCTGCCGCGATTTCCGCCATGGGGGAGGTCGTCATCGAGGCGTTCGGATGCGGGCTGCCCAGCGCGTACCTCGCCCGCATGGCGGAGCGCCGCATCCAGCCCCTGTGGATCAATCTCGAATATCTGTCGGCGGAAGACTGGATCGAAGGCTGCCACGGGCTCGCTTCGCGGCAGCCGCAGTTGCCGCTGACCCGTCACTTCTTCTTTCCCGGATTCACTGCGAACACCGGCGGCCTGTTGCGCGAGCACGATCTGTTCGTTCGACGCGATGCCTTCAGCGCGCAGTCGGAGGCACAAGGCGCGTTGTGGCGAATCCTGGGCATCGACGTTCCCCCGGCCCGGGCGCTGAGAGTATCGCTGTTCTGCTATCCGACCGCGCCCATCGGTGCGCTCCTCGATGCCTGGGAGCACGGCGGCGACGCGATCTACTGCATCGTTCCCGAAGGCGTGGCCAGCGCCGCGGTAGATGCCTGGTCAGGCGGCATGCCGGCGGCGAATGGCACGCTGCATCGCGGGCACCTGACGCTTGCGCGCGCGCCCTTTGTCGCCCAGGACGACTACGACCGACTGCTGTGGGCGTGCGACGTCAACTTCGTGCGTGGCGAGGATTCCTTCGTGCGGGCGCAGTGGGCGGCGAGGCCGCTGGTGTGGCATTGCTACCGCCAGGCCGATGCCGCGCATCTGGCAAAGCTCGATGCGTTCCTTGCGCGCTACGCCCTCGGCTTGGCACCGGCCTTTGCGACGGCGTGCGCCGAGTTCGCGCACGCCTGGAACGGCGGTAAGGCCGCATTCGCCTGGGAGGCCTTTGCTCGTGCGCTGCCCGCGCTGCGCTCGCACGCGCAGGCATGGGCCGCAGAGCTGGGCGCCCAAGGCGATCTCGCGACCAACCTGGTCAGGTTCGCCGTGGATCGGGTATAATGTAAGGTTCCGTAATCAAGCAACTTTTGCAGGTGTAACCATGAAAACCGCACAGGAAGTCCGCGCCGGCAACGTCATCATGGTCGGCAGCGATCCGATGGTCGTGCAGAAGGCCGAGTTCAACAAGTCCGGCCGCAACGCGTCCGTCGTGAAGATGAAGCTCAAGAATCTGCTCTCTGGCTCGGGGACGGAGACAGTCTATCGCGCCGACGAGAAGTTCGAAATGATCCAGCTCGAGCGCAAAGAGGTGACGTACTCGTATTTCCAGGACCCGATGTACGTGTTCATGGATAGCGACTACAACCAGATCGAGGTCGAGAAGGATAACCTGGGGGACGCCGTCCACTATCTGGAGGACGGGCTCGCGTGCGAGCTCGTTCTCTACAACGGCAAGCCGATCTCGGTCGAGCTGCCGACCTCGGTGGTGCGCGAAATCGCCTACACCGAGCCGGCCGTGCGCGGCGACACCTCGGGCAAAGTCCTGAAGCCGGCCAAGCTTACCAGCGGCCTCGAAGTCCAGGTTCCGTTGTTTGTCGCGACGGGCGACCGGATCGAGGTCGATACGCGCACCGGAGAGTATCGGCGGCGCGTCTGACGCGCGTCACGTGAGTCATCGGAGCGGGCGCCTTGTGCGCCCGCCTTTTTTCAGCGTCGCGGGCACCTGCCGCGGAGCCTGACGCGCGGGAGCCGGAGGTCGTCGCTGCATCGCAGGGACATCTTTGCCGCTGCGTCCTTCGCCCGGTGCGCTCCTCGCTTGCTCGCTCCTGCGGAGCTCCCTCCGGATCCTGGCGAAGGTCTGCCTGACGTCTGTCCTGCCACTGGGCACGTAAGAAAAACTAGGATCGAGAATCGATTTCATAGGACTTCGGCGAAGCTACTCGCTGCGCCAAGCTTCCTGCCGCGCCGCGGACGCAGGTGGTGGCCCCAGAGACGCCGCGATGCCACGCCCAGCGGCGATCGCAGCGTCCAGTTGCACCAGCAGGTAGTCGAGATCCCCCTTGTCCAGGCCCATACGCTCCACACGAGGGATGGTGCCGTGCACCAGGTCGAGTCGCATCGCGGCGAGCTGCTCAAGCAGCGCCACCAGCCGCAGGCCGATTCGGGCCGGATCGATCGTATGCTGTGCGCCCGCCGTGGGCGGCGAGATCGCCTGTGGTGGGAGCTTGAATCGCTCCTCGGGCATGGCTTTTCGCATGTGCTACATCCCGTCGGGTTTGAGCTGCCCGCGAATTTCGCCGTCCGGATGGGCGGCGCTGTGCACGTTGACGTACAGGTCGCCGGCCTGGTAAGCCCGGTACTGCTCATCGGTGCTGCCCGAGGCCTCGGTCTTGACCGCTGGAACTTCCAGAGCTCCCGACAACGAGACCTTGACGTCGGCAGCCGACGCGATCGACCCAAACGTAACCAAGACCAGCGTCGCCCCGAGCCGAAATTGCGACTTGCGAAATGCCTTCATGTCACCCTCCGGAAAGGAAGCAAACGTTGAACCGTCCTTCGACTGCACGGCCGTGCTGCCTCCACCTCAGAGGGCTCAGTGCAAGTATCGTTGTAATCCTCAAACTAGCTAGGCAGGTGGTCAATCGGACAGCTGCGGTTTCGAATGTAGGCGGCGATTTCGCAGCCGTCGGACTGCGTCTGACAGCGCGGGTTCAGTTCCTGCTACGTCGCCATGGATTTGTCAGTAATCCGGTACGATAGGCGCATGCCGACAAAGTTGACCCATCGAGATATCCTGCTGGTCGTCGACGTGCAGAACGACTTCCTGCCAGGCGGCGCGCTGGCGGTCCCCGATGGCGACGCAGTCGTCCCGGCCGCCAACGCGCTCGCGTCGCGCTTTGCGCACGTCGTGCTGACGCAGGACTGGCACGTTCCCGGGCATTTGTCTTTCGCTTCCAGCCATCCGGGCAAGGTGCCTTTTGACACCATTCTTCTCCCCTACGGTCCGCAAGTGCTCTGGCCCGATCACTGCGTCCAGGGAACCCGAGGGGCGGAGTTCGCGCCGGGGCTCTCGATTCCTCAGGCTGAACTGATCGTGCGCAAAGGTTATCGCCGCGAAATCGACAGCTACTCGGCGTTCTGCGAGGTCGATCACGTCACGCGCACGGGCCTGGCCGGCTATCTGCGCGAGCGCGGCTTCAGCCGCATCTACCTGGCAGGGCTCGCGACCGACTTCTGCGTCGCGTGGTCCGCCTTGGATGCGCGCAGCGCCGGCTTCGAGGTCGTCGTGATCGAGGACGCCTGTCGCGCCATCGACACCGCCGGCTCGCTCGCCGCCGCGTGGTCGGGCATGCGCGAGGCGGGCGTCGAGCGCATCAGCTCGCAAGCGCTTGTTGCATGACCTGGAGTTCGGCGCGCGCGTCGACGCTTGAAGTTGCTCGCTTGCGAGCGTACGATGGTCCGACAACTCGAACGTGCGCACAGGGAAGAGCGCACACAAATCCGGGAATGAAAGGAGTTGCCCATGTGCTATGAGTTCGACACGTTCTACAGCAAGGCGCGCGTTGCGGAACAGTTACGCAGGAAGGCCGAGGAGCAGAAACAGCGCAGCGAAACCGCAGCCCCCGCCAAGCCGGTCGAAGGCGAGAAGCAGGTCAAGCCCAAGGAGCCCGTACCGGCCTAAGACGAGATTCGCGAAGTCCTGCGACAAGACCCCGCCGCGGCGGGGTTTTTGTTGGCTTGAATGCGGCGTCATGGGCCACTAAACTCGCGGCTTTTGCCAGCGGAGGACCCGTGCAGACCAAGCAGGTTGTCCAATTCATCGTCATCTTTTCCGCAGCGAGCGTGACGGCCGGTCAGGCATCGTCCGCAGAAATGGCCGCGGCTTCGAAGGAGCAGATCAAGCGGGGCGAGTACCTGGTGAATTACGGCGGATGCAATGATTGCCATACGCCCAAGCTGATGACGCCCAAGGGTCCGGCTCCGGACCCGTCGCGGCTTCTCTCCGGACACCCTGCGGGTGCGCCAATCCCGCCGGCCCCGCCCGCGGGCGTCATCGGCCCCAGCCCCGACCAATGGGGCGCCGTCACCAACAACGATCTCACTGCGTGGGTTGGGCCTTGGGGAACCAGTTATGCGGCGAATCTGACTCCAGACGTCGCGACCGGTCTCGGGGGCTGGACCGCGGATCAATTCATCAAGACCATGCGCACCGGCAAGCACCTGGGCGCCGGCCGACCGGTGTTGCCGCCGATGCCGTGGTTCGACCTCGCATTTCTCAACGATCGCGATCTCAAGGCGGTCTTCGCCTATCTCAAGTCGGTCAAGCCGATCCAGAACCAGGTGCCGCAGCCGGCGCCGTCGAAGTAGGGCGCCTGCCCCGCGGACTAGAGTTGTCGCGGCAATGGCGGCGGATTGGGTATGAAGCGCCGCGGGCCGGCGGCGCGCGGGAATGGCATGCGCGGCGGATGGGCGTGGGCGAATGCCGGATACCACCACATCCACCCATAGTCGTAGGCGGGGAAGCCCCCGGCGTAATCCTCGCCCCCCGGGTAGGTCATCCATGCCGCGAGGTCCCGTTGCGCCGCGATGCGACGCTCGTCTGCGATTCGCTGCGCCGCGCTCAAGTCGAGCGCGTCACGCTCGCGCTCGAGCCGCGCGACGGCCGTGGGGTCGGCGTCGCCCGCCCGGATGTCGAGCTTTTCACCGTCCTTGCAGGGCTCGTCGGTGTAGACCAGACCAAGGTTTTGATCGAAGCACTTGTAGATGGTCGTCGTCGCTGCCGGGCTATGCGGCGAAAGCAGCGCGAGGGCCAACAGGAGCCCAGCCCAGCGCTTGCCGCCGGCCCTCGGTTCGGTCCGCGGGGTCATGATCAACTTCGATCGCCCGACCGACATATCGTTCCGAACAGCGTTACCGGCTCGCCTATTCCAGACCCTGCGCTAGCGCTCGAGCTTTCCACGGCGCGAATACCGTTCACGCGGGTCATCGAGGCCCACCTGGTCGCCCGTTTGCGGAAAGTGATAGTAGAGCTCGTTCAGATACCGCGCAACCTCGACGATCTCGGGGTCGCGCCAACCGAGGCCGCTGTTGGCCTGCCAGCGATTGACCTGTGCCTTGAGGCTCGTCCAGTTGCTCGCGAGCCGCTTGTCGCGCCAATGCACCTCTGTGGTATGGCATGCGACGCAATGCGTCGAGTACAGGAGCTGCCCCTGCGACTCACCGCTCGGTGGTGGCGCCTGGGCGGCGACATGATGGCTGGACATCATGCAGGCTGCGAGCAGCACCCACATCCATGGAGTCGCGCTCTGTCCATTCTTGCGGCTGATGCAATTCATGGTTTCCGTCGCGCCTTGCTCAAGGCTGCACCCCACCCCCCCGATATGAGAAAGCGTGGGAACGTGACCCACTGCTCGAAGAAGAGGCGAGATACAAAATTGAGCGGCCCACTGAACGGCTCCGGCGGCACAGGCTCGAGGCGATGGCCACGACCTTGCAGCGCAATCGCCACAACGATACAACCCGCCGCGACGGTCAAGAACGTCAGCGAAAGCTGCAGGATCGCCGCAACAAGGGCAAGCGTTCCCAGCCAGAACAACGGTACGGCGACGACGTGGATCGACAAATTGGCGTGCGATTGGTGATATTTGGGGTAACCCTCCCACTGCCACCGCAAGAGTTCAGCAACGCTCATTCGCTGACTTTACGAGAGCCCTGACCGCTTCATCGGTTCGTGTCATCAATTCGCACTTCATCGGCCGGCACGGTCCGTGCCCTCGGTCCAAAGCTCTCGATGCTTGAGAGCGTCTCGTTGTGGTGAGCGGAGATCTGGGCCGCCGACAGCACCTTGTTGTCGATAGTCGAATGGCCGTCCGACACGAGGACGACGGGATATCCGAGCGCCAAGGCGCGACGGGTGGTTGTATCGACGCAGAACTCGCTCTGCAGCCCGCAGATGATGAGATCGGTAATGCCGCGAGCCTGCAGCAGGCTGTGCAACTCAGTGCGGTGAAATGAGTCCGTAGCAGTCTTCCTGAGGTGGATGTCTCCGTCTCGGGTCTCGAGCCGCGGCGCGAGCCGCCAGCCATCGGATCCGTAGTCCATCTCGCCGTCTCGAGTCTCGTGCTGAATGACGACAACGAGCCCGCCGGCTTCGCGAACCTTGCGCGAGACCAGGTTGATGCGATCGATGACTTGCTCGGCCTCATACGCGGCGTATTTGCCCGAGCAAAGCACCTGCTGCACGTCGATAATCAGTAGCGCAGATGGCATGGCGATTATTCTACGATTCGGCTTGCTCGGGGCAATAACGCGTATTGTAAGGCTGCGCGGTCGCTTAGCGCCTTCTGCCTGAGAGCGCGGGCTACTTGGCCGGCGGCCGAAAGACTTGGCTGCTCGCAGCGCCAGCCCATTTCGAAACGTCGATACTTGACAAGGAAGCAGCAGACTGCCCCGCGCCGTCTCGCAAGATGCGCGTTCCGCCGGAGCGCTTCGCGCGGCGGTCGATGTGGACGCGGCAAGGCAATTTGTGACGCGGGACGCAAGTCGGGCCTCGATCTGCGGTGGGACAGGTCCCGCCTTCAGGAGGCTGTCTAGGCGATGTGGCACACCGGTTGCTTGGCCTTAGGTGCAGGCCCTGCAGTTTTCCGGCAGATCTCCTCCCTGACCGGCGCTCGACCTGCTCTGCCCTCGGCGTGCCCCCCTCGCGCCGAGGGCTTTGTTTTGCGGGTCTAGCGCAGCTCGTCCTTCGCGAGCTCGCCGCCCCTGACGATCACCCGCAGGTGCTTCCCGTCCGCCGCCAGCAGAGAAATGTCCCGCAGCGGATCGCCGTCGACCACCAGCAGGTCGGCGTGCGCGCCCGGCGCGATGCAGCCGAGCTTGCCCTGCTGCATCATGATCTCGGCGTTGACCGACGTGGCCTGCCGCAGAAGCTCGAGCGGAGTGAACACTTCGCTGCGGATGGTGAATTCGCGGCACTCCTGCACGTAGGTGGACCCCAGGAGGTCGGTGCCGAAACCGACCTTGACGCCTGCACTGCGCATCTTGTCCAGACTCGAAAGCGCGTGCTTGCAGGCGTACTCGGCTTTTTCCTGGTTTGCCGTCGGAAAACCGAGCTCCCTGCCCATCTCGACCAGCACAAAAAGAACAACCATCGTCGGCACGATGTACGCGCCGCGGGCGGCGACGAACTTCGCGGTGTCATCGTCGATGAGCGTCCCGTGCTCGATCGAGCGCACGCCGAATTCGGCGCAGCGCTTGACCGCGCTCGCCGGATGGCAGTGCGCGGCGACGTAGGTCCGACGCTCGGCGCATTCGTTGGCGATCGCGCGGATCTCGTCCTCGCGGTACTGGTTCATCCAGATCGGATCGGTCGGCGACGCCACGCCACCCGAGCCCATGATCTTGATGCAGTGCGCCCCCTGCCGCAGCTCGTCGCGCGCTGCATGGATACACGCGTCGACGCCGTCGGCCATGCGGCGACCCCAGTTCACCACCCCGCAGGAGCACAACTCGTGATCGTGAGACTTCTGTTCCAGCGGACGAAAGTCGCCGTGCCCGCCGGTCATCGAAAGTATCTTGCCCGCGTAGAAGAAACGCGGCGCCCGCACCAGTCCATCGGCGATCGCCTTGGCAAGGGAATAGTCGCCTCCGCCGATGTCGCGCACGGTGGTAAACCCGCAGTCGAGCGCGTGCCCGAGCATCCGTACTGCGTGCGCGGTCCGGTACGGCTCACCCATCGCTTCGATCTTCTGCATCGACACGTCGCTGCAGTAGGCGTGCATGTGGGCGTCGATCAGGCCCGGCATCAACGTGCGCCCGCCAACGTCGATGGCGCGCGCGGCGGGAGCCTTGATCGGCCGCGCGGAGACTTCGCGGATCAACCCGTCGGAAAGCAGCACGTGCATGCCCTCGGGGCACTCGGGTTTGGTGCCGTCGAAGATGCGGGCGTTCTTGAACAGCAGCGGTGTCATCGGCGGTCCCTCGTTGTCAGCCAACAGTCTCCGCGCGCAACAGCAGCGATTGCGGGATGGTGATACCCAGCGCCTTGGCCGTCTTGAGGTTGATCACCAGCTCGAACTTGGTCGGCTGCTCGACGGGAAGGTCGGCGGGCTTCGCGCCCTTGAGGATCTTGTCCACGTACACGGCGGCGCGCGGGATGAACTCCACCATGTTCACCGCGTAGGCCATCAGGCCGCCGGCCTCGACCATTTCGCGAAAATTGAACATGGTCGGCAGGCGGCCCTTGACCGCGAGTTCCGCAAGCCTGACTCGATGTACCAGGAACGTCGAGCTACCAACGACCAGAAGCGCCTCAGCCCTCTCTTTTGCTATTGCGGCAAACGCGCTGTCGAACTCTTCGGGTCCTCGTGCTTCCACGTATTGGAGGCGGATCCCCATGGATCGGGCGGCAGCCTCCACTGCTCTGCTCTGAACTTCCCACGTCTTATCGCTCACGTTCCTGAGAATGGCGATCCGGGAAGCGCGCGGTATCGCCTCCTTCAAAATCTGCAGCTGCTTGCCGAAGATCTCCGGACCTGGCGTGTAGGTCGTGCCCGTAACGTTCCCTCCGGGCCTTGCAAGGCTGGCGACGAGCCCAAGCTCCACCGGATCGGCCGGAAAGATCATGACGATGGGGATGCTACTCGTCGCATTCTTTGCCGCCTGCGCCGCGAGCCCCGCCGGCGCGACGATCAGATCCACCTTCAGCCGCACCAGCTCGGCGGCGAGCTCGGGCAGCCGCTCGACCTTTCCGTCGGCCCACCGGTACTCGATGATCAGGTTCTGGCCTTCGACCCACCCCAAGTCACGCAACGTTTGCACGAACACTTGGCGCACCTGCTCCACGGACTCGCGAGTAGGCTGGCTCAGGTAGCCGAGGCGATAGACCTTCCCAGCTTGCTGCGCCTTAGCGGCAAACGGCACGGCGCCGAGCGCAAGCGGCCCAAGAAGAAGCGCGAGTCCTGCGTTGCGTCGGTTCATCCGATCTCCCTCGATTCATTGCGCGCCGCGCAAGTCGGCGTCGAGCGCCCGGCAATCTTCCGTGAAACGCCGCCCTTGCGCAACGTTTCAAGCCCGTCGCGTCGGATCGGCAGAAACACAGGTAGGATGTGCACACTATGACGAAGTGCGACACCGCTGCGGTTGCCGATTGGCTGATCGATGGAGCGCGCTCGGCATCGCGTCCCGAGCAAGTGCTTGCGCAGCTGTGTGATGGCCTGGTCGCCTGCGGCATTCCCTTGTGGCGGGTGGCTGTCTTTGTCCGCACGCTCCATCCTCAGGTGACCGGCCGTCGCTTCCTATGGCGAGCGGAGGCAGGCGTCGAGATCGGAGAGTTGCCCTTCGAGCGCCTCGACACCTCAGAGTATCTCGACAGCCCGGTCGTGCGGCTCTACGCCACGTCTGCTCCAATGCGGCGCCGACTCACCGATGAACGCGAGGCTGCCGACTTCGCCGTGCTTCGTGACCTGCGCGCCGAGGGCGCGACCGATTATTTGGCGTCGCCGCTGCTGTTCACCGACGGGACCGTGCATGCCGTGACGTGGACGACACGCGATCCCGGCGGCTTTACCGACGCGCAAATCGCCGGCCTCGAAGCCGTCGTCGCACCGCTCGCGCGCGTCGCCGAAACGTACGCGCTCCGACGCACGGCGAGAACGCTTCTCGACACGTACGTTGGCAGCCACGCTGGCGAGCGCATCCTCTCGGGACAGATCCGGCGCGGCCATACCGAGGCGATTCGTGCCGCGATCTGGCTCTCCGACATGCGCGGCTTCACAGCGCTCGCCGACCGGCTGTCGCCGCAAGCGCTGATTTCGCTGCTCAACCGCTACTTCGACTGCCAGGTGCTGCCCATCCTCGATCGCAGCGGCGAGGTGCTCAAGTTCATGGGCGACGGTCTGCTCGCGATCTTCCCGCTCGATGACGATGGCGACGTCGAGGACGCGTGCACCCGTGCACTCGAGGCCGCCGATGAGTCGCGACGCCGCATCGCCGAGCTTGCGAGCGCCACGGTCGCCGATGGAGTTGCCGACCTGCGCTTAGGGATCGCGCTCCACGTGGGCGAAGTCCTGTACGGCAACATTGGAGGCGGCAACCGCCTGGACTTTACCTGCATCGGCCCCGCGGTCAACCTCGCCGCGCGTCTGGAAGAGCTTGCCGGCAAGCTCCGGCGCTCGGTCATCGTCTCCAGCGACTTCGCGTCGCATTGCGCGCTAAAGCTAGCTTCACTGGGGCAATTCTCGCTCTCCGGAGTTGCTGCGCAACAGACCGTCTATGGCCTGGCCGACGAGGCGCCGCGTGGCCCGGTCAAGGATTCAGTTGCGTAACTCCAGTCACGAAGGCATGCGATGGTTGATCGCGCGCAATTGTCGTAAGCTGCTCGGCCAAGTGACTCTACAACACGAGTTGGAACGGCACTGGGCATGAGCAAGATCCTCGTCGGCACGGCGTCGTGGACCGACAAGAGCCTGATTGCGTCCGGACGCTTTTATCCACCCAAGTGCAGCACGCCCGAGGAGAGGCTGCGTTACTACTCGGCGCAGTTTCCCCTGGTCGAGGTCGACAGCAGCTACTACGCGATGCCGAAGCCCGAGGTTGCGCAGCTCTGGGCCGAACGCACGCCGCCCGACTTCACGTTCAACATAAAGGCGTTCCGGCTGTTCACCGGCCACCAGACGTCCGTGGCTGCCTTGCCCAAGGACGTCGCCGAAGCGCTGGGGCCAGTCGACAAGAAGAACCTCTACTACAAGGACCTTCCCCGCGAGATCACCGACGAGATGTGGCGGCAATACCGCGAAGGCATCGAGCCGCTCAGGCGCTCCGGCAAGCTGACTGCGGTGCATTTCCAGTTCGCGCCGTGGGTCGCTTTCCATCCGAAGAACCGCGCCTACATCGAGGAGTGCAAGCGGCAGTTGGACGGGCATCAGCTCGCCATCGAGTTTCGCAACACGACCTGGTTCGAAGGCAGGCACGAGTCGCTGACCCTGGCATTTGAGCGGGAGCATCGCTTCGTCAACGTGATCGTGGACGAGCCGCAGGGAATGCCAAACACGATTCCCTCGGTATGGGAGGTGACCAACCCGGACCTTGCCATCGTCCGGCTGCACGGCCGCAACCGCGAGACCTGGAACAGGAAAGGCTTGAGTTCATCGGCCGAACGATTCAACTACGACTACAGCGACGATGAGCTCGCGGAGCTCGGCCACAGGATCGAGGCCATCAGCGCAGCGAGCGTGCACGTGGTCCTGAACAACAACTACGAGGATCAGGGCCAGAGGAACGCCCGCACGTTGATGGGGATCTTGGGCGATCGCACCGCGGTGACGTAAAGTGAGGACTTGGCTTGAGACGAGGGCTGCGGCGCCCACATGCAGTGATGGAGTCTAGGGACCAACAGTCAAGCGCCGCCGAAATGACCGCAAGGCACGAGATCGCCGAGTGGATCGTGGGAGCAGCACTGGCAGGAACCGACGAGGTCGACATCCTCGCGGGCATCTGCGAGCGGATGAACGCTGGGAGCCTCTCCCTAGTGCGCGCCTCGGTGGCAACCGATCTGCTCGACCCTACTTTCGATGCGCGCAGCGTCCGATGGCTTCGCCAGCAGGGAGGGGTGGAAGAGACGTTTCCACGCAGAGACGATGCTGCGGCCCTCGAGGATTGGCACCGCAGCCCATTCTTCTTCCTCGTCGAAAACCGTCAACGGATGCTGCGCCGGCGTTTGGACGCGACGTATTGCCGTGGCGAGTTCCCGCTCATCGACCGGCTCCAGGATGAGGGCGCCACCGACTACGTGGCTTTTGCCTCGCGCGTCGGTAGGAGCCTGCGTTTGGGCGAAGGAGAAGGCATCGTCGCGTCGTGGACGACCGATGCGCGCGATGGCTTCACCGAGGCGCAAATCGAGTCGCTCGCCGGGATCCTGCCAGCCTTGGCCCTGGCGATCATGCTGCGGATGACCAATCGCGCGGCGCGCACGCTGATCACGACGTATCTCGGGAGGGACGCGGCCGAACGCGTGCTGGCGGGCAACATCGTGCGCGGCCGTGCCGACCCGATCCGTGCGGTCGTCTGGCACAGCGATCTCGTCGGGTTCACGCGCATTTCGGACACGACGAGCGCAGAGACGGTGCTCGCTCTTCTCAACGACTATGCGGAGGCGCAGGTCGAGGAGATCGAGGCACATGACGGACACGTCTTGAAATTCATTGGCGATGGGATCCTCGCGATCTTTCCCCACGACGACACGGCACTGGCATGCAAGCGCGCCCTCGATGCCGCCGCAGGGCTACGTCAGCGCATCGCCGCGCTGAACGCGCGCCGTGCCGCCTCCGCGTTGCCGGTGACCGACACGCACGTGGCGCTGCACATCGGCGAGCTCCTCTACGGCAATCTGGGCAGCCCGCGACGGCTCGATTTCACCGTGCTCGGACCGGCCGTCAACGAAGCGGCGCGGATCGAGGCGCTGTGTGCCTCGCTGGAACAGGCGATCATCGTATCGTCGGCATTTGCCGAGGCAGCTGGCGACGCGCGCGACATGCTGGTCAGCCTCGGTCGCTACGCCATGAAGGGCGTGACAAGGCCGCAGGAACTGTTCACGGTCGATCTCGCGTAGGGCGGAGGTTAAGCGCCTCCAGCAACAGAGCACCAGGGGCGCTTCAGATCGAGTCTCGCGGGCACGTGCCTGAATTCTTGAACCTGCTGATCTACCACCTGCCCTAATAGCGCTGCCGATCCTATTTTTCACGGTGCTCGCGGTATGAAGCCACTCGCGCACTGCGTGGTTGGCGACGGCCGCATGGGTCCTGTACCTTAACTACGAACTTGCCATGAGGACCGGCATACTTTGCAGCGGCGACGATTGCATAAAGCGAACGCCACTGTATTTCGTCTACCCGCTGCTAGCCTTCTTGTCGCTGGTGGCCTTGGTACAAGCCTATGTTCGCATCCGCGACAAGCGTGGCTAAACTGCGACTAGCAAGGAGCTTGCGTCCGAGAGAGCTTGAGAAGTCGCCGTCAGATCTTCCTGCGAGTCGCAAGAAACTCTCCAACCAGGCCGATGACGACGGTCAAGCCTATGGGGGCGTATCCTCGCGTGGAGATGGGAGACCGGCAGATGCGACTCAATTCAGTCTGCGTGCTTTTGCAGGTATTGATGGCCCTCAGCCGTCACGGTGATAATACCCGCGACACCTCGCTTCACATAGCCGGCGGCGATGAGCGGATCGACGATTTCGGATGCGTCAAAGCGCAGGGAAATGCCGTTCGCGCAGCGCTTTAAGGCCTCGAGCTGTACACCGGTCAAGCGCGTCGCAAACACTGCAAGAGATTGTGACCGTTTGTTAGTAGGCACTGATTTCAGCGCGCGGGGTTGTTTCATGTTCCTGTCCTGAGTTACCCGTCAGGGAAACTACCATACTGCCACTCGCAACGCACGCACTGGACGACGAGTGAACGAGTCGTGCTCTTGAGCGAAACATCTTGTCATCGACAGTGTAATTCAATCGCCTAACCCTTGACCTAGAGCGCCGATTTCCGGGACACGATCAGGCCGCCATTCTCAGCGCTCGACGCGAGCATTCCGCGGGCACCGCGAATGCAGGTGCAGATCGTTTCCGCCCCATGTGCGTTACACGGTGTCGTGGCGATAGCCTCGAAGTAGGTGTCGAGCGACTTTACATAGCCCGCCCTAGATGAAACCAGTGCTTTCGCCAACCCGCTGAACCTGCGCGATTTACTCGGACCCGGAACACAATTTGCTGCTATCGGAGAGCCGACGTTCGTATGGCACATATGGCTGTTCGGGAGCACTGATGAAATCGATCCTTGATCGTTCGTTTCGCTATACAAAGAGCGTTGATACCGACCTTCGGAAAACCTTCGCCAGGGTTCGGCGTGAGCAGCGCCGGCAAGCGCAGGCGCGATCCGAGAGTGAAACGCCCCGAAAAGTACTCTCGATAGGGCAGCACAAGCGCGCCGCTGCGGCGTGACGTGGCAGGGCCAGATGTTCCGATATCGATTGTTGTGGCAGATCATTCATGGTGACGACTTCAACCCCCAGGTTTCATCGGGGGTTATTTTTTTGTGCACGATGTCCGCGCGGTCGCGCCGCGTGGATTCGAATCCAGGGGGGACATTGAATCTTGGGCAATAACGATTCCAAGCGAAGGGAGTTTCACCAATTTACCAGTGCCGAGTTTTCGCGAATGAGCTCGTCGATGCAGTTGATGCTGCTCGCCATTCACCGGGCACAACTGAGCAGCCGCAAGGCGATTGCGCCGGCCGTTGAACAAAGGAAGCGGCGTAGCGATTCCGACATCGCGTAGAACCCGCCGAGACGAGCGTGCAAGAAACCGCCCGGTTACCCGCGCGGCCGATGATGGTGGAGGCGGCGAGAATCGAACTCGCGTCCGAAGACACTACACAGTCGGGACTACATGCTTAGTCTCGTCTTTTGCTCTCGCCCCGCTGCCGCCGGCGGACAGGCTGCAGCAGTGCCAGTCACCTTGGTTTAGCGTGTCGCCCAAGTGACCCGGGCGCACGCGATCGCTCGAAATGTCCCCGCTGTGACTTTTACATCACCCGGACTGAGCGCCGCCCGGTGCGAGGTCCGGCGGGATTAAGCCGCCAGAGCGTATGTTTCGTCGTTCGCAGTTAAGTTTGCGATTGCAGAGGATTCACAAGGTTCTGCACCTTGGCATGCCCCGCGCTGCTTCGCAGTCCCCGTCGAAACCAGGTCGCCCCCGGTAACTGGTCCTGCGGCAAGTCGTCATTGGAGACTTGCGCGCTGGTGTACATATGATAGCACCACGACGTCCAGGTTCCCATGGACTCGCGGTGAACTACAACATGGGGACGGAACCGTCGAAACCAAGGGCCAAATACGGCCCACTCATCGGGTAAAATGCACGCGTTCAATCGCCAGGAGTTTGCAGCTGATGGCGCTCGTTCCGATCATCCTTTCCGGCGGTGCCGGAACGCGGCTGTGGCCGCTCTCCCGCGAGACCGCGCCCAAGCCGTTCATGCCGTTGCCCGACGGCGAGACGCTGCTTGGCAAGACGGCAGTGCGCGCGGCCTCGCTGCCCGGCGTTGCGGGATTGGTCACCGTCACCAACCGCGATTGCTATTTCCACACCAAGGACGTCTATTCGGAGGTCGGCATCGCGGTGCCGCGCGTGACTTACCTGCTCGAGCCGTTCGGCCGCAACACCGCGCCGGCGGTCGCACTCGGAGCGCTGTACGCCGAAGCGGTGTTCGGCGCAGATGTAACGCTGCTGATCCTGCCCGCCGACCACTTGATCCGCGACATCAAGGCGTTCACGACCGCAGTCGAGCGAGCAGCTTCGCTCGCACACAAGGGTTGGCTCGCGACCTTCGGCATCGGCCCGACGCATCCCGAAACGGGCTACGGCTACCTCGAGTGCGGCGAGGCTCTCGACGTACCGGACGCGTTCCGCGTGAGCCGCTTCATCGAGAAGCCCCCGCTGGCGGACGCCACCGCGTATGTGACCGGGGGCCGTCACGTCTGGAATTCGGGCATGTTCTGCTTCACTCCTGCCCTGATGCTCGCCGCACTGGCAAGACATGCCCCTGGCGTGCTCGGCGCAATGCGCGCCGTATGGCAGACGCTGCGCCCGCAGGCGAACGCGGCGATGCTCGAGATCGACGCGGCCTTGTTCGCAGCGGTTCCCGACATCTCGCTCGACTACGCGGTCATGGAAAAGGCCGCCAACGTCGCGGTGGTGCGCGGCGCTTTCGACTGGAGCGACGTGGGCTCGTGGCAGGCCGTGTCGGCACTGAGCGAGCCCGATGCCGCGGGCAACCGCGGCCAGGGCGAGCGCGTCGCCATTGACACCCGCGGCACCTTCGTCCACGCCCAGGATCGCATTGTCGCTACTGTCGGCGTCGACAACCTGGTCATCGTCGACACTCCGGATGCGGTTCTCGTTGCTCACCGCGACCAGCTCCAACGCGTGCGCGAAGTCGTCGGCGAGCTCAAGGCGCGCGGGCACGAGGCCTACAAGCTGCACAAGACCGTGTCCCGGCCGTGGGGCGCGTACACGGTGCTTCAGGAGGGGCCGGGTTTCAAGATCAAGCGCATCGAGGTGAGGCCCGGAGCAACGCTCTCGCTGCAGCTTCACCACCGGCGCAGCGAGCACTGGGTCGTGGTAAGCGGCGAGGCGCAGGTGACCAATGGCGATCGCGTCTACAGGATCCGCACCAACGAATCGACCTTCATTCCCCAGGAGACGAGGCACCGCCTCGAGAACCCGACTACCGAGCCGCTGGTCTTGATCGAGGTGCAGTGCGGCAGTTACGTCGGAGAAGACGACATCGTCCGCTTTGACGATCAGTACGGTCGCGTCAAGGTCTAAATTCTTCCCTCACCCCTGCCCCTCTCCCCAAGGGAGAGGGGTTCGCTTTTTTCCAGCCTCTCCCTCTGGGAGACGACGCGGCGCGAGCCTCCTGGCGAGGGACCCCGCGCGAAGCGCGGGGATCGACAGGGAATTGCGAGTCGCCGCAGGGCGGGCCAACACGCCACGCAATGTCTCTCGATGTGCGTGCAAGGAGGCCGCCGCCGCGCAGCAGCGCGGCGGGTGAGGGCCGCCCCTTATAATTTGCGCTTTGCCTGGGCTGTCTCCGGCAGTGTCCTCGCTGTCCTCATCGCCGTCGGCTCCAATCGTCGCCATGCCGCGGCTTCTGCCGCCATCGCCGCCGCCCGGGAAAACCGCGGCGGCCGCGCCGCTCGCCGGGTCGGCGGATGCGCTCGCGCTCGCGCAACTCGCAAGCGACTCTGCGTCTGCCGGCCAACTCGTCACCATAGTCTGCGCCGAAGCGCTCGCCGCCCAGCGGCTCGCCGCGGAGATCGCCTGGCTCGCGCCCTCGCTGCGCATTTCGGTGCTGCCGGATTGGGAGACGCTTCCCTACGATCACTTCTCGCCGCACCAGGACCTGGTGTCCGAGCGGCTGGCCACGCTCTATCACGCGTCGCGCGGGGAGTGCGATGTCCTGCTGGTTGCTGCGACCACCGCACTGTATCGACTCGCCCCGCCGTCGTATCTGGCCGCGTTCACGTTCTTTCTCGGCCAGGGTGAGAAGCTCGACCTCGATAGTCTTCGCTCGCAGCTCGCATTGGCCGGCTATCAACACGTAACGCAGGTCGTCTCGCCAGGCGAGTACGCCATCCGCGGTGGCTTGATCGATCTCTACCCGATGGGGAGCTCGCTACCCTACCGCATCGATCTGTTCGACGAAGAGATCGAATCGATCCGCACTTTCGACGTCGACACCCAACGGACAGTCTATCCCGTCTCCAAAGTCAGGCTGCTGCCGGCGCGCGAATTCCCGCTGGATGAGGGTGGACGCATGCGCTTTCGCGGCCGCTTCCGCGAAGTGTTCGAGGGCGACCCGTCGAAGTCGCCGCTGTACAAGGACATTTCGAGCGGCGTCACCCCCGGCGGCATCGAATACTATCTGCCGCTGTTTTTCGACCAGACGGCGGCTCTCGCGGAGTACCTTCCCGCGGGCGCGATTGTTTGCACGCACGGCGAGATTCGCGCGGCCGTCGGCCGGTTCTGGGAGGACACGGAAGCGCGATATCGCCTGCTGCGGGGAGACAAGACGCGGCCGTTGTTGCCTCCGCACGAGCTGTTCCTGCCGGAGGAGGAATTCAATCGGGTGTTGAAGCCGTTCGCGCGGGTCGAGTTGGCGACTGCACCGCCGTCGCAGCCCACTCCCATCGAGGGGGAGGGAGCACGGCACCGTGCAGTGGCTGCGCCGACCAGCTCGCTGCCGCCCATCGAGGTCGATCGTCGCGCCGACGATCCGCTGCGAGCGCTCAAGCGCTTCGTGACCGGCACGCGCGAGCGCGTGCTGATCGTCGCCGAGAGCCTGGGCCGCCGCGAAACCATGCAGCAATACTTCGCCGAATACGGTTTCAAGCCCGCGCTCGTCGCCGACTGGAACGAGTTCGTCACCGGCGACGCGAGCCCGGCGCTGACGGTTAGCCCGCTGCACGCAGGCTTCCTCTGGCACGATGCGAACCTCGCCGTCGTCACCGAGGCCGAGCTCTACGCCGGGACCGCGCGCCGAGCGGGCAAGCGCGACGGCCGGCGCACCACCGTCGATGCCATGCTGCGCGACCTCTCCGAGATGCGCATCGGCGATCCGGTGGTACACGAGCAGCACGGCATCGGACGCTACCTGGGCCTGACCACGCTCGACCTGGGCGACGGCTCGAACGAATTCCTGCACTTGCTCTATGCCAACGACGCCAAGCTCTACGTTCCGGTATCGAGCCTGCACCTGATCAGCCGTTACAGCGGCTCTGCGCCGGAGGCCGCACCGCTGCACGAGCTGGGTAGCGGCCAGTGGGACCGGGCGAAGAAGAAGGCGGCCCAGCGCGCCCACGACACCGCTGCCGAGTTGCTGAATCTGTACGCGCAGCGCGCGGCACGCGAAGGCCACGCATTCAAGTTCAACGTGCACGACTACGAGGCATTCGCCGCCGGCTTCGCCTTCGAGGAGACCGCTGATCAGGCTGCAGCGATCGAGGCCGTGATCAGGGATCTCGTCTCCGGCAAGCCAATGGACCGGCTGGTCTGCGGAGATGTCGGCTTCGGCAAGACCGAGGTGGCGCTGCGCGCCGCCTTCGTCGCGATCGCCGACGGCAAGCAGGTAGCGGTGCTGGTTCCGACCACGCTCTTGGCCGAGCAGCACTTGCAGGTGTTCTCCGATCGCTTCGCCGAGCTGCCGGTGAAGATCGTCGAGGTCTCGCGCTTCCGCTCCGCCAGGGAAGTCAAGGCTGCGGTCGAGGGCCTGGCAGCGGGAAAAATCGACCTCGTCATCGGCACCCACAAGCTGATCCAGCCCGACGTCAAGTTCAAGCGCCTGGGGCTGGTGATCATCGACGAAGAGCACCGCTTCGGCGTGCGCCAGAAGGAACAGCTCAAGCGCCTGCGCGCCGAGGTCGACGTGCTGACGCTCACCGCGACGCCGATCCCGCGCACGCTGGCGCTGTCGCTGGAGGGCCTGCGCGATTTTTCAGTCATCGCCACGGCGCCGGAGCGTCGGCTCGCGATCAAGACCTTCGTCTCCCGCTACTCGCCCGGCATCGTGCGCGAGGCGGCCCTGCGCGAGCTCAACCGCGGCGGGCAGATCTACTTCCTGCACAACGACATCGACACCATCTTGGGCATGGGAGAAAAGCTCTCCGCGCTGGTTCCCGAGGCGCGGCTTGCCATCGCGCATGGCCAGATGCCGGAGCGCGAGCTCGAACGCGTGATGCGCGACTTCTACCAGCAGCGCTGCAACCTCCTGCTGTGTTCGACCATCATCGAGACCGGCATCGACGTGCCGACGGCGAACACCATCATCATCGACCGCGCCGATAAGTTTGGTCTAGCGCAACTGCATCAGCTCAGGGGACGCGTCGGCCGCTCGCATCACCAGGCGTATGCCTACCTGCTCACGCCGCCGGAGGAAGCGCTTTCGGCGCAGGCGAAGAAGCGCCTCGAAGCGATCCAGCTCATGGAGGATCTGGGCTCGGGCTTCTATCTGGCGATGCACGACCTGGAGATCCGCGGCGCGGGCGAAGTGCTCGGCGAAGAGCAGTCGGGCGAAATGCAGCAGATCGGCTTCCAACTCTACGCCGACATGCTCAAGGCTGCCGTCGACGCGCTCAAGGCCGGGCGCGAGCCCGATCTGACCGAGCCGCTTGGTGTCGTCACGGAAATCAGTCTGCACGTGCCCGCGCTTCTGCCCGAGACCTATTGCAGCGACGTGCACGAGCGCCTGGTGCTCTACAAGCGGCTCGCCAACTGCAACAGCTCGGACGAGCTGTCCTCGATGCAGGAAGAGCTGATCGATCGCTTCGGTTTGCCGCCCGAGCAGGCGCAGGCGCTCATCGCCTGCCATCGCCTGCGCCTCGTCGCCAAGCCGCTCGGCGTCACCAAGATCGACGCCGGCCCCGAGCGGACTCAGATCCACTTCTCGCGCCACCCGTCGTTCGATCCCGGAAAGCTCATCGATCTGGTTCAGCGCGACGGCCGCTACCGCTTCGCGGGACAGGATCGGGTGCGCATCGAGCGCGCGGCGCCGGAGCTTCCTGATCGCGTGGCGCTGGTGGAGGAGTTTCTGGGCAAGCTACAGTAGCTTCCCAGCTGTCATTCCGAGCGAAGCGAGGAATCTGTTGTACAGCAACAGCTCGGCCATTCGGTCGATGGTGGGCGGGCGCGACACGAACTAAGGTTGGCTTGTGCGCGCCTATTACGTCTATATCCTGGCCAGCCGCTCCCGAACGCTGTATGTCGGTGTCACAAGCGATCTCGTACGACGCGTTTTCGAGCACAAGATGCATCTCGTTGCGGGCTTTACGGAGCGGTACCGCATTGATCGGTTGGTCCATTTCGAGGAGACATCAGGTATCAACGTGGCCATTGGTCGCGAGAAGCAGATCAAGTCCTGGCGACGCGAAAAGAAGTTGCGCTTAATCGAGACCGACAATCCGACGTGGGAGGACCTGAGTGGAGATTGGTATGACAGCCAAGAGGCAGATTCCTCGCTGCGCTCGGAATGACATTGATGTGATGCGGGGTGTAACAAGTGACTCGATCCAACCCCGTACCGGTGATGCGTGTTGCTAGAATGATGCATGCCTTCGCTACCGCCCCAGCTCCACGTCTTCGTCCGCGACTGGCTCTCGTGCAACAACGTCCTGCTCAACAGCCGCGACGGCCACGTGCTGATCGATTCCGGATACGTGCGCCACGCGCCACTGACGCTGGCGCTGCTCGCTTCGCCCCAGGGCATCGGCGAGGCACCGCTGGCGAAGCTGATCAACACGCATTGCCACAGCGATCACATGGGCGGCAACGGGACGATCCAGGCGCGCTATCGCTGCCCCGTCGCCTTGCCGGAGGGCGAGGCGCCCCTGATCGCGGCGTGGGATGAGAAAAAGTTGCTGCTGGGCTATTGCGATCAGCATGCGGATCGATTCTCGGTCGACGAGATCATCAAGCCGGGAGAAGCGCATGTCTGGGGCGACCTCGAATGGCGGGCCATCGCGGCGCCGGGACACGACATGGGTGCGCTCGTCTTCTACAACCCGGAGCATCGGATTCTCATCTCCGGTGACGCACTGTGGGAGAACGGCTTCGGCATCGTGATGCCGCCGGAGATCGACCCGGCAGCGTTGCCCGCGACACGCGCGACGCTGGAGATGCTCGCGAAGCTCGACGCGCGCGTCGTTATTCCCGGTCACGGCGAACCCTTCACCGAAGTGGCCGCCGCGCTCGATCGCGCGTTCCGGCGGCTCGAGGCGCTCGAAGCGGACAGCCTGCGCAGCGCGCGACACATCCTCAAGTCCCTGCTGATGTTCTCGCTTCTCGACAAGCAACGCATGCTGATCGCCGACCTGCCCGGATATTTGGAAAGGCTCGAGGTGTGTCGCGATTTCAACGCGCTTTTCTTCAGGATTCAGCCTGCCGAGCTGGCAGAGCGGCTCATAGGCGAACTGGAACGCGCGGGTGCAGTGCGGCGCGAGGACGGCTGGCTGCGACCGGCCTGAGCACGGATCAACGATCAGCGATCGTCGCTGTCCCTCACCCCTGCCCCTCTCCCACAGGGAGAAAGGGTTCTCGTTGCAGCTCCAGCTGGAATGCCTTACCCGCGAAACTGGGACGCGACCTCCTTCAACCCCCCGAGCAGCATCTCCACCGCAACCGCGGTCAACACCAGCCCCATCAGCCTCTCGAAGGCGCGGATCACGCGATCGCCGAGCAGCCGCTGCAGCCACCCCGCCGCCATGAGCGTCACGGTCGTCACCGCCATCGCTCCGGTCAGCGCGAAAGCCCATACGCCGCTGTGCGCCGGGTCCCTCGAGGCCATCAACATCACCGTTGCCAGCGCCGACGGCCCGGCAATCGCCGGGATCGCCAGCGGAACGATAAGCGGCTCGGGGCCCAAGGCCGCGCCGAAGACACCCTCGGGATGCGAAAACACCATGCGCAGAGCGATCAGGAAGAGGATGACGCCCCCGGCGATGGTCAGCGACGTCTCGGAAAGATGCATGAGCGCGAGGAACGCGTGTCCACCGAACAGGAACACCAGCAGCAGCCCGTAGGCGATCAGGCATTCGCGCAGGACGATGCGTACATGCCGCTCCGCCGGCGTCGAGGCGAGAGCGCTCACCACCAGCGGCACGTTGCCGAAGGGATCGATGACGAGAATGAGCAGGATCGTTGCCGAAAGAAGCTCGGAGCTCGCCACGATCGCTTCAGTGCAGCTTGACCCGCGGCTCGAGCCGCCGGCGCAGCAGACGCCCGAGGGTGTCGAAGGCGACGCGGATGAAACCGTGAATCGATATCTGGTGCAGCTTATAGAGCGATGCGTACATCCAGCGGGCGATCAGGCCCTGGATCATCATGCTGCCGCCGATGAGTCTCCCCATCAGGTTGCCGACTGCGGACAGCTCGCCCAGCGACACCAGCGAGCCGAAGTCGTGGAAGTGAAAGGCGGGCAAGGGGCGGCCGGCGAGACGCGCCTTCACCGTCCTGACCAGCAGCAACGCCTGCTGACGCGCGGCCTGTGCGCGCGGCGGGATCAACGCGCCAGGCTCTCCGACCTCCGGCCACGGGCACGCGGCGCAGTCGCCGAATGCGAACACGTCCGGGTCGCGTGTCGTTTGCAAGGTCGTCGTGACTACGAGCTGGTTGACGCGATTGACCTCGAGCCCGTCCAGGTCGGCGAGAAACGCTGGCGCCTGGATCCCCGCCGCCCACACCACGAGGTCGCCCGGGAAGAATGCGCCGCTGGCGGTGTGCACTCCCGCGGCGTCGACCGCGGTCACGCGCTCCGACGCATGGACCGCGACGTCGAGCTTGCGCAGCAGCTCCGTGGCCGCGATCGAGATGCGTTCCTTGAGCTGCGGCAGGATGCGGGGCGCTGCTTCGATCAGCGTCAAGCGCACGTCCTTGGCGGCGTGCAGATGCTCCAGGCCATAGCCCGCGTGCGCGCGGGTGGTGTGGCGAATCTCCGCGGCGAGCTCGACGCCCGTCGCGCCGGCGCCGATGATCACGATGTCCACCCCCGTGGGTCGACCCGCGGCTGCTTGGCCGTCGGCGCGCACGCATGCGGCAAGCAGCCTGCGATGGAAGCGATCGGCGTCGAGTGCGGTGTCCAGCGAGATCGCGTGCGTCGCGACGCCGGGCACGCCGAAGTCGTTGGTCGTGCTGCCCACGCAGAAGATCAGCATGTCGTAGGGGATCCTGCGCTCCGGCAGCATCTCGTGCCCCTCGTCGTCGAGCACCGCGTGCAGCTTGAGCTCACGCCGCCTGCGGTCGAGACCGGCCACCGCTCCCTGGCGGAAACGGAAATGATGCCAGTGGGCGACGGCGAGATAGTTCACGTCATGGGCGGCCGCGTCCATGCGCCCGGCTGCAACCTCGTGCAGCAGCGGCTTCCACACGTGGGTCTCGTGTCGGTCGACCAGCATGACCTCCACGCGCCCGCGGCGCGCGAGCTTGTCGCCAAGTGCCGTCGCCAGCGGCAGTCCGCCAGCGCCCCCGCCGACGATGACGATGCGACGCGGCAAGGAACCGGTCTCGCTCATCGGTCGCTGCCCGCGTCTTTATCCGCTTCGGCGCCAAGCGCCGTGGCGATGCGTTTGAGCACTGCCACCTCTGCCTTTAGCGCGTAATCGAAAAGGGCGATGCGCTGTTCGGCGAATTCTCCCGCGATCGACGCAGCATCTCCCTTGGGGACGTCGACGAAGGCGTCCGCTTCGCCCTGGTCCACACAGATGGTCATGCCTGCGCTTTGCGCGATGTGCATCATCGCTGCATTCTCGGCGAGGCAATGCATGTACACGCGCGTGACGAAGCGGTTGCGGACGTGCTCGACGGCGCGGGCGAACAACGCGCTGCCGATCCCCTTGCCGCGATGATCGGGCAGCACGGATACGCCCAGCTCGGCCGCGTTCGCGCCGAATGCGACGTGCGCAACCCCGACGATCTCGAGCTCCTCGCCGTGCACTCCGAACACCGCGTCGGCTGCGAAGTCGATGCCCTCGACATAGGCGGTGATCGTCTCCGGCGCGAGCGGGGAGCCGAAGCGCAACCTGGTATCCTCCGGGCCGAACTTGAGGAAATGCTCGACGAGCTTGGGGCGCGCGGTCTCGGTCAGGCGCTGCACGGCAATGCTCATGGTGATCTATCTTCGGTCATGGAGCGGTGGCCGATCAATGGCCGATGATACCAATCCCCCTGCGCGACCCCTCGCGTCGCGAATCCGCGTCTCCTATCGATCCGTCGCCGGTGCGCATGCCCGACATTGTAGGGGATTGCCAAGGTTGCGTTCGCCCTGCATCCTTAGCGGATGCGACGCTCGCTGCTCCCCGAGGATGTGGAACGCTATGTCCGCGAGACGATCACGGCGCAGACGCCGCTGCAGCGACGGCTGCGCGCGGAGACGGCGAAGCTGCCCAACGGAAGCATGCAGATCAGCGCCGATCAGGGCGCGCTGCTCGCGCTGCTAGCGCGTGCCATTGGCGCCCGCCGGGCGATCGAGATAGGGACGTTCACCGGCTACAGCGCGCTGGCCATCGCCTCGGCGCTGCCGGAGGATGGCAAACTCGTCTGCTGCGACTTGAGCAAGGAATGGACGGATGTCGCGCACCGCTATTGGGCCGAGGCCGGCGTGGCGCAGAAGATCGAGCTGCGGCTTGCTCCGGCGCCCGATACGCTGCGCGACCTGCTGCGCGAGCCGGGCGCCGGCGCCTTCGATCTTGCGTTCATCGACGCCGACAAGACCAACTACGACGCGTACTACGAGGCGTGCCTGAAGCTCGTTCGTTCCGGCGGAATGGTCGCGCTCGACAACATGCTGTGGGGCGGCCAGGTCTCGGATCCGACCGCCCACGATGCCGACACCGACGCGCTGCGAGCGCTCAACCTCAAGATCCGCGACGATGCGCGCGTGGACGCCTGCCTGCTCACCGTGGGCGACGGCGTGATGGTCGCGCGCAAGCGCTGAAGCAGAGGATCCTTACCGTAGCTAGCGATCGAGCATGGGTAGCCCGGGTAGAGCCGCGAGCGGCGAAACCCGGGAAACCGACGTGGCCGCGCCGCGCCGCCCCGTCCCGGGTTTCACTTCGTTCAACCCGGGCTACTTCGCCGGTGCAGGCTGTGCGCTTCCAGGCGCGCTCGTTGCGGGCGCAGGGGCTGCCGCCGGTGCGTTCGAACCCGTGGCCGCGGGCGCTGCAACCGGCGCGACAGGGTTCATCATCGCCGGTGTCGGCGCGGGCTTGCTGCCGCCGTGAACCGCCAGCAGGGGCACGATCATCAGCGCGACGATGTTGATGATCTTGATCAGCGGGTTGACTGCGGGACCTGCCGTGTCCTTGTAGGGGTCGCCAACGGTGTCTCCGGTCACCGCGGCCTTGTGCGCATCGGAGCCCTTGCCGCCGTAATGGCCGTCCTCGATGTACTTCTTGGCGTTGTCCCACGCGCCGCCACCGGTTGTCATCGAGATCGCCACGAAAAGCCCGGTGATGATGGTGCCCATCAGCAGGCCTCCCAGCGCGACCGGACCGAGCACCAGCCCGACGATCACCGGTACGAGCACGGGCAGGAGAGAGGGAACGATCATCTCGCGTATCGCCGCCTTGGTCAGCATGTCCACCGCCACGCCGTACTCGGGCTTGGCCTTGCCTTCCATGATGCCCTTGATCTCCTTGAACTGCCGGCGCACTTCGATCACGACCGAGCCGGCGGCGCGGCCGACCGCCTCCATGGCCATGGCGCCAAACAAGTAGGGAATCAGCCCGCCGAGGAACAGTCCGATGATCACCATGCGATCCGAGAGATCGAAGCTCACGCTGATGTTGTGACCCTCCAGCGCATGGGTGTAATCGGCGAACAGCACCAGCGCGGCGAGTCCCGCCGAGCCGATGGCGTAACCCTTGGTCACCGCCTTGGTGGTGTTGCCCACGGCGTCGAGCGGATCGGTGATCGCCCGCACCGACTGCGGCAGCTTGGCCATCTCGGCGATGCCGCCGGCGTTGTCGGTGATCGGGCCGTAGGCGTCGAGCGCGACGATGATGCCGGTCATCGACAGCATGGAGGTCGCGGCGATCGCAATGCCATAGAGCCCCGCGAGCAGGTAGGCGAAGAATATCGCGGCGCACACCTCGAGCACCGGCCATGCAGTCGCCTTCATCGATACGCCGAGCCCGGCGATGATG
>Ga0187778_10000396_pt1 | contig 31191 bp, 28 predicted proteins | sample 1015_Q2_SP5_20_M_FD_132418 | JGI IMG/M metagenome (GOLD analysis project Ga0187778, IMG submission 132418) | Tropical peat soil microbial communities from peatlands in Department of Meta, Colombia - 1015_Q2_SP5_20_MG | ecosystem: Environmental > Terrestrial > Soil > Wetlands > Peat | place... | reverse complement strand
CGGCCGGGTAGGTGATCACCACGCTGCCGCCGTCGGGCATGGTGTCGATGGCCACGCCGGCGGCATAGGGGCCGGCGCCCGAGAACGCGGTTGCCGGGTTCCCGGCCGGCGCCGCGGGAAGCCCGTCGGGGACCGCGGCCGAGGACGAGCCCGACGAGCAGGCGCCGGCGACGAGTGCGATGACGCCGAGCGCCGCCACCGCGGGCCACGAGCGCCGGAGACGGCCGCTGCCCGCGCGCCGCCCCCGCGTGCGAGCGAGCCCGGTGATGCTATTCGCCCCCGGTGACCGCCGACTCGGCGGGAGCCGATCCACCGGGAGGCGACTCGACGGGCGCCGACTCGGCGCCATGCCCCTTCACGGCCCGGTACCGGTGGACGATGAACGCCGCCAGGACGACGACGGCGCCTGCGGCGATGACGTAGCCGGCGTAGCCGAAGCCCTTGGTGACCGACTCGTAGCTGCCTCCCACCGCGTAGCCGATCGACGCCAATAGCGACACCCACACGCCGACGCCGATGGTGGTGAAGAGGAGGAACCTGGCCACGTTCATCTCGGCCAGGCCCGCGGCCAGGGAGATGAAGCAGCGGACGATGGGGATGACCCGGCCGAAGAGGACCACGGGCTCGCCACGGCGGTTGAACCACGCCTCGGCCCGGTCGAGGTCCTTGTGGGAGACGAGGATGTACTTGCCGTAGCGGTCGACCAGGGCGCGCCCGCCGGTCCGGCCCACCAGGTAGGCGAGCATCGACCCGATCAGCTCGCCCACGATGGCGATGAGGATGACGACCCCGAGGTTCAGGTGCACCTTGGAGCCGGGGAGCAGGGCACCGCTGGCCAGGGCCCCGCCGAGGCCCAGGGTGAGCTCCGACGGGATGGGGATGCAGGCCGCCTCGAGCACCGTGAGGACGAAGATGGCCGCATAGCCGTAGTGCAGGAGGAGATTGGTCATCGTCACGCAGAGGTCATCGGGCACGGGTCCCGCGGACGCCGAGCCGGCCGAACCCCGAAACCCTACCCAAACGGCGACCGTCACAGAGGTCAGGCGCTAGCCTTCCGCGGGTTCGCGGGCGTAGCTCAATGGCAGAGTCCCAGCCTTCCAAGCTGGTCATGCGGGTTCGATTCCCGTCGCCCGCTCTCTGGAGCGCCGAGTCGACGAGCTGACCGCGGTGGTGCACCCCGGGCCCGAGGCCCTGGCCCGCGCCGCGGCCGGGGAGGCGGCGGCGGTCCTGCGGCAGACGGTCGCGGACCGGGGCGAGGCCAACGCCATGTTCGCCACCGGCAACTCGCAGCTCGCCTTCGTCGAGGCGCTCGTGGACCTCGACGACGTCCCCTGGGACCGGGTCGTCGTCTTCCACATGGACGAGTACGTGGGGATCGGCCCTGCCCATCCCGCCAGCTTCCGGCGCTGGATCCGCGACCGCATCGAGCTGCCGACGCGACCGGCGGCGGCGCACTACCTCGACGGTCTCGCGCCCGATCCCGAGGCCGAGTGCGCGCGCTACGGCGCTCTCTTGCGGGCCCGTCCCCTCGACCTGTGCTGCCTGGGCATCGGCGAGAACGGGCACCTGGCCTTCAACGACCCGCCGGCCGACTTCGACGACCCGCTCGACGTCAAGATCGTCACCCTCGACGACGCCTGCCGGCGGCAGCAGGTCGGCGAGGGCCACTTCCCCACCGTCGACGCCGTCCCGGCGCGGGCCCTGACGGTCACCGTCCCGGCCCTCCTGCGCGCGCCGAGGGTCCTCGCCGTGGTGCCCGACGCGCGCAAGGCCGTCGCCGTGGCGCGGGCGCTGCTCGGCACCGTGCACCCCTCGTGCCCGGCGTCCGCCCTGCGGCGCCACCCCGGTGTCACCGTCCACCTCGACCCGGCATCCGCCGCCGGCCTCGGCTGGGAGATCCACGCGCCGGCCTAGGGTGGACCCGAGCCGGGTCAGGACGAGCCGATCCCGAGGTGCGTGTCGAGGAAGTCCAGCGCGAGCGTCCCGTGCCACTGGTGACCCCCGTCGAACACGTCGTGGGCCAGCGCCTCGGGTGCGTCGAGCATGGCGTACACCTCGCGCAGGTGCGCCACGGTGTGCTGCGCGGCGGGCAGGGGGAACAGGTCGTCGTCGCGGCCGGTCTCCACCAGTAGCGGGCGGGGGGCGACCAGCGCGCCGAGGTCCTCGTGCTCGAGGCGCCCGAGCATGCCGGGCAGCACCTGCGAGCCGCACATGTTCCACGGCATCTTGTGGGCCTCGGCCCACGACGACAGGTACCCGCTCACCACCGCCGCCGACACTCGCTCGTCGGTGGCGGCCAGGAACAACGCCATCGTGCCGCCGTAGGACAGCCCGGCCACGCCCAGGCGGGCGGGGTCGACCAGCTCGTGACCCGCCAGCACGTCGAGGCAGCGGGACAGGTCCCACAGGTTCTGGGTGAGCGGGCTCGCCCCGGCCATCACCGCGTGCACCAGGTTGGTGTCGCACGCGTAGTGGTCGGGCGGGTTCCAGTCCAGGCGCTCGCCGAAGCAGCGCAGGTCGGGGGCGAGCACCACGTGGCCGCGGCGGACCAGTTGGCGGGCGTAGTCGCCGTTGGGCGCGTCGGTCTCGGCCAGCCCCACCACCACGTCCTTGCCCGGGCCGTGCCCGTGCACGGCGAGGACCGCGGAGCCCGGATGCGCCCGGCCGTCGGGCACGAGGAGGTAGGCGGGCACCGACATGGTGGCCTCCACGTCGAAGACGATCCGTTCGCGGCGGTACCCCTCGCAGGCCACCACCTCGGTCGTCTCCAATGCGAGGTCCACGGCGCGCGGCGGTGAGCCGAGCAGCGCGTCCAGCCGAGCGCGGCACCGGTCTCGCCACGCGGCGAACGACGCGGCGTCGTCGGTGACGAGGGGGTCCTCGGCCTCGACCTCGGCCAGCTGGAGCATCCACGACGCCCACGGCGAGAAGTTGCGCGCCCGCGACGTCCCCGGGTGGGTCATCGGGCGCGACGCCGAGTCCGTCACCGGCGAGTCGGGCGGGTCGGTCACCGGGTGCGTGCGGTCACCCGCTCGCCAGCGGCTGCCAGCTCTGGACGACGTGCCAGCACGTCCCCTGGGGCTTGCCCGAGTAGGTGAGCACGCACAGCGGGGACGGCGGCACGTTGTTGTGCAGCGACACCACCTGGTACTGCACCGGGCCGGCGAACTTCGTCGCCGAATAGCTGAGCGTCGGCGTGAGCGTGCCCTGGTAGTCCTGGATGGCCGCCATGGCCTGGACGAAGCTGCGGCGGGTGAGGTCGGGTCCGGCGTTGCGTGCTGCGGTGGCGAAGAGCCGGATGGCCTGGCACCACGACGCGATCGGGCCCTGCTCCTCGATGTAGGGCGACACCGACGGGTCGGTGGGCGGGTTGTGCGCCTTCCAGGTCTCGTAGCAGCTGGCGACGCCAGGGTTGTAGCCCCCGAGGCTCTCGGGGACCGGCGCATCGGTGCCGCCGAGGGTGAACACGGTCACGCCCTCCTGACCTTCGAGGGCCTGCTCGTCGGGGAAGGGGATGAGGCCGAGCGAGCTCTGGATGGACCCCTCGTAATCCGACAGGAGGAGCTTGGGGAAGTACTTGTCGTTTGACTCGGCCGCCAGGTACGGGAACATGACGTTGAACGGGATCAGGGGGATCACCGACTGCACCCCGTCGGCCTTGAGGCGCTGGACGACGAGCGGTGCGGCGCTGTCGGTGCTGGCCGAGTTCGACGGGTTGGCCGGTATCGTCTCGACCACCGACGTGATGCCCGCCGCGGCCAGCTCCGGCAGCAGGTACTCGTGCAGCGCGAGCTGGTCGCTGGTGCGGTCACCGGCCACCACGCCGACCTTCACCCCTGGGCCGATCAACCCGGCACTCGTCCCCCAGGACACGAGGGTCTTCAAGATGGCGCTCTGGTCGGGTCCCGTCCACCACAGGTACGGCGAGCCGAGCCGCGTCCAGTCGCTCACCGTCGTCCACTCGCCGATCATCGGCGTGTGGCCCTCCTGGGTGATGCAGAGCTGGTTGTCCCCCGTCCACGAGCCCAGGCCGTCGACGACCGCGAACACCGGTGGGGACCCCTCGGTCCACTGCTTGCACAGCGCGCGCATGTTGGTCTCGCTGGTGGCGTCGTAGTGGACGATCATGGGGTTGATCTTGCGGCCGTTGATGCCACCCTGGTCGTTGACCTCGTTGACGTAGGTGTGGATGGCAGCGACCTGGGCGCCGAACTCCGTGTCGGTGGCGAACCCGATGTTGCCGGCCAGCGCGTTGAGGTCGGCCACGGGGAAGACGACGTTGATCGTGGCCGCGCTGACGCCCCGGCTCGAGGTCGAGGCCTGGTCGACGCCCACGCCCCCGGGGCCCGACGTGCTCAGGCCGCTCGTGGCCGCCGAGCCCGAGCCGGTCGTGCCGTGCGAGCCCAGCGCGACGCCCACGACCACACCGGCGACCACGACCACCACGGCGACGACCCACAGCGCCTGGACGCGGGCCGGCCGGCGCCGGAAGCGCCGCCATCCCCGCCCGATCGCCCCTCCCCTGGAACGTGCCACCACGCACCTCGTCGCCTCGACCCCGTGCCTGGCCGTGCACCATACGCCGCGACCCGTCCGCGGTGCGGGCGGGTCTCGCCTGGGGCACACTGGGTCGATGGCGTTGGACACCCGCCTGGAGCTCCGGCCCCTGACCCGGGCCATCGGGGCGGAGGTCGGGGGGCTCGAGCTCTCCCGCCCGCTCGAGCCGGGCGTGGTCGGCGCGCTGCGTGACGCGCTCGGCCGCCACGGCGTCCTCTTCTTCCGCGACCAGCGGCTCACCCCCGAGGCGCAGGTGGCCTTCGCCCGCCAGTTCGGCGAGCCCACGCCGGCCCACCCGGTGCTCCCCTCGGTGCCCGGCCACCCCCACGTCCTGCGTATCGACGGACGCGACGACCGCGCTGCCTGGTGGCACACCGACGTCACCTTCATGCAGACGCCGCCGATGGGCTCCATCCTGTCGATGGACGAGGTGCCGCCGGTGGGCGGCGACACGCTGTGGGTCAGTACTCACGCCGCCTACGACGCGCTGAGCGAACCGGTCCGGGCCCTGTGCGACACGCTCATCGCGCTGCACCACGACCCGTTCTTCGCCGCCGACGTGGCCGAGCGCGGGGGCATGGAATGGGACGGATCGCACGTCGACGTGCTGCGCCCGGCCATCCACCCCGTGGTGCGCACCCATCCCGACACCGGCCGTAACGGGCTCTTCGTGAACCCGCAGTTCACGCAGCTGGTCATCGGCCTGTCGCCGGTGGAGAGCGACGGCGTGCTCGACCTGCTCTACCGGCACCTGCAGAAGCCCGAGTTCGCCTGCCGCTTCCACTGGGAGCCGGGCTCGGTCGCCTTCTGGGACAACCGGGCCACTCTGCACTACGCGGTCGACGACTACGGCGACGACGTCCGTGTCGCCCATCGGGTGACGCTGCGCGGCTCGGCCCCCTACGGCCCGGCCATGCCCCCGGCGTCCTAGGGGCCCGGCGCCGGCCGCGACGACCCGTCGGCGGCGGCCCCGCCGGCGGCCGGCCCCTTGGGACCCGCCAGGGCGCCGGTGATGACGAGAGCCTCCTCGCTCGCCCCCAGGTATGCGGCCAGGGCGGTGGGGTCGCGCCGGACGGTGTCGGGGTCGCCCACCGAGACCACGCGCCCGGCCTCCATGACCGCCACGCGCGTGCACAGCGCGAAGACCAGGGGCACGTCGTGCTCGACGAGGACGATCGTCGAGCCGGTGACCTCGTGCAACCGGCGCAGCAGCGGGACGAAAGCCTCGGCCTCGCGCTGGGCGATGCCCGAGGTGGGCTCGTCGAGCAGCAGCAGCCGCGGGCGGGCCAGGACCACGGCGGCCAGGTCCACGACACGCCGTGTCCCGGTCGAGAGCTCGGTGGTGCGGTGGTGCCGGAACGGCTCGAGGCTCATGGCGCCGATGACCCGGGACACCGCGGCGCGCTTGTCGCGCTCCGCGCGCCGCGCCCCCGGCAGTTGCAGCGTCGTGGCCAGCACCCCGGCGCGCCGGCCGGCGTCGGCCACCACCAGCAGCGTGTCCTCCACGGTGAGCTCGGGGAACAGCCGGCAGTCCTGGTACGAGCGCACGATGCCCAGCCCCGCCCGCTCCTCGGGGAGGTAGTCGGCGACGTCCTCGCCGTCGAGCACGACTCGGCCCGCGGCGGGCGTGACCACCCCCGACACCGCGTCGAGCAGCGTGGTCTTGCCCGAGCCGTTGGGCCCGATGAGGCCCACGATCTCCCCCGGCTCGGCCGTCAGGTCGACGCCGGCCACGGCACGCAGGCCGCCGAACTCGACGACGAGCCCCTCGACCGACAGGCGTGCCGCCGCGGGCGCCTCGTCGTCGGCCGGCGCGCGTTCCCGGGCCGTCACGTGACCGCCTCGACGACGTCGTCGACCGCCTCGGGCGGCGGCGGCTCGGCGCCGGTCAGGGCGGGCGGGCGCGGGCGAAGCCGGGCGACCCCCGCGGCGATCAGGTCACCCAGCCGGCGCACGACCTCGGCCAGCCCCCCGGGCAGGTAGAGGATGACCGCCATGATCCCGAGGCCGCTGGTGAGGAACTGGATCGTCGGCGTGGTGCCGAAGGCGGCGGGCAGGCCCACCGCGTAGAGGGCGCCGAGGACGGCGCCGGCGATCGAGTCGAGTCCGCCGACGACGACCATGGCCACCACCAGGATGGAGACCGCCGGGTCGAACGTGGCGGTCGAGATCCGCTCGGTGGCATACGCGAAGCAGACACCGGCATAGCCGGTCATGAAGCCCGACAGGGTCAAGGCCATGAGCTTGGTCCTGACCACCGCCACGCCCGCGGTGCCCGCCGCCACCTCGTTGTCGCGCACGGCCACGAGGCGGCGGGCCACGCCCCGGTCGCGCCACACCCGGACCATGAGCACCGACACCAGCAGCACGCCCAGCGAGAACCAGGCGAAGGCCCGTTCGCTGGCCAGGGAGATGCCGAGGAACGTGGGCCGCGCCAACAGCGTCGACTGAGGATTGGGCAGGCCCGTGCACACCTGGCGGGAGGTGAAGGGGATGGTCCAGCACGGGGTGGCCAGCACCGAGGTCTGCATGACGAGGGCGAACCACAGCGTGCTCACCGCCAGGTACAGGCCGCGCACCCGCAGGGCGAGCAGCCCGACGCCGGCGGCCACCACCGCGGTCACGACCCCCGCCAGCGGGAGCAGGAGCACCAGGGGGACGCGCCCGCCGAGGTGCACGGCCACGAGCGCGCCCACGGCGACCAGGCCGAACTGGCCGAGCGAGACCTGCCCGGCCCACCCGGTGAGCACCGTGAGCGACAGGGCGATGACGGCGAAGATGCAGATCTGCGACATGAGGAAGGCGCGCGCGGTGTCGACCACCAGGGGGGCCAGCAGGGCGAGGACGACGGTGACCCCCACACCCGTCCGGCTCACCCGCACCCGCAGCGCGTCGTGCACGCGCCCCCCCACCGCGCCGAGGCTCCATGAGGACTGCTCCCCCAGGCGGGGGCCCTTCTCGAGCGCGCCCACCCGCACGAGGAGGACGGCCAGGCCCATGCCGAAGAGGATCAGGTTGACCGCGGCCGTCGACTGGATGTTCCACTGCAGGATCTCCTGGACGATCCCGATGCCGATGCCGGCCACGAAGGCCACGGGAAGGTTGACCATCGCGCCCACCAACCCGGCGAACAGCGCCAGCAGGAGCAACTCGGGCCCGAGGACCTCGGTGAGCGCGCTCGTCTGGCCCGGGGAGGCCAGCATTGCGGTGACGGCCGAGAGCACGCCGGCGATGGTCCAGGCCACGGTGGAGGTCCGCGACACCCACACGCCCGAGAGCCGGGCGGACTCGGCGTTCTCCGACATGGCCCGCATGGCCAGCCCCCACGACGTGTAGCGCACCGCGAGGGCCAGGGCCAGTGCGGTGAGGGGGGCCACGATCAACGTCGGCAGGTCGCCGGCCGGGAAGATGTAGGTGCCCAGGTGCATGGTCACGTGCTCCGGCAGCGGGAAGGGCCGGAAGAGCTGGCGGGGCCGGACGAAGGGCAGCGCGCTGAAGAGGAACAGCACCTCGGCGAGCCCGATCGTGGCCACCATCACCATGAGCCGCGGCCGCTTGTTGAGCCGGCGCAGCACCAGCTCGGAGGTCGCCCCCACGGCGCCCGCCACGACCAGGACCATGACCACGGCGGCCCAGTAGTTGATGCCGAAGTCGTAGTAGAGCTTCACGAAGAACACCGCCGCCACCACGCCCAGCTGGCCCTGGGCGAAGTTGAGCACCCGGTTGGTGCGGTAGATGAGCACCAGCCCCAGCGCCAGCAGGCCGTAGTTGAGGCCGTTGATCGCGCCCTGGAGGACGACGAACGCGGGGACGGACATGGGACCGGCCGCTATCCCATACCCGCGGTGCCCACGAGGAACACCGGTCGGAGCAGGTCGTCTCGCCCGAGGAGCTCGGCCGTGGGGCCGTCGAAGCGCACTGACCCGCGCTCCAGGAACACCGCGCGCGGCGCGAGCTGCAGAGCGCGGTTCACCGATTGCTCGACGAGCACCACGGTGGTGCCCCGCTCGTGGACCTTGCGGATGATGGCCATGAGGTGCTCCACCGTCTTCGGGGCCAGTCCCAGTGACAGCTCGTCGACCAGCAGCAGCCGCGGCTGCGTCATGAGCACGCGAGCCAGCGCCAGCATCTGCTGCTCGCCGCCCGACAACGTCCCTGCGGATTGCTCCATCCGCGTCGCCAGCTCCGGGAACAGCTCCGCGGCCGACGCCATCGCGTCCTTCGACGACACGCCGTCGGGCAGCGAGTGGGCCCCGATCGCCAGGTTGTCGCGCACGGTCAGACCCGGGAACGTCATCTTCCCCCCCACGAGCAGCGCCACCCCCTGACCGAGGACCTGCTCGGGCTCCAGGTAGGTGGACGTCGTGCCGAACAGGCGGATGACCCCGCGGTGCGGGTGCTCGAGGCCGGCCACGGCGCGCAGAAGCGTCGACTTGCCCGCGCCGTTGGTGCCGAGGAGGGCCACCATCTCCCCCTCGCCGATCTCGAGGTCCACGTCGAAGAGGACCTGCTGGGTGCCGTAGAAGAAGTCGAGGTTGTGGATCTGCAGCGCCGGGATCGGTGCCCCCGAGGAACGCCGGCGGCTCTCCGCGTGGCGCTCGAGGACATCCTCGATGACGAGCGTGATGTCCCGGCGCACGAAACGGGAGCCGACCACCAAGAGCACCCCGCCCGCTGCGCACACCGGCCCGATGAGCGTCAGCGCGAAGGTGACGCCGCGCACGTCGCTGATGGCACCGAGGATCACGGCACCGGCGAAGCCGCCGAAGACCAGCGCGTAGACGCCGAAGAGGCCGAAGCAGATGGCCCGCATCTCCGGCGGTGCGGTGGCGGCAAGGGTTTGGAAGATCGAGATGGACAGGGGGGCCAGAGACGCCTGGGCCAGGAACTGCAGCACCACCACCATCCACAGGTGCGGCATGTACAGCGACACGGTGAAGAGCCCGCCGTACAGGGTGATGGAGATCCCCGCCAGGATCAGCGGCTGCTGCGGGGCCCGGCGGAACAGCCGGTCGCCGACCAGGAAGGCCATGGGGAGACCGAGGAAGGCGGCCAGGCCGATGATGGAGTACACCTCCGAGCGCGACGCGTCGCCGAGGTGCCACACCCGGTTGTAGTAGATGGAGCCGAACAGCGGGATCCCGGTGCCCGCGAATCCGAGGATGGCCACCGCCACCAGCTCGTAGTACAGGGACCGGATCCGCAGGAGCCGGGTCACCGCCGGGCCGAGGAGCACCTTCGGTGCTCCCTCCTGCTGGCCTGCGATGTCCAGCCCCGCGGCGCGCAGGATCGAGTGCGACTCGTTCTCCCCCTTCTCCGGCTCTCGCAGCGTGAAGGTGAGCAGGCCGATCGGCACGCCCACGAGGGCGACGAGCAGGGCGTAGCGCCAGTTGCCGGTGGCGGCCGCGATGTAGCCCATCACCAGGATGCCGATGGTGTTGGCCAGCGGGTCGGAGAGGTTGTGCCAGGAGAAGATCCGCGCCCGGGCCCCCGTCGGGTAGGCGTCGGCCAGGTAGGCGTTGTGCACGGTGTCACGGGTGCCGATGCCGATGGCCGCGAACATGTAGAGGAAGGCGAACGGCCACACGTTGTGGGCCAGCGCCATGACCGGCACCGTCACGGCGAAGACGAGCAGCGTCACCGCGGCGACCACCTTCCGGCTGCCGCGGTCCGCCCACACCGCCACCGGCAGGCCCCAGCCGATCTGGGCCACCGCCGCCACGAAGGTCAGCGCGCCCAGGCCGGCCAGGCTCAGGTGGAACGACCGGCGGATGTCGGGGCCGAGGACACCGATGCCGCTCTGGATGGTGCCCGTGACGATGGCGCCCGCCGTGAGCAGCACCAGGCCCGCGAACCCGTTCGAGCGCAGCACGCCCAGCAGGGGCGGGGGCTTGCCCTCCCCCGTGCCCGGCACCAGGGCGAGGTCGGCCACCGCCTCCCTGTCCTTGTGGGTGCGCACCACCTCCTGGAGCAGCTCGTCGGGCACCGTGAAGTCGAACACCGAGCCCTCGCCCTGGAGCACCTCCCCCGCGCCAGCCACGGTCCGAACGCTAACCCCTGGTCACGGCGCCGGGCGGGGCACTGCCGCCGCCCAACGCGGCCACTGCACCCGCCACGCGCTCGGCCACGGGCCACAGCTCCTGATAGCGCCGCACCAGCGCGAGAGGCGGTTCGTGGTCGGCCGAGACGGGGTCGATGCGATCGAGCTCGAGGACTGCCCCCGTCGCCCGGGCACCGACGAGCGCGGCCCCGGTCGACGCCGCCTCGCCGAAACGACGGCACCGCACGCTCAGCGCGCTCACGCCGGCGAGGACGTCGAGCCACAGGCCAACCTTCGCCAGCTCACCGCTGGCCGCCAACCCCTGCGGCGTGGCCGCCTCCGGCAGGGCGCGCAGCGCGCGGAGACAGCGGGCCGCGTCGAAGGCGACGGCCTCCAGCGCGGCGCGCGCCAGGTCGCCGACGTCGTGCTCGAACCCCAGCCCGACGAACGCGGCCCGGGCCTCGTCACGCCACCAGGGGGCGCGCGCACCACCGAGCCACGGCGTCGCCGTCACGCCTCGTGCCCCGGGCGGGCTGGCGCGCGCGGCGCGCATGAGCTCCTCCACCTCGGTGCCCGTCACCGAGGCCAGCCAGGCCATGAGTGACCCCGCGGCGGAGAGCCCACCTTCGACCACCCAGCCGCCGAGGGCGCCGGCCGTGGCGACCACCCCGGGTGGCAGGGGCACGGGACGCCCGGCACAGGGCACCGAGACGTTGGCCGTGGTGCCCCACGACACCATGGGGCGCTGCGGCGACGCCCCCGAGCCGAGGACCTCGCAGGCGCGATCGCCCGCACCGACCACCACCGGGATGCCCGGAGGCAGCCCGAGGGACCCGGCCGCCTCCTCGCCGAGCACGCCGGCCACCTCGGTGGACGGCACGGGCTCGGGGAGCAGGCCCAGCGCGGGGCCGGCCAGCTCGCCGAGCGGCGCGCCGGTGGCGTCGTAGAGCCCGGTGGCCGAGGCCATGGTGACGTCGGTGACCACCGTGCCCGTCATGCGCCACACGGCCAGGTCCCGCGGGGCGAGCAGCCACCGGGCCTCGGACAGGCGATCAGGCTCGTGGTTCGACAGCCACGCGATCTTGGCCGCGACGGCGGACCCGTCGAGCACCATGCCGGTGCGCTGGCGCACGTGCTCCGCACCGCCCACGGCGCGCGCCAGCACCTGCGCCTCGTCGCCCGCCCGGCGGTCCGACCACACCAGCGCGGGACCGACGGGTCGGCCGTCCGCGGTCACCGGGACGAAGGTCTGGCGCGCGCCGGTGAAGGACACCGCGACGACCGCGTCGAACAACGACGGGCCGGACTCCCCCGTGCGCGCCACCGCGCAGGCGTGGACGAGCGACACCCACCACGTGCTGGCGTCCTGCTCCACCCGGCCTCCCGGCGCGAACGACGTCTGGAGCGGGGCGCGGCCCGACGCCAGGGGCCCGTCCTCGCCCCACACCATCACCTTGGTGACCGAGGTCCCGAGGTCGACGGTGAGGATCACGGCCGACGGCGGGGGGCGCGCATCGGGCCCGCGGGTCAGCGTCCGTGGACGACCGCGGCGAGGGCCTCGGCCATCGACGACGGGTCGGGGTGCTCGAGCACGGCTCGTCCCACGGCCAGGCCGGCGCCGCCACCGTCCATGACGTCGCGAGCCGTCTCCAGCGTGACCTTGTCCCAGTCGGAGGGGGACGACGGGCGCGGCCCACCGAGGAACAGCACCGGCACGCCGACGCTGCGGGTCACCCGGGTCACGGCCTTGGCCCGCGCCGAGCCCGGCGGCTCGGCCGGCACCGGCACCTTGAGCAGGGGGGCCCCCATGTCGTGCGCGATCACCGCGGCCAGGAGGACGGCACCGGTGTCGTGCACCATGGCACCGGCGCGCCAGCACACCGACTCCACCAGGGCCTCGAGCCCGTGTGCCACGGCGTCCTCGAGCACCTGGCCGAGCATGGCGAGCCCCGACGCGCCGGCCGCGTCCTCGTGGTCGATGCGGACCATCACCTTGACGCCGGTCCACCCCTCCGCCCGTGCCCGGGCCACCGACGCCACGAGGCGGTCGTCGAGCTCGAAGACCGACCCGGCCAGTCCCGTCCGGTTCAGCGACAGATAGGTCAGCCGGTGCCCGAGGGCACCGCTCGCCGCCAGGTCGGCCAGGGGCTGGGCGCTGGCCAGCACGCCGTCGCAGTGGGCCAGGGCCTGTCGCGCCGCGGCCAGGTAGTCGCCATAGTGCTCCACGGTGACGATGCCCCGGGCCCGGTGGTCCGCTGCCAGCACGAGCGCGGGGGGCGCCAGGCGGCGGGTCGGGGGGACGGGGGACGCGCTCACCGGACCCCGGCCAGGGCGAAGACCACCTTGGCCAACGCGGAGAAGTCCTCGCGCCCGTACCCCGCGCTCGACGCCGCCGTCAGCACCTGGCGGGCGAGCGCGGTCGACGCCAGCGGCACGCCCGAGCGCGCGCCGAAGCGCAGGGCGAGGTCGAGGTCCTTGGCCATGAGGTCGGTCATGAACCCCGGCGCCCAATCGTTGGACGCCGGGCTGTCGGGGACGACGCCGGCCACGGGCAGCCGGGTGCGGACGGCCACGCAGTCGCCGGTCGAATGGGTGACCACCTCGTGCAGCTTCGCCATGTCGACCCCGGCGCGTCCGGCCAGCGCGGTGGCCTCGGCGGTCGCCACCATCTGCGCGGCGTAGATCAGGTTGTTGCACAGCTTCACCACCTGGCCCATGCCCGCGTCGCCGACGTGGACGATGCGGGCGGCGAGAGGCTCCAGAGCCGGGCGCGCCGCTGCCAACGTCGCCGGGTCCCCGCCCACCATGAGCGTCAGCGTGCCGGCCGCCGCGCCCGCGGTGCCGCCCGACACGGGGGCGTCGAGGTAGGCGGCGCCGGTGGCGGCCACCGCGCCGTGCATGGCCCGCTCGACGTCGGGGTCGATCGTCGAGCAGTCGACCACGATCCTCCCCGGCCCGAGCGCGGGGAGCATGGCGGTGACGACCGCGTCGACGTCCGGGGAGTCGGGGACGCACACCACCACCACCTCGGCGCGCTCGGCGACCCCGGCCGGCGTCCCCGCGTCGACCGCACCGAGCGCCACCGCCGCGTCGATGGGCGGGCGGCTGCGCGACGCCACCGCCACCTGGTGGCCGGCGGCCAGCAGGTTGCGGGTCATGGGGAGCCCCATGGCCCCGAGGCCGACGAAGCCGATGCGCATGGGCGGAACCCTCCGTGTCAGGTGCGGAACTCAGGTGCGGAACTGCGGGAGCCACGCAGACGTGCCCGCCAACAGCTCGTCCACCATGGCCTCCACGGCGTCCAGGTCCCCTCGGCCGGCCAGCGGGTCGAGGGCCATGGCGGCGAGGACCTGACGACGATCGCCCGACAGGGCCGCGTCGAGGGTGAGCTCGTGGACGGCAACGTGGCGCCGCAACAGCTCGGCCAGGGCGGCCGGCGCCCGCGCCGCGTCGCGCCCTCGCACGCCGGTGCCGTCGACCTCGCAGATCGACTCCACCACCGCGTCCGCCGGGAGGTCGGGGCACTGCCCGCGGTTGGGGAGGTTCACCGGGAGCTCACGACGGGTGCCGGTGACCAGCGAGTCGATCACCGGCGCCACCAGCTCGCCCGAGTCCCAGGTCTGCATCTTGGCGCTGCCGCCGAGCACGGCGCGCACGTCGGCCTCGTACTCGGCCTGGTGTGCCCGGCGCGTCGCGATCGTGGTCAGCTCCACCCCCCACGCCCTGCCCCATCCCGACGCCTCGGTCAGCGCCCAGGGTACGAACTCCACGAGATGGCGGTCGTTGGCCGCGGGCAGGGCACCGAAGCGGTCGAGCACGGTCAGGGCGAACCGGTGGCGCAGGCAGAAGTCGCGGGTGGTGAAGGGCTCGGCCGGCTCTCCGCCCGCCGCGCCCAGCGCGCCGAGACCGCCGTGCTCCTCGACCACCTCGGCCAGCAGCGCCAGCCCGTCGCGCCCGTCGACGTCGAGCTCGGTGACCACGGGGAAGTGGTTGACGCCGGCCACGGTCGGGCGCACCGCGGTGTGGGGGAGCCCGAGGGCGAGGGCAAGGTCCATGCAGAAGTTGCTGACCTCGTGGCACAGCCCCAGCGTCTTGACGCCGGTCTCCCGGCACATGGCACGGGTGAGCACCGACATCGGGTTCGTGATGTTGAGGATCCACGCATCGGGGCACAGCTCCTCGGCGTCACGCGCGATGCCGACGAGGACCGGAACGTTGCGCAGCGACCGGCAGATGCCTCCGGGCCCGACTGAGTCCCCCACCGACTGGCGCACACCGTGACGAGCGGGCACGTCCAGGTCGACGGCCATGGAATCGAAGCCGCCCGTCGAGATGGTCACCACCACGAAGTCCGCCCCCTCCAGCGCGTCGCGCTGGTCGGTGGTCGTGGCCACGGTGCACGCCACCCCCGTCTCCTGGACCGCCAGGCGCGCGTAGTCACCCAGCTCGACCAGCGCGCCGGCATCGACGTCCTCGAGCACGAGCTCCATGCCGGCCAGGGCGGGGATGCCGAGGAGGTCGGTCACCAGCTTGGGCCCCCACTGGTAGCTGCCCCCGCCCACGATGGTCACGCGCATCGTTTCCCCCGCTTCGCCGCGGCGCCGGACCGCCCCGACACCCGCGCGGGCGCCGGCGGCCAGGCTGACGTGGACGTCACCCTACCGGCAGGCTGCCGCCCGGGTCGTCCACCTCGTGCTCGAGCAGCCAGCCCAGCGCGCCGTCGAGGTGGCGGAGGTATGCCGGTTGCTCCCAGGCGTCGGGGAAGTGGCCCAGCGCGCTGTAGAAGACCCGGCCCGCGCCCTCGGCGAAGCACCAGGCGAGCGGGAACCCGTGCCCCGGCCGGCGCGCGCCCGGCACCGTCATGTCGAGCTGGCCCTCGGCCACCGACACCAGCACGCGGGCGTCGGGGCGGAGGTCGCGGAACAGATAGATCTCGTCGCGCCAGGTCCAGCGGGCCGGGAGATGGGCCGTGGCCGGATGGCCGGTGTCCACCGTCAGCGCCACACGCTCGGTCCACGGGTGCCCGTCGAAACGCGCCCCGAGGAGCACGCCGTAGTCGGGCCACCCGTAACAGGCGTCGGTGGCCGAGTGCACGCCCAGGAGGCCGAGCCTCCCCGCGCGCACCGACGACGAGATGGCCTGCCGCTGGCTCTCGTCCCATGGCGTCTCGCCGATGGTGAACAGGGCCAGCACCCCGCCGTGCTCGAGCACCACGGCGGGGAGATCGGCGACGTCCTCCACGACGACGGGCTCGAGGCCGCGCCGGCGGGCCAGCTGCGTCAGCGCGGTGGCGGCCTGGCCCAGCACCCCGTGCACGCCGGCGGGCCCGTCGCCGTAGGGGGCGACCTGGGTCACCGCGTAGAGCACGGCGCGTCTCATCGCGCCGGCAGGGCGTTGGAGCGGGCCACGGTGCCGAACCACGACGCGCTCGGCTTGGGGAGCCGGTCGAAGGTGACCGGGTCGACCGCGCAGAGCCCGAACTTCGGCCCGTACCCGTGCGCCCACTCGAAGTTGTCGAGCAGGCTCCAGGCGAAGTACCCGCGGACGTCGACGCCGTCGTCCAGGCACCGGCGCACGCCGCGCAAGGCGGCGTCCATGTAGGCGATGCGCTCGGCATCGTCCTCGGTACCGATCCCGCTCTCGGTGACGAGCACGGGGATGCCGGTGACCGCGGCGGCCCGGCGGACGCAGTGTTCGACGGCGGCGGGCCAGTTCTCGTAGCCCATCTGCGTCTGCGCCACGGCCGGGTCGTCCGGCGCCTGACCGTCGGGGCCGAAGTGCATGCGGGTGTACGCCTGCACGCCGACGAAGTCGTCCCCGCCGGTGGCCCGCAGGAACGTGTCCTCCAGGATGTCCTCGGCGGCGTCCCGCACCGTCTCGCCGCCGGGCTCGGCGACCAGCTCCGCCATCGACAGCGTCAGCCCCACGGGGAAGTCGCCGGGCCCGGCCCGCAGCGCGTCGACCGCGAGCCGATGCGCCTTCACCATCGTCTCGTTGACGGCCAGGTGGCGCATGAGGTCGCCTTTGACGCCCGGCGGGAAGTCACCGATGGTGTAGCCCATCACGCCGATGACGTTGGGCTCGTTGATCGTGCACGCCCGTGCCACCACGTCGCCCAGGTGGGCACCGGCCCGGGCGACGAAGCGTGCGAAGGTGTCGGGCGCGTCCGCCGCCTCCCAGGCGCCCCGGGCGGCGAGCCAGGTCGGCGTGGTGAAGTGGTGGAACGTGACCACGGGTGCGACCCCGTGGTCGAGGCAGCGAACGCACATCCGCCGGTAGTGATCCAGGGCGGCGAGGGAGAACTCGCCCTCGGCGGGCTCGATCCGGCTCCACTCGAGGGAGAACCGGTACGCACCGAGGCCGAGCCCGGCGACGAGGTCGACGTCCTCGGGCCAGCGGTGCAGCGAGTCGCAGGCGTCGCCGCTCGAGGCGGCACACCCGGACTCGGGGTCGTGCTCCCACGCCCACCAGTCGTTGTTGACGTTGCCGCCCTCGATCTGGTGCGCCGCCGTCGCCGCGCCCCACAGGAAGCCCTCGGGGAAGGCGACGGCCGCGGTCGACGGATCGGACGGGGCCATCTGGCCACCGTATCGCCGTGCGCGGTCCGTGTGCCTGCGCCGCGCCTAGGCGACCGATGCGCGCCGGCCGCGCAGGACGCGGCGGATCCCCCATCCGCATGCGACGGCGGCCGCCACGAGGAGCAGGACCCCCGATGCCCGTACGAGCGCCTGGAGGCCGGCGCCCACACTGTGCCAGGCGTCGTGCCAGGCGGTCGCCCACGGCGAGGGCACGCCGGACGCCGCGGCGGTCTGGGTCACGGAGACAGCCAAGGTGCCGTAGGTGGTCTGGTCGTCGAGCAGCCGCTGCTGCCCCTCGAGCTGTTCGAGCTGGCTGTCGACCGCGTCGATCTGCTGCTGCACCGCCAGGATGTCGCCCACCGTGCCGGCCTGGCCGAGGATCTGCAGGTATCGCTGCTGCGACTGCTGGGCGGCCGTGATCCGGGCCTGGAGGTCGACGTACTGCGCGGTGACGTCCTGCCCGGAGGTCGACAGCTGCTGAATGCGGCCCAGACCGCGCACGTCGTCGACCACCACGTCGAAGGTCACGGCCGGGACGCGCAACGTGATCGTGCCCGACGGGGCACCCGGGCCCGCCGTGATCGACGAGTCGGAGACGAAGCCCCCCTGGGACTGTGCCAGCACGCCCAGGCGCGTCATGGCCCACTGCACCCGGCCCACCCCCACGGCCACCTCGACCTGGCCGGTCTTCACGACCCGCGTCTGGTCGACGGCCGAGGGCACCGTGTCGGTCGACGTCCCGCCCCCGTCGGGCCCGCTCGCCGCGGCCGGCGATCCCGAGGCGGCCGGCGATCCCGAGGCGGCCGGCGATCCCGAGGCGCCGCCGGTGCCGGCGCCGGTCCCAGGGCCCGAGGGGAGACCGGGTATCGCCGGGCTCGTCCCGCCTCCGGCCACGGGTTGTCGCGCCCCGGGGCCCGTTCCGGACCCGGCCGGGGTCCACAGCGCCGCGGCCAGCGCGGCGAGCACCACCGCGCCCGCGCCGAGGAGGGCGACGACGCGCCGGGCGCGCCGCGTGGTCGTCCGAGGATCCTCGGGTGGGCAGGTGGGGGCGTCGGCTGGGACCGGGACCTCGGTGATGGACGTCATGGGCCCATAGACGCCCGGCGGGCCGCGCAGCTTGCACCTGGGCACCGACCGGGGCCGGTGGCGGGCCCCGGGCCCCGCGTCACTCCGTCGGGTCCTCCGACGCGGCCCGCGCCTGTCGCTCGACGGCCTGCAGGTCGAAGTAGTCGCGCCACGCGGTGACCCGCCCCGCGTCGTCGACGGCCACCACCGTGCACCCCTCGATGCGGATCGGCGTGGTGCCACCGAGCGTGCCCCGTCCCACCCATTCGAAGGCGCAGCTCGTCCCGTCACCGCGGATGCTCGTGATCTCCTGTCGCCAGTCGGGGAACGCGGACTCGGTCACCTGCTCGATCGACTCGATGTCGGTGGTGGCCGGTGTGACCGGGTCGCTGAAGGTCCCGCCGGGAGCGAAGAGGTCCCGGAACCGCCGCTCCGATCCCACCGCCAGCGCCACCTGCGTGGTGGCTGCCCATGCCTGCCAGTCCACGTTCATCCCTCCCCGGGGAACGTCCAGCGGGTGGGCGAGCCCTCGAAGTCGTCGGTGTCGAGGCCCACGACCGACCGCGGGGCGAGCCGGAAGCAAGCGTTGGCGGTGAAGAACTCCACCGGGTAGCTCGTCGTGTACTTGTCGTTGACCAGGTCCGCGAACCACGCGACGCGCTCCGGCGCGACGACCCGCGTCACCGTCCCGTCGACCATCACCGGGTGCAGCGCGTCGTCGGTGGCGGCCGTCGCCCGTGCCTCGCGCCCGAGGTTGCGCGCCTTGCGGGAGCCTGGGCTGGAGCTGAACCAGAACGCCACGTCGGCCCACACGCCCCAGACCGGCGTGACATGGGGCCGGCCGTCGGGCCACACGGTGGCCACCCAGTAGTCGTGCGACATCGTCAGCCGTTGCTCGGCCCACGTCCACGGGAGCAGGCCGGAGCCTTCGTCGGGCCCGGCGATGCCGTAGCCGGGCATGAACGGTCGGGATGCGAGGGGCGTGCCGGCGTCGTCGGTCACGGCCCGATTCCAGCACGTCGGCGGTGCGTCGGCAGGCTCAGGCGGGTGACGGGACCGGCGCGTGCTCCCCGGGGATCAGGGGGAACCGGCGGCCGGTCAGCACCCCGGTTCGGATGCGAAGGAAGCGGTCGCCCGGTTCGGCGACCAGCGGCGCCGGTGTGGCCCGGCGGGCCGCCGCCACCTCGGCGGCGTCGGTGATCTCGAGGCACAGCCCGCGCACCAGCACGCTCCATGCCACCCCGTGCTCGACGTCGAGCGTGTCCACCTCGAAGGCGACGATGGCGCGTTCGACGGCGGAGAGCAGCTTGAGGCCCTCGCCGGTGCGGACCACCACGTCTCCATCGAGCATGCCGTAGTTCACCGGCAGGATGATGGGCACGCCGTCGAGCGCGAACCCCACGCGGCCCACGCCCTCGCCACGCGACGCCCCCAGGGCGAGCAACCGGAGGCATTCCGGCCGCTCGAGCACTCGCGAGCCCCGTGCGTCGATCCACATCGATTCTCATGGTCGCCCGCGCCGCCCCGAGCGCCCAGGGTCGGAGGTCCCGGTCTGCCCCGGGTGGCGTTGGCTAGCGTCGGGCCGTGGACCAAGGAGCCCGCCCCCGGCCGCCGCTGGCGTCGTCGCTGGTCGCGACCGGCGCGACACCCTCCCCCTAGGCTGCCGACGATGGCATTGCCCCTCCCCCGCTCCCTCTCCCCCTCCAAGGTCTCGTCGTTCACCGACTGTGCGCTGGCCTTCCGTCTCAGCGCCATCGACCGGCTGCCCGAGCCCCCCTCGCCCGCCACGGTCAAGGGCACGCTGGTGCACAGCGCCCTCGAGCGCCTGTTCTGGGAGCACCCGCGGGGCGAACGCTCGGCCCAGGCCGCGCACGGCGCGCTCGACGCGGCCTGGGCCGCCATGGGCGACGACGAGGAGTTCACCGCGCTGGGCCTCGGCGCCGACGAGCGCGCCGCCTTCCTCGACGACGCGCGCCGGCTTGTCGACAACTACCTGCGCCTCGAGGACCCCGACGCGGTGGACGCCGTCGGCGTGGAGCTCACGCTCGAGGCCGCCGTCGGCGGGCCGCGCCTGCGGGGGATCATCGACCGGCTCGACCGCGGCGAGGACGGCGAGCTCGTCGTCGTCGACTACAAGACGGGCAAGGTCCCGAGCGAGCGCGACGAGCGGGCTCGCCTGGGGGGCGTCCAGTTCTACGCGCTGCTGTGCGAGGCGGTGCTCGGGCGGCGCCCGGCGCGCGTCCGGCTGCTCTACCTCCGCGAGCCGGTGGCGATCGAAGCCGCGCCCACCGAGCAGTCGTTGCGCGGGTCGCGCCGGCGGGCCGAAGCGGTGTGGAGCGCCATCGAGCGGGCATGTGCGGCCGAGGACTTCCGGCCCAAGCCCTCGGCGCTGTGCGCCTGGTGCGCGTTCCAGGCGCTGTGCCCCGCCTTCGGGGGGACCCCGCCGGTAGCGCCGCGGGCTCAGCCTCCCGGCGTCGACGAGGTGGCCCCGGGGACGGTCGGGCCCGTGAGCACCGAGACGGTGGAGATCCTCCAGCCCTGAGTGGTGTGGGTCAGGTCCACCTCGACGCGCAGCACGTCGGTGGCCGGCGCCGCCGCCGTGGCGTTGGCATAGGTCTGGTCGACCACGCCGTAGACCACGGCTTGGTTCCCGTCGACCTTCTGGACGTAGATGTTGCGGATCTGCCCGTCCGACTCGGCTCGGGCCTGCTCCAGCGCCTGACGGATGTTGGAGCCGAAGAACGACTGGGCCTGCTTGGCGAAGTCGCCGGTGGCCATGTTCAGGATGCTCGAGAAGTCGCTGTCGACCGTGTTCGGCCGGAAGTTGGTGAGCGCCAGCAGGAACGACGACGCAGCCGACTTGGCGTCGTTGGCCGCGTCCTGCTGGCTCTGGAGGTTCGACCACGACAGCCCGAAGACGAGCGCCATCACCACGGTCACCACCGACACGGTTCCGAGGGTCACGGCCACCCACATCGGCGCCGACCGACCCGTCCGGGGCCGAGCGGTCCCACGGGTGCTCGCCGTCACCGGGACCTCGTTGGCCACCGCGCCGGGCTGGTGCGCGCCGGGCTCGTGCGTGACGGTGCGGGCCTTGCCTCGGGCGCGCGCCCCGGGCCCCACCGGGCTCGGGCGCGCTGCGCCGCCGACGACGGCCACGCCCGTCTCCTCAACTGCGTCCATGTCGTCAGTCATCGGCGCTCACCCCCGTCGCCCTTGAACCTCGCCCGAACCGGCAGCGCCCGGGCCGAGCGGCCCCGGTCGCGACGCTGGCGCAGCAGGGTCAACCAGGCGACGCCCATGAGCAGGGCCAACACGGGCAGGGCGGCGCCGGACCCGGTCGGCAGGGGGGCGCGCGCCGCGGCGGGTGCGGACGAGGGCACCACCGGGCCGCCGCCGCGCACGTCGGCCTCGCTGGCCGTGGGTGACGACACCGTGGCGTTGGGCCCTGCCGGGTGGAAGCCGGCCTGCAGCGCCGGGCCGACCCCGGGGCCGAACTCGGTGTCGCACGCCGCGCCGGGGAGGATGGGCGGCAGCGTCGTCGGCTGCGTGTAGGCGTCGGCGGAGGGCTGGGCCGGCGGGAGCAGCAGGCGGGTCCGCAACCACTCCTGGTCGCTGCGGGCGGTGTCGCCGGCGGTCAGGGCCTTGGCCGGGCCCGAGGGCGCCACCTTGTCGATGGCGCCGAAGAACACCCAGTTGGTCGCCAGGGTGGTGTCCAGGTTGGCCAGGTTCGCCCCCGTGCCGAGGTTCTGGTTGACGTCGGCCACGTCGTGGACGATGCACGCCAGGTCGGGCTGGTTCGTCGTCACCAGCTGGTCGAGCTGCTGCGCGGTGACCGTCCCTTGCGCCAGGAGGTTCACCAGGTCGTCGCGGTGCTGCGCCAGCGCCTCGACCAGGACCGCCGTGTTGGCCAGGCCCTGTTGCAGGCTCTGCGCGTTGGCGGTCACCGTGTCCAGGACAGGAGGCGCGTTGTCGAGCAGCGACTCGAACTGCTGCTGGTAGGCGAGGAACTCCTGGCTGAAGATCAGGCCCGACTCGTTGATGGTGCGCAGGTCCTGGCCGCGGCCGGCGAGCCCGGTGGCCAGGTCGTGGAGCACGGCGTTGAGGTCCCCCGGCGGAATGGCGGCCACCAGCTTCGTGAACTCGGCCACCACGGTGCCCACGTCGGCCGGCGTGGAGTCCGCGGCGGCGGGGATGACGGCGCCTGAGCGCAGGGGCGGTGGGTCGGGCGTGTCGGGCGGCGGCGCGAGCTCCACCTCCTGCTCACCCAGCGCGTTGGCGACCACGACCCGCGCCTGCACGTTGCTGGGGATCGGGTGCCCGGGGTCGATCGTCATGGTCACCTTGGCGCCGTCGGGGACGAGCGATACGCCGCTCACCGAGCCGACGGGGACGCCGTCGAGCGTGACCGTGAAGCCCGGGGAGAGGCCGGCCGCCGTCGGGAACACCGTCGACACGCTGGTCGTGGGCCGCAGGGGGTTCCCCAGCAGGTCGAGGAAGCCGTAGGCGATCAGCACGGCGGAGATCACCCCGAAGGCGATGAGGTTGACGACGATCCGGCGGGTGATCACGAGCCGCCCCCGTTGGGATCGCAGCTCCCCGTGGGGTCGGTGCTGCTCGAGCCCCCGCCCGGCAGGCCGCAGACGATCACGTCATCGAGCACCTGGAGGTAGTTGTTGACGGTGAAGGCGGCGGTGGCCGCGTTGTGCGCGGGCAGCGCCTCGATGGCGGCGGCCAGGTCCTGCTGGTGCAGGGCGAGCTGCTGGGCCACGGCGGCGAGGGCGTTGATCTGGTCCTCGGTCTGGCCCAGGCCGCTCTGGAGGATCGCGTTGCCCTGCTGCGCCAGGTTGTCCAGCGACTGGAGCAGCCGCACGAACTGGTCGTCCTGCTGGGCCAGGATCGACGTCGTCTGGGCGAGGTTCGTCACCGCCTGCGCGTCGGACTGGGCCGAGGGGGCGAGCGACGACGACAGCTGGTCCACCTGGTTCACGATCGACTGGATCTCGCCCGAGCGCGATGCGTAACCCTGCATCACCGTGCCGAAGTCGTCGAGCAGCTGGCGCAGTGCGCCCGACTGGCCGCCGAAGCCCTGTGCGCCGTTGTCGACGATCTGGGCGACCTGCGCGGCGTTGACCGCGCCGAAGACCTCGGCCCCGGCCGACACCAGCTGCTGGATCCCGGGGACGACCTCGGCCTTGCTGATCACGGCACCGTCGGTCAGGGGGGCGCCGCCCGTGGAGGACGGGATCAGGTCGATGTAGTGCTCGCCGAGGATGGTCGTCTGGCGCAGCTGGGCCGTCACCGCGGCGGGGACGTCCGCGCTGCGCTGGACGGTCATGGTGACGGTGGCGGCCGTGCCGTCGGGCGCCAGCGCGATGGACTTGACGGAGCCCACGGTGATGTCGGCCAGCTGCACGGGCGCGCCCACGGCCAGGTCCGAGACGTCCGAGAAGGTCGCGGTCGCCTGCAGGGTCGCGGCCCCGCCGCCCACGCACCCGCCGAAGAGCGCGCCGAGCAGGCCGAGCGTGCCGACCGCCACCGCCGCGCGCGTGGTCACCCGGCGGCGGGGCGTTGCCGACCCGGCGCCCCTCACAGGAGGCTCCCGAAGAAGTCGGCCACACCGAGCAGGCCGTGGAGCAGGCCGCCGAGGGCGCCACCGTTGGACTTGGACTGGGTCGACGTGTTCGACGTCGTCATCGGCGGCAGGTTCGCCCCGGAATCGAGCGAGCTGCCCGACGCGCCGCCGAGTTGCGAGGCGGGGATCGACGACGTCGACGACTGCTGGGCGGGGGTGACGCCGGGGATCTCGGCGATGCCCTGGCTCAGGACCTGCTGGGGGGATGGGGGGCTCGGGCCGGTGGTGCCCCCGAGCTTGTCCACCACGCCCGGGATCACCGCCAGGAGCGGGTCGAAGAAGCCCGAATCGGGGTTGCCGCAGGTCTGCAGGGTGGCGATGGCGCTGGCCGAGAGCCCCTTCGAGTGGTTGGCCAACACCCGCCGGCACACACCGGCCAGGCGGTCGCGAAGCAGGCTGGCCACATAGGCGCTCGTCACGCCGGCGGGGATCTGGTTGTTCAGGTTCAGCCAGTCGTGGACCGGGTCGACGGCACGGCCGGCTGCGCCGAACAGGGCCACCGAGGACTGGAGCCCCTGGTCCAGGTTCGACAGGTTGCGGTCCAACGTCCTCCCCACCTGCGTGATCGTGCTGATGTCGCCTTGCAGGGGCTGGAGGTTGGGCGCCAGCACGCTGGAGATCTGCGCGTCGGCCTGGGCCAGCTGGGTGACCGCGTCACCGAGGGGCCCGGCGTTCTGTGCCAGGACGGTCGACACCGCGTCGTACTGCTGGATGAGCTGGGCCACGGTGGCCGAGCGCTGGCGCAGGGTCTGGGTGATCGAGGCCAGCGAGCCGTTGAGCTGGCCCAGGCTGTCGCCGTTCTGGGCCAGGGTCTGCAAGGTGGCGGCTCCCTGACCCAGCAACTGGTTGAGCGCCGCCCCCTGGCCCTGGAGGTCCTGGGCGAGGTTGGACACGAGGCTCCCAACGGTCTGGGGTTGGACCTCGCCGAGATACTTCTGCAGGTCCTTCAGGAGCTGGTCGGTCGACTCGGGGACCGACGTGCGGCTGAGGGGGATGGCGGCACCCGAGGCCAGGCGCGGGCCACCGCTGTAGCCGGGTGCGAGCTCGATCGAGGGCTCGCCGAGCAGCTGCGGCGACACCAGCGCGGCGTCGACGCCGGCCGGCAGCGGCGTGCTCGGGTCGACGCTCATGGTCACGACCACGTGGTCGCCCACGGGGGTCACCTGGGTCACCGTGCCGATGGGCACCCCGAGCGCGTCGACCGCGTTGCCCGGGAAGAGTCCCTCGGCGTCGGAGAAGGTGGCCGTCAGCGTGGTGGGCGGCGAGCCGCCCACGCACGCGGAGAGCGTGACCGCACCCGTGGCCATGGCCAGGACGGCGATCAGCGCGCGCAGGGAGCGGGTCGGTCGCATGGTCATCCTTCGAGCAGCGGCGAGAGCAGCTGCTGCAACGGGTTGGGCGCGGACCCCGCCGAGGCGGCCGAGCCCTTGGTCCCCGCCTTGGTCCCCGGCCCCGACGTGGCGGAGGTGGTGGTGCCCTGCGCGCCGCCCGGCCCGCCCGAGAGCTGGCTGGTGGACCCCACGAGCGGGCCGCTCTGCGCGTCGCAGGGCAGGGGGTCGGGCCCGAATGCCGCTGTGAGCGCCTCGTCGAGGGCGCCGCAATTGCCGAGGACGCCGTAGCCGCCGGCCGTGCCGAGGAGCTGGTCGTAGATGTTGCCCCACGAGTTGGGAGCGTCGGCGGGACCGGAGTACCCGATCGACGAGAAGCCGCGCAGCCCCGAGGTCAGGTAGGCGACGCCCTGGGCCAGGTCCTCCTGGTGCTGCTGGACCACGGCCAGGATGGAGTTGAGGTGCGAGAGCAGGCCCAGGATCTGCGGCTGGTTCTGCCCCACGAGACTTGAGGTCTGCGCCGCGAACTGCTCGACGCTCTGCACGAGCTGGGCCAGGTCGGCCGAGCGCGCCGCGAGGCCCTGGACCACCGTCGACAGGTTGTCGACCACGCCCGCGAGCTGCTGGTCCCGCCCGGCCACCGTGGAAGCGAGCGTGTTCGCCGCGTCGATCAGCCCGCTGACCTGTCCCTTGCGCGAGTCGATGACGCCGGTGAAGCGGTCCAGGCCCGACAGGATGGCAGCGACCTCGGCCTGCTTGCCCTGGGTCACGCTGGCCAGGGAGCTGATGAGCTGGTTGAAGGCGCTGACGTCGCTCTGCTGGAGCAGGGTGCCCGCCGTGTTCTCCAGGTCCTGGAACTCCACGGGCACGGAGGTGTCGGTGATGGTCGCGCCCGCCTGCAGGGGGTGGCTCCAGCCGGACTCGGGCTTCAAGGCGACGTCGAGCACGCCGAGGACGGTCTGGACCTCGATGGCCGCGGCGGTCCTGGCCGGGAGGACCGTGCCGTGGTCGAGGGCGAGGTCGGCCACCACCGTGTCCCCCTGCAGGTGCACGCCGGAGACGGCGCCGACCTTGACGCCCGCGATCGTCACCGGCGCGCCCTTGCCGATGCCCGCGGCGTCGGCGAAGCGGGCGTGGACCGTGTAGCTGGGGGTGAACACCGAGCGGTTGAGCATCAGGACGCCGAGCACGATGACGGCGGCCGCGACGATCACCACCAACCCGATCACCCGGTTGTCGCGTTCGGTGAAGGCCTTCACGATCCGCTCCCGCTGAACGTGCCCGTGCCCTCGACCATCTGCAGGACGTCACCCACCGAGGCGTACCCCGCCCCCGCCCCGGCCGCGCTCGTGGTGCTCGTCCCGCCGAGCCCGGGGACGAGCCCACTGCCGTTGGCCGGTGCGGGCACGCCCTTGGCCGGCAGCGTCCCCAAGGGGCCCGATCCCGCCGGCGGGTTGTTCGCCTGGTAGTAGGTGCACCCCGTTTCGTCGGCGAGGCAGGTGTAGACGGTCTGGATCTCGAACCACTGGCCGTAGGTGGTGTCGAGCGTGTACGGGGCGAGTCCCGACCCGAGCGTGCTGAGGCCCTGGCTCAGCACGGCCTCGTGGGCCTGGATCATCGACGACACGGCCTGGAGGTTGGCGATCGCACCCGACAGGGACCCGTGGGTGTCGGCCTCGAGCGACGCCACCTCGCCGGCCACCTGGCCGAGGTTGGTCACCGTCTGGTCCAGCAGGTCGTTGCGGCCCGCCAGCGACGATGCCACCGTCTGGAGGTTCGCCACCACCGTGCCCAGGTCGCCGCTGCGGGTGCTGAGCGCCCCGAGCACCTGGTTCATCTGGTCGATGACCTGGCCGACCTGGGTGTCGACGTCACCCACCGACTGCGAGACCGTCGCCGCGTTGGCGATGAGGGAGTCGACCTGGGTCTCGTTGCCCTGAAGGGCTGAGGCGAGGCTCTCGACCACGGCGTTCGCCTGCTGGGGGTGCAGCGCGCCGAGTAGGGGCCCGAGCGAATTGAGCAGCGCGCCCACGTCGGCCGAGGACACCTGGTCGGACATCGGGATCGTCGAACCCGCCGCCAGGCGCGGGCCGTTGCTCCCCGGGTAGAGGTAGAGGAACTGCTGGCCCAGCACGTTGTGCCACTGCGTCCCGACCTGCGTGGTGGACCGCAGGTGGACGTCGTCGTCGAGGGTGAAGGTGACCTGCGCGTGGTCGCGCACGACGGTCACGCCCGTCACCTGTCCGACGGTCACGCCGGCGATCTTCACGTCGTCCCCGGGCTGCAGCCCGGTGGCGTCGGAGAGCTCGGCGGTGTAGCCGGCGCGATGGGTGAAGAAGCTCAGGTTGCCGATCTTGGCGGCCAGGACCGCGAGCACCACCAGGCAGGCGGCGGCGAAGGCGAGGACCTTGAGCGCGGTCGGGGTGAAGAGGCCGCTGTGGCGGATCTTCTGCGCGTAGTGGCGCACGGTCTCCGCGGGGGACCTCACGGGACCAACCCCCCGAGCAGGCCGCCGCCTGAGCCCGAGCCGCCTGAGCCCGAGCCGAGCAGTGAGCCGACGAGCCCGCCGAGGCCGCCCGAGCCGCCGGGCTGGGGGGCGCCGAGCGCTTGGTACGCCTGATTGGAGAGCGACTGCGCCGACTGCGACACCGAGGACGGGCCCGCCGTCCCGCTGTCCTGGGCCAGGTCGAACGCCGCGATCTGGCTCGAGCAGTCGAGCGGTGTGCCCGCGCCCGACAGCGCCTGCTGCAGCGGGGCCAGGAAGCTCAGTCCGGGGGAAGAGGGCGCGATGAGCCCGCAGATCAGGTTGTTGATGTCGTCGAAGAAGATGAACGTCTGGAAGTAGGCGAAGTGCGAGCCGTCCGGCAGCGTCTCGGTCTGGTCGACCGAATTGCCCAGCTTCGTGAAGTAGATGCCCAGGCCCTTGATGAGGGTGCCGACGTCCTGTTGGCGCGTGAGCAGCACCCGGGCCACGTTGTCGCCGGAGGCCAACAGCGTCTGGATGTCGGGGCGGTAGGCGGCGAGGAACTGCGACAGGTCGTCGGCGAAGGGGGTCAGGGTGTCCAGGAGCTTGGCGTAGGTCGACGCGTTCGCGTTGAAGGCGGGCAGCGCCTGGTTCTCGGCGTCGGAGAGCGCGTTGAGGGACCCGCCCGTCGGCGCCAACGCGGCGGTGAAGCCGTTGAACGAGTCGAGCGCCTGCAGCTGCGCCGGCAGGGTGCGGTCGAGGAGGTCGGCGAGCTTGGCGCCTTCCTGGATGCTGGCCGCCAGTGTGGGCCCCTCGCCGTCGGAGGCCTGCGCCAGCGTCGAGACGATCGTCGACAGGTCGGTCGTGTCGATGGTCGACAGCAGCGGGTCGGCCGCGGCGAAGAGGTCGCCGAGCTCGCTCGACACGTCGGTGCGCGCGATCGTCGAACCCGGATGCAGCGCCGCCGTCCGGTCCCCCTGGGGGAAGTCGAACGCCACCTCCTCCGCGCCGAAGACGTTGAGCGGCCGGATCGTGGCCGTGGCGTCGGAGGGGACGAGGAAGCCCGGCTCGACGTCCATCGACACCTGCGCCTGGCGGTCCACCAGCGTGATCGCCGTCACCCGCCCGACCTGCACGCCCCGGAAGGTGACCTCGGAGCCGGGGTGAAGGCCGGTCCCGGCCTTGGCGAAGTTCCCGGTGAGCGTGTAGTCGCCCGACAGCGCGCCGTTGGACACCTTGATGAGGACCGTGACGGCTGCCACGGCGACCACGCCGGCGACGACCACCGAGACGAAGCGCGCCCAGCGCGGCATCGTCCTCATCCGACCAACTTCGCCGTCGAGCCGGCGCCGCCGAACATGATCATCGACAGCAGGAAGTTGAGGACGACGACGGCGATGATCGAGATGCGGATGGCACGCCCGGCGGCGACACCCACGCCCGCGGGGCCGCCACTGGCGCGGTAGCCGTAGTAGCAATGGATGATCGTCACCGCCACGGCGAACACCATGGCCTTGACGAACGAGTAGAAGACGTCGATCGGCGGCAGGAACAGGTGGAAGTAGTGCTGGTAGACGCCGACCGACAGACCGAAGAACTTGGTGACCACCAGCTGGGTGGCGATGAAGCTGGCGAAGAGCGCCGCCAGGTACAGCGGGATCATGCAGATCAGCGCGGCCCACACGCGCGTGGTGACCAGGTAGACGAAGCTGTCGACGCCCATGACCTCCAGGGCGTCGACCTCCTCGGAGATCCGCATGGCGCCGAGCTGGGCCGTGAACCCCGCGCCCACCTGCGCTGCGAGCGCGACGCCCGCCACCAGCGGGGTGATCTCGCGGGTGTTGGCCAGCGACGAGATGACGCCGGTGAACGCCTGCGCGCCGATCTGCTGCAGGCCGGTGAAGCCCTCGAGGCCGACCTCGGTCCCGGTGAAGAACGAGATGCTCATCACCACGAAGAGCATCCCGCCGCCGATCACGAGCGCCCCCGTGCCGATGGTGATGTCGGAGACCAGCAGCGTGATCTCCTTGCGGTACTTGAGCCCCCTCGGCAGGTACAGGAGGCACTTGAGGTAGAAGAGCAGCTGGTCGTACGCCTGGTCGAGCGCCGATGCGAGGCCGCTCCCCGCGTCCGCCACCCGGCTTCGCATCACCGGGGCCACACGGCCGGCGCCCGGCGCGTCGAGCACGGCGCCCGATGCCTCCGGCGGCGGTGCGGAGGCGGCGGCCATCAGATCGCCTTCTGCGGGACGAAGTTGAAGTACACGACCGTCAGCACGAAATTGACGAAGAAGGCCAGGACGAAGGTGACCACGACCGCCTGGTTCACCGCGTCGCCGACGCCCTTGGGTCCGCCCTTGGCGTAGTAGCCCTTGTAGCAGGCGACCATCGCCGCCAGGAAGCCGAACACGGCCGCCTTGAACAGGGCCATCCAGAGGTCGGCCAGCTGGCTCAGCTCGGAGAACGTGGCGAAGAAGCTGCTCGACGTGATGTGGATCGAGTGCGTGCCGAAGAAGAGGCCACCGGCGATGCCGGCCGCGCTCACCACCGCGTCGAGGAGCACCGCCACGACCGTCGCCGCCAGGATCCGCGGGAGGATGAGCCGCTGCAGCGGGTTGACGGCCATCACCTCCATCGCCGACAGCTCGTCCCGGATCCGGCGCGACCCGAGGTCCGCGCACATGGCCGACCCGCCGGCACCGGCGATGAGCAGCGCCGTCGCCACCGGGGCCTGCTCGCGCACGACGGCCAGGACCATGGCCGCGCCGAGCTGCGACTGGGCGCCGATCTGCTGGAGCAGGGAGCCGACCTCCAGCGCGATGACCGCGCCGAAGGGCACCGAGATCAGGATGAGGGGCAGGGTGGTGACACGGGCCAGGAACCAGCACTGGTCGACGAACTCGCCGACGGGCACGCCGTGGCGGAACCCGAGTCGCACAGACTCCAGGGCGAGGGCGAACATGGCGCCGATCTCGCGCACCACGTTCGTGACCTTCTCGCTGATCGGCGCGGACAGCGTGTCCAACGCCCACCCCTTTCGTCCATGGTCGGCCGCCGTTGACGGACCGCACCAACGCCCCCCCGAGGGCAGCAGCCGGCGCCTCCCCGCAGAGCGCCGTGCGGACTGTGCATCGGCGCTTCAGGAGAAAAACGTGAGGAAGGCCCCGTTCTTGCGGTCGAGGGGCACGGCACCTGCGGCCTTCGGCCCGTGGTCACCGGGCGCGCGGTCTCGCTCCTGCGACAGCACCTGCGGCAGCCCGGGGGGAGGCCCCGAACCCGGTCTCGGGGGGCAGGTGGACCGCACCCGAGACCTCCCCCGGTGGGCTGCACTCGGTTCCGACGGCCGGCGGCGCCCGATCCCACCACGGCGAACCCGTGCGGGGATCGGGGGCCCCCATGCGGGGTGCGGGGGCCGGGGACGGGCCCGCGGGCGTCGGCGACCGATCGCGTGGGGCGGCCGGTCTACAGGCCGCCCACCAGACCCGTTGCGCTCTTCACCACGCCGTTGACCGTGGTCGTGGCGGT